>Ga0070729_10000158_pt1 | contig 163987 bp, 162 predicted proteins | sample tdDd472_FD_66725 | JGI IMG/M metagenome (GOLD analysis project Ga0070729, IMG submission 66725) | Marine sediment microbial communities from the Atlantic coast under amendment with organic carbon and nitrate - tdDd47.2 | ecosystem: Environmental > Aquatic > Marine > Coastal > Sediment...
TTCACCATCGGCTCAGCACGCAAAAAGGTCATGCGCGGCTATGATTCCTTCATGGATGCTGGCGACCTTGCCTCCGGACTCAAGGCCATCGGTACCAAGGATGATTCTCCGCTGGCACGCGTCAGCACGCTGGCGGTGGCCGAATTCCGGCTACTCGAAAAGGCTGAGGTCAACCGGGAAAGAAAGCGGCTTCTGGTCAAGGATACCCTTCGCCGCGTGCTCAAGCAGGGCATCACCAAGGAAATGCGCGTCCTGACCCGCAATCTGCCGTTTCTCGCGACCTGCGCCAATGCGGCTCCGTTCATCGGGCTGTTCGGCACGGTCTGGGGCATCATGCATTCATTCCATTCCATCGGGCTGGCCCAGTCCGCCGCCCTTGCCACAGTCGCTCCCGGCATTTCCGAAGCGCTGATCGCCACGGCCATCGGTCTGCTTGTCGCCATTCCGGCAACCATTTTCTACAACTACTTCCTTGGAAAACTGAACGAAGTCGAAACCGGATTGATTGATTTTGCCGGGGCCTTCCTCAACCGCGCCGAACGCGAAATCGCGTGGGCTTCCAAAAAAGACCACAAGTAGGGGATACCCATGGCGATCAAGACCGGCGGCGGATTTCTGAACGAAATCAACGTCACTCCCTTTGTGGACGTGATGCTCGTCCTGCTTATCATCTTCATGGTCACGGCCCCGCTCATGACGCAGGGGGTCGAGGTCGATCTGCCGACCACAAAGACCGTGAAGAACCTGCCGCAGGATTCCGAACACCTCGTTCTTTCGGTGAAAAAGGACGGCACACTGTTTCTTGACGAATTTCAGGTCGGCATGGGCGAACTGGAAGATCACCTGAAGCGGCTGGTGGCAAAGCAGAAGAAACAGCTTTTCCTGCGGGCGGACTCCGAAGTCGCCTACGGTGTCGTGGTGCACGTCATGGGTGAAATCAAGGCTGCAGGCATCGACCGGCTCGGCATTGTGGCCGAGCAGGATCGTCCCGGACCGGGCAGGAAGGAAAAGAAGTAATTCCTGCGGGAACCAATACAATATGCGGCAAAGTCTCGGACTCCTACTTTCAATTATTCTGCATGCCTCACTTGCAGCTATCGCAGTGTTCGGCCTTGGCGGACAGGCGGTGAAAGTGAACATGGATCGTCCTGTGTATACGGTTGATCTTGTTTCTCTGGCTCCTCCTCCGCCTCTTGTTCCGGCTCCGGTTGTCGAGGTCCCTGCCGAGGCTGTGCCGGATTCGAGCGTGCCTCAGGTAGAGGCGCAACCGGATTCTGTTGTCGAGGTTAAGAAAGCTCCGGTAGTCGAGGCAAAGCCTGAACCGGAAGTGAAGAAAATCAGCCCGAAAAAGGTTGAGAAAAAGACTGTCGTCAAAAAAAAGGAAGCCCCTAAGCCCAAAGAAAAGCCGAAACCGAAACCCAAGCCAAAGCCCAAGAAAACGGCTAAACAGCTTCTCGCGGAAGGACTTGCCTCTGCCAAGGCCAGAACGGAAAGAGAAGACAGAAAGAAGGCCAAGGCGCTCAAGAATGAGCTTGCTGCCCTGAAAAAACGCGAAGGGACACAGGTTTATGCTCACGGCGGGCAGCCGGGGGGCGTTGAAGGCGGCGTTGAGGGCGGCTCTCGAGGCGGCACCGGTTCCGGCCTGTCCGAGGTTTATGCTTTGATAGTCGGAACTGCGATCAAGAAAAACTGGCGATATCCTTCATTTGCCGGTGAAGCCAACCTGTTGGTAACGATTGAGATTGTATTGGATCAGGAAGGAAAAATTTTGTCATCCAATGTGCTGGAATCGTCGGAAAATCCCGAGTTTGACAGTTCGGCACTTCGAGCCATACGCGAAACAGAAAACGTGGAACGACCGAGAACAGATCGGGACCGTGTCCTCCGCATCAACTTCAACAGCCAGGAACTCGCAGAGTAATCGTCATGAAACGTATTCTGACAGCATGTGTTTGCAGCCTTCTCACTTTCTTTGTTTTTTCAACGGCTTTTGCGGCCGGTCCCCTTACCGTGGATATCCATGGACCGGGACAGCGCATGGTCAATATTATTTTGCTGCCGCCCAAGGGGTTGGCAGGGACGCAGATTCCCGAAGCTCCCGCCAAGGCGTTTGAGGAATTGGTTGCCAATAATTTGAGCTATATTCCATTCTTGAAATTGATTCCGGTATCAGAAATGCTTGGTGGTGATCCGAGTACGGGCGTGACCGGAAAGGATATCAATTTCAAGCCTATGCAGCTTTCGCGTGTCGATTTGTGCATGACGACTGGCTGGAACGGTAACTATATTGAGGCCCGTGTTTATGAGACTTTCAGCGGACGGCGTGTTGTAGGCAAGTCCTATAAAGATGTCGGTGAAATGACACTTTCGCAGGCTGCTGACCGTTTTTGCTCGGCATTCCTTGAAGCTCTTACCGGCAAGAAAGGCTTTTTTGATTCGCCCATCGCTTTTGTAAGACAGACTGGAAAGGACAAGGAAATTTTCACGGTTCTGCCGCAGGGCAGAGACTTGAGGCAGATCACTCGTCTTGGAGGATTTAACCTGAGTCCTTCATGGTCGTCGGATGGGTCGAAGATTGCCTTTACCCACATTGGCAAGACGCGGCATGAGCTTGGGATTTATGACAGCAAGACAAAGAAGATTACGTTGAAAACCAAGGGACTTGGCCAGACTGTTATCAGTCCTGTTTTTGCGCCTGGTGATCGACTGATTGTTGCGCTCAATCGAAATGGAGCGACCAATATCTATCAGCTTGATAGTCAGTTCAAGCCGGGGCGGACATTGGCACGCAGTTCATATATTGAGGTCTCACCGAGTTTTGACCGGACAGGAAACAAGATGGTTTTTACTTCGGGACGTGCCGGGAATCCGCATATTTATCTGATGGATATGAAGTCTGGCGATGTTCGGCGAGTAACCCTTACCGGGAAGTATAACACTCATCCGTGTCTCAGCCCCAACGGACGGTATGTGGCTTACACGCATCGTACATCAAACGGGCATCGGATTTATCTGCACGATCTGGAAACCGGACGCGAGAAACAGCTGACCTTCGGGCCGGGAAGTGATGAATATCCAGCATTTGGACCTGATGGTTACTTTGTTGCATTTGCTTCGAGTCGTTCCGGTGGGTACAAATTGTACCTGACGACGCGGCATGGCGATGCACCTCGGAAAATCTCAACTGGAAAGGGGCAGGCGTTTGCTCCTGCGTGGGACACGACGCTCCAATGGTAATTTGTCACAGGCAGAGGGTTGATTTTTATTGCAGAAAAGGTACATCTTAAATCACGATGAACCTAATGGCTGGAAAGCTTTTTACTGATAATGGCCGATTGACGGCTTTACCGAAGGAGTGGGCATGAAATCAAGATGGCATCTTGCAATTTTGGTCCTTTTGGCTTTTGCGCTCGTTGTCGGCGCTGGTTGTGCCAAGAAAAAGACGACCAGTACGCCCCCCGGCGCGCAGGTTGAGGTCAAGGACGATACCAAGTGGGCTCCGCCTCCGCCGCCTGAAGAACCGAAGGTGGATGAAGCCGCTTTGGCAGCTGAAGCAGAGGCTCGTGCCAAGGCTGAAGCCAAGGAAGAGCTGACCAGTGTTACCATTCATTTCGCTTTTGATTCCTATGAACTTGATGAAGAAGCCCGTGCCGTCTTGGCTCTCAAGGCCAATATTATGCGCCGGTATTCAGGTTTTCGTGTTGTCATCGAAGGCCATTGTGATGAACGTGGCACCGAAGAATACAACCTCGCGCTTGGCGAACGCCGTGCCCGCGCTGCCTATGAGCACCTTGTCATTCTCGGTGTCGCTCCCGAGCGTATGAGTATTGTGAGCTTCGGTGAAGAACGTCCGGCTAATCCGGCGCATAATGAAACTGCATGGGCTGAAAACCGCAGAGATGAGTTTGTGGTTCAGTAGATTTTGCTTCGTATGAAATAGAAAAACGCCGCATCCGTTTGGATGCGGCGTTTTTTTTGGCGAGTTGATTAGATGAAAGAACTGATGAGATGCAGGCAACCGAGTGCATACAGTCCCGCAACGCCGTCGTCGATCATGACCCCAAGGCCGCCGGGGAAAGCATTTTCTGCCCATTTGACGGGCCATGGTTTGAAAATGTCAAAAACACGGAATAGGCCAAAGGCCAATGCAAGCTGCCAAAGCGGCATGGCGGCAAAAAAGAGCAGGGTGAGCCATTGGCCGAAGAGTTCGTCGATGATGACACAACCCGGATCCTTTTTGTTGAAAACAACTTCAGCGCGGGAACATGCCCAAGTACCGACGGCCAGTATAGCTATCAAAACAGCAATACGTTCCCCCAGTTGCAGGGGCAGGAACAGCCATGGTGCGGCGATAATTGAAGCCAGTGATCCCCATGTGCCGGGAGCTTTCGGGAAATGTCCGATAGGACCGAGGGTCGCAAGAGCCGTAGCCAGAATGTCTGTGGGAGATTTTTGATTCATCAATTTTTCCGAGGTTGAATGATTCCGATGCCGAGAAGTTCCTCCAGTACTCGCGCAACAGGCAGGCCGACAACATTTGTGTATGAGCCTCTGATGGCCGTCACAAGAAATGTTCCGATACCCTGAATGGCGTATGCTCCCGCCTTGTCCATGGGTTCACCTGTGCCGATGTAGCTTTCAAGTTCTTCTTTACCGGAGGCACGCATGTCCACATCTGTGCTGACCGCTTGTGAAATCGTTGTGCCATCAGGCAGGACGAGACAAAAAGCCGTGAGGACCTGATGTGTTTTGCCGGAAAGTGCCGTGAGCTTTACAAGGGCATCCTTTTCGTCTGCCGGTTTCCCCATGATCTGCCCGTTCAGAACGACGATGGTGTCTGCGCCGAGTACGGTTCTGCCTGAGAAATTCGTTGCGACGTCCAGAGTTTTCATTTCCGCCATGCGTTTGGCGTATTGGTCAGCCTCTTCGTTCGGTAGAGGGGCGGGTTCGTCCGCTGTGCTTGGGTGGACTTCAAAGTCCAGCCCCAGATCGGCGAGCAGTTCCCGTCTGCGCGGTGAACCTGATGCGAGGATAATGGTTTCCGTTGTCTTGAAAGGACCGTTTGTTGTTTTATTCATGGCAGGTCTTTTCTCACTGAAAAAACGGGGTGAGTCAATTCGTGCTATGTGTCGTTTTTTTGGCTTTAATTTGCCTTCTTTGATTTCTGATAAAATTATTCCAATGATTACAATCTGTTTTGTCTGTGGCAGAATTCTTGCTTAGTACGTGCGCGGACACCCGCAGGAGTTTGTATGCGAGATATGGAAAAGAATTTTACCCGGAATTTTTCGTCATTCGAAGAGACTGACGGATCGTCACATGCACATGGTATGAATGATTGGGTAGTACCGTGGGCTGACTTGATGATGGTCATGTTCGTTCTGTTCGTGGTGTTGTTTATCTATGCGAGTACACATCAGGACGTGAAAATTCTGTTCAGCCAGCAGAGCGCCGAGGATGCGAGTAGTGCGAGCGCACTTGATCCCTTGATCGGTCTGATAGGTCAGATTGCAAGCAGGGCAGACACTCGCGGGTCACAGGATATTGTTCGCATGGCAGAGGATCAGGTGCTGTATCGTTCTCGTGCAGACGGTGTTTCCGTCGTGCGTGAAGGATCGGGCCGGATCCGGGTCACTTTGCGTGGTGAGGTCTTTTTCGGGGAAAATCAGTCGGACTTGAAGGTCGGATCTGAAAGATATCTGCAGGAAATTGCAGAGGTCGTGAAACTGAGTGTCGGTGCTGTCCATGTCATCGGGTATGCATCGGAAGATGAAACGACCGGAACAGACGGGCTGACTCTCTCCAGCCAACGCGCGGCAGATGTCGCCCGACATTTGATTGAAGAGTTCGAGATTCTTCCCAAGCGGCTGAGCATAACCGGACGTGGTTCCTTTCATCCGGAATTGCCCGGTACTTCGCAAGCCAATCAGGCTCTTAATAGACGAGTTGAAATTATCATAACCAATACAATCTGAATCGGTTGGAGGAAAACATGAACAGGAAAAACCTGGCAGGCGTTGTTGTAAGCCTCATTATCTTTATCGGCAGCTTTTTGCTGACTGGTGCTGCCGCAGCTTACTGGAATGTTGCGGCCTTGCTGGTAGTCGTCTCCGGGCTGACGGCTGCGATGTTCATCAGCTATCCAGTCTCTCACGTGAAGAATGCCTTCAAGGTTGCGAAAAATGCGTATGCAAATGGTCGCATTTCTTCCGAGGAGATAGTGAATACGCTTCTCGACCTTTCCGTGAAGAGCAAAGTTGACGGCGTCTTGTCGCTTGAACGAAGCGAAGCCAAGGCTACCAGTTCTTTTTTGAAAAACGGTTTGATTCTTCTGGTGGACAACTACAAGGAAGAAGAAATTCGTGAAACACTGAATGCCGAGATGGCTTTTTTCAATCTCCGCCGTCAGCAGAGTGAGCGTTTTTTCCAGACACTGGCTCGAATGGCTCCGGCATTTGGTGTCGCAGGAAGCGTCATCGGATTGATCGGGCTGCTCATGGGGATCAATGATACCGCCGTGATTCTGAAAAACATACCTGTGGCGTTCATATCCACTCTGTACGGACTTGTGTTGAGCAATCTGCTTTTTTCGCCCATTGCCGAAAACATCAATTTTTCCACGCGATCCGAATTGTTGAATCAGAAGCTCGTTCTTGAAGGTATCGTTGCCATCAGCAAAGAGCAGAATTCCTATAAGCTTGAGCGTAAACTCGCATCCTTTCTCAGCCCGAGTGAACGCGAAGGCAAGACGGAAACTCTGCGACGCATTACCCGTGAATATGTGCAGAGGAGGAAACAGCCTGTGGAGCCTGCGGATACCGAAGAAGAGAAGTCTTCGATGTCCAGTGTGACAGAAGCTGCGTAGCTGATTCACGATCGATTCAGAAGAAAAAGGGGCCTTTGGGCTCCTTTTTTTTTCATGGGTTTGTGTTAGTCTTCTTCTCCACGGGAGGAAGTGAATTCATGGCGAATATTCTGGCTGCGGATATCGGCGGCACCAATAGTCGGTTTGCATGTTTTTCCATCAAGGGCGGTGTGCCTGTCATGGAAAATTCAATTTGGTTGAAAACGCATGAGGCAACGTCGTTTCCCCATTTGCTGGAATTGCTGTGGGAGAGTGATTTCGGTTTTACCCACGACTCGTTCAGTGCCGTGAGCATAGCTGTGCCGGGGGCTGTGCAGCATGGAGTGGTTTCAGGGTGTCTGCCGAATGCGCCGTGGGGCGTTGATCTGAGAAAAATCGACTATGGGTGGAAGCGAGCCTGTTTGATAAATGATTTTGCGGCGCAGGCGTTTGCTTGCCGGACGGGTATAATTGATGACGCCACGGTCATTCAGGAGGGAGTGCCGCTTGAAGATGGCGTGATCGGAGTCATTGGGGCCGGAACCGGGCTTGGGTATTCCGCGCTTGTTCCGTGCGGGAAAGGGTGGACGTCCCTGCCTTCGGAAGGCGGGCACATGGCTTTTCCTTTTACCGGGATGAAAGAAGCGGAGTATGGAGAGTTCAATCGTCGGGAAAGTGGGCGCAATTGGGCTGAAGGTGATACGGTTGTAACCGGACTCGGGCTGCGGTTGATTCACAAATATTTGACGGGTGAGGATTTGACAGCCGAAGAGATATCAAACCGAATAACCCCGGAGAGCGAGACGACCAGATGGTACGCACGTTTTTATGGGCGCGCCTGTCGAAATTGGGCCATTGCCATGATGGCCTACGGTGGAATGTTTATCGCGGGCGGAGTGGCTGCGAAAAATCCCATGCTGGTCACTGCACCCGAATTTCTGGAAGAGTTTCACAACTCGCATTTTTATGAAGAGTTTTTGCGTTCCGTTCCGATTCGGCTCAATGCGAATGAGGAGAGCGGGTTGTACGGCGCGGCGTTTCATGGAGTACAGCTTCTGAATCATTAAAGGAGTCGTCAGTGATGCAGTCCGGAATGATAAAGCGAATTCTTGTTGTTTCTGTCATTATCTGTCTGATTGCATCGTACTTCATCTTTGATTTTGACCAATATTTTTCCCTTGAATACATCAAGGCGTCGCGAGAACAATTTCAGGCTCTTTATGCCGAACACACGTTTACGGTCATAGCAGTTTATTTCGGCGTGTATGTTGCGGCGACAGCCTTGGCCCTTCCTGCGGCAGCAGTGCTGACCCTTGCCGGGGGAGCGTTGTTCGGGGTTATGGCCGGTACTGTCATTGTTTCCTTTGCAAGCAGCATCGGAGCCGCCGTAGCTTTTATCGTCGCCCGATACCTGTTGCGGGATTGGGTGCAGGGGCGATTTGGTGATAAGCTTCAAAAAATCAATGAGGGCGTTGAGAGGGACGGTGCCTTTTATCTTTTTACTCTTCGTCTGATTCCGATTTTTCCTTTTTTTGCTATCAATACGGTTGTTGCGCTGACACCCATGCGGCTGGTTACCTATTATTGGGTTTCACAGGTAGGCATGTTTCCAGCGACCCTTGTTTACGTCAATGCGGGCAAGGAGCTTGGGCGGATTGATTCTTTTTCCGGGCTTCTTTCTCCGAGTCTCATCATATCGTTTGCGATATTGGGCATATTCCCTTTGGTCATGAAAAAAGCGCTTGGTTGGTATCAGGCACGGAGGCGGAAGGATGGCTAAATATGATTATGATATCGGTGTGATCGGCGGCGGAGCGGCTGGATTGACTGTTGCATCGGGAGCATCTCAACTCGGTCTCAAGACGCTTTTGATTGAAAAAGCTCCTCTGCTTGGCGGAGACTGCCTTCATTATGGATGCGTACCGAGCAAGACGCTTATCAAGACCGCGTCTGTCTATCATCAGATGCGGCATGCCGATGAATACGGATTGCCGCCTGTTGATCTTCCCGCCGTTGATTTCAAGCAGATAGCGCGACGAATTCAGTCCGTGATTGAAAGTGTACAGGTACATGATTCCGAGGAGCGATTTTGCCGTCTTGGTGTGGAAGTCTCATTTGGCGAAGCTTTTTTCATAGACGAACATCAGGTTGATTTGGGCGATAGGCGAGTCTCCGCAAAGTTCTGGGTGCTGGCGACTGGGTCTGAGCCTGCCGCTCCTCCCATTCCTGGTCTTGCCGATGTGGATTACCTGACAAACAAGGATATCTTTTCGCTTGATGCCTTGCCTTCTTCTCTTATTGTTGTCGGTGGGGGGCCGATTGGTTGTGAGATGTCGCAGGCGTTTGCCCGTCTTGGAACGGATGTGCGTATCTTGCAGCGAAATTGCCAAGTCTTGTCTGTTGAAGATCAAGATATGGCAGCAGTGGTGCAGGACTCACTCAGAGCGGAAGGTGTCGGGTTGGATTTATGTGCGAATACGAAAGAAGTGCGCAGGGTCCCCGGCGGTATTGAAGTCGAATATGAGAGTGATGGCGTGTCACATGTCATCAAGGCGGAGAAAATACTGGTTGCGGCAGGGCGTGCGCCGAACGTTGGGAATTTGAAGCTCGAAAATGCAGGAGTTGAATATGACAGGCGGGGAGTAAAAACGGATGCCCGTCTCAGGACGTCTCAAAAGCATATTTTTGCGGCAGGGGATGTGTTGGGCAAATATCTCTTTACGCATGCCGCCGGGTATGAAGGGGGAGTTATCATTTCCAATGCTGTATTCAGATTGCCGCGCAAAGTTGACTACAAGTGGCTACCGTGGTGCACCTATACCGAACCGGAATTGGCAAGTGTCGGTATGAATGAAAAAGCAGCTGAAAAGGCCGGGATTGAATTTTCCGTATGGAAAGAGGATTTTGCAGATAATGACCGTGCCCGGGCTGAAGGTGCGTCGACCGGGAAAATCAAGTTGTTGCTTGATAAGAAGGAAAAGCCTTTGGGGGTGCAGATTGTCGGTGTACATGCCGGTGAAATTGCAGCGGAATGGGTTGCTGCCCTGAATGCGAAAATGGGGTTGGCTTCCATGGTTTCAGCTATTCATCCCTATCCGACGGTGAGCGAGATCAATAAACGTGTGGCTGGTAAAGTCCTTTCTTCAAAACTGTTTTCTGAAAAAGTGCGCAAGACGCTTGGATTTATTTTCGATTACAAAGGGCGGGCCTGTTCTCTTGATTAATTGGAAAAACATGGGTATTGGAGCGCACCCCTTCATTCTTTTAGGGAAAATCGAGGAGAATATTCTGCATGGGTGACAAGAGTCGTTATCAAAAAATGTACCCGGTTTCATGGGAACAGTTGCATCGTGATTGTCGGGCGCTTTCGTGGCGGCTGATGGAAAAAGGTCCTTGGAAAGGGATTATCGCCATTACTCGCGGAGGCCTTGTGCCGGCTGCCATTCTTGCCCGTGAACTGGATATCCATCTTATCGATACCATTTGTCTTTCGAGTTACGACTGGAAAGATCAGGGCGAAACGAATGTTCTTAAATCTGTCGAAAATGCCGGTGAAGGCTGGCTCTTGATAGATGATCTGGTTGATACCGGTAAAACGGCCAAGGTAGCAAAAGACATGGTGGCGAAAGCCCATTTTGCTACGGTTTACGCCAAGCCTGAAGGACGTCCCATGGTGGACACTTTTATTACAGAAGTCAGTCAGGATACGTGGATTCTTTTCCCGTGGGATGCCGGTTCCCAGTTTGTTGAACCGATCATTCAGGTTTCCGAGTAAGTTCGATAAAAAAGTTTGCCTGTAATTTTGTGGAGATAGATTCCTTTGCGCCGATTGAGGTATTGCTCAAAAGCGCGCACTGGGATATTGGCATCAGATAAAAAACTGCTAATCGTGAGGTCCACATGAAAAAAATGCTGAAACTGTTTGTTGCATTCGCCGCTATGGCGTTGCTGCTGTCCCTCGTCGCGTGTGGCGAAGCTCCGCAGGAGAAAAAGGCTGAAGAGCCTGCCGTTGAAAAAGCGGAAGCTCCCAAGGAAGAGTCCAAAAACATCAAGGCCGGATTCGTTTACGTTTCACCGGTCGGTGATGCCGGTTACTCCTACGCTCATGATCTGGGCCGTAAGGCTGTAGACGCTTTGGATTACACCACGACCGCTTTTGTCGAGTCTGTTCCCGAAGGTGCCGATTCCGAGCGCGTCATCCGCAACATGGCCCGTAAAGGTTTTGATATCATCTTCACCACCAGTTTCGGTTACATGGACCCGACCATCAAGGTTGCCAAGGAATTTCCCGAAGTTGATTTCATGCACTGTTCCGGCTTCAAGAAAGCTGAAAACGTGAATAACTATTTCGGTCGCATTTACCAGTCCCGTTACCTGACCGGTATGGTTTCCGGTGCCATGACCAAGACCAACAAGCTTGGCTATGTTGCTGCTTTCCCGATTCCGGAAGTCATTCGCGGCATCAACGCTTTTGCTCTCGGTGCCCGTGAAGTGAATCCTGACGCCGAGATTCGTGTCGTCTGGACAAAGACCTGGTACGATCCGGCTCTGGAAAAAGACGCAGCCAAGAGCCTTCTGGATGCAGGCTGTGACGTTATCGCCCAGCATCAGGATTCTCCCGCACCGCAGGAAGCCGCTCAGGAAGCCGGTGCCTATTCCGTCGGGTACAATTCCGATATGTCTTCCTTTGCTCCCAAGGCGCATCTGACTTCCGCCATCTGGAACTGGGGTCCGATGTACGTCAAGATGATCGAGCAGGTGAAGAACGGTACTTGGAAGGGTGACCAGTCCATGTGGTGGTCCATGCAGGACGGTGTCGTTGATATCGCTCCCATGGGGCCGATGGTTCCTGAAGACGTCAAGGCCAAGGTTAACGCCCGCAAGGCCGAACTCAAGTCAGGCAAGGACACCATCTTTGCAGGTCCGATCAAGAACCAGAAAGGTGAAGTCGTCATTGCAGAAGGAACGACTGCTCCTGATGGCGATCTGCTCGGCATGACCTGGTTTGTTGAAGGCGTTGTCGGTACTACTGAATAACCCTATGGGTACTTGTGTTTAAGATAATAAAAAGAGAAGAACCCTGGAAGTGGGGCGCCCTGGTAATACTCCTGGGCGCCCTGCTCTTTTCCCTGGCCGTGAGCGCGTTGCTGCTTGTCGGGCAGGGTAAAGACGTTTTTGAGGGGTTGAATATTTTGTGGCAGGGGAGCTTTGGTCATCTTTGGGCCTTGGAAGGTGCATTGCTTAAAGCCATTCCGCTTTTCCTGTGTTCCCTCGGCGTAGCCGTCGCATTTCGTATGCAGATATGGAATATCGGTGCGGAAGGGCAGTTTGCACTTGGCGCTATCGGCGCGACCTGGATGGCTCTCAGCTTTCCCGATTTGCCCGCAGTCATTCTCATGCCGCTCATGTTTATCATGGCATTCATTCTTGGCGGTACCTGGGCGCTTATCCCTGCCATTCTCAAGTTGAAACTCCGGGTGAATGAAATCATTTCAACCCTGATGCTCAATTACATCGCCATCCTGCTGCTTGATTATCTTGTTTTCGGTGTCTGGAAGGATCCGACCAGTTTTGGATTTCCCATGACTTCGGAGTTCTCGTCCAATGCCATTATTCATGGTATTGGCGGAAGCAAGGTGCACTGGGGCTTGCTGTTTTGTTTTGTTGTTGGAGTCGGCCTGTGGGCTTTCATGCGTTTTACCCGTCTCGGCTATGAGCTTCAGGCGAGTGGTGAGGGGGCTCGTGTGGCCAAGTATGCCAAGATTCGTTACGGCATGCTTGTCATGTTCGTCATGTGTCTTTCCGGCGGGTTTGCCGGATGGGCCGGATGCGTCGAAACGTCGGCCGTTCTTAACCGACTTCAGCCGAGTCTGATGGTCGGTTATGGATATACCGCCATTGTCGTGGCATGGCTTGCACGGCTTGAGCCTCTTAATATCGCTTTTGCTTCGTTTTTACTTGCGGCACTTCGGGTAGGTGTTGAGAATCTCCAGCTCGAACTGCAAATCCCGGCTGCTTACGGTTCCATTCTTGAGGGTCTTATTCTGCTTTCAGTACTGGCCGGACAGTTTTTTCTTACATATAAACTGGAACCAAAGCGTTCCCAGGTGAAATAAACGATCATGTGGGAATTTCTGATACCGCTGCTGGCTGCCACGGTGCAGTCCGGAACGCCGATTTTGTACGCCACACTTGGTGAAATGATGACCGAGAAGGGCGGAGTGCTGAATCTTGGTGTCGAAGGCATGATGTCTGTTGCCGCACTGGCAGCATTCTGGACGAGTCTGACCACAGGATCTCCGTGGCTTGGTTTCATTGCCGGGGGAGTAGCCGGAATGGGCATGGGAGCTTTGCATGGCTTTGTCTGCATCAGCTGTCTCGGCAATCAGGTCGTTTCAGGGCTGGCCATTACAATTCTCGGATTGGGATTGACCAACTTTTTCGGAGTGCCTTTTGTTGGCCTTCCTGCTCCCGGTTTCAATCCGTTTGATTTTCCGATTCTTTCTCAGATTCCTGTTTTGGGTGAAATCTTTTTCAAGCACGACATGCTTGTTTACATATCATTTGTCGTGCCCGTCCTTTTCTGGTTTTTCTTCCGACGTACAAGCCTTGGCATGCATGTGACGGCAACCGGTGAAATGCCTCAGGCCGCAGGTGCGGCAGGACTCAAGCCTCGGGTACTGAGATATTTTGCCGTTGTTGGCGGCGGGTTTCTTATTGGTCTCGGAGGAGCATATCTGTCTCTGGCATATACCCACCTTTGGACCAATGGTTTGTCCGGGGGCAGGGGATGGATTGCCGTCGCCCTTGTCATTTTTGCCTTCTGGCGTCCCGGCCGAGCCGTTGTCGGAGCATATCTTTTTGGCGGCGTGATGGCTTTTCAGCTTCGGTTGCAGGCAATGGGGACCAATTTGCCGTCTTCACTGCTCCTTATGCTACCGTATGTTCTGACTATTCTGGTTCTTATTCTTTCCGCATGGCGTGGTCGTCGCATCGATGCTCCAGCTGCACTCGGAACCAACATTGAGCCGGAGGGGTAGGGACATGTCGGAACTTAAATTTGTTCGCCCCGCTCGTGTGCGGTCAATGCCGGAAGGGACACAGCCTGTCGTCAGCCTGAAGGGATTGACCAAGCGTTTCGGCAAGGTTGTCGCCAATGATTCGATTACGCTGGATGTGTATCCCGGCCGAATCAAGGCGTTGCTTGGTGAAAACGGAGCGGGCAAGTCCACCATGATGAGCATGCTCGCCGGAAGGTATCAGCCGGACGACGGGCACATTGAGGTGAACGGCAGGCCTGTTAAATTTACTTCATCCAAAGATGCCATCGAAGCCGGTATCGGCATGGTGTATCAGCATTTCATGCTTGTTGATTCGATGACCGTTGCCGAAAATGTTCTGCTTGGGCAGGAGGGGAAATTCTTTGTTTCTCCCAAGGAGATGAAGAGTCGTGTTGGCGAACTGGCCGATGCCTATGGTCTTGAGATTGATCCCGGTGCCTATGTTAGCGACCTGTCCATGGGCGAACGGCAGCTCGTTGAAATTCTCAAGCTGCTGTATCGTGAAAGCCGAATTCTCATTTTTGATGAACCGACGGCGGTGCTGACTCCTGAAGAAACGAACAAGTTGTTCGAAGCGCTTTGGCGTATGACCGAACAGGGAAAATCGATTATTTTCATCAGCCACAAGCTTGAGGAAGTGATCGCTCTTGCTGACGAGATTGCCATCCTGCGCCGAGGCAAAATCGAGGGTGAGCTTGATCCTGCAGCAATCGAATCCAAGGCGGATTTGGCATCCCGTATGGTCGGCAAGGAAGTTTTGCTCGAAGTAGATCGTGAACCTGCCGAGATTGGTGATACTGTCCTTGAAGTCAGGAATCTGACCGGACTGGGACTTCATGGTGTCGATCTTGATGTGCATCAAGGTGAAGTCGTGGCTGTCGTCGGTGTGGCCGGAAACGGGCAGAAGGCACTGGTTGAAGCTGTGACCGGTTTGACCAAACCGCCGCTCGATACCGTATTTATCATGGGACATCCGTGGCGTAAATTCTTTGCGGAGTCTACTTGGAATCGTTCCATGTGCTATATCCCGGAAGATCGGCTCGGGTTGGCTACGCTGCGAAATCAGAATCTCGTAGACAACCTTTTGCTGACAACGCGCAAGGGGTTTGCCAAAGGATTGCTGCTTGACAAAAAGCGCGCTGAAAAGGACACCATTGATCTGATTGAGAAGTTCGATATCCGTCCCGGCCGTATTCATGCTCTTGCGTGGCAGTTGTCTGGCGGTAATCTGCAAAAAGCAGTTCTTGCCCGGGAACTGTATCGGGAACCCCGGTTTATTGTTGCGGAACAGCCGACACAGGGACTTGATGTCTCGGCGACCGAAGAGGTCTGGAAACGATTGCTCGCCGCCCGTGAAATGGCGGGAGTTCTGCTGGTGACCGGTGACCTTAATGAGGCCCTGCAATTGGCTGATCGTATCGCCGTCATTTACAGAGGGCAGATACTTGGTCTGTTGTCCACATCAGATGCTGAAACCCCAGGGAAAATCGGCCCGCTCATGGCGGGGGTCACGGATTAAACCTGTCGGTATAAATTTTGTTTCAAGCTGAAAACAGCTTGAAGTAACCCCATTCCATTTAAGGAGAAAGGATATGAAGTTCAACAAGTTCAATCTCACCGTAATTGCGGCTCTCGCATTGCTCCTGAGTCTCTGTGTCGGCTCTGCTTTTGCAGCCACTACTCTTGAGAAGGTCAAAGAAAAAGGCGTTATCACCGTTGGCAACAGCCCGGACTATCCTCCGTTTGAATCCATTGGCGACAATGGTGAGCGTGTTGGCTTCGATATTGATCTCCTGAATGCGATGACCGAAAAGATGGGCCTGAAGGTCAAGTGGGTCACCATGGAGTTTTCCGCAATCGTCACTGCTGTTCAGAGTGGTCAGGTTGACATGGGTATGTCTGGATTCAGCGTTACTCCGGATCGTGCCAAGCAGGTCAGCTTCTCCAATGCCTATTTTTCCAGTGGACAGGTCCTCGTTGTCCGTGCTGATTCCGATATCAAGGGCCCCGCAGACCTCAAGGGCAAGAAGATTGCAGTTCAGCTCGGAACCACCGGTGAGCAGCAGGCTGACAAGATTGAAGGCGCTCAGGTCATCAAGCCCGAGACTTACAATATCGCTTTCATGATGCTGCACAACAAGGCTGCCGACGCTGTCGTCGCCGACCTTTCTGTTGCTGACGAATTCGTCAAGAAGGGCACCTTCAAGCGTGCTGGCGAGCCGCTGGCATTTGAAGAGCTGGCAATCATTTCCCGCAAGGCGAATAACGATTTCCTCAATGCTCTGAACAAGGCGCTTGATGAAGTCAAGAAAGAAGGCACGTACGACAAGATCGTCAAGAAGTGGAATCTTTAATATAAATAACACCGGGAGAAGCCTGTGCTTCTCCCGGTATTTTCATTTTTAGGAGCGGGTTGTGGATTTTTCTCTTGTCTTTAAACATTACGATATGCTGCTCAGGGGGGCGACTGCCACTCTTGAGGTGACTTTCGGCGCACTCGCTCTCGGCCTGTTTCTGGGAATTCTTGCGGGGACTTGCCGCATTAGTCGTCGGCTGTATATTCGGATCTTTGCGGATGTTTACATTCAAGTCATTCGCGGTACTCCGATGCTGTTGCAGATTTTCTTTTTCTATCTCGGATTTCCGCAAATCTACATGATGATTACCGGTGAGGGTATTTCCCCGGATCCGTTGATTACCGGTATTATCGCCCTTGGTATCAACAGTGGGGCATATAATGCGGAAATTATTCGTGCAGGTATCCAGTCCATAAATAAGGGACAGATGGAAGCGGCTCGTAGCAGCGGGTTGAGCCATACTCAGGCAATGATTTTTGTGATTTTGCCTCAGGCGCTGAGGCGTATGATTCCGCCTTTGGCAAATGAATTGATCGTCCTTTTAAAGGACTCCTCGCTCATTTCCACCATTGGAGTGGCAGAACTTATGTATTCTGCCAAAGTGCTTGGTGCGAAGTATTACACCTATGTGCCGTTCCTGGTCGGAGCTGGTTGTATCTACCTTACGCTGACTTTCTCATTCTCGCGGCTTTTCAACGCACTGGAGCGGAAGTTGTCTTCGGGCAGTGGAGCCAGAGCTAATACCGGCAAGGCTCCTGATTTGGGATAATTCGGTTTGAATACGAATAAAACAAGCCCCTTCCATCGGATCAAGATGGAAGGGGCTTTCTTTTCGCTGCGGTTCACAGTACGTCTGTCTGTGAACAAGGGGGAACCGTGAAAAACAGTTTTTATTCGGCATACGATTTTGAGTCCATCGGACAGGGGCAAGCCAAGCATCAGAAAGGGCGCACTCCGTTTGAGGTGGACCGGGATCGAATCATCTACTCACCGGCTTTTCGCAGGCTGCAATCCAAGACGCAGGTTTTTCTTTCCGGTGAATTTGATTTTTATCGTACACGTCTGACGCATTCCATCGAGGTCTCCCAGATTGGTCGATCCATCGTCAATCATCTGAATAGGACCGCGCCTAATCTGGGTGACGGTTTTCATATCGATCAGGATCTGGTTGAATCCATCTGTCTGGCTCATGATATCGGGCATCCGTCTTTTGGTCATGCCGGTGAACGTGTACTTAACGAGATGATGCTTGAGGCTGGCGGATTTGAGGGGAATGCTCAAAACCTCCGTATTCTGGTTGACCTGTTTTATCGAAAGGGAGCCACTTGGTCGGGAATGAATCCGACCCGGGCTTTTTTGGACGGCATGCTGAAATACAAGACTTTGTTCAGTGCATCCGAGGCCAAAAAGAATCATTTCATTTATGATTTCCAGGAAGAAGTTTTGCGTTTCGTCAGTCCGGATGTCGCCTTCTCGGAATTCTTTGAGACTGAGGATGAACTCAATGGCTTTAAATCAGTAGAGTGCCGGATAATGGATTGGGCTGATGACATTGCCTATTCCATTCACGATCTTGATGATGGAATTCGTGCCGGATTCATTACCGTAAAGAAAGTTCGTAACTGGATTGATATAAAGGAGAAGGAGATTACCGGGAACGATACTGAATTTCTTGAATCGCTTTGTGCGGCTATTCAGGACGATTCGTTCAGTTCATTTCTTGCTCGCCGAATCGGTGAATTCATTCACGCGACATCGCTCATCAAGAGGGATAATCCGTTTGCAGAAAAAACGAATCGCTACCTTTATGATATCGAGGTTGTCGAAGAGAGCAGATTACTTTGCAATCTCTTGAAAAAACTTGCAGTGGCCTTGGTGTTTCATACACCACAGGTACATCAGGTCGAGTTCAAGGGAGGCAGGATTCTTCGGCAGCTCTTTGAGGTGATGGATTCCGAATATGCCAAGGGGGATAAAGCTGATTTCCAGCTGCTACCTGCGCATTATCATTCTGCTCTTCTGAAAATGGATGAGGAACGCAGGAAGCGGATGCTTTGTGATTACTTATCCGGGATGACAGATGGATTTGTTGTCAGAACGTACAAACGACTTTTTGATCCGGACTTCGGGTCGATTCTTGATCTGATCTGAATAAAATAAAAAGCCCCGCTTGGCGGGGCTTTTTATTTTATTCATTTTCCTGAATGACTTCGATGTCTTTCTGATTGAGTATGATTTCCTTACCTTTCTCGTTTTTGAACTTGTAGGTTTCTGACTTGACGTCATAATCCAGTGAGCCATTCGCGGTATAGGTCTGACCTGATTTGGTGGTAACTTGATAGGTCTTGGTTCCGCAGGCTGCCAGAGCAAGGATGAGGCAGAATGACAGCACCAATGTGATTCTTCTCAGCATGTCTTTCCTCTTGTTGGAGTTGCACACGATTGCAGTTTCTATACTCTGTTTTCCCGGTTTATTCCATAGGAATTTATCAAAACGATATTAAGAGCATAAGAGATGCGATGCGTTGTTGAGAAGTGAATCCAACGCAGTTTCCGAAAGATGCAGACGTGATTTCAGACGTTCGATTTCGGTAGCAGGGTCGTATAAGGGATAATCGCTGCCGAAGAGAGTCCGTTCACTGCCAAAAGAATCAAAAAGTTGTTTCAGCAGCGAGTCGTCCACGAAGTCCATGACGCTGGATGAATCGACATATACCTTCGTATCTGCGAGGTGTTCCAGAGAATACTCCCATTGCCTATAACCGCCCATGTGGGCCGCTATGATGGGGGTATTCGGGAATGTCCGATGCAGTTTTGCCAACTTTTTCGGGCATGACGGGTTTTCTTCCGGTGGCAGGGTGTCTCCTACATGAAAGAGGCAGATGAACCGGTCGGCCACCATTTCCATTATTTCATACAGAGCAGGGTCATCCATCCGAAATCCTTGAAAGTCGGGATGGAACTTCAGGCCGGTGATGTTGTTTTTTTGCAGGCGATCCAATTCGCTTTCCAGTCGGTCAAAATCCGGATGGATTGTTCCGAATGGGATGAGCGAGGGATATGTTTCCTTGATATGAATAGCCCAGTTGTTCGCCGGAATAACCTGATCTCCGGAAGTGGCGGCAGCAAGAACAACGGCCTTGTCAATGCCTGCCCTGTCAAGGCGTTCCGTCAAATCTTCCAGCCGTCCGTTTCCAACAGGGGATACGGAGTAATGATTTTCCAGTTGATCCACGACCTTGTGCGCAATTTTCGGATGAAAGGCGTGAGTATGTACGTCAATGAACATTGATACGCTCTATGAATGTTGAAGATGAGAAAGGGGAATGTTTATTTGAAAAGATCTTTCAGCCAATCGGGAACACGTGTCGGTTTGCCGTTGGGCCCGACTGCTGCATGTTCCGTCATTCCTGTGGCGTGGAGGATCGATTTGTCCTTGTTCCAGACTTCGTATGCGAATGTCATGGATGCCCGTTTCCACTGGCTGATTCCGACGTGAATATAGATTTCATCGTCGAATCGGACCGGGGAACGATAGCGGCAACCAGCTTCACGAACCGGCAGAATGATGCCGCGTTTTTCCACTTCGGCATAACTCATGCCGCGTTCACGGATGAACAGGCTGCGGGATCGTTCGAAAAGATGCAGATATTCCGCATAATAAAGAACGCCCATGGTGTCTGTTTCACCGTATGAGACAAAATGGTGATACCAACTGTCGTTTTGTGGAAACTCGATTTTTGATGCCATGATTATTTACCGGCGTTATTGAGTGCAAATGAGAGCAGTTCAAATCCGTTTTCCAGTTTCAAACCTGTCGAATCGGCTGTTTTTTCGGAGAATTCAGACACTCCGGAAGCCTCGCATCCCGGTTTGTTGATGATAAACGGTACTGCGTCCATGGTGTGCGTGCGTTCAACAATTGGGGTAAAATGATCACAGGTAATGATCCAGTTTATCTCTTCGTCCTTGAGCGCTTCACGCATGGGAGCGACGACTCGGGAGTCAAAACGGCTGATCGCCTCGACCTTTTCGTTGGCGTCGCCGCCATGTCCGCATTCGTCCGGGCCTTCAAGGTGGACAAATACGAAGTCGTTGTCCTTGAGGTAGTCCAGAGCGGCATCGACTTTGCCTTCATAATTCGTTTCAAGCAGGCCGGTTGCGCCTTCCACATCAATGACTTCCATGCCGGATGCAAAGCCGAGCCCCTTGATGAGGTCGACAGCGGAGATCACTGCACCGTCGAGGCCGAATGTTTCCTTGAAGTTCGGGAGATTGAGGGGACGTCCCTGACCCCATGGCCAGATGGAGTTCGCAATACTCATGTTTACGTCACGATCTTCAAGAATTTCTTTGGCTTCGAAAATCAGGTCCCACAGAAACGGACTGCGCGAAAAGACTCGCAAGTCTAGTTTGATGGGTTTGTCCGTGATGTCGTGTGGCGGGTTGACGTTCAGCTTGGCGTCATCTGTGAGTGCACCGCCTTTCTGGACAAGCAGGTGTCTGTACTGAATGCCGGGGATGAAGGTATACGTATCGTTACCGAGTCTTTCTTGAAGGGCCTCCACCACAGGCCTTGATATCTCCGTGGAGATGTGCCCTGAGGAATAGTCCCTCATGTAACCGTCAATGTTCAGCTTGGAAACCGTGACAAGATTGAGCCGCCAGACAAGGTCGTCCGGGTCGAGCTCAAGGCCTTGAGCGGCCGCTTCAATGGGACCGCGTCCGGTGTGGTATGTTGCTGGATCAAAGCCGAGCAGGGCCATGTTTGCCACATCCGAACCGGGCTGCATGCCTTCCGGCACAGTCTGTGCGCGACCGACGATGCCAGTCCTGGCCAGTTCGTCCATGTTGGGCGTGACTGCGGCTTCCATGGTTGTTTTGCCGCCAAGTTCTTCCAGCGGCCAGCCGCCCATTCCGTCGGCTATGAGATATACTGTTTTCATTCCGGATTCCCGGTTAGAGGATTCTGAATTTAACGCACGGTTCGACCGTGAAATCCATGGCGTCCACTTCCTCAATCATGGCATTTGCGTCTTTTGCCCGAGTCTCGTGCGTGATGATGACGAGCGGCACGCCTTCGGCACCAGCTTCGCCTTTCTGGACCGCCTGGGCAATGGAAACGCCATGTGTGGCCATTGATTTCGTGATGGCCGCCATGACACCGGTTCGATCGGCCACGGTGAAACGGAAGTAGTATTTTGATTCGGATTCTTCCGGAGGCAGTATTTTTGCCTTTTCAATGACCAGTCCATCGAATCCGGTGTTGTCCGGAGTCACTCCCTGCTTCATATGACGAATCAGATGCATGATGTCAGCGAGTACGGCGCTGCCGGTGGGCAGGTCGCCCGCGCCCTGTCCATGGAGCATGACAGGACCAACGGCGTTGCCCGTGAGTCGGATGGCATTGTAGTTTCCGCCAACACGAGCGATCAGATAGGTATACGGTACCAACGCAGGGTGGACACCAGCCTCAAGCTGACCGTCAACGTCCATGACATGAGCGAGCAGCTTGATGCGGTAACCGAATTCGCGCGCGAACTGGATGTCCATGGGGGTGACACCGGTGATTCCCTGAACCGGGATATCCTTTAGCGGATAGTCAACACCATAGGCCATGCGGATAAGGACGCACAGCTTGTGTGCGGTATCAAAACCTTCAATGTCGAAAGTCGGATCCGCCTCGGCATAACCGAGATCCTGTGCGTCGGCGAGGGCGGTATTGAAGTCCACGCCCTTGGTCGTCATTTCGGACAGGATGTAGTTAGCCGTCCCGTTCATGATGCCGAGCATGTTGTTGACTTCGTCGCCTGCGAGACTTTCCTTAAGTGTCTGAACAATGGGAATGCCCCCGGCACAACTGGCCTCGAACATGAGGCCGACGTTGTTTTCTCTGGCGGCCTGGAAAAGTTCCAGGCCGTGTTCTGCCAGAAGGTGCTTGTTGGCGGTGACCACATGCTTCCCGGCGGCAAACGCCTTGAGGATGAGGTCTCTTGCGGTATCAAGTCCGCCCATGAGTTCGACAATGATGTCGACCTCGGGGTCGTTGACAAGCTCGTCGGGGTTGTCTGTAAGCGTTGCATTCGGTCCGAGATCGAATGCGCGTTTTTTATTCAGGTCGCGGACAAGCGCTGATTTGATCTCGATCTTTCTGTCGAGCCGCTTTGCGATGCGGTCCGCATTCATATCGAGAATCTTTGCGAGGCCGGAGCCGACAGTCCCGAAACCGCCGAGGCCGAGTTTTATTACTTCCATTTTTACCCCTTGGAGAAGAATTTTCGCAGGTTGCGAACAGCCTGATTGGTGCGGTGACGGTTTTCCACGAAGCTGAAGCGAACGTGGTCATCGCCGTATTCGCCGAACCCGAGACCGGGAGAAACCGCAACCTCTGCTTCCTTGAGCAGCATTTTGGAGAATTCCACGGAGCCCATCTTTTTGAATTCATCGGGAATCGGAGCCCACAGGAACATGGTCGCTTTGGGTGGGGTAACTTCCCAGCCGATACGGTTGAGGCCTTCACACAGGGCATCGCGGCGATCTTCGTATACGGCCATGATGTCCTTGACGTGCTGGTCCATATCATCCTGAGTGAATTTGGGTTCAGGGTCGAGATCTCCATTGAGGGCACAGGCAGCCGCGATCTGGATGGGCTGGTATATACCATAATCAAGGTAGCTCTTGATACGGGTCAGTGCCTGAACCATTTCCGGGTTACCGACGCAGTAGCCGACGCGCATGCCGGCCATGGAGTAACTTTTGGTCATGGAGAAGAATTCCACGCCGACATCCTTTGCGCCTTCGGCTTGCATGAAGCTCGGGGCAGTGTAGCCATCGAATACGAAATCCGCGTAGGCCAGATCATGGATGACATACAGGTCGTGTTCCTTGGCAAAATCGACAATGCGCTGGAAGAAGGGCAGCTCAATGCATTGGGTCGTCGGGTTGTGGGGGAAATTGATGATCAGCACCTTGGGCTTGGGCCATGTGTGCTTGACCGCGGTTTCAAGGTTCTCGAAGAAATCCTGACCGGGGCCGATGGGCACGCGGCGGACATCCGCGCCTGCAATGATTGAGGCATACGGGTGAATAGGGTAGGCCGGGTCCGGGGCGAGGACGACATCACCGGGACTGAGCATGGCCAGTCCGAGATGAGCGAGGCCTTCCTTGGCTCCCATGGTGACGCAGACTTCCTGATTATGGTCAAGAGACACACCGTAGCGACGAAAATACCAGTCACAGACAGCCTTGCGAAGTCCTTTGATTCCCTTGGACGCTGAGTACTTGGAGTTGCCGGGCTTGTACGCCGCTTCTGCCAGCTTGTCGAGAATGGGCTTCGGGGTGGGAACATCGGGGTTGCCCATGCCCAGGTCGATGATATCCGCGCCCGCGTGGCGCAGTTTCATCTTGAGTTCATTAACCTGAGCAAAAACATAAGGGGGCAGTCGATCGACTCTCGCAAACTTTGACATGACAAAAACTCCTACAAAATTAATTAAAGCAAGCTAAATTACATACTCTCGCGACCATGTTCCTGTCAAAATGAAATTGCCCCTTTTTGCGACGCAACTTGACCTTGCGATCACTTTTTTTTACTTTCCATGTTCTATCAACGTATATGGCGGTAACATGCCCAATTTTTCAAGGAGCAGCATAAATGGTCCAGAAGTCTGAAACCATCTGGTTTGACGGTAAACAGGTCCCCTGGGACGAGGCGAATGTCCACGTCCTGACTCACACTCTTCATTACGGTGCCGGTGTGTTCGAAGGTATTCGTGCCTACGAGTGTGCTGATGGTTCTTCCGAGGTGTTTCGCCTTGAAGAACATATGGTGCGCCTAGTCAATTCCGCCAAAATTCTGGGCATCAAAGTCCCTTATACTGCTGCCGAACTGACTGAAGCTGCTGTTGAGACTTTAAAGCTGAACAAGCTTGCTGGCGCTTATGTACGTCCGCTGGTGTTCATCGGCGAAGGTGCCATGGGTGTTCACCCCGGTGACAACCCGATCCGTACCATTATTGCCACTTGGCCTTGGGGAGCCTATCTTGGAGAAGAAGCTCTGGAAAAGGGTATCGCCGTCAAGTGCAGCACCTTCAACAGGCATCATGTCAATGTCATGATGACCAAGTCCAAGGCCTGCGGCAACTATGTCAACTCCGTGCTCGCCAAGACCGAAGCCGTTGGCGACGGTTATGACGAAGCTATTCTGCTCGATACCACCGGTCACGTTTCCGAAGGTTCCGGCGAGAATATTTTCATGGTCGTGAACGATGTCATCTACACCCCTCATGCTGACGGCGTACTGGGTGGCCTGACTCGCGATTCCATCATCACCTTGGCAGGCGACCTCGGATACGAAGTGCGTGAAGAGCCGATCACCCGTGACATGCTCTACGTCGCCGACGAGGTCTTTTTCACAGGTACTGCAGCTGAACTGACTCCCATCAGTTCTATTGACCGTCGTGAGATCGGCGATGGCAAGGCCGGTCCTGTTGCCAAGCTGCTCCAGACCGAATACTTCAAGATCGTCAAGGGCGAAAACGAAGACTACGAGCACTGGCTCCATCGCTATTCGGTTTAATAGAAAGTCTAGAAAATCCGAACAGCATCTGGTAAGAAAAGGGAAATCCGGCGCGGAATGTCGGGTTTCCCTATTTTTCTTTTGTTATTTCAACGGGGTTTACTCGCCGCGCACAATCATCAGGCATATCCATGAGCACATCGAATCTTACAGCCAAGTATCGGCCGCAGACATTCTCCGACGTAGCTGGACAGCAGGCCATCAAGGCCATTCTTTCCCGTGCTGCCGCTTCTGACAAAATTGCCCCGGCGTATCTTTTTTCCGGTACCCGTGGTGTCGGCAAGACGACCATAGCCCGTATTTTTGCCAAGGCGCTTAACTGCGTCAATGCACCTACGGCCGAGCCGTGTAACGAGTGCTCCAATTGCAAGCAGATAACCGCAGGTGTGGCCGTTGACGTTATCGAGATCGATGGCGCATCCAACAACGGTGTGGATGATGCCCGACGTCTGAAAGAAGACATTGGTTATGCTCCGGTTGAGTGCCGGTACAAAGTCTTCATCATTGATGAAGCACACATGCTGACCACGCAGGCGTTCAATGCACTTCTCAAGACCCTTGAGGAGCCGCCGCCGCGTGCGACATTCATTATGGCGACTACCGAGCCGCACAAATTCCCGGCCACCATCATCAGCCGTTGCCAGCATTACACGTACAAGATGCTGTCGCAGGCGGAACTTGTCGCGCATCTTGAAAAGATCATGACTCTTGAGGAGTTGCAGTTCGAACCCGGCGCACTTGAGATCATCGCCAAACGCGGAGCCGGAAGTGTGCGCGATTCAATGTCGCTGCTCGGACAGGCTCTTGCCATGGGTGAGGATGTGTTGCGCGAAGAAGGGGTCCGCTCTTTCCTCGGACTTGCCGGACAGGACGTATTCTTTCAGCTTATGGAAGCCATGCACTCCCGCAATCTGGTTGCTGTGGGGCTGGTACTCAGGCAGGTGCTTGATCAAGGGCTTGATCTCGGATTTTTCCTGCGTGAACTGACCAACTGCTGGCGCAACATGTTTCTGCTTCGACAGGCAGGCGAGGAGGCTCTCAGTCTGCTCGGTCTGTCTGGTGAAGAAGCCAAATCGTGGATGGGTTGGGCCAATAAATTTGAAGCCCCGCACATCCATGCCTGCTGGCAGATGACGCTCGATGGACAGAAAAAGGTCATGACCAGCCTTGAGCCTGCCTTGGCGCTTGAACTGTTGCTGCTCAACCTGACTAGTCTGCCGGACCTCATCAATCTGGAGAAGATTTCCGCACCCGGAAATGGAAACACCGCGCCGCAGCGTCCAGCACCGACAGGGCAGGGCGGCCAGTTCGGCGGACAGCAGGGTGGTCGACAGGGCGGTCCGCCTCCTACTGCCGGTGGTGGGTACAATCAGTCTGGTGGGCAGCGGTTTGCTCCGTCACAAGCTCAGGTTCCTCCACAGCAGATGCAGTCGCCGGTTCAGCAGGCACATCAGTCTCCGCCGCCGCGTCCTCAGACTCAGCCAGTGCCCCAACAGCCCTCTCGTGAGTCGGTTTCATCTCCGGCGCAGCGACAGAGTGCGTCTTCCGCGTCGATGTCTGCTCCGGAGGCTCCGGTTGAACAGGAGCCTGCTCCAAGGCCTGCTCCTGCACCGAATCAGACCGCTGGCCCGCGTAATTGGAAGGGTTTTTTGGAATTCGTCACGGAACGTAACGGACAGGCCGGAGTGCGTGTGTCCATGCTTCGTCTTGCAGAAGGAAAACTGGCGGACAGCGAGTTGGTTATTACGTGCAAGTCAAGAATGCAGTGCTCGCAACTGTCTGAAAACAAAACCCTTTCAGCTTTGGATGGTTTGACGAGGGAATATTTTGGGCCGATGGTTGAAGTTCGCGTGGAAACAGGCGATATTGCCGTCCGCAAGTCGGACAGACAGCTTCAGGAAGAGGCTGAAAATCATCCGGGAGTGCAGAAGATCATAAAAGATTTCAGCGCTCAGTTGATGTCAGTCAGTCCAAGAAACTAAGGCTTGATTCAATAAACATAGACTGTAAGGAGATATTTAGATGAATATGAAAGAAATGGTGCGCCAGGCCCAGATGATGCAGCGCAAAATGACCGAAAAGCAGGAAGCTCTCAAAAACATGATCGTTGAAGCATCCAGCGGCGGCGGCATGGTGACCGTCAAGGCAACCTGCGCTCAGGAATTGACTGAAGTGAATATTGAAGACAGCGTCATGGAAGCCGGTGATGTTGAAATGCTTCAGGATCTCGTGCTGACCGCAGCGAATGAAGCCCTCAAGAAGGCCAAGGAAAAGTCCGAAGAAGAGTTGTCGCAGGTCACTGGCGGTCTGAGCATTCCGGGCATGTTCTAGGCGGTAGCATTGCAAAATCTTCCCAAGCCTCTGAAAGAGGTCGTAGATCAGCTTTCAAGTCTTCCCGGCATCGGTCCGAAATCCGCCTTGCGCATTGCATTGACTCTGCTCAAGATGCCGCGGGAACGGGCCAATGGTGTCGGGCAGGCTGTGCTTGATCTGCGCGAGAATCTCTGTCTATGCGACGAGTGTGCCTGTCTTGCGGAGTCGAGTCCCTGTTCCATTTGCGCCGACCCGACTCGGGATACCGACCAGTTGTGTCTCGTTCCTGAATGGGATGCTTTGCTGGCAATGGAAAACATGGGCATCTACAAGGGACGCTATCTTGTGCTGGGAGGACTGCTTTCTCCGCTGGACGGTATTGAGCCGGGGCATCTGGAGGTCGAGCGCTTGAAAAGGCATCTCGGCAGCGGACATGTTTCCGAGCTGATTTTGGCGCTCGGTGCGACACTTGATGCCGAATCTACCGCCTCATACGTGAAAAATCTGGTAGAGCGCGATTATCCGGGTGTGCGTGTCAGTCGTCTGGCGCAGGGCATCCCCATCGGTGCTGAAGTCAAGTTCATGGATAAGGAGACGCTTAAACAGTCTCTGGTCCATAGACAGAAAGTCTAGGCGACCAAACGAAAAATTCATGAGTGACGATCAATTATCCCATCTTTCAGGCGCAGAAGTTCAGTCCGTTATCTATCAGAACAAAGAAAACGGCTATGCCATTGCCCGTGTCCGGGTAAAAGATGAACCCGGACAGATTTCCATTGTCGGCATCATGGGGGAACTGGTTGCCGGTTCCACTCTTGATATGCACGGTAAATGGACCGTTCATCCAAAATTCGGACGTCAGTTTGAAGTGAAGACATTCGATGAGGCGCGTCCGGCTACGGAAAACGGCGTTATTCGTTTCTTGCAGTCATCCATCAAGGGGGTCGGCGAAAAAACCGCGACTCGTCTGGTTGAAAAGTTCGGTGTTGAAGTGTTGGACGTCCTTGATGATGAGCCGGACAAACTCCTTGCAATCAAGGGTATTTCCAAGAACAAGCTGAAGGATATCATCGAATCATGGGGGCGGCAGCGCGAGATCAAGAATCTGCTCGTGTTTTTGCAGACACACAACGTCCCGACGACTTTTGCCGGTAAAATCTTTCATCTTCACGGTGCACAGGCCGAACGCAAGCTGCGGGATAATCCATACGAACTTGCGTATGAAATCCGTGGCGTCGGTTTCAGGACAGCCGATCAGATGGCCATGAAACTGGGGTTTGCGCCTGACTGTGCACAGCGTTTTGAGGCCGCAATCCTGTACAGTCTGGTTTCGTCCTGTGAACGGAGCGGGCATATGTTCATACCCAAGGGAACATTGCTCGAAGATGTCGCGAAAATGCTCGACACCAGTGATTTCGAGAAGCTGGAACTCGCGTTGTATTCGATTGAGGAAAAGAAGCGCATCCGCATTGAAGACCTGCCTGAGCAGGGAATTGATGAAGCTGTGTATCTCATTCATTTTTTTCATCATGAAAATGAAATTACACAGCGCTTGTATCAACTCATCAGCCACCCGACGCCGGTCAGTCGCAAAAAGATCGACAAGACGCTGCCCCGTGTCGAAGAGAAGCTCGGCTTTCAATTGTCTGACGAGCAGCGGGAAGCGGTGTTCGAAGCATGCAGCAACAAGGTTTTCATCATTACAGGTGGGCCGGGTACCGGTAAAACGACCATTACCAAGGCCATCATGCTCACGCTCAAGGAGTTGGGGCTGAAGATCAAACAGGCCGCTCCCACCGGACGTGCCGCCAAGCGCATGTCCGAGGCGACAGGCCATTCCGCGCTGACAGTCCATCGGTTGTTGCAATATCAGCCAGACGGCGGTTTTCATTATTGCGAAGACCAGAAGCTTAAGGCGGACGTGCTTGTCATTGACGAAGCAAGCATGGTGGACGCCCATCTTTTTGTCTCTATTCTGCGGTCTCTGCCGCATACCTGCCGTTTGATTCTGGTAGGAGACGTGAACCAGTTGCCGAGTGTCGGGCCGGGAAATATTCTAGGTGATCTCATTAATTCGCATCATGTGCCATGCTCCGTGTTGACGCATATTTTCAGACAGGCGCAGGAAAGCTTCATTGTCGTCAATGCCCACCGTATCAACAACGGGCAGTTTCCGAGACAGCATCCATGTCCGGCTCCTGAAGCTGATTTTTACTGGATACCACAGGATGACACGAAAAAAGTCCAACGGTTGATTCTGGACAGCGTATGTGACCGGATACCGGAACGGTACGGGCTTGATCCGCTTCGTGATATTCAGGTGCTGACGCCCATGCATAAGGGGGATGTCGGTACACAGGCATTGAATGGTGTGTTGCAGGAGCGCCTGAATCCGGGGGGACCGGGAGTAAGGGAAATCAAGCGGAAATTTGCGACCTATCGTGTGGGTGACCGAGTCATTCAGCTCAAGAACAATTATGACAAGGAAATCTTCAACGGCGACCTTGGCTGGATCGTGGATATCGAGCCGGATGACCGTGAAATGCTCGTCGAGTTTGATGGCAACAATGTTCACATCGAATCCAGCGAACTGGATGAATTGAGTCTTGCCTATGCGGTCAGCGTACATAAGTCGCAGGGCAGTGAATACAGGGCAGTCGTCATGCCTGTCGTTACGCAGCATTTCATGCTTTTGCAGCGGAACCTGCTCTATACCGGGCTGACGCGAGCTCGAGAACTCGCAGTAATGATCGGCAGCGAACGCGCTTTTCAGATCGGCTTGAATAACGCGACCGCCGGCAAGCGCAGTACGCATCTGGCTCACAGGCTGCGGTCCATGTTTTCACAGAATCGCCTTATCTGATTTTCATAAAATACGTTTGGTTTCTGATAAAAGTTCAGGAATCGTTCTCATTATCTTGCAAATCGCATGGAAAAATGCTGGATTGACTCTGGCGAATGCTTCCGTGAGGTTTCATTGTATTCTTTACGGAATCAATTCGATATCGCCCAGTAAATCAATGTTACCAAAGGAGATCATATGCTTAGTCAGAAAATGGAAGAAGCACTCAATGACCAGATGAATTGGGAAATTTTTTCGGCTCATATCTACCTGTCCATGTCCTCGTATTTCGCACAGGAAGGGCTTGGTGGCTTTTCAAAATGGATGTACGCGCAATATCAGGAAGAAATGTTCCATGCCATGAAGTTCTTCGATTACATCAACGAGGCGGGCGGACATGCCAAGCTCGGAATCATTGATGCGCCGCCGCATTCCTGGGGTTCTGCCTTGGAGGCCTTTGAAGAATCTCTGGCACATGAAAAGGGTGTTACCGCTCGTATCAACGACCTTGCTGATCTCGCCGTTGAAGAGAAGAACCATGCTGTCGGAATTTTCCTTCAGTGGTTCATTGCCGAGCAGGTGGAAGAAGAAGACAGCGTCGGCGATATTGTCGGCAAGCTGAAGCTGGTCGGCGACGGAGGCGGTCTGTTCATGCTTGATCGTGACCTTGGGCAGCGTGTCTTTACCGCTCCCACTGCTGCGTAAACAGAAACAACAAACGGCCGGACGGGATTCCCTCCGGCCGTTTTTCATTGGTTTGTCTTTTGTTTTACGCTTTACAAAGCAACGCAACTTTGCAACACCTCTCGCACACGAAAAAATCCCCTTTATGAGGTAATAAATGAGCAACGAAGCCGAAAAAATCATCTATTCGATGTACAAGGTGACCAAACGCCATGGTCAGCGGGAAGTGCTGAAAAACATATCCCTGTCATATTTTTATGGTGCCAAGATCGGTGTGCTTGGTCTGAACGGTTCCGGTAAGAGTTCGCTTCTCAGGATTCTTGCCGGTGTTGATACTGAATTTGATGGAGAGATTCAGGTCAAAGACGGATACTCCATCGGATATCTTGAACAGGAGCCGCTCGTTAATGAAGAGCGCACCGTGCGTGAGGTCGTTGAAGAAGGTGTCGGCGAAGTCATGGATATCATCCGTGAATACAACGAGATCAACGAAAAATTTGCCGAGCCCATGGAACCGGAGGAAATGGATGCTCTGATTGAACGTCAGGGCAAGGTGCAGGAACTCATGGATGCCAAGGGAGCGTGGGACATTGATTCCAAGCTTGAAATGGCCATGGATTCCCTGCGTTGTCCGCCTGCGGATACATCTGTTTCCGTCATTTCCGGTGGTGAAAAGCGCCGCGTGGCATTGTGCCGTCTGCTGTTGCAGTCACCTGACATTCTGTTGTTGGACGAACCTACCAACCATTTGGACGCAGATTCCGTGGCATGGCTGGAACGGTTCCTCGCTCAATTCCCGGGCACTGTTATCGCCGTGACCCATGATCGTTATTTCCTCGACAATGTTGCCGGATGGATTCTTGAACTGGATCGTGGACGCGGTATTCCGTGGAAGGGCAATTACTCTTCTTGGCTTGAGCAGAAGGAAAACCGTCTGGCTCAGGAAGGAAAAGCAGAGGCTGACCGTCAAAAGACTTTGCAGCGTGAACTTGAATGGATTCGCATGTCTCCCAAAGGCCGTCGCGCCAAGGGCAAGGCGCGTATCAACGCATACGAATCCATGATCAGCCACGAAAGCGAACGTCTCGCCGAAGACTTGCAGATTTACATTCCGCCGGGACCGCATCTCGGCAAGCAGGTCGTGGTTGCCGAAGGGATTTCCAAATCCATGGGCGACAAGCTTTTGGTGGAAGAAATGGATTTTATCCTGCCTCCCAACGCCATTGTCGGTATTGTCGGCCCCAACGGTGCGGGTAAATCCACGTTGTTCAAGATGATTGTCGGAGAAGAACAGCCGGATGCCGGAACCATGACCGTTGGTCAGACAGTTGAACTGGCTTATGCCGATCAGAATCGTGATTCCTTGATTCCGGGCAAGAGCGTGTATGAAATTATCAGTGGCGGAGCTGAGTTCATCAAGCTCGGCGAGCGTGATGTCAATGCCCGTGCCTATTGTTCCCGTTTCAATTTTGCTGGTCAAGATCAGCAGAAGCCGGTGGATGTACTGTCCGGTGGTGAACGTAACCGTGTACATATGGCCCAGATGCTCAAGTCCGGTGCAAACGTCCTACTGCTTGACGAACCGACTAACGATCTTGATGTGAACACCATGCGTGCCCTTGAGGACGGTCTGGAAAACTTTGCTGGCTGTGTGTTGGTCATCAGCCATGATCGCTGGTTCCTTGACCGAGTCGCCACACACATTATTGCCTTTGAAGGAGATTCAAAGGTTGTTTTCCTTGAAGGCAACTACAGTGATTACGTGAAGGACAGGAAAAAGCGTCTCGGCGTGGATGCCGATCAGCCGCATCGGATCAAGTTCCGCAAGCTGACTCGCTAATTTCTCAATAATTGAAGATAGAAAGACCCTGCATTCAAGGATGCGGGGTCTTTTTTATTCGCTGCCGAGAGGGAGCCTTCGGTCAACAGCAACTGAATTTCCGGGGATTGATTTGGCGTATTTCTTAATATGCGCTGCACGTTCACCAATTTCCATAAGTGAACATTGGCCGTTGATGCTGATGACGCCGAGGGATATTGACACCAAAGGATATTCGCGGGTTTTTCCGTCGCGCCCTTTTGCCTTTATCCAACCTTGTTTTCTGTCTTCAATGCAGTAACAGTTCTTTACCAGACGGCCAAAACAACGGGTGATGGAGGTGCATATTCTGTCAACGGATTCGGGGTCGGTGATAAGAACGAAATCGTCACCGCCGATATGACAGAGGCAGGAATTTGCCGACGCGTGTTTTTTTGAAGACCATGTCATTATGTCGGCTGCTAATTTTATGATTCTATCTCCGCTCTTGAATCCATATGTGTCGTTGTAAACCTTGAAGTGGTCGAGGTCAGCGTAAATGATGCTGAAGGTGCGGCCTTGTGCGATTCGTCCTTCAACTTCCTGTTCAATGGCGACATTACCCGGCAGTCCAGTGAGCGGGTTTGTCCCTTTGGCCATTTCAACCTGGATTTTTGCCATGGCATCAAGCAGATTTTGAACAGAGACGATCCCGTACAGCAATCCTTTGCGGGTAATGATGATATCGTCATACGCCTTGAGTGATTCGCGTTTCATGGCTTTTCGGGCCGCTTGTTCCACAGGCGTATTCATGTCCACAATGAGAGGCGTCTTGTCCATGACAGAATCAATGGAGCGTCTGTAGTAGAGCGCTATTCCATATTGGGATGAAAGCTGACGGTTGAGATGGTATTCCATTATCAAACCGCGCGGGATTTCTTCATCAGTGATGACAATGCTTGAAAACCGGTTGTTCTTTTTGAAAAACTCCTGTGCATCGGAAACGATGTTGTCCGGCTGCATTTGAAATGGCGGTTGAGCGAGATCCCCAATAGGAAGTGAAAGGTTGACGCTTCGGCTTGATATGTCGTTTGTCGATTGAAGTTCCTGACATTTCTTGGTGAGTCCGGGTTTCGGGGCGGCGGGACGTGCGAGAAAGTACCCCTGTCCGCAATGCACGCCAATATCCTTGATGCACACAGCCTGTGCCTTTGTTTCAATGCCTTCGGCGATTATCTGTGAGCCGATTTTGTTGGCAAAGGTGACGGTCGTTTCTACCAGAGCGCGTTTGACTGGATCCTTGTGGATATTTTCCGTGAGCGATTTATCCAGTTTGATATACTCCGGACGTAGCTGGGCAATTGTTGACAGGCCTGCATAACCGGCTCCGGCGTCGTCGACAGCGATTTTGAAACCTTGGCTGCGGTAGTGCTCAAGGGTTTGATAAAACAGTTCAAATTCTTGAAGACTGTGTTGCTCGGTGATTTCGAAAACAATGTCATCAGGCTTTAGGCCGGCTTTTCCCATCAGTCTGAGCGTGTTGCCTGGAGTGAATTCGGGATCAGCCATGGTTTTGGGATGAATGTTGAGAAATATTTTCTGCCCACTACTTAGGTGACCGGCATTTTGAATGGCGGATTCACGGCAGAGTTTTTCCAAGGCGAACAGGCGTCCAAGTTGTTCTGCCGTTTCAAAAAGCACTACCGGAGACCTGAAAGATGATTCAAGCGGGCCGCGTGTGAGTGATTCCCATCCGAGAATTGTTCCGGTTCGGAAATCCAGAATCGGCTGGTAGTGTGTGCTGATATTCTTTTGTTCAACGATTTCGTTGAAACGATTTGTGATGGCAAGCCGTTTCATGTCCAAGGGAATTTTGGTCATGCGACGTGCTTTTTCCAACAGGACATTGAATTCCGTACTTTGGGGAGAGTTAGATTCATCAGGCAGCAGGGCATAGCCCATGCCGAGTTCGATTCCCCGTCCTGTCTGGTGGATCATGGTTCGTTTCAGGGCGTTTTGTGCCTGAGTTTTGTATTCGTATGCAATGTCGGCAGGGGAGTCGTAGGCGGGAATGAGAAGGGCGATTTCACCGGGGCCGGTGTTCCTGAAATCAATAGCTTCCCTGTTGGATATTCTTGTAGCTATTCGAGCAAGAATGTTCTGCAATTCCTGCTTGATTCGAATAATGAAAGAGTGTCCGTACATCTCCTCCAATATTGAATGATCCTTGATTGTAATGAGGATGAGAGTGGTTTCGGAAGTGTTGGAAATTCGTTTGTTTGCCAATAGGTAAGCAGGAAGCTTCATATGCATATCAATCCCTTCTGTAGTATCAGGTCGAGCAGGACTTTTATTTTGAGGCATTGCGTTTGACACGCAAATGAATGTGTTTCGTTGAAAGAAAGGTGACACGTGGGATGGTATGTGTTGTTACGACATGGTGACGGGTTGACTGATTTTTGTGTAAAAAAAAGGCAGTCGCATGAATGCGACTGCCTTTTAATGATTTTGGAATTGTTATCTAGCGGTAATAGAGATTCCTACCACCGATAGTCAGGAATGCCTGATGCAGATTCTTGCGGATATCCTTGCGGCTCCAGACACCTTGAATGTGTCCGCGAGAAAGCGCTTTGAAGCAGTTGTGGTAATCCGGCGGTATCTCAATGCCTGTGGTTTCCTTGATGACGCCGGGACCGGCAAAGCCGAGACGCGAGGAACGCACTGCGTACTGATACGGAGAGCAGCCGAGGAAGGATGCTACCGGGCCAGCGTAGGAGTTGGTGTCGTACAGGACAATGTACAGGCCACCTTCTTCAATGTACTTGCGGACCGCCATGGTGCAGCGAGGCATCTGGATAAGGCCGTTGACGCCTTCCTGAATGCGGATACCAGCGGTTCCGTGGACGTATGCCAGAAACGGCTGGTGCTTGGTCTGGGCAAGTTCCAGGGCACGAATGAATTTTTCGCCTTCCGCAGCTCCTACCGAGCCGCCTCGGAAATTGGCAATCAACGTTGCGCAGGTCAGGCGTATACCGTCCAGCGCCGCATTGAAGGTCATGCAACTGCTCTGAAGTCCTGTTTTTTCCTTGGCTGCCTGAACGCGATCTTCGAAGTTAGGGAAGTCGGTGGGGTTGCCGGAGGCGATGTCCCTGTTGAATTCCCGAATTGATCCCTTGTCAAAGAGATTGTGGAGATACCATTGGTATTCCATGGGGAAGTTGTAACCACAGTGGGGGCAGACGCCTGCGAAATCGGTGAAAAGGTCACGTGCCCAGATGTCGAGGCAGCCACGCTTGTCAGCATTCGGACAAGTGATTTCCCGGTCAAGGTGAGCCTGCGGGCTGACGTAGTTTGAGTCGGTCGGGATAATCTTCTGTTCCGGTTCCGACTGGGACAGCCCGGTAAGTTCGATTTCTGCCTGACTCTTTCCGTTGGATTTGCCGCTGACTTTTTTGAGAACCTTGCTGAACACTGATTCGAACCGGCCTGTGACGACGTGGATTTCGTCAGTTGCCTCTTCGATGATTCGAGTGATTTTCTGCTTGAACGGTTTGATCAGGCCATACTGGACGGCCGAAGTAGTGGTTGAAACGATTCCGGTTCGGGTCGCGTTGAGTTTCTCAAGCAGCGAGCGATTGTCCTGATAGGCATGTTGTGCAAGCTTGCGGTATTTTTTGAAACGACGCGCGATCAGACGTTCGCGTGCCTTTTCACTGAGTGACCAGCGAACGATGATGTCGGCGTGTTTCCTGAAATGCCGCATGGCAAAGGCCCTGAACAGGCTCATGCCGCGAATGGACAGTGCGACTTCATCTGTGGCGCGAACGACCTGTTCACGCATCTGTTTGTAAAAATCGAAATGATCCGGGCGGGCACCGAGAGATGGTTCTTGGATGATCTCGTCAATATAACCATTTCTGAGATTGTCCTGTGCCGTGATGCGCTGGGAGATAGCGCAGGATTCGATCAGTTCGACCGGGGCACGTTCCGATCCCTTGATACGTCCTTCAATAGCAGCAGCTCCTTCCGGAGAAATGACTGAATAATACCCATGAGAAAGCATGAGACGTTTGTCAGCCATGCCGATGGCTTCTGCGCCACCTGAACCGCCTTCGGAGAAGATGGCGACGATGGGAACGGGCAGTCCGGCCATTTCATAGATATTTTCAGCGATCTGCTGTGCTGCTCCGGGGAAATCCTCGACAGGGTAGGAGCCGGGAGTGTTGACGTAGGCATGGATGGGAATCTGCTCGCGTGCGGCGACTTCCATGTATTTCAAGGCCTTGCTGTTTCCCCATGGTTTGATGGAACCGCCGTTGCGAAATTCCTGACCATGACCTTTTTCCTGTCCAACGACCATGACCGGCTGGTTGATGATCTTCTTGCCTTTGCGTCGGGTAATATACGCGCGGGCGATCAGCATGCCGGGGTCGATGGAGTGTTCGTCTTTGCCGCCGATTTCCGTGTAATTGTCGTAGACATTTTCAAGGATGTCTTTGAGACAGATACGCTGCGGATGGCGAACAATGCGGACTTTGTCCATGGCTGTCAGCTGTGCGTCAATTGCGGCTTCCATTGTGGACAAGCGTTTATCGAGAGATTCAAGTGCACGAATTGCACGGTCTTCGGACCTGTTCTGGAATTTGACGGGAAGCTCTCCGATTTCCTTGGAAAAGGCATCCAGCTCAGGGCGTGATTTGTTTCCGAGAATCTCACGGGCGTAGTTGACCCGTTCCAGAAGCTCTGTAGTTTTTTTGTCTATATTCATATCGTACCTGTTTAAAATTCAAGCAGGTTTTCAGTTTTTTCGATGAGGAAGGGAATGTTTGACTTCATGGGAGAGCCGCTGGAGTCAGCACCTTTCAACTTGAGGTCGTTCAGGAAGGCGAGTCCTCGTGATTTGGCCTCTGCGAGGTCCTTGCCCCAAATGATCGCCAGAGCGAGGTTGGGATCGTATTCCGTAGGAATCTGGTATGGCCTGTCGAGAGGGACATGGGTGTGAAACGACAACCAGTCCTGCTTCGTCCAATTGAGTTCGTTGATTTTTCCGACCCAAGGGGTGAAACCGCTTTCGGTATCTTCAGCGATCAATCGGTATTCAATGCTGACGCCGTCAAAGGAAACATCTTTCTGAGTGTAACCGAGGTCTTCACCAAGACCGATGCGAATCTGTTCACGGACAAGATTGACATTGCTGTCACCATTGACGGAGGCAATGTCGGCGGAGACGCCGTTTTCAACCTGAATCCGTGTATTGACTTCCATGAGGAACGGTTCACCGTTCGGGGTTACGATCCATTCCCACGTGCCGACGTTGTCATATTTGATTTCACGGGCGATGGAGAGTGAATATTCGGTTATATCATTTAAGAGTTTTTGTGCATCAAAGGTATATGCGAGGTTTTCCGGCCAGAAACCGGGTGCGACCTCAATACGTTTTTGAAGGCCGGGACTCTGGACAGAACAGTTGCGGGTACCGAAATGAACCGGATTAATGCCGGTACGGTCAGATGCGATCTGGACTTCAAGGTGGTTGAAGTTGAAAACACGTTGCTCAATAAGGACGCCTTCGTCATTGAACGTACGCAGGGAGTAGTTGCGGATACGGCGGTAGGTCTGCCGGAATCGGGCCATGTCTTCGACTTCGTCGATTCCCATTCCGCCACCACCGGCAGAAGCCTTGACCAGAACAACCGGACGGGAAATGCCCATTTTAGTCTGGAATTCGAATAGGCTTTCAGCAATGGCTTCAGCCTCGAGCTCGTCATAGATGGCGCGGTCGGATCCGGGGACGGTGGGCACACCGAGCTTGCGGGCGAGGCGTTTGGTATTGATTTTGTCGCCGAGGTCGCGAATCACATCCCATGACGGTCCAATAAAAGTCATTGGGCGATCACGGTCAGTGACGCGTCGGGCAAATCGGTAGTTTTCAGAAAAGAAACCGTAACCGGGATGAATTGCGGTTGCGCCGGATTCATCAGCAACGGACAGGATATCGCCCGCATCCAAATAATTCTGGATACGGTAAAGTGAATCGTTGCCGCCGAGTCTGCGAGCCACGTCAACATGGCCGGAATACTCATCTTCTTTAGTGTACAAGGCGACAAATGGAAGGCCAAGATCAGCGCAGGCTTCCATGATTCTAACGGCGATTTCGCCTCTGTTTGCTATTAATACTTTATTTCCTTCGATACTCACGGAATCATTATCTCCTGAGATTGCGTTGTGAAGGTGCCTTAATTAGCTGTCTTTTCTTCTTCTTGCAAACTCTTTGCTTTGTGCCTTTTGTCAACAATCACGATGTGTTAATGTGAAACTGGTGTTTGAATTTATATTTATGGATTTTTTAATGAAAAATAGGTAGACAATCATTCTTCTTGTTTAGCCAAGTGTGAATTGGCAAAATTGGCAATATGTCAAAAAATGATCGAAGGGAGATTGGATATGGATTACGTAATTGTCGGAAATGGCGTTTCCGCCATCGGAGCCATCGAAGGAATTCGTCAACATGATAAAACAGGCAAAATTTTGATTGTCAGTGACGAAGAAGTGCCGACGTATGGTCGCCCTCTGATTTCCTATTATCTCTCGGATAAGATTAAATTTGAGACGCTGCCTTTCAGGCCGGAAGAGTTTTACAAGACTAATAATGTTGAAATGAAGCTCGGAGCCAGAGTTTTGTCCATTGATTCCGAAAAAAAGGAATTGCTTTTGGATAGCGGTGAGAAAGTCGTTTACGGCAAGTTGCTTCTTGCTACAGGTGGATCTCCCGTGAATCCGGGCATTCCCGGTATTGAGGGACCCGGGATTCATAATTTTACTACCGTGGCGCATGCCGAGGCTTTGCGTGAACTCGTTGACCGAGTGAAAAAGGTTGTCGTCATCGGAGCCGGATTGATCGCTTTGAAGGCCGCGGAAGGATTTGCCGAAAAGGGCGTGGATGTCACTATTGTTGTCCGTTCTCGCATTATGCGTACCTATTTTGATGAAGTGGCAGGCGAGATGATTGTCGATCATCTTGAAAAAAACGGCATCAATTTCATGCAGGGAACGGGCACCAAGGAAATTGTTCGTCATGGTGATGGGACAATCAAGGGCGTTGAAACCGATAAAGGGTTCATTGAAGCCGATGTCGTCATCGTGGCTGCCGGTGTCCGGCCGAATATGGGACTTGCGGCTCAGGCCGGTATCAAGACAGAGCAGGGAATTCGCGTTGATGACTACATGTCGACAAGCAACCCGGAGGTGTTTGCCGCTGGAGATGTGGCTGAAGCCAAGGATTTGCTTACCGGTGAATATACTGTTCGCCCCATTTGGCCCAATGCATATTCTCAGGGCAGATATGCCGGACTGAATATGGCCGGTGCGGACAAGCCGTATACGGGCGGGCTTTCCATGAACTCCATTACCTATTATGGACTTGCTACCATTTCCGTAGGTGAGACAAATCTTGCCGATGAGGAAGGGTACGAGATTGATGTAACGCTCGACCGGGAAAACAGTGTTTATCGTAAGTTGATTTTCAAGGATGATGTGCTTGTCGGCTGTATTCTTATCGGTGAAATTGATGCTGCGGGTTTTTACACCAGTTTTATCAAGAATGGTTTCAAGCTGGACGCTGAGGCGAAAAAACGGCTTATGGAGGGTGATCCTTCCCCTGCATTGTGGCCTGACGAGTTTATCGAAGGGATGATGAATAATCCCTAAGCACTATGTGATATTAAAAGAAAAAGGGGCCGCAGATGCGGCCCCTTTTTTTATTTGGTTTTGTGAGTGAATACGCCGTCCCACCCCTCGCCCGGGTGCTCTTCCTTGAGATGTTCGCAACGTTCTATGTATAAATCATAAAGCAAGGGTTCGACTTCAAGTGCTTTGAGTTGTTCGAACAGTTTTCGCGCTTCATCGAATTTCATTTCCAGATACAATGTGTGCGCCTTTTCATATTTGTCCAGTTCCTCTTTTCTTTGAGCTGCTGTTTCAAGTGTGTAGGCGGTGTAAATGGTAACGGGTTTTTTCTTGCCTTTGACGCGGACGCTGTCGAGAATTCGGAAATGGTATTTTCCCCGACAGGCGTCAACAATGGTTTGGCTGACGACGAGTTTCTGGCCGTAGAATTTTGTCAAACCTTCCAAGCGAGAAGCAAGGTTCACGTTGTCGCCGATCAATGTGTAGTCGAACAAATCGGCTGATCCCATGTTGCCGACTCGGACCGATCCGGAGTGGATCCCTGTTCCGACTGCAATGGTAAATCCGTATTTTTCAATAAAGAGTTCATTGAGTTCTTCCAGTTTGCCCTGCTGTGCAAGCGCTGCTTCCAGTGATTTTTCCTGATGGTTTTCTACATCAAGCGGGGCATTCCAAAATGCCATGACAGCATCACCGATGAATTTGTCCAATGTTCCCTGATGTTCCGTAATAATGCGCGTCATGGGGGTCAGATAGTCATGGAGCAGGTTGGTCACCTGTGTCGGAGTCAGTTTTTCGGACAGAGAAGTAAAACTGCGAACATCGGAAAACTGGATGGTAATATCTTTTTCCTGCCCTTCAAGGGAAAGTGAATCCGGGTCATCCATGATTTGTGAAATGACCGACGGGGCCAGATAATGTGCGAATGCGCCGTGAATAAATTTCTTGGCATGTTCTTCTCGCCAGAACTTGATCACGGTAAGCAGGATGAATGTCAGCCCGAGGTTCAGGAAAGAATAGAGGGGTGAAATGTAGTATCTGTAATCAGTATATAAATATACTGATCCGAACCAGACAGCATATCCCATGCCGAGTAGTGGCAGGACCAGCCAGGCTGCTCTGGCCCACATGAGGAGCAGAGTAGTGATGAGACCGAGAAGAAGCATCGTGGCGAACTCCACGCCCTTGGCCCAGTCCGGTATGTTGAGAAACTGTTTTGAGATAATGTTGTCCACAATGGTGGCGTGTGCTTCAACGCCCGGATAGCCGGGGTCCAGCGGAGTTGCGCGGATATCCTTGAGTCCGGCAGCAGAAGTGCCAATGAATGCAATTTTGCCGCGCAAGGCTCCTGGCTTCAGTTTTTTGTTCAAAATATCGGCAGCGCTGATGTACTCGAATGTTTTCATCGGGCCACGGTAGTTGATCAGCATTCTTCCCCGTTTATCCGTGGGAATGACTGTTTTGCCGAGGCGAACGGATTCTACCCCGATATTCGACATTTTGAGTACCATTGATTTCATGCCTGTAGCCTGCATGAGGGCCGACAAGGCCAGACTGGGATAGAATTTTTCATTCCAGCTGAAAAGGAGGGGAACGCGGCGGTATACGCTGTCCTGATCTGGAGCGATAGTGATGAATCCGGTTTTGGGTGCAGCCATGGCAAGATCAGGGAGTGGGCAAATTGCTTCCTCTGCCTTGAAAAGTACCTTGTGAGGGGAAGGGGCTCCTTTTGGAGCAAGCACTGCGACTTTTGCCGGTTTGACGAAACAGTCTCCTGTCTTCTCGACGAGTTCCGCTTCTCCTAGAAGGCTTTCCGTAATGAAGTCGAGTCCCAGTACAAAGGGGCCGGTTTTGATGTTGTGAGCGAGAAGTTTGTCATTGTCTGTAAGAGCTGGCGGCAATCCCTCGATTTTTATGTCGATCTTCATTTCTTTTTTCAATTGTCGCTGTAATACAGCTGGGGATGTTCTGTCCGGCTCGACAAATATGATATCAGTAGCAATTGAAGCTGCGCCGTAAGCCTGAATGTATTTCAGGAGCATGGCCACGCGATATCTGGGCCATGGCCATTGCCCGAGTTCAGCAAGGCTTTTTTCATCAATATCAATAACAACGGGGATGTTGGTGGCGTTTGAGCTGTGGTGTTTTTGGAGAAATTGATCATAGAGTTTGTAGTCAAGAAAACGGAGAAAAGCGGGGTGGGCAATAAAGAGAGCCGCCATGAGCATGGATGCCGCAAAGCCGGTCACAAAAAGTATCAATTGATCTTTTTTGAAGTGTTTTTTCAGCCTGCCGAACATGAAGTGTCTCCTCGTTTTGATGGCATACTATATCTATAACTATGGTAATAAGGCTATATCGCTAACGAAAATATATTTTTTATTGCCAAATTTCTTGATATTTTATAGAGTACTAACGATTAATTATATTGTTTATTTTTTAACTGGTTAACTTTGCTGTGTTTTTCTTGGAAGAACACCCTTTATATACATGCGGGAGTTGATTTTGAAAAGTCTGATTAAATTTTTGGCAGTGAGTTTTGTGCTGATTGTTTTTGTTGTCTTTTCAGTGAGCGGGGCTTCCGCGCAGGACGACAGAAATCTTAATCTTGATGCTCTGTTGGAAAATTTAGTTAAAAATCATGACAGGATTAAGGCTTCCGAGGCTCAACTGCAATCCGTCAAGCACCAATATGAAGGCGCGAAGGGCGGTTGGCTTCCGCGTGTGGATGCCACAGCTGAGGGGGGCAGGGAGAATTTGAGCAAGCCCGGATCTGCTGAAACACAAAAAAATCGTAATGAAGAAACGCTTTCCGCGACACAGTTGCTTTACGATTTTGGTGGTGTTTCCGGTACGGTTGATTCGGCTGCCGGTCGAATCAAGGAATTTGATTCCATTCTTCTGCAAACAAAGCAGGAAATTGTATCTCTTGGCATAACTGCATATCTTCGCGTGATCCGTTCTCGTGAGCTGCTTAAATATGCACGCCGTTCGGAAGAAAGCATTATGGAGCTTTCCGGCATGCAGGAAGTGCTTGTTGAACGCGGGGCCGGTTATTCATATGAAGAACTGCAGGTTAAGGGACAGCTTGCCGGTGCTCAGTCATATCGCGTCACTCAGGAGCGTGAGTTGCAGACGTCCATTAATAATTTCAAATCCGTTTTCGGTTTTGCGCCGACCATGGAAGAAGTTCGTCAGATGGCAACCGTTCCCGTTCCGCGTAAGTACCTGCCAGGTAATGTGGATGAAGCGGTAACCATTGCATATGAAAAGAACCCGCTGCTGCTCGAGACTAAATATTCTCTCGAAAGATTGCAGGGCGATTTGTCCTCCGGTGAATCCAAGTATTATCCTCGATTTGATGCAGTGCTTGAGCATGAGCGCAAGGAAAATGATCAGGGAACTCCCGGTGTCCGTACTGAACAGCGTGCGTCCCTTCAGATGACCTACAATCTCTTCTCGGGTTTTCAGGATAAAGAGAATATTCAGTCCGTCAAATCTGAAATGACCAGTGCAAAACGCACGTTGCTTGATCGTCGTCGGACGGTTGAGGAGAGTGTGCGTAATGCGTGGCTTGAATTGACAACGCTTCGCCAGAACTCCGAGTTGTATGAAAATCAGGCAAATATCACTTGGGAATTTCTCGGTCTCGTCAAGAAAAAGAAGGCTACAGGTGAAGAAGTACGCCTGTTGGACATTCTCGTTGGCGAGCGTGATTACATCTCCGCAATCAGCGCAAAAGTGGCTACAGACATTGATATCATCATTGCCGGTTACACCCTGCTTTATCAAATGGGGTTGATTACCGAGGATATTACTGAAAGCTAGCCTGCGGGATACCGTTTCAGCATTTATCGTGAATTCAAGCACGTAGAGGGGAGATTATGAACGAGCTTCTTCGACGGCTGTTCCGCTCCAAACCTCTTGCCGTGGAAGTTATTATTGCTTCCTTCTTTGTTAACATCCTTTTTCTTGCTTCTCCTATTTTTGTCATCCAGATTTTAAGTCGATACATCGGCTATGGATTTGACGGCACACTCTATACTCTTACTGCGGGGATGATGATCGCCCTTATACTTGGTTTGGCATTTACGATGATCCGGACCAAGATGTGTTCCGTTATTAGCGCAGAACCTGACAGACAGTTGCAGACTGTGGTGTTAGATGCGCTTTCTCATTTAAAAACAGCCGCTCTTGAGCGTATTCCACAGGCCAAGATTCAGGAAGTCATGGCCGGTCCGCAGACCATTCAGGCTGCTTACGAAGCTTCTCGTATTGCGTCCGTACTCGACATGCCGTTTTTTTTGTTGTTCATTCTTGCTGTAATGATGCTGAGCCCGACTCTTGCAGTCATTACTTTGCTTGCTGTCGGGTCGACAGTCCTTGCCGGCAAAATGAACATGAACGCATCCCGAAAGTCAGATAGTACATTTAGGGAAGAGGTTGTTCGTCATCGAGGCGGGGTAAACTCGGCTATTCATGGTGCTGAAACTGTTCGTGCTTTTCATGGTGGCGGATTTCTTCGTTCCATGTGGGAGGAGCAGGTTGAACGTGTCATGGCGCTTAAACAGCGCATCGTGCATCAGAAAAGTTGGTCTCTTGCCGTTGTGCAGGGGCTGAGTTCCTTGCTTAAAGTTGCTATTTATGCGGTCGGTGCAAAACAGGTGGTCATGGGAGAATTGACCGTCGGAGCCTTGATCGGCGCGAGCATCCTCTCTGCGAAAGCCCTCCAGATTTCAACAAGTTTCATGCAGACTGTCCTCTTGATGGCAAAGGCGGACGACACCATGCACATGATAAATGAATTTATCAGTCTGCCACGTGAGTCGTCTGGTGGTACCGCGATGCGGCAGTTTTCCGGTCGTCTTGAGTTCAAAGATGTCGCCATTGCATTTCCCGGAGCGACGGGGCCGCTTTTCGAGTCGTTGTCGTATACGATCGAACCGGGAACCGTCGTTGGAATAGTTGGGGCCAATGGAGCTGGTAAAACAACGTTGTCCAAGCTGGTCGTAGGGCTTTTGGAGCCCGGACGCGGGCAGATATTTGCTGACGGTGTCGATTTGCGTCAACTTGCGCCTGAATGGTGGCGCAGGCAGGTCATGTACCTCCCGCAGGAGCCGACTTTTCTCAACGGCACTTATAAAGAAAACATCGTCATGCTGAATCCTGATATTGAGGATGCAGCTTTGAATGAAATCGTGCGTATGGCTGATTTGCGTCGATTCCTCGACAGTACTTCTACGGGAATGGATACACCTCTCAATGATGGTGGTCGGAGTCTCCCTCTTGGTATCAGAAAGCGTCTGGCTTTAGCGCGTGCCTTGGTCGGACAAGGGCGACTGGCTGTTTTTGACGAACCCACTGAAGGACTGGATGTCGAAGGATGTGAGGCAGTTTTCCAGATAATGAATGTGCTTGCAAAGCGCGGCGTGACCTTGATTCTCGTTTCTCGTGATCCTAACGTGGTCAAGGGGTTTGGTGCTGTTATCGATCTGAATGTGAAGCCGGTTCCGAAAATCGGTCTTGTGCAAAAGAAAACCACGGGAGGGGCATCTGGTTCGCCCCTGAAATCGTAGGGATTCAACATGACTGAGCAAAAGAAAAAAACTGAAGTTGATAAGACGACAAAAGTATTTTTTTATCTTTGTGCTGGCTTTTGCATCAGTTTTTTCATCTGGGCGGCAGTCAGTCCTCTTGATATTGTCAGTGATGCCATAGGCGAAGTCATCCCAAGTTCCAGAGTGAAAAAAATTCAGCACCTTGAGGGCGGCATTGTTCGTGAAATCAAGGTGCGCGAAGGAGATCTGGTCAAGGTTGGGCAACCTCTTATAGAACTTGAGGCGACAGCTAGCGATTCTACGGTGGAAGAACTGAACGTCCGTGTTTCATCTTTGGAGATGGAAGTTGCGCGACTTGAGGCTGAAGCTAAGTGGTTTGCTGATCCTGATAAAGTCAAATCCGTTGACGATGATACCAAGTGGCAGACTGCGGGGAAATTTTATTTTAATCCTTATGGTGCTTCTTTCTCCGTACCTGAAAAATTGGCAGCCGACGCCCCAGACTTGGTGGAACAGGCCAGCCAACTGTATATGGCCAGACGGGAGCGACTTGTAAATGATATCAACTCACAGCGCGAGAAGATTAAGCAGCGTGAGCAGGATATTCAGGAAATTTCCGTCCGTATCAGGAACCAGCGTCAAAGTCTGAAATATGTCCGTGAACAAATTGGAATCAGTGAAGAATTACTCAAGGACAAGCTGACATCCCGTTACAAGCATTTGGGCTTCTTGAAGGAAGAATCGAGTCTTCTCAGCAAGATCCAGGAAGATAAGGCTGCGTTGGAGCGGGCCAAATCGGCACTTGTTGCAGCCAAGGAACATCTCGATCAGATTTCCAACACATTTCATGAAGAAGTTCAGGAGTCTCTGCGACAATCTCAACGGGAGCTTCTCGAGTTTTCGCAACGTTTGCGTAAGATGTCAGACAGCCTTCAGCGAACAATTATTCGTTCTCCGGCGAATGGAATTGTCAAATCCATATACATCATGGGCGAAGGCGAAGTCGTTCAACCGGGGATGACCGTACTGGATATTGTTCCTGCGGGTGACAAACTTGTTGTCGAGGCTCACCTCGCTCTCGGTGATATTGGTTACGTACAGGTAGGTCAGCCTGCGACAGTGAAGCTGGCAACGGGAGATGCCCGCATGTTTGGCAATCTGGATGGTACGGTCAAGCAAATCAGTCCCGATGCGATCACCCATCCGGAAGAGGGGATGTATTACAAAGTCCTTGTCGAAACCGAGCATGATCGATTTGAAAAGGATGGACGTAACTATCAGCTTTATCCGGGAATGCGAGTACTGGTGGGAATCAAGACGGGAGAGCGGACGGTCATGGAGTACTTGCTTTATCCATATTTCGATACCCTGTATCACGGTCTGCACGAAAGATAATTCTGTTAACTTGATAAAAACAGTTGCAAGTAAAATAGCACACGGGCTATAGTTTCTTGAAAAATTGATTTATGTAATTAATTTAATCTAATTATTCAGGAGGCTTACCTATGGCTATAGTCATTGATCCCGATGAATGTATCGGTTGCGAATCTTGTGTGGAAATCTGTCCTGATGTTTTTGAAATGGACGATGACGGCGAAAAAGCCATTGTGATTGCGCCTGATTCAACAGCCGACTGTGTAGACGAGGCTATTGAAACCTGTCCCAATGAGGCTATTACCAAAGAATAAAAGGTTTACGTTTGAATAATAAAAGCGACCACACTGAGTGTGGTCGCTTTTATTTTTTGAGGTTGTCGATTTCTTGTTTTTTGTTTCTAGGGCTACCAATTGATAAAACGGACGTTTAGCAGTCCTCCTACGACCAGATAGATGCCAAGAGCCACTGCGCTGAGTCCAATAGCGTAGGATACAACGATTCTTATTACGGGGGCATCTGCAATTGTTCGACTTTTTAGCGCCTCACTGGTTCGTAGTCGAGCTATCCATGCTGGGCGTTCTTCTGCTGTTATTTCAAGGTCCGAGTCTCCGGCGAACATGGCACGGTCCATGGGGAAATTGTGCCGTCGCAGATGGGCGACCGTGAAGTGGATGACGAATACGTGCAGCATGGCGAGACAGGCTTCGATACGATGAACCCATAGGGCGACATTCAAACTCCATCCTTTGAAGTACCGTGTGGTTTCCAAAGGCGAGTAGAGCATGAGTCCTGTAACTCCCATGACCATCATTCCCCAGAATACAGCCCAGTAGTCGAATTTTTCCCAATATACCCAGCGCTCGAAACGTGGAGCTTTGCCTCCGAACATCCAACGGAGATGGGCAAAGAATTGTTTCACGTCTCTTATACCCGGCCACAGGGCGTCTTCCGTTCCAACTTTTCTGACAAATACGACAAACAGTGCGTATATGAGATGACATAAGAAAAGCGCTATCATGAATAGTCCGACGATCTTATGCACCTCAAGGCAACCGTCGTAGCCGCCGAATGGTTGTGCAATGAGCTGTCCCCATTGTGTTTCAATATACATTCTGGCCGTCCCTGTGACAGCCTGAATCAGGAAGGAGAGCATCAGAAACGCATGGAATATTTTTTGAACCGGGGTGAATCGTTTCAGTCTCATGCGTCACCTCCTTCCTTTTTGCGAGCAAACAGTTCGCGCAGCACCCAAAGTCCGGTATGCGGCAGGAAGAGGGCAAAGGTTCCTATGGCAATGCCGAGCATAATCCATACCGCCCAGTACAGCACGGGGAAGCTTTTTGCCGTTCCGGCCTTCAGTGGAGCTGGTTCATGTACTACATACATGGCGAATGAACCGCTCGCTCCCTGATGGCATTTGGCACAGACTGTGGCATGCCTGCGTATAGGATTGAGAGGTGAGAAGTAATGGTTGATTCCGGCAATCGGTTCCAATCCATGACATTGGCGGCAAGCGATGTTTTTTCGCGTTGCATGCCGATTGTTGTATGCCTCGACCTTATGGCAACTTTCGCACCGTTGATGCCGATAGTTCTGCACCAAGGCATGTGCGTCTGCCTGATACGTCGCGGCTGGTGCGCGGCCACCGGTCGTCACAGTCTCGGCGGGCGCATTCCATTGCACAAAAGGACTGCCTCGACTGGGCAAGACTTCGTATTGTTCGTAATAGCCCGTGCTTGCTTCCCGAAGTTTGTATCGGTCGGCTCCGGCGACTTCTTCCTGCGCCGCGCATGGCAACGTCAGAACAAGGCCTGTCAGGAGCAGGGCAGTACAAATGACTCGTAACATGATCGCCTCCTACTTGTAGGCGTTCACAGATTCCACGGTCTTTCCCTGTGGGGCAGGCATCAAGGCGAGAGCCTCGAACTGCTTTTGCAGTTGTGCCAAGTCGGCATCCTTATGCTTGTGGCAATTCTGACAGGAATTCGGGATTTCCGGGTTTTTAAGCGTTCCAGACGGCAGTAACGTCTTGAAGACGTGACTGTGAATATCTTGCGATTCCGCACTTTTAGCGATGCGCGGCATATGACAACCAACACAGTTTGCAAATGAGTGAATGGAATGTGCCATGTTGGTATTCACCTGTTCATGACAGTTCAGGCAGGACTTTGAACCGCTCCCCTTGGTCTGGAAGCGCGTGGCAGGCATGCCAAGCTGATGAACGGAATGGCAGGATGTACAGGTTACGCCTTCCCTGCGGTGTTCGGATTTGATCCAGTCGATATATTGCTGGTGGTGACCCTTGGAAAACTCGTTGGCGTACATATGTTTCTTGTCTCCTGCAGCGTATGAAGTAGAAACATAGTATGGTTCCAGCGCCTTGCCCGGGGTGTAACCGACAGGCCAGCTTGCGCCTTTGACCATGGTGGACTTGCCTCTGTTGTGACAGCTGCCGCAAACCTGAACCGATGTTCCGCGAGGCATTTTGGCCGGATTGAGGATGGTTTCACGCTTTTCGAATAGCGCGGTCTTGGGCAGGGCCACATGCCATGAGCCAGCTCCGTGACACGCTTCACAGCCAACGCCCGGTTCCGTGAAAGAGGATTTTGACATGTCTTCAAGGTCCAGCTTTGTGCCGGTGGTATGACAGCCGCCGCATTTGAGCAGCCAGGGACGTTTCTTCCAGTCATGTTCGTGATAGTTCACCCAGCGTCCTGTTTCGGTGTTGAATTGGATCGGGGAAATGTAGAGCACGCCTTCTTTTTCAATGATGTAGCGCTGTTTCCATTCATTGCCGAGCGTGTATTTGATTTCATCCTTTTGCGGGAAATAGATTTCGTTGAGCGGCATTTTGAGTTTGCCCTTGGCTTCGAGTTTGGCAAAGTCCGCCTTGATGACCTTTTCGTTAATATCAACGATGAATGCATCTGCATTCTTGGTTACGTCCTGAGCCATGCGGCTGTGGTTGGTGACCTTCCATGAATCATAATGTTCAAGATGGCAGGTTTTACAGGTTTCCGATCCAACGAATTCCTTCGGTTGAGAAGTCATTTTGGCCAAGTCAACAACAGGCTCACTCGACGTACAGCCGCTAAACAGCAAAGCCGCAAGAGCGACGCCGACCAGCATTCCGATTCCTCTTTTCATCTCATCCCCCTAATTGGTATGCGATAAAGAATTTTCCATCTTTACTGTGTAACAAGCCGTAGAGGGAGGGAGTATTATAATAACGCTGAAGGCTGGATGAGGGGCGGTTGGCAAAATAAAACAGAAATGAGAGTGGTTGTATATGGGAGCTGTGGAGGTGAAAGAAGTAAGTTGATTATGGTGGTTAGGCCGGACTGCACGGAGGGAGGAGGCGATGTCTTCTCCCTCCATTTTTTTGATTTGTTGTCAGCTTGTTAATCTTCGGACTCAACTTTTATTGTGATCGTCTTGTTGATGGTCAGTTTCGGCAGGATCAAAGTCAACACGCCGCCTTTGCATGTGGCGCTGATCTTTTCCTCATCAACGTCCGATGTGAGCGTTACCACCCTTTGAAAATTGCCATAGCTTCTTTCGATACGGTGGTAGTCGTCCTTTTGCTCTTCGTTCTCGAACTTCTTTTCTCCCTTGATCGTCAAACGTCTCTGACTCACGGTGATCTCAATGTCGTTCGGATCGACACCGGGCAGTTCGGCTGAAACCGTAATGGCTTCGTCATTTTCACTGATATCCAGAGAAGGATACTCTTCCGTGATGAAGGGGAAATGGTCGAATCCTCCTTCAAAGGGAAAGTATCTCAGTGCCCCGAGCGGGTGTCTCCAGAAATTGTGCAGGGCTTCAAAGGAACTTCCCGTACGATGTCGAACAGTGTTGTCATGCTTTGACTTCGACTGAATGTCTTTCATCTCCTTATCCTCCTGATATTATGAGGTGAATATTATCCTGCTTACAAATATCTGCCTGCTGAAATTCAAAGTCAAGGATTACAGCTGCCAATTTTAAATCGGCCTGCATGTACTGTGTGCGCGTAAGAATCGTGTGGCGCCAAACAAGTGAAAGATAGATGGGATAGTGATTGAATCTTGGTAGGGTATTTCATTCCCCTGTCTCAAGGATTTTGATATGCCTGTGGCAAGGAGATAATAATGATATTGTATATAGTTATCGCAGCGGCGGTTTTTTTCTATTACACGAATACACGCAATGTCGCCCTTGGGGAACGGATCGGACTGGCGCTTCTCTGGCCTTTGACGTTCTTCATGTATCTTTTCAACAGGGTGACAGGACGTCCTCATCAAAGCTTTTTGTCAGGCATGGGCAACCGGCAGGGCGGTCGCGGAAGAGGAAGGGGCCGGAGAAGATGATGGGGGGCAGTATAATTTATCCGTTTCGAGGCTCTGTTCTTTGTCTTCTGTTTACCCTGACGTTACTTTTCTCCCTCGGCGGGTGCGGCCACGATGATTCCGGCGGTGAAAAGCATGTTGAAACCGATCAACACGGATTCCCCGTGAGCGTGAATGAGCCAGTGGGCCAGATGACCGAAAAGAACGGCATGCGCTCCATGATTGTCAAAGCATCGGCGTATACCCTCCGTCCTCAGGAAACCAAGAACTACGCACTTGGTGTAGCGGCATGGGGCGACAAGCTCGAACCCGGCATGAAAGCCATTGCCGTATCCCGCGACCTCATCCCGCTCGGCCTTGGGCACAACACCGAAGTCACAATCCACGGCCTGTCCGGCACATACCGCGTCCTCGACAAAATGAACAAACGCTGGACCAACAAGATCGATATTTTCTTCGGCGACGACGTTGCACTAGCCAGAAAGTGGGGCAAGCGGAGGGTTGTTATTACTTGGGGCGGGGGGAAGGGGTGAGTTGGTTAGTGAATATTCTGCCCTTATTACGATATCTTTTTGGGGATGTGAGGCGATGGGATATTCGAAAGGAAAATGAAAAGTCCTTGAGTTATTGATTCAAGGAATTTTTGTGACCATGGCGGATAAGATTAGAATTTTTTGTTGAAGCTACATCTCACTAGTATAGCTAGATAATTATAAGAGTATTTCATAGCTGGTTTTTGTGTTGAGTCTGGTAAGCTAGTTATCTTCGTAGTTTATTTCTAAGAGAAAAGGCAAATAGCGCAGCTTGAAGGGTGATAACTATCTGTGACAGCCAACATATCCATTTCTGCCCATTGGTTAGATTAATGGATGAAGCTGAGACTTTAGCTAAGGGCATACATTGAAACCAGCATGAGGTTACGTTGACGACTTCCTTCCAGTCGATTGATGTGAAGTGTATACCTGTTTCAAAGAGCTTGAGTCCTCCAAACAGAAAAAGTGGAGCGATTGTAAAGAGGAATAGGAAGCCAAGTGCTTGAAGTGGTTCTTCCCCGTATCCACTTATCTGCCTGTATATTTCGAGCATCATTTTGAGGAAGCGGTCTCGTACGGAAGGGGTGGCTTCACCTTTAAGTACATTCAAACACATCTCTTTTTCTTGCCAGTGCCACTGAGAGGCTACCAACTCATCGTTGTTCTGTTTAGCTGACTTCTTGAGACGCCTGTATATGTCTTCAAGTTCCCGTGGCTTTAAGTAAGGGTGGTCACTAACATGTTGATGGTCATTTGAATTAGGCCATTTACAACAAATGAAATTGAAAGATTCTATTGGTGAATTGAACAGATGCACGTTTGTCATATCAACTCTATCCATTCTTATTATTTCTTTAGATGAGCAGCCTTCAAATGAAGTTGGATGAGTAAACTGTGACCGTCCAAATAGACAGGCCTCTGCGAAGTAGGCTCCTTTGAACGTGACATTCCCATAGAACTTAGTTCTGTCGAAGGATAAGTAGTCTTTGAATCTCGTGTGCTTAAATGAAGTGTTCTCAGCTAATAGTGCTGAATGGAAATATGCTCCTCCTGCGAATAATGTGTCATTGAAGATTGAACCTTCATATGACCTAAACCCTGTGAAGTCTGCATTTTTTTTGAACGAAGTCCTTTCAATCGTTGTACTTCCTGAACAGGTCCCTCGGAATGAAGCGTGGCTGTTGAATTCACAGTTGATTAGTTTAAGAGATTCAGTCTTGGCGTTGTCGAATGCTGCGAACCCTTCGCATTTAGAGGCGAACATATCCAGTTCTACTGTTGACTTTATTCCTACACAGGAAAAGTTGCTTTCGAAATGTGATTGAAACACAACTCCCTTCTCGAAGAGTGCGTCTGTAAAGGATGCATAGTCTTTGAAGGTGCTTCCGATGAAGTGTACTCGGTCAGAGAATAAAGCTTGATGGAAATGAGCATTTTGGTGAAACACTACATCACCAAACGACATGTCACCGGGGAAATGAAATTGAACACAATCTACATATTGTTCAAACACTGAACCATAGAAATTGATCGAAGGAAGTTCTATGTCTTTGAAGGTCTCTGAGAATTTGATTCGATGCGGGAAGATGATACCACTCAGGTTGCAGTAGTTGTAGCCAGCTCTGATTCGACTCTTTATGTAGACTTTGAGCTGGAAGTTGAAGTTGCCAACTTGTTGCTTCACGCTGCTTGGAGCATGGAATAGACAATACTCGCTGTTGTCGTTGGAGTCTACCCAAAACGTTTCTGCGGGTTCATCCCAATTATATTGTCTACATTTACAGCATGGCATTTACGAAACATATCCTCTGTTAATCCTAGCTGCAAGGACGTAATTCATCGTAATTACCTTTTAAGTTGTAATTAGCCAAGCTATACATAACTAAAGGAGTGGGGCTGTAAAGTCTCCCATTTTAAGGCCACTTTGCTATTCATGATGTATAAAGGTTTAGCAATCAATACATTTTACTCCTAAATGTACAAAATTAAGAAAGGTCCTTTGGGGCGTTTTTTCGCGCCTACCCCAAATACAAAAGCCCCTGAGTCATTGACTCAGGGGCTTTTTATTCTCATGGCGGAGAGGGTGGGATTCGAACCCACGTATGGTTTGACCCATAACTCGATTTCGAGTCGAGCGCGTTACGGCCGGACTTCGCTACCTCTCCGCAGCTTTTTTACATCTGCTCACGCCGATGTGGAATGGGTATATAAACAGACTCGCCGCGGCTTGCAAGAAGTTTGTTTATTTTGAGCTTTATCGGGATTGTTGATTATCCCTTTTTCCGCTTTTTGCGCCGTTCGAGAAAAAAACGTCTCAGGAGAGAGCTGCATTCATCTTCCATGACGCCGTTTATGAACCACATTGAGTGATTGGTGAACGGCAGGGCATGGCCTTCAAGGTTCGAGGATATTGCTCCGGCCCTTGGGTCCATTGCGCCGATGACGAGTCCTGCGACGCGGGCATGGATGAGTGCGCCGGTGCACATAAGACACGGCTCAAGCGTGACCGCCATGATCGTATCCGTGAGCCTGTAGTTGCCGATTTTTTCGGCGGCTTTGCGCAGGCAGAGGATTTCAGCATGGGCCGTCGGGTCGTTCAGGAAGATCGGGGCGTTATGCGCTTTGGCGATCAGTTCGCCGGTTGCGCTGAACAACGCAGCGCCGATGGGTGCCTCATTGTCTTTGGCCGCCTTGCAGGCTTCTTCAAACGCCACATCCATAAGAGACCGCCAAGTGATACCCTCGGGTTCGCTTGGCGGTGTTTTGACAGACATGGATATAATCCGGTGCGGTTTATTTGGCTTTCAGGTAGTTGACGCCGGCTTCGAGCATGGCCAGTCCGAGAGGCATCTTCTCATCCGTACCACGGGTCCAGGACGGGTGGTTGGTCTTGTGATTGTATGCTTCGGGGTGGGGCATCAGGCCGAGAATGCGTCCGGAAGGATCGGTCAGGCCTGCGATGCCGAGCGGAGAGCCGTTCGGATTGTAAGGATATTCCAGAGTCGGTTCCTTGGTCTCCGGGTCAACGTACTGAACAGCGTGGAGGTTGTTGTCCACGATGTGCTGAAGTGTTTCATCATTCATGGGAATGATTTTTCCTTCACCGTGACGAATGGGCACCTCGATGCAGTCAATTCCCTTGGTAAAGACGCAAGGGGACTCCTGATTTGTCTTCAGCGTGACCCAGCGATCCTCGAATCGACCTGAATCATTATAAGACAGGGAAACCTGACGTTCGAAATATTTCTCGCCGATGGCAGGAAGCAGGCCGAGTTTGCAAAGCAGCTGGAAGCCGTTGCAGATGCCGAGAATGATTCCTCCGGCGTTGAAAAAGCCTTTAAGTTGATCAAGAACAGGTGTACCGTCTGTTGTCTTTGACCAACGCCAACGGAGAGCGGCGGCCTGGGCTGCGCCGAGATCGTCGCCGTCGAGAAATCCGCCGGGGCAGAGCAGGTAGTTGTACTTGTCCATGCGGACATGACCGGCAGCGAGATCCGAAAAATAGACTATATCAGCAGATTCCGCTCCGGCTGCCTTGAGAGCATAAGCGGACTCATTTTCGCAGTTGGTTCCGTATCCCGTGATGACAAGTGCATTAACGCGGGCCATGAAATTCTCCTCTTCGTATTGACTTTGGGGCAAGACCTTGCATAATTTGCAAAGCGGCTATGCGTTCGGGCAGGAACATACGTGTCCAACGCGAGTCAGTCAACATGGACGATGCATGGATGTTTCCATGATATTTCCTTATAAATCAAGTAGAACGAAGGGGATTTCCTCGGTATGAAAACCAAATTCATATTTATCACGGGTGGAGTGTTGTCTTCCCTCGGCAAAGGTCTGGCTGCGGCCTCCATTGGTGCGCTGCTCCAAGCGCGGGGGCTCAAGGCCACAATTCAGAAACTCGATCCGTACATAAATGTTGATCCGGGAACAATGAATCCCTTCCAGCACGGTGAAGTGTATGTCACCGACGATGGTGCCGAAACCGACCTTGATCTCGGTCATTACGAGCGTTACCTCGGCACCTCCCTGAGCCAGCAGAACAACTACACCTCCGGTTCCATTTACAACTCCGTCATTCAGAAAGAACGTCGCGGCGATTACCTCGGCGGTACCGTGCAGGTTATCCCGCACATCACTGACGCCATCAAGGAAGCTGTCATCAATCTTCCCAACGGCGAAGATGTCGCGCTCATCGAAATCGGCGGCACTGTCGGCGACATCGAAGGCCAGCCTTTCCTCGAAGCTATCCGTCAGTTGAAAAACGATCTCGGCAAGGAAAATGTTCTTTACATTCACCTGACCCTGGTTCCCTACATCAAGGCAGCAGGCGAACTGAAGACCAAGCCGACCCAGCATTCCGTCAAGGAACTCCGCAGTGTCGGTATCCAGCCGGATATCATCATCGCCCGTTCCGAAGTGGATCTTGAAGAAGATCTCAAAAAGAAAATCGCCCTGTTCTGTGACGTTGATCGCGATGCCGTGTTCACAGGCATTGATGTTTCCTCGATCTATGAAGTTCCTCTGGAGTTTTATGAAGAGGGTGTTGACCAGAAGATCGCAATTCTGCTCAAGCTTCCTGCCAAGAATGCAGAGCTTGCACCGTGGGAGAACCTGGTTCATTCGCTCCACAATCCGAAAGGTACTGTCAAAATCGGTATTATCGGCAAATATGTCGATCTGACAGAGGCTTACAAGAGCCTGCATGAAGCCCTTATTCACGGCGGCGTCGCTAACGAAGTCAAGGTCGAACTGGAATATGTCAATTCCGAAAAGGTCACGGCCAAGAATGTAGAAAAGAAACTGAAAGGGCTGGATGGTATTCTGGTCCCCGGCGGTTTCGGCGCTCGTGGCGTGGAAGGTAAAATTCTGGCCATTCAGTATGCCCGTGAAAACAAGGTTCCGTTCTTCGGTATCTGTCTCGGCATGCAGTGTGCCTGCATCGAATTCGCCCGTAATGTCATCGGGCTTGAAGGTGCCAACTCCGAAGAGTTCGACCAGAACACTCCGTTCAACATCATCTATCTGATGAAGGAATGGTACGATTTCCGCACCAAGAAGACCGAAGTGCGTGACGAAGGGTCTGACAAGGGCGGCACCATGCGTCTTGGAGCTTACCCCTGCAAGCTCAAGAAGGACACCGTTGCTTACACTGCCTACCAGACCGTCAACATCGATGAACGCCATCGTCACCGTTTTGAGTTCAACAATGAATTCATTGCACGCTGCGAAGAACATGGTTTGACCTTCTCCGGTACTGCTCCTGATGAATCTCTGATGGAGATCGTCGAGTTGGCCGATCATCCGTGGTTCCTCGGTTGCCAGTTCCATCCTGAATTCAAGTCTCAGCCCATGAATCCCCATCCGCTTTTCAGGGACTTCATCAAGGCCGCGAAAAACGAAAAGGATAAATAGTTGGCTGTAAGCGAACTTTACTCATTTAGCCGGTCCGGCCCATTTATATTGGCCGGACCGTGCGTTATCGAGAGTCGGGAAATATCACTGCAAACTGCCGGAGTTCTGGCTGAAGTTGCCGCAGAGCTTGATATCCCCCTTGTCTTCAAAAGCTCATTCGACAAGGCGAACAGGACGTCGGTTACCAGTTTTCGTGGGCCCGGAATTGACAAAGGGCTCGAAATACTGGCCGAGGTGAAAAAGGAAACCGGTTTGCCGGTTGTCACTGATATTCATCACCCCGAACAGGCTGCTGTCGTGGCTGAAGTCGCTGACGTGCTGCAAATCCCGGCATTTCTTTGTCGCCAGACGGATTTACTTGTCGCCGCGGCCCGGACCGGCAGCGTTATCAATATCAAGAAGGGGCAGTTTCTGGCCCCTTGGGATATGAAAAACGCGGTTGAAAAGGTGCGTGCATCCGGCAACGATCAGGTTTGGCTGACAGAGCGCGGTTCTACGTATGGCTACAACAATCTGGTTGTGGACATGCGCTCCATTCCTGAAATGAAGAAATTCGATGTGCCTGTGGTTTTTGATGCCACACATTCAGTCCAGATTCCCGGCGGGCTCGGCGGAGCATCCGGCGGACAGCGCGAATACGTGCCTGTACTCGCCGCAGCTGCCGTCGCAGCTGGAGCCAGTGGTGTATTTATGGAAACGCATCCCGATCCGGACAAGGCTCTGTGTGACGGTCCCAACAGTATTCCGCTTGATCAGGTTAAAGCGCTTCTGAAGCGTCTCAAGGCGATCTGGGAGCTTGGTAATGAGTGATCGCGCATTCGAGCTCGCGAAAAACATTAAGCTGCTTGTACTGGACGTGGACGGGGTTCTGACCGACGGCGGGCTGTATTATGGCGACAACGGGCTTGCCATGAAGCGGTTCAATGTACAGGACGGTTTGGGAATCAAGCTTGCACAGGCTGTCGGTCTGGAAATCGGTGTTATTTCAGGGCTCGATCAAAAGCCTGTGGCCAATCGGGTCAACGAGCTGGGCATCAAGCATTACTATGCGGGCAAGCACAAAAAAGTTCCTTTATTGAAAGAAATATGCGAAAAAGTCGGCGTTGAGTTGTCTGAGGCAGCCTTCATGGGGGATGATTGGATTGATATTGCTCCCATGCGCAGTGCCGGGATGGCTCTGGCTGTACCCAATGGACAGCCGGAGGTTGTCGAAATCGCAGATTGGGTTTCAACCCGTTCCGGCGGCGAGGGGGCAGTGCGCGAAGCGATTGGTTTTATTCTCAAGGCCCGGGGTCTGCTGGATGAAGCCATGAAAGAATGGGCTGGATAAATGAAAAGGCGTTTGCCTCTGATTATCATATTCGTAGTTGGAATCGCACTTGGCATCGCGGTCAAGGCGGTCTTTTTTTCCGACTCCGTAATTGAGCCTGTCGCTGATAAAACTCTTTCCGAAAAATCTCGCAAACAATTGCTCGATGAGGCTGATGTCACTGCCGAGGATATTGAACTCGTGCAGGGTAAGCAGGGGGCAATGACGTGGAAATTGCTGGCCACCTCAGCCAAATATAATCAGGAAAAAAAACTGGTTGGAGTTGATCGTCCTCAGTTGACGGCTTTTTTTGGCGATGATCGCCAGGAAGTGTATGTCAAGGCCGAACGCGGAGAGGTTGATCAGACCAATGATAACCTCACCCTTTATGACAATGTGACCGGCCGATTTGGTGATCTGGCATTGGATGCACAGCATCTGGATTATGTCGGTGCGATCAGCAAGGTATATCTCAAGGGCGGGGTGACAGTGAGAAGGCCGGATATGACCCTGACTGCAGTTGCGGTTGAAATTGATCTTCTCAGCAGGGAAATGGTTGCAGCCGGCGGCGTTGAAGCTTTGTTGGCTCCTCAGGGGTTGGAAAACAACCCACTTAAATAATAGGTAATGAGTATGCTCATGACAAAAAAACTTTTCAGTGTGTGTTTCGTCGTACTGTGCCTGTTTGCGACTGCGTCTTTTGCTCAGGCTCAAGGCTGGGGTGAGATTGTTGAGGCCAAAAGCAATCTGAATGTCCGAGAAAAAAGAACCCCGAAAAGTGAACACGTTGTTACTTTGGCAAAAGGGCAGCGGGTCAAGATGGATTTCATTCAGGACGGTTGGGGAGCAGTTTTCAGTCTCAATGAAACTGTTCGTTCGGAAAAACGCGCTATCGGTTATGTCAACGTGAAATACGTGAGCATTCTTGAAAAGAAGATGGCAAAGAAAAAGGACGTTCCTTCTGCTCCAGTCAAGCGCAAAACTGCACCGGTGACTGTTAAAGGTGAAGGAGAGGTAAAGGCCCCTGTGGAGGCAACCCCTCAGCCGGATCCTATCAAGGTCGGTGTTGATCCAAGCCGAATGCCTGTTAAGATTTCATCGGATCGTATGACGTATGATGAAACTGGCAAGGTCGTCTCTTTTGTCGGAAATGTAGTGGCAGAACACGGTGAATTGACTTTGTGGTCGGAAAAACTTTCTGCCTACTTTGCTTCCAAGTCCAACAAGCAGTTCTCTGCGGACAGCGTGGATAGAATTGTTGCCGAAGGGACTGTCCGCGTTAAAAAAGGCACCACTGAGGGCACATGCGGTAAGCTGACGTATTTGGTCGGCAAGCAGTTGCTGAAGATGGAAAAAGATCCGCTCCTTCAGGATGGTCCTAACAGCCTGACGGGTGAGATCATCAAATTTCATGTGCGTGAGAATCGGAGTGAAGTTGTGGGCGGAAAGGGCAAACGGGTCAAAGCGGTATTCATGACCCCAGAAAACATGAAGAGGCAGTAATGAGCGAAGGACTGGTTGCTGCAAATCTGTCCAAACGGTACGGCCAGAAAGAGGTCGTGCATGGAATCAATCTCGAATTGAATCCCAAAGAGGTTGTTGGACTTCTCGGCCCCAACGGGGCAGGGAAAACCACGACTTTTTATATGCTTGTAGGCATAGTTAAGCCCAACACGGGTAGTGTTGTTCTTAACGGCACATCATTGACCGACAAGCCTCTGCATGAACGTGCCCGCATGGGGGTCAGCTATCTGCCGCAGGAAAGCTCCATTTTCAAAAAACTGTCCGTTAGACAGAATCTTGAGATCATACTCGAGCAGACTTCAATGAACTCCGCAGCCCAGAAGAAAAGGGCTGAAGAGTTGATGGAAATGTTCACCATCACGAAACTTGCGGATCAGGCCGCAATGTTTCTGTCCGGCGGTGAAAGACGGAGACTTGAGATTGCGCGGGCCCTTATTATGGCCCCGCAGTTCATTTTACTTGATGAACCGTTCGCCGGCATTGACCCTATCGCTGTTATTGATATTCAGGAAATCATTTCCGTTCTGAAAAGCATGGGCATCGGCATTCTTATTTCCGACCATAATGTTCGGGAAACATTGAATATTTGCGACAGGGCATATCTTGTTTATGAAGGGTCTGTCATCTTGGAGGGTACCCCTGAGGATATCGTTCAGGACAGTCGTGCACGTCAGATATATCTTGGTGAAGATTTCAGCCTGTAATCCTTTTTTCGAGTCATTCCCTTATTGGCGATTTACAGATCGCAGAATCATTGGTACACTTTTTTCATGTATGAAGATTGTTGGCAATAATCCAACGGTCTCGGTGTGTTACAAGTAAAGTGTTGCTTCGTTGTGTTGGCTGTGTAATAATCAGAACCAAGAAGTGATGGAAGTGGCGAAAAAAATAACCGCCACCTGAAAGCAAATTGTCTTTTAGCCTTTGAGGCTCGAATATATGGGATTGGAACTCAGACAGCAACTTAAGCTCTCTCAGCAACTGGTTATGACACCCCAGTTGCAGCAGGCCATCAAGCTGCTGCAACTTTCCCGGCTGGAGCTTCTTGAGACTGTTCAGCAGGAACTCATGGAAAATCCGTTTCTCGACGAAACTGAGACGGAAACTGAAATCCGTGAAAAGGAAGAGTTGACCGAATCGCAGGCCGAGGAAGAGTTGGTTCGTACTGCGGATTGGGAGAACTATCTGGGTGAGTTTTCCAGTACTTCCAAGCAGGCCTCGGCGCGTGATTCCGAAGTCCCGGAAGAAGGACTGTCTTTTGAAGCCCGTCTGGCTTCCAAGCCTTCCCTTGAAGGACATCTCAACTGGCAGATGCGCCTTTCCAATTTTTCCGAACATGATATCGCCATAGGCGAAATTATTATCGGCAATGTCGATAATAATGGTTATCTTCAGGCAACGAGTGAAGAAATCATTGGCATGGTGCAGGCAACCGAAGAAGAGGTTGAGTCTGTCATCAAGCGTATTCAACGTCTTGATCCGGTCGGCGTTGCTGCCCGTACGCCACAAGAGTGTCTGCTCGTTCAAATGGACGTTCTCGAATACGATGATCCGATTCTGGTTTCTCTTGTTCGGGATCATCTGGAGGACCTTGAGAAAAACCGATATAAGCCGCTGTCTCGCAAGTTCAAGATATCCATGGAAGAACTCAAGGATTATCTTGATATCATGCAGACGCTTGATCCCATGCCGGGTGCCAATTTTGCCAGCAATGAGCCGCATTACGTCAGCCCGGACGTCTTTGTTTACAAATACGGTGACGAGTTCGTCATTATTTTGAATGAAGATGGGTTGCCCCGTCTGCAGATGAATTCCTACTATATGGACACCATGAAAGGGGCCCGGGAAAAAGAGAAAGAATATTTTCAGGAAAAGATGCGTTCTGCCGCATGGTTGATGAAAAGTCTGTACCAGCGTCAGAGAACATTGTATAAGGTAGTTGAGAGTATTGTCCGTTTTCAACGAAACTTTTTCGAAGAAGGCGTCACCAAACTCAAGCCTTTGATTCTCAAGGAGGTTGCCGAAGATATCGAGATGCATGAATCCACTGTGAGTCGTATTACGACAAACAAGTATGTCTCCACACCGCACGGGATTTTCGAGTTGAAGTTTTTCTTCAACAGTGCGCTGGATCTGAATGACGGTTCACAGGTTGGTTCGGAAAGCGTCAAGGCGCTCATCAAACAGATGATCGCCGGGGAAGACACCAAGAAGCCGCTCAGCGATGAAAAAATTGGCGAAATTCTCAAGGAAAAGCTTGATGTGAATATCGCTCGGCGCACAGTTGCCAAATATCGTTCAGCTATGGGCATTGCTTCATCTTCCAAACGCAAACAGTATTTTTAGGTTATTTAAGTCTGCACCCATAACCAGGAGGTAGCGTATGAACATCAGCTTCACTTTCAAGAACTTTGAGCCGTCCGATCATCTCAAGGGTTATGCGCAAAAGCGTTTTGAAAAGGTAGCCAAGTTCGTTTCCGATTCCGAAGCCGATCTGCAGGTCAACCTGCTGGTCGACAAATTTCGGCACAAAGCGGATGTCATCCTGAACGCGGACAGTATTCACATATCGGCCTATGAAGACTCCGAAGACATGTATTCCACCATTGACATGGTGCTTGATAAGCTTGAGGCCCAGTTGCGCAAGATGCGTGAAAAAATGAAGAATCGCAGCCGCAAGGCCCGTGGGAGTAAAGTTCAGATGAACTTCCTTTCCTATGAAGACCTTGCAGGAGAATCCGGACCGACCATTGTCGGGACTGATTCATATGAGCCAAAGCCCATGTCCGTTGATGAGGCGGCATTACAGCTTAACTCTCTGGAAAATGATTTCCTTGTGTTTCTCAATTCGGAAACCGAGGGTGTTAATGTAATTTATAAGCGGAAAAACGGCGATTACGGCCTTATTGATCCTGGATACTGAGCATGAAACTTGGAGATTATCTGGAGAAGGAACTTGTCTTTCCTTCGCTGACTTCTGAAAACAAATCAGAAGTTTTGAAAGAACTTGTTGCCCCTCTGGGCAAAAAATATCCTGAATTGGACACGGACCAAGCGGTCCGTGTCCTTCTTGATCGTGAGAAACTCGGAACGACCGGTATCGGGGACGGTATCGCGATCCCTCATGGCAAGCTGGAAAATCTGGATAAGGTTATTCTGGTTGTCGGCCGCAGTTCGTCGGGGATTGAATTTGAGGCGCTTGATAACAAGCCCTGTTCAATCTTTTTCCTTGTTCTTGCTCCTGAGCAGGTCGCTGGAATGCATCTGCGTATTTTGGCTCAGGTTTCCAGAATTTTGAAAGATGAAGCCTTCCGGTCGGCTTTTTTGCAGGCCGATACTCATGATGCTCTGTGGGAACTGTTAAAAGATGTCTAATCATGTAGGAATACTTCCTTGACTCCCTGCAACACCTTTCCAGTCGTTGTTGTGACCGGCATTTCCGGTTCAGGAAAAAGCACAGCCCTCAAGGTTTTTGAGGATCTGGGCTTTTTCTGTATTGACGGTTTGCCGTCCGGAATGGCCTCGAAGATTGCCGAGCTTATTTTAAAGCAGGACTCCAAGTATCGCGGTCTGGCTCTTGGCATGGACATGCGGCAGAATGAATTTTTGGAAGGATGGGACGTTTCGTTCAATGAATTGGCAGAAATGGGGATTACGCCTCAGATAATGTTTCTTGAAGCGAAACGGGAGGAACTGGTTCGGCGTTACGCGACAACGCGCAGACCGCATCCGCTTGAAAGCCAGTCCCTCGGATTGGAACAGGCCTTGGAGCGAGAGCAAAAGCTTCTGGATCCGATACGCAATACTGCCGAACTGGTACTTGATACAACCGGATACTCAGTGCATGACCTCAGGCGGGTGATTCAGACCAAATGGTCTGTCATTGAAGAATTGGGCCGGGGAATGCGTGTTCATATCGTTACTTTCGGATTCAAATATGGCGTTCCTTCTGAAGCAGACCTTGTTTTTGATTTACGTTTTTTACCGAATCCATATTTCGAAAAGGAACTTCGCCCGCTGTCTGGGATGGATGAGGCTATTTCAGAGTATGTGATCGGTAGTGAAGTTGGTAAGAAGTTCAACGAAAAATTTCTTGATTTCCTGACATATATGCTCCCCCTCTATGCAGAGGAGGGTAGGTACAGGATCACTATCGCCATTGGATGTACCGGCGGTCGGCACCGTTCGGTTTCTGTTGCTGAATCCGTGCTGGCGACCCTCTTGAAAAAGAGGTATGCAGTTACAATTGAACATAGACATATGGAACTGGGATAAAAATGGCTGCAAAGTCTAATAATAAGAATTCACAAGTAGGCGTTGTGCTTGTCACGCACGGCTCTTTTGGCCAAACTCTTCTGGAAGCTGCTGAAACAGTGCTCGGCCCACAGGAAAACTGTCTGGCTGTCGGTGTCGATGTCCAGAAGGGTGTTGATGAGGTCATGGAGACTGTTCGTAAGGCTATTCGGTCTGTTGAATCAGGCAGAGGAGTCGCAACACTGACTGATTTGTTCGGCGGTTCGCCGACAACCATGAGTTTGTCCCTGATGAAATCGGAACACCTTGAAGTCATTACCGGCGTCAATCTGCCTATGCTGGTCGCTACGTTACAGCATCGTGCAATGAATTTGGATGCCCTTGCAGAAAAGGCCAAGGAAGCTGGGCAGCAAGGAATCAAGGTTGCCGGAGCCATGCTGCGTAAAAAAGGGAAGAAATAGGAAAGCGCCGTGGCTCTTGTTCGTATAGATAACAGATTGATTCATGGCCAGATAATTGAAACCTGGTTGCCGCACACTGGGGCAAGTCGAATAATTGTCGCCAATGACGAGTTGGCCGGAGATGTTTTGCAGCAGGAAATTATGTCTCTTGCTATTCCGCAGTCTGTGACAACTCTGTTCGTTAACGTGGAGGGATTGGCTCATGAACTCGATAAATCGCCAGTAAGCAATCCTGAAAGTATTCTTATCCTGTTCTCGAACTGTTCAGATGCAAAAAGAGCTTTTGACAGCGGATTTGGTTTTGAAAATCTGAATATAGGCAATGTCCACTATAGTCCTGGCAAAAAACAGATTTCTCCAAGCGTTGCGCTGTCCGATGAAGAAGAGGGGTGTCTGCGTCAATTGTCCCGCATGGGCGTGGTCCTTGATTTTCGATGTGTCCCCAATGACCCCGTTCAGGTGAGGTTTTAGTTATGGCCATGTCTAATCCCTATCTCTGGTTTGCCATAGTTGCTTTTTTTTTGCCCTGTTTTCCCTGTTCCGTTATTCCATAAGCATCGGCCTACTTGAACGCCCGCTTGTTATTGGATTGTTTTGGGGCGCATTTACGGGCGATTTTCACACAAGTCTTTATATAGCCATTTTCTTTGAATTATTCTGGCTCGATTTGATACCGGTCGGAACATTCCTTCCTCCGCATCTCACTGCAGCAACCTTTTCCGCTCTTGCGCTATCAACATATTTCGGTCTGGATCAACCTGCACGAATCATGGGAGTACTTTTCGCCAGTATGCCATTGGCCTGGATTGGAATGAAGGTGGAAGCCCGACTCCGTGAGCAGGAACAGATTAATTACAACAAATTGCTCAACTGGGCTCGCAACCCGGAATCGCCAACGTTACCAACTTCATTGGTCATGCGGTCGCTTGGACGAACATTTATGCTGTCCTGGGTGTCTTTTTATATAACAATTCTTGTGCTCAGATATGCATTTAACACTCTTTTCACAATCTATCCGGGATTTTTATCGTCTGTTGATATTACTTGGGCACACCTCTGGATCGCCGCAACACTAGGCGGACTCATGGCTCTCAGGGTAAAACGAGTATATGTCGTCTTGACTGTTGGTATTTCTTTTGTCGTTCTTTACGACATCTTGGGACGCTTTTAGCTTGGCAGTCGTAAAAGATTGTGATATTCGGCACATTCTATTTCAAGGGCAAATTTTCCTGATTTCAGGAGTAATTTAATTAGGAGGACTTTAGATATGGCAATTTTGGTTGTTGGACACAAAAACCCCGATACCGACACCGTCGCTTCCGCGATCGCTGTCGCAGATCTGTTCACCAAGCGTGGCCAGGAGGCCAAGGCAATCACTCAGGGCGAAATCGCTCCCGAGTCTGTTTTCGTGCTGGAGAAATTCGGTCTGGCTGCTCCCGAGATCGTCACTGATGCTACCGATCAGAAAATCATTCTGGTTGACCACACTGACATCTCTCAGACCATTGACAATCTGGACAAGGGCGAACTCCTCGCTGTCGTTGACCACCACAAGCTGGGCGACGTCACCACTCCCAACCCGCTCGAGATGTGGGTCTGGCCCGTGGGCTGCACCGGTACTGTTATCAAGGCCATGTACGATTTCTACAACGTAGAAGTTCCGGCCAACATCGCAGGTATCCTGCTGTGTGCCATCCTGAGTGACACCGTTATGTTCAAGTCTGTCACCTGCACCGATCAGGACAAAGCTGCTGTTGAAGCTCTGGCCAAGATCGCTGGTGTTGATGACGTCATGGCTCTGGGCATGGAAATGTTCAAGGTCAAGTCCGCTGTTGACGGTGCTTCCGCCAATGAGCTGGTTTTCCGTGACTACAAGGACTTCGACATGTCCGGCAACAAGGTCGGCATCGGCCAGTTGGAAGTCGTTGATCTGTCCATGCTGGATGCTCACAAGGAAGCTCTGCAGGCTGAGATTGAGAAGGTCAAGGCTGACGGTCGTCATTCCGTCTTCCTGCTGCTGACCGACATCATGAAAGAGGGTTCTGAAATGCTCATCGCCTCTGACGATCCGTCCGTGGTTGAGAAAGCTTTCGGTATCGCCACCGATGGCAAGCCCGTTTACCTTGACGGCGTCATGAGCCGTAAGAAGCAGGTTGCCCCCAACTTCATCAAGGCCTTCGAAGGCTAGTAGTAACCTACTGTTATAGCGCAAAGTCAGGCCCGTCAGCGTTGTGCTGGCGGGCTTTTTTGCGTTCTTTTCACAAAAAACAGAAAGAATGCTATAGGCGGAGGTGAATGTTAAAATATCTCTAAATAACGGAGTGGGCATTAGATGGAGGCTGTTACACAACTGCTTAAGCCAGCGACTGATTACTGGTTGCTGACCGACAGATTTAAAGACATTGAAGGGTTTCTGGAGCCCATTGAGGGATATGCTCTTCACACAATAGCTGCCTTTGGTCCGGGAAAGGGGGAGATTGTGGAAATTGGAAGCCTGTATGGCCGTTCTACTTGTTATTTGGCTTCAGGCAGTGCTCGCAATGGCAGAGGGGTTGTTTATGCCATTGACACGTTTAAAGGCTCTAGAGAGCATCAGGCTGGCGAACAAGGCGAACAGGCGGCCATTACGACTGACGGCAGTACACTGAAAATTTTTTTAAAAAATATCGCTACGCACCGTTTTGATGAAAAGGTAAAGCCCATAGTCAACGAAAGTAGTAAGGCTGTTTCGGAGTGGTCAAAATCTATCAGACTGCTTTTTATTGATGGCGACCACTCATATGAAGCTACGCGGAAAGATTTTTTGCACTGGAGTCCCTATGTCCCTGAATCAGGCTTGATAGCTTTTCATGATGTTACGACTTGGGACGGGGTAACCCTGTTTTATAATGAAATCACCCAGCTCGATGATTGGAAAGAAGTACTGGCTGTCGGCACCATTCGTGTAATTCAGCGTTTACCGCATGTGGCTTCAGAATAACCAAGACACGCTCTGTATTTGTATAAGAAAAAAGCCCCGGCATTTGGTCGGGGCTTTTACTTTTTACAGAATGTCGGCTTCTTCAAGTACCTTTCTTAATTTCGGTACATTTTCTTCTCGCAATGGCACGATGGGAAGCCTGAATTCGGCTTTCGGGAAAATTCCCATCATGTTCAGGGACGTTTTAACTGGAATCGGATTTGTCTCCATGAACATGGCTCTGTTGACCGGAGCCATTTTGAGGCTGATGTCCAAGGCTCCTGCGTGATCTTTTTCATCAAAAAGCCTGCACATGTCACTCATGGCCTTGGGCATGATATTGGAGATAACCGAAATAACACCACGGCCTCCGACAGAAAGGAGCGGAAGCACCGTGAAGTCATCACCGGAAAGCAGCTGGAAGTCTTTACCGCAGTATTCAACGACCTGGGCAGCCTGTGTCATGTTGCCCGTTGCTTCTTTGACTGCGATGGCTTCAGGTACGGCATCGACAATGCGTTTAAGGTCGGCAGGAAGCAGATTCAAACCGGTACGTCCAGGAACATTGTAAATGACGAACGGCATGGACACTTCAGCGGCAATGGCTTTGAAATGTTCGATTAAACCTTCGGTAGTCGGTTTATTGTAGTAGGGCGTAATTTGTAGCGCTGCGTTAGCACCGGCCTCTTTCGCCAGTTTGGTAAGCTCAATAGCTTCCTTGGTGCTGTTAGAGCCTGCTCCGGCAATAACCGGAACGCGACCTTTGACCTGATCTACACATATCTTGATGATCCGTCCCTGCTCTTCATGAGTCATGGTGGCGGCTTCACCTGTCGTTCCGCACGGAACAAGCCCATCGATTCCCTGTTCGATCTGCCATTCGATGAATTCGCGGTAGCTGTTTTCATCGATCTGGCCATTGTCGAATGGTGTCGAGAGGGCTGTGTAGGCTCCTCTGAATTCCATGTTAATCCCTCCTGAGTATAGACCTAGGCGCTTTGCGCCTTAATGGAGGATGGCGCTCACGTCCGGGTTGTCTTGATACTGGTCACCAAGGCCCACAGAAAGAGCCTTGATGTCGGCCGGTGCTTCCCATTCGAATTTCGTGGTACGATCCGGCCAGTTGAAAATTTCGATTTCACAAAGGGTTCGTCCTTTGTCATAGGGACGAATCCAGAAACAACGTTTGTCGGCTTGAATACGACCGCTTACACCAGAACCATAACCACTACCCATAAGAATATCCGGCACGTACGTTGGGTTCTGAGCCAGATATTCTCGCTCGGCAATCCAACCCCAGTCGGAGAGGGCAATCAGCAATTTTACCTGTTCCTGCTCTTTTTTTACCATCAAGGAGATTTTTTGAATCATTTTCTTGGATGGAACATCTTCACCTTTTGGAAGAGAGGGCAGGCGGATGAAGCCGATTCGGTCCCCTGTTGAAGTCGTAACAACTTTAACAGGCTCACTGCGTGCAGTTTTTCGAGTTGAATCAAGTGGCAGTAAGGTCTTATCCATGCCATCAGCCTCGCCTTGGGCGAGAAGACCAATGTCATATTTCATTAAATCAAATGCTTTGGCAAGACCGTTTATGACTTGAGGGGATGGTTTATTCCCTTTGGTGTCCATAAACTCCCATCCACCGGAAACGAGCAGGTACGGCGCAGATGATTGAAAATCAAAAAAATACGTAGCCCGCCGGGCCACGCCTCCTAATGTTTTACCACCTCAGGAAGGACATGGCCTAACGATGCCGTACGTATTTGCCGTATAAAGAATGGACAGAACAGGATCAGCCGCCTGCGCATTGACCGCAAACAAGCCCACAGCCAAAAGCAGGCAGATGAAATTTCGTCGCATTCTAATCGTTGATGTATTCTTTCAGCTCTTTACCAGGGCGGAAAAAAGGAAGCTTTTTGGAGCAAACCTGGACAACGCTGCCAGTCTTAGGATTACGACCAGTATAGCCTTCGTAATCCTTGATCTTGAAGCTGCCAAATCCTCTGATTTCGACACGGTCGCCACGTAGCAGGGCTTCCTTGACGGAATCGACGAAGGCTCCGACCACTTTGGTGGCCTCGTCTACGTGCATTTTTTTCTCTTCCGAAAGAGCCTTGATCAATTCGCTCTTATTCATGGTTTCCCCCTGAGACATTGAGTTGACCACAACAGATCGACAGAATCGATCTAACATGATGACAAATGAGAATCACTAATAAATTCTCACTAACTATGCCGAAAAATGACTCTTTTCGTCAACCCCTTATTTTACTTTTCATGGAGTCGGGAAATCTTTCAGGATGGCACGGCCTGATATACGCTCAAGATTGTCATCTCGGTAACGCATTAGTTTTTTTGCTATCCCCTTGATATCTTTACTTGCTTGGGCGTTTGGAGCAAACTTTAAAAGCGGTGTCTGGCGGCGTACGGATTCCACAAGTGTTGAATCCTGATGGATAAATCCGAGATTTCTGAGATCGATATTCAGAAAATTTTTACACGCGGCAGACAGTCGTTCAAAGGTTTGTTTCGCTTCACCGGCAGAAGTAGCCTGATTTACCAGAACAAGAAAATCTTTTACCCCATGCTGTGTGACGAGTACCTTTATCATCGCATAACTATCGGTCAGTGAAGTCGGTTCCGGCGTGACAACCACAATACGCAATTGTGTTAATGAGGCGAAGGAAAGGACCGTATGGCTGATTCCGGCTCCGAGGTCGAGCATTAGGAAGTCATATTCACCCGCAAGATTAATCAGCTTCTTGAACAGGATGTCCTGCATGTCCTCATCCATTTCCACCAATTCGGGAACACCGCTTGTGGCTGGAAGCATGTCAAAGCCATTTTCAATTGCCACCAGAACGTCTTCTGCATCCACGCCTGTCTGGAGAAGATCGTGCAAAGTGCGTTCAGGAGAAATGCCAAGCAGGACATCGAGGTTGGCGAGACCGAGGTCGCAATCCATGAGCATAGATGTCATTTCGGCTCCATGCAGAGCGTAACCGAGATTCAGGACGATGTTTGTTTTACCGACACCGCCCTTGCCGCTCATGATAGATAGACTGAGTGTATTATTATCGTTCATATCCTGTCTCCGTTATTTCCCGCCGAACAGGAATTGCTTTTCGTTTGCATGGACCAGAGTGTCGTCTGGAACGTTGTCTACAAAGGGTAATCTTGAAACCTTGACCTGATCCTTTCCAGCTTGTTTGGCCTCATAGAGAGCACCATCAGCCAGTTCGATCAGTTCGCTGATTTCTATATTCACGGACCCCTTGTAGCAGGTTAAGCCAACAGAACAGGTTACGTTGAATGTGCCGTTGCCTTCAGGTATTTCAAATTCTATTTCTTTGAATTCTTTGAGAAGTCGCGTGAGCAATCGCTGGGCTTTCACTAATCCGGAGCCTGCCATGATGAGCGAAAATTCTTCTCCGCCGAAACGGGCGGCCAGATCATAACGCCGAGTCGATTCCTGAAGTTTTTTCGCAAATTCGACCAGAACTTCATCGCCTTTGGGGTGACCGTACGTATCGTTGACCTTCTTGAAATTATCGAGATCAAAGATTGCCAGAGACAGAGGAGTCTTGGCACGCTTGGAACGCTCCATTTCGATATCCAGAATACGGTCGAAAGCTCGACGATTGGCAAGTCCTGTCAGAGGGTCGTGCTCCGTCTGGTAGGCAAGTCTTTCGAGCGTTTTCTGCAACCTGTTCAGGTGTGGAAATGCGTCGCCATCAAGAGGCAGGGTGATCCATTGTGCGAGATCATGCTTGGATGAAAGAGAGTCCCACTGTTCTGTGGAGAGACCTTCAATCTGCCTGAAAACCCACAATGATTCTGCCAATTTCGATCCATTGGATGAATCGAAATGGCTACCGAGTTCCTTTTGGAGCATTGCAAGTTCAGTCGCAAGCTCATTCTGGGGAAATGTGATGTTATTTTCCTTTGGCATGGATGAATAATAGGTGGTTTCGGATCATCTCGTCCAGATCTCCGTCAAGGAATGCTTCCACATTGCCATTTTCGGAATTGGAACGATGGTCTTTAACCAGTCGGTATGGTTGCAGGGTGTATGTCCGTATCTGACTTCCCCAGGCGATGGCCTCTTTGGCCTGATAGTCCTGCCTGCGGCTTTCTTCGATTTTCTTCAGTTCCTGTTCATAAAGGCGGGCTTTAACGAGACGCAGAGCGGTCGCCTTGTTTCTGTGCTGAGATTTTTCATTCTGACACTGAGCCACGATTCCTGTCGGGATATGCGTAACACGAACGGCTGAACTCGTCTTGTTGACGCTCTGGCCTCCGGGGCCGCTGGACCTGAAAGTGTCTATTCGAAGATCCTCGTCCTTGAGTTCGATCTCGATGTCTTCATCCATGTCGGGGTAGACATCTACTGAGGCAAAAGAGGTGTGACGACGACCGGAAGAATCGAATGGAGAAATGCGGATAAGGCGGTGAACCCCGGCTTCTCCCTTAAGGAGGCCGTAGGCGTAGAGGCCTTCAATTTGCAGTGTGACGCTTTTTATGCCTGCTTCATCACCAGGTTGAAAGTCCAGTTGGCTGACTTTGAATCCTTTGCGCTCGGCATAGCGGTTGTACATGCGCAACAGCATTTCCGCCCAATCCTGAGATTCAACACCACCGGCTCCGGGATGTATTTCAAGAATGGCGTTGTTCTTGTCATGCTCGAATGCGAACATGGTAGCCAGTTCAACACTCCCAAGTCGTTCCCTGAAGACAGCGACCTGTGCTTCCAATGCGCCAAGGGCTTCTTCGTCTGCGGCGTCCTGTGCGAGTTCAAGCCACGCTTCAAGATCGTCCTTGGCTTCTGCAAGGGCATCATACATCTGCAACTTGGTGGAAAGTTGACTCTTTTCCTTGAGAACCGGCGTCAAGGCATCCGGTTTGTCCCATGCGCCCGGTTTGGAGAGCTCTGTTTCTATCTCATCGAGTCGCTGTTTCGTCTCGACATAGTCAAAGACGCCCCCAAAGGGTTTCAAACTTTTCCAGAAGCTCCGCAGAGGAAGCTTTCATTTCAGGATATTCGAGCATTATCAGAGTGTCCTTTAATTTTGTTCTCTTGCAGCAAAAGCAATCCAGCAAAAACTTAGAATGGTTAAAATGTATGTCGCCGGACCGATCCAGGAAAATTCCTGATGGTAAATGGTCGTTTTCTTGATGGGCGCAATCTTTGCGCTTAAAGTTTCAGCTTGAAATTGGTTGCTTACAGCTGCGATGCGACCAACGGGATCAATAAATGCGGAAATGCCGGTGTTGGTGCAGCGTACAAGCCATCGTCCCTGTTCAACGGCACGCATGATGGTCAGGTTGAGGTGCTGTCTTGGAGCAGAGGTTTCGCCGAACCATGCGTCATTACTGATGTTCAAAAGAGCACTGGCTCCGCGTTCAACCTGCTTTTGTGCAAGCTCCGGGAAAATCGCTTCATAGCAGATCAGCATGCCAAGAGCAACGCCATCAAGCATAAGCGGCTTGTTTTGAGTGCCTGACACAAAGTCACCTGCCGCCTGAACCAGCTTGTCAAACGGAATCAGCTCTTCAAACGGCATGTATTCGCCGAACGGGACGAGATGTTCCTTGTCGTATGATTGTGTGGTTCGTCCCGTATCGTCCATCAGCCATGCCCGGTTATACAGAACGTAGTCGTTGGTCTTCATGTTCGTGACACGGTAAGCCGGGGAACCTGTGATGATGTTTGTCTTTGTTCCCCGCGCAAGTGTTTCCACAGCTTTGCGCAACAGGGTGCGGTCCTGCATGTAAAAAGGCATGGCGGTTTCCGGCCAGATTACAATGCGGGGGTCATTCTTTTCAGCTGCTTCCAGAGTCAGTTTCGCATACTTTTTAACCGTATCCCGCTGATACTTGGGTTCCCATTTCATTCCCTGTTCGACGTTACCCTGCACCAGTGAGATCATGTAATCGGCATTGGAATCATCAATGGTGTTGATACGGTAAAAACCGAATGCAACCAGAAGTGCTGTCAGACCAACAGAAAAAAGCAGGGCACTGCGGTAGGTCGAATAGAGCAGCAGTGCCACCGCCAGGGTCGCCAATATTCCTGAAAGGCCGTAAGCGCCGACCACTGACGCCATTTGTACGGCAAATGGCCATGGAGCAAATGCCGAGGCCAGGTTCATCCATGGAAAACCTGAAAAAAGTTGACTGGTCAGCATTTCCAGAGAGGCCCAGCTCAGTCCCGCAAGCAGGCAGAGTGGGATGCCTTCGATATATCTTCCGGCATAGTACATGCCCAAGGAAAACAGGCCGTAATAAATACCCATGAAGGCAGACAGAAGCACCGGGCAGGGCAGGGCGATAAACCATGGAAGTCCACCGTATATTTCAACGGGAATGACCATCCAGTAAAAACAGCCGATACCTGCGAGCAGACCGGCCAGCCAGCCGAACTTGAAGGCATTGCGCTTGGAGGTGGCACGGAAGCCTATCCAGGCAAGACCAAGCGGAAATGCCAAAACGGCAAGGGGAAACTGAAAAATAGGATTTGCATAGCCAAGCCATGCTCCAACAGTCGCGATCAGAACGAGTTTGAACACGGATCAGCCTTGAATGGGTTCAATTTTTATGGACCAGACTTGCCGTTCGTCTGCCTCAAGGACAGTAAACCGCTTACCGTCAAACGTGAAAAATTCACCGTTATGCGGAATGCGGCCGGCCATGGCTGCCAGAAAACCGCCGATGGAATCCACGTCACCACTTTCCAGTTCCAGCGCACATTTTTCGCAGACTTCATCCAGCGGAACGCGGCCGGAAACAATAAAAGTATCATCAGAAAGCACCTGAATTTCATCAGGGCGCTCCTGATCATACTCATCTGCAATTTCTCCGACGATTTCCTCAAGGACATCTTCCATGGTCACCATGCCGGATGTACCGCCGTATTCATCCTGGACGATCGCCATATGAAGCTTTTCACGCTTGAAGGCAGACAGCACATCATCAAGGCAAAGTTCTTCCGGCACAAAGAGTGCCGGACGCATCAAATCACGTATGGGAGTATCCCCAAGGCCTTCAAGAAGAGGCTTGAGCAGGTCTTTGGCATGAACCACGCCGATGATATGGTCCTTGGTGTCCTGATAGATGGGAATACGAGAATGTGCGCCCTGACTGATAATTATGTCGGCGATATCTTTCACCGTACTTTGGGCGTCTGCGCAGGCCATGTCCGTTCGCGGGACCATTATTTCAGTGACCTGTTTGTCGTCAAAGTCCAGAACGTTGAGCAACATGGAAACTTCGTCACCCTCGATTTCGCCTTCTGCCTTGGCTTCGAGGATGTGTTCTTCCAGCTGTTGGCCGTTGGAACCGAATAATTTCTTGAAAATATGTGAGAATCGACTGTCAGACCCTTCGTCCAAGATCAGACTCCTTGATAAATGTGGGTATGATACGCCGCTTAAAACAAAAAATTGCAGTAACGTACAGCGTAGACAAAATAATTAGTCAGAGGAGACCGTCATGTCAACACTCTGCATGATTACTGTTACAAAAGTCCCATTTTTTTCAAATGGATTTCAAGGCAACTGATCGCGGCAGGTGTGATGCCGGAAATTCTGCTTGCCTGCCCCAAGGTCATCGGAGCGACGTTCGTCAGCTTCTCTATGACCTCCCGAGTAAGGCCTGAAACCGTTTCGTAATCTATTTCCTGCGGCAGAGCGACATCCTCAAGAAGTTTGAATTTCGCAACAAGGTCTTCCTGTTTTTTCAAGTAACCTTCGTATCTTACCTGCGTTTCAACTTCTCGCAGAATTTCTTCATCCATTCCTTCAAGTTCCGGATAAAAAATTGAAAGCCTTTCTATTTCCATCTGAGGCTGACGCAATAGCGCCGCAAGTTCAACAGCCTTGCCCGGAGTGGCCGCACCGATCTTATCGAGCTTTTCACGGGTTTCTGCATTCGGCCTGATACGAATGTTTTTCATCGCATCAAGCGCGATCTTCATTTTTGCCATTTTATCGGAAAACAGCTTCCAATGTGAATCATCCACCAAACCGACATCACGGCCAATAGCTGTCAACCGCTCATCCGCGTTGCCTTCCCTCAGCAGGAGGCGGTGTTCAGCTCGAGAAGTGAACATACGATACGGTTCCTGTGTGCCTTTGGTGACAAGGTCGTCAACAAGGACGGCCATGTATGCCTGATCTCGAGACAGCAGGAAGGAGGATTGTCCCAGTTGCTGGCGAGCAACGTTGATTGCAGCCCAAAGTCCCTGCGCTGCGGCTTCTTCGTAACCGGAGGTACCATTGATCTGGCCTGCGAGGTAAAGACCGGGAAGAAGTTTTGTCTCAAGTGTGGGCTTGAGTTGGGTAGGCGGAACAAAATCGTATTCAATGGCGTAACCGGGGCGGACTATTTGGGCATTTTCGAGTCCGACGATAGCCGCAACCATTTTCTTTTGTACATCAAACGGCAAACTCGTCGGAATGCCGCTTGGATACATTTCCGGATGATCGAGTCCTTCCGGTTCAACAAACACCTGATGACGGTCTTTTTCCGGGAAGCGGGCAACCTTGTCCTCAATGGACGGACAATACCTGGCTCCTGTTCCTTCGATTACTCCCGTAAACATGGGAGAGCGGTCAAAGCCTGAACGAATGGCCTCGTGCGCGTCTGGATTGGTGTAAGTCAGATAGCAGGGGACCTGCGGCATAGGGACCGTTTTGTTACGAAAACTGAACGGTTTAGGCGGATTGTCACCCGGCTGTATCTCCATCTTGTCAAAATCAATTGACGCCTTGAGGAGACGAGGAGTTGTGCCTGTCTTCAGTCGTCCCAGCTCAAATCCGATGTCACGCAGACTGTCGGACAGACTATTGGACGCAGGGTCGCCCATACGGCCACTGCTGAAATTGTTCATGCCGACATGCACGAGTCCCTTGAGGAAGGTTCCGGTTGTCAGCAGGACAGATGTTGACTTGATGATTTCGCCGAGTTCTGTCTGAATACCGCATGCACGACCGTTTTCAGTCAAAATGACGTCCGCGGTATCCTGAAAAACCCAGAGATTTTCCTGATTGAAAATATCCTTCTGCACGACGCGCATGTATTCTGCACGATCAATCTGTGCCCGACTGGACCTGACGGCAGGCCCCTTGCGGGTATTGAGAATGCGAAATTGAATGCCTGCGGCGTCGGCCCATAGGCCCATCATGCCGCCGAGTGCATCGATTTCCTTGACCATATGGCCTTTGGCAAGTCCGCCAATAGCGGGATTGCAGGAGAGATGTCCAATGCGGTCTGCGTTGATGGTCAGCAGCAGGGTTTTCAGGCCGAGACGCGATGCGGCCATGGCGGCTTCACAACCGGCATGGCCTGCACCGACGACGATGAGGTCGAATTTCTCGGGAAAGGGGGCCTTTTTCAACATATGCCCTCCGCTCCAGCCTTACGACAGGAGCATGTCGGCGATAACCTTGGCATCACCGATAGTACTTTTGATGGATGCCGATTCATTCGGCTGATGTGCATTGTGATTCAATGTAGCCCATACAACGGCGTTATGCCCCTTACGACGCAGCCCTGCAGCGACGGTTCCGCCTCCTACGCCAACAGGACGCGGATTGTTGGCATAAACCTTCTTGATGCTCTTTATAGCCTTCTGGACAACTTCACTGTCTTCCGGAGTTGGGGGAGCAGCTTGTTCACGCATGACCACATCAAATGTGACCTTCACGCCGTATTCCTCTTCGACCTCCACGCCATACTCCTTGATCTTCGCAAGGATTACATCAAGGTCATATTCAGGCAATACGCGGGAATCAATGTAGAACACGTCACGCCCCGGAATGGTGTTGACGTTTTCCACGTTGGCATCCTTCTTTGTCGGCTCGAAAGTAGAGCAAGGCGGGTCGAATAACGGGTTTTCCGCATCGAAAATCTGTTCCAGTTGTTTGACCTTGAGAATAAGCGCCGCCGTGGGAACAAGCGTATTCAGACCTTGATTGGGGGTGGAAGCGTGGCACTGTTTTCCTTCGACAGTGACCTTGAGCCAGAACATGGACTTTTCGGCGATTTCGACCATCTCCGAATTGGGTTCACCAAAATCAGGCACCAGAAACAAATCATCTTTGCCGAAGATATCTCCGTGCTCTTGAACAAGGTAATTAATTCCCAAAGTATTTCCGGTTTCCTCATCCGCGACAAAAATCATTCCGAAATTAATCTCCGGTGTTACGCCACCTTCAAGCAATGCCTGAGCCGTCAGGAGTGAGGATACCATTCCCTGCTGGTTGTCTTCAACTCCACGTCCGATGAGAGTGTCGCCATCACGCACGACGGTATAAGGATCGGAATTCCAGAGTTTAAGATCTCCCGGAGGAACCACGTCTATGTGAGAAATGACCCACATTGTCCTTTCTGTGTTTTTACCGGGCAGAACTGCAACGATATTCGGGCGATAACCGCAGGAAACCTCGGAGTCAGGAGCCTTGAGTTCCCGAACATCCTTTATTCCAATATTTTTGAGGTGCGAGAGAAGGAATTCGGCTTTCGCCTTTTCCCCATCTCCGCCGTTTTTGGGGCCGAGGGCTGGGATGGCTGTCAACTTCGTTTGAAGATCGACAACGGCTTCCGTCTGAGTGTCGAGAATGGTGAAAAGAGCGTCCATGAGATCTCCGGTTGGTTATATTGCAGCGAAATTAGTCGAAACAGACCGTATAAACAAAAAAAGGCGGGGACAAGCCCCGCCTTTTTTTAGTCTCAATCGGTCTAGCGACCGCGGGCAGCGCGCTTGGATGCCTTGAGCGGGTTGACCTTGACCTTGCCGGCCTTGTCCATTTCAGCACGGACATGAGTGGCAAAGTTGCAGACACCGTGTGCCCACTTCTTTTCGGGCTGGGCGTAGGTCGGGCAGTAGTTGTCACCTTCAAAGGCGACAATACGCTCACAACCTTCACATTTTTCAACTACAGGTTCCATGATGATACCTTTGTAGCTCAGACCTGCGTCGGTTTTGACAGCGCCTTCCAGGGAAACAATTTTCTTCTTGGCCATTTTATGCCTTCCTCCTAAAAATGATGCGGCTCACAATATGCTAGCAGCAAAAAATTTCGTGTTTGGTGTAAGAGCAGAATTCGATATGCACCCGAGGGGGGTGTTGTCAAGTTTTTTGGGTATTTTTTTTATTTTTTTGCCTTCGAAAAAACCCACTGAGAAGCCGTATTTGCCTCCTTTTTCAGCCCTGAAATGTCCATTGTCTTGTATTCTCCATACATGTAAAGAACATCACCTGCGACCATCGTCATGCACACTTCCATTCCTGTAGCTGCGTATACGGCATGGGAAATACAATCATAGGCAGGCATTAAATTCGGACTTGAAAGCTCAAGAGCGATAATGTCTGCAGGACATCCTTTTTCGATGCGGCCCAGTTCGGGCCAGCCGAGACATTCTGCCGATCCACGGGTTGCCATGTCCAATGCGGTTTGGGCATTAACTGCGGATGCGTGATTGCTTTTGACTTTTCCGATCAGCGCCGCAAGAGCCATGTCGCGAAACATGTTGAGTTGATTATTGCTGGATGCTCCATCAGTTCCGAGACCGACAGTCACTCCCGCATCAACCATTTTTTGAATGGGAGCCATCCCTGAACAGAGTTTCAGATTGGATGCCGGGTTATGAACGACCTTGGTTTTCCCTTCTGCGATTGCAGCTATCTCTTCATCCGTCACGTCAACGCAATGATGCAGTGTTGTCCGAGGTGTGAGTAAATCAAGATCACGCAACAATTCGACAGGACGTTTTCCATATTTTTCCAAACATACAGCCGTTTCAGCAGGGGATTCAGCCAAATGAATCTGCCATGGGACATCCAATTCTTCAGCCAATGCGAAACTTGTTTTCAGTTCATCCGGATTGACAGTAAATACTGCATGGGGAGTTATTGCCGTTCGAATGCGGGAAGAGCCCTCATAACGTGATGCAAGTGTACGAAGCGTTTTCCAGCAATCTTCCGCAGTGGGAAACATCGGTGATGGAAAATGGAAAAAACCTTCCCCGAGTACAGCTCGAAGTCCGGCACTTGAAGCCGTATCTCCTGTGACGTGCTCATTGAAATAGCCGTTGAGAAAGGCGGTGCAGCCGGTTCGTATAAGCTCAGCGCATCCAATCTTTGCGCCGATTTCCAGCATTTCCTCAGTCAATTGAAATTCTACCGGCCATATGTGGTCTTCCAGCCATTCCATGAGCGGCAGGTCATCAGCAAATCCTCTGAACAGCGTCATGGGAAGATGCGTATGGCCATTGACCAGACCGGGCATGAGCATTTTTCCGGCCATGTCGAGACTAGATGCAGGGACATAACATTCATCAAGGTCGGCGTATGTCCCGACAGATTGAATAACGCCGTCTGAAATAGCGACACCCGCGTTTTGAATCACGTCGCGGGTGTCGTTTTGGGTAACAATTACATCTGCTCTGATGAGCAGGTCACATGGCGTCTGTTTTGACGCAGATGAATTGTTTGATTGCATGAGCAGATCAGTCCATTTGTTCTATGACTTTTGTGAGCAGGGATGTAACTTTTTCAACGTTACCCTTGAAGACTTCAAGGATTTCATCCCAAGTAACTGGAGCTTCATCGGTTTTCCAGCAGTCGTAATCCGTGCTCATGGCAACCGCTGCATATGGAATTCCCGCTTCATTGGCGAGAATGCATTCAGGAGCAATGCTCATGTTGATGACATCCGCTCCCCACATGCGAAACATGTTTGATTCAGCTCGAGTAGAGAAACGGGAGCCTTCGATGGTTACGACTGTTCCCATTTTATGATGAGCTATTCCCATCTGTTCGCAGGTGTCATTCATGAGCGTGCGCAGGGAAGCATCGAATGGCTCTGCCATTCCAGTATGTATCGCACCATGAGGAGCAAACTCATCATGGAACGAAAGGTGCCGCAGGCGGGTAAAGTCAATGAATTGATCAAGAATCACCAGATGGCCCCGGTCGATTTCCTCTCGCAAGGAACCGCAGGCTGTCGTTGCAAGAATGACATCGCAGCCAGCATCCTTAAGAGCAACGATATTTGCTCTGTAATTGACGTGAGTGGGCGGGATGGTGTGTTCACGGCCATGTCGTGCCAGAATGGCAACTTCCTTGCCTGCAATGGTGCCTTCCATGAGCGGAGCAGTGGGCTGCCCGTAGGCGGTTGTGACTTCGACATCCTTCGCATCATGAAGAATATCAGGATTGTCGAGGCCACTGCCGCCGATAATGCCTATTTTTGTCATATGAATCCCGATTAATTGATTTCAAGCAGGAAGCAGTGATCCTGCCCTGCATCCTTCATGATCTGGGGACCATCAAGGAAGCCAAGCTGGACGACAAAACCACATCCGACAAGGTCGCCACCGGCTTCTTTGACGATTTGAACCATGCCTTCGGCTGTGCCGCCCGTGGCAAGCAGGTCGTCAATGATAAGGACTTTTTCACCTTCTTCAATGGCGTCTTCGTGCATGCAGAGCGTGTCTGATCCATATTCGAGTTCATAACTGACACACCGGCTTTTGTAAGGGAGCTTGCCGGGTTTGCGAACGGGCACAAAACCTATACCCATTTTATATGCGAGAGGCGCGCCGAAAATAAAACCGCGAGCTTCGGCTGCAACAATCTTGGTTGCGCCTGAGTTCTTGAATTTTTCTGCCAGACAATCCACAGTATGCCTGAAGGCATCCGGGTCGCTGAGAATCGGGGTAATATCAAAAAAGACGATCCCTTCTTTGGGATAATCCGGAATATCTCTGACGTAGTCTCGTAAGTTCATTGAATCCTCCTGAATTAAGTACCGTTGATTCATAAGGGCGATATCAACATCGTGTCAATAATGTTGCCACGATCATTCACTTCGGCTAGACGTGTTTTCACACGGAGAAGTAATGAACACAGAAAAAAAATACCATCGGGCTAAAAAAAGCCTTGGACAGAACTTTCTGACAGATCAGAATATCTGTCGAAAAATCGTGGACGCCATCCGGCCGAGTCACGATGATCATATACTTGAGATTGGACCGGGGCAGGGGGCTCTGACCGAACATCTTATAGACGCTGCTCCCAAAAAGCTCTCTGTCCTTGAAATGGACGATGAATTGGCGGACCGCCTTGAATCTGCACATTCAGAGCTTGAGGTTATTCGAGGTGATGCACTGAAATTTTCCTGGGAATCACTCAACAGTCTCGATAGTTGCAAAATAATCGGGAACCTTCCTTATAATGTCGGCTCGAAGCTCATCTGGGATATAGTCAGTAAAGTGAAAACGTTGGAAAAAGCCGTGTTTATGGTTCAACATGAAGTTGCCCTGCGATTAACGGCTGAACCTGGCGGCAGGGCGTATGGCGGACTGACTGCATGGGTTAAGAATTTTGCTGATACGAAATATCTTTTCAAAGTTCCGCCGACAGTCTTCCGCCCTCAACCGAGGGTTGATTCAGCAGTAGTTGCTTTTCTTCCGCGCCCGGTCGAACAGTGGCCTGAATCGCCGGAAAATCTTTCAAGACTCATTAAGATGTTGTTTCAGAAACGTAGAAAGCAGCTTTCGACAATTCTTAAAAAGCAATGGTCGCCGGAAATGGAAGAATGGTTCAGGCGTGAGGAAGTCATGACGAACTGGCGTCCCGAAAATCTGACCCCCGCGCAGTTTCTTGGATTATCGCAGTACATTTAGTTCATTTTTTCACAAAAAATGGGTTTTTCTCCTATTGACTCTTCAAAAAAAATGAATTCTAGCAGAAAGCGAAGAAGGGCAAAATCCTCTGAAAGGTCCAGATTACGTTGTTTTTTCGGTTTTTTTGGCCTCGTGGACTGGACACAGAGTGAAAGTTCATTTAAAGGCCAAGAGGTAATGTGCTTTGGAAGTATAGTGCGAATGTCGTGACGCATTCTGGCTGCACTTAATCAATATGGTAGGATAATTTCTTATTGAGGAGGAAGGACTGATGACAAAGGCTGAGTTGGTTGTCAAAATCGCTGAAAAGGCCAATCTGACAAAAGCAAACGCCGAGCGTTCCCTGAACGCCTTTTTGGAAACCGTTGAAGGTACTCTGGTGAGCGAAGGCAAGCTGACCTTGACCGGTTTCGGCACGTTTGTTGTTGAAGAGCGTAAAGCTCGTGTTGGCCGTAACCCCCGCACTGGAGCCGAAATCAAGATTCCGGCTACCAAGGTTGTCAAGTTCCGCCCCGGCAAAATCCTCAAGGATGCCGTTAAGTAGATTGGAGGATTCTCATGATTCACGGTGAAACCGTTCACAGTCCGCTGCCCATGGATCTGCCTTGGTGGATGCCTGACCACTTTGTCTTTTTTGGCGTTCTGTATGTTGTTCTTGGAGTTCTTGGTGTCGGCTTGACCTACACCGTCATCAAGTCTTGGTGTGACGCCAAAGGCGCAAATCACTAAAAAGTGATTTAAAAAAATATCTTCAGCCCGCTGAGCAACCGCTCAGCGGGCTGTTCTTTTGTAATAGTGTTTGACGGTCGAATTGAAAGAAATATTCGATTAATTGTTGCATTCTGATTTGGATGAGTATATGAACATCTTCTTATTTCGCCAGCCCGCCAAAGAGCGGGCGGTTCACCGAGGAGGTGATTTCATTGCCCGGCGTTTATCTGGATGATAGCGACAATTTCGACATTTCCCTGCGTCGCTTTAAAAAGCAGGTCGAAAAGGCTGGCATTCTTTCTGAATTGAAGAAGCGTCAGCACTACGAGAAGCCCAGCGTGCAGAAGAAGAAAAAGAAAGCTGCCGCCAAAAAAAGGCTTGCAAAAAAAATGCGCAAAATGCGTAACATGTAGACATGAGTCTTTCACAGAAAATAGACAAAGACTACATTGAGGCTTACAAAGCCAAAGCTACGGTAAAAGTGGCCGTCTTGAGGCATCTCAAGACGGCCATCAAAAACCGTATGGTTGAAGAGAAAGCCGATTCTCTGCCTGACGATGTCGTGATGGATCTCATCGCCAAACAGGTCAAGCAGCGTAGGGATTCTTTTGACCAGTACACCAAGGCCGGCAGGGATGATCTTGCCAAAACCGAGGCCGAGGAGCTTGTAGAGCTTGAACAGTACCTCCCCAAAGGACTTAGTGAGGAAGAACTCACTGAGGCCATTGATATTGCCATAGCTGAACTCGGCGCTTCCGGCATGCAGGACATGGGAAAGGTAATGCAGGCCGTCATGGCGGCTCACAAGGGCCGTGTTGACGGCAAAATGGCCAGCACATTGGTCAAATCCAGGCTTTCAGCCTAACCCTCCTTATATATGACTCAAATGGAGTCCCGAACTTTTCAGGTGTTGGAATTCCCCAAAATTCTTGGGGCATTGTCCGGTTTCGCAGTTTCCGAAGCCGGTCTTTCCGCGTGTTTAGGGTTGCGCCCCTTTACAACTCTTGAAGATATTCAGCATGCTTCGGATCTTTATGATCAGGCCGCAGCATGGATCAATGAATCCGATTATTCTTTCAAGGCATTTCCGGAACTGGACGGTCTTTTGGCCTATCTGGATAGGCCGAGCGGTGTGCTTGATCAGGATGGACTTTTTGCGCTCAAACAGGTTCTCGATCTCGCTCACGGAGCTCGTGAATCTCTGAAAAAGTACGAAGAACGCGCATGGGATGTGCTCTTTGATTCCCTTTTTTCGTATGAATGGCCGCAAAAAACCGCATCCGGCATAGGTCGTTGTCTTGACCCGGAAGGGCACATCAAGGATGAAAGTTCTCCGGGGTTGATGTCCGTGCGCCAGGAAATTCGTTCAATCCACCAGCGCTGCACCAAACGCGTAAAGGATTTCGTTCTTCAAGAAAATCTTTCACAGGCGTTGCAGGACGAGTTCATGACGGTCTCGTCTGATCGCTACGTACTGCCGATCAAGGCAAATTACAAAAACAAGACCAAAGGTATTATTCACGATTATTCGCAAACTGGCGAGACGTGTTACTTTGAACCGATATTTCTTGTTGAGACGAACAACCGCCTGCAGGAGTTGAAACGCGAGGAACGAGCTGAAGAGTACAAGGTTCTCGAGTACTTGACGTCGCTTGTCCGCGAAGAACAACGCGGTGTTGCCGAAGCGTATGCAGGACTCGTTAATCTTGATGTATTGTCAGCCAAGGTTAAACTCGCACAAGCCTATGGCGGACGAACAATTGACGTCAAAGCCAGCGGCGAGCCAAGGCTGCTGAAAGCTCGTCATCCTTTGCTTGCCTTGGCGGAAGACTCTGTTCAGGCCATGAACATTGAATTGCTTGAAGGCCAGAAGGCGCTCATTGTCAGTGGCGGAAATGCCGGCGGCAAAACAGTTTGTCTCAAAACACTTGGTCTGATCGGTCTTATGGCTCTCACTGGCCTGCCGGTACCGGCTGCTGAAGGCAGTTGCCTTCCTTTGTGGAATAATATTTTTGTCGTCATGGGTGATGAGCAGAGTCTCGAAGAAAATGTCTCCACTTTCACCGCACAGATTCAATATTTGAAACGTGTGTGGGATGACGTTGACGAGAATACTCTATTCATTCTCGACGAATTTGGTGCCGGAACCGATCCCACTCAAGGCGCTGCGCTTGCACAAGGCGTGATTGATACCCTTGTTGAACGCCGTGCGACCGGCCTCATCGCCACTCATTTCCCCGCGCTGAAAGCCTATGCAATGGCAGCTGAATCAGTTCGTGCAGCAAGTGTCTTGTTTGATCCGGGAACAAAAAAACCGCTTTACAAACTTGCCTACGATCAGGTGGGGGCTTCCATCGCTCTGGATGTTGCCAAAGAGCACGGCCTGCCCGATGCAATATTGCAACGAGCCGAAAAGTATCTTCTTTTGGATGGTTCTGACACATCTTCTGTTCTTGATCGACTGAACGAAATGGCGGTCAAGCGTGAAGCAGAACTGGAAGCCGTAGAAATGGAACGGGCTAGAATTGAAGAAAAACGTGCCAAGCTTGAAGTCCGTTTTGAAAAAGAACGCGGCAAGCTACTCAACGAGATTCAAACTCAGGCTCAGACCATTGTAAAACAATGGCAGAAAGAAAAAGTGGGCCGCAAGGAAGCGCGCAAGAAACTTGCTGAGATTCGCGTTAAAGCTGAAGAGCTTGGACCGCAAAAAGCCAAAAAAGCTGTAACATTTTCTTTTGATGATATTGTCCCCGGCAAGAAAGTGTCGTATCTGGCATGGGACAAGTCTGGCACTGTGCTTGAGGTCAATGCACGGAAAAAGCAGGCAAAGGTCGATATCAACGGTGTTGCCATGTGGGTTAAGGCCGAACACCTCGGGCCTGCGGGCAAAAAGTCCAAGGGACCGAGTAAACAACCGACACTGAAGGCTGCTATTCCGTCTGATCTTGTCGTTGAAGTCGACTTGCGCGGCCATCGTGCTGACATGGCACTTTCCATGCTTGAACGGGCCATGGATGACGCGCTTCGGAGAGGAGCAGGGCGCATGGAAGTAGTCCACGGGCGTGGAACCGGGGCCCTGCGTCGCGAAGTGCATGATTTTTTGAAACATTATCCGGCTGTACAGGATTTTTCCCTTGCCAACGAAGAACGTGGCGGGGATGGTATGACCGAAGTAACACTTAAATAGTCGGAATATTCCGGCGCGGAGGCGCACTGTGGACAGGAGTGCTGTCGAGGCCGTCAAGGCCCGTATCAGCATCGCGGACATTGTTCGCCGATATGTGGACCTGAAACCGGTTTCAGGTCGATGGATGGGTGCATGCCCGTTTCATCAGGAGACAAAGCCATCCATGTCAGTGAACGACGAGGAAGGTTTTTTCTATTGTTTCGGTTGTCAGGCGTCTGGTGATGTCATTGATTTTTATTCACGCATAAACGGTCTTGATTTCAGGGAAAGCCTGGAGCAGCTAGCCGCTGAGGCCGGAATTGAATTGCAGAATGTGCCGCATGACCCTCATGCAGCCGAAAGAAAAGCGCGAAAGAATCTGCTTATGACCATGCACGATGAGTCATCTGCATGGTTTCAGAGAAATCTGCGTATGGCCGCTGGCGATATTGCCAGAAAGTATTTGATGAATCGCGGCATGACGCAGGAAATGATTGATAAATTTGGATTGGGCTACAGTCCGGATGACTGGCACGGCCTGGACAATCATTTGAAAAGCAAAGGCCGCACCTCGGAACAGGGTGTGGAAGCAGGGTTGCTTTCAAAGAACGAAAAAGGGAATATTTATGACCGATTTCGTGGCCGCCTGATCTTTCCAATTCAAAATTTATCGGGAAAGGTTATTGCTTTTGGCGGTAGAATAATTACAGATGGAGAACCCAAGTATCTTAATAGCTCGGATACACCGATCTACAAGAAGGGTGATCATCTGTATGGCCTCAGTTTGGCCCGGTCGACCATGACCCGAACAAAACGGGCTCTTTTGACTGAAGGATACATGGATGTCATATCGCTGCATCAGTTCGGGTACACGGACTCCTGCGGCGTATTGGGAACAGCTCTCACACCGGATCAGGTCAAACGACTGGCAGGTTTTTGCTCACGCGTTGATCTGGTCTTTGATGGTGACGGAGCAGGACGTAAGGCCGCACTCAAGAGCAGCAGGATGATTTTGTTGCAAGGGGTTGCATGTAAAGTAGTCCTCATGCCCGATGGTGAGGATGTGGACAGCCTTCTTCAAGCTCATGGAGCTGAAGGTTTCGAAGCATGTATGAACGAAGCCCCAGACGGTCTTGATTTTTGCATGAAAACTCTGCGCGACGAGTTTGCGCCGAGAGAAATAATGGCATGGGCCAAAAGTTTTTTGGCTGATTTGTCCGATGCTTCTCTGCGAGCATACTATCTGCCGCGCTTAGCAGGCGGGTTGGGTTTGTCCGAAGCCGATTTCAGGCGCGACGCTGGCGTGACAGCGCCACCGCGCAACACTCATCATCGGCCGCAACAGATTCAGTCGCCAAACCAGCAGCAGAGAGCTATGCCCGTTGGCAAAGAAGATAAGGATGATCAGTATTATTTGAAGTTCCCAATTCAGTACCCGGATTACATCCCGGCACTGACAGAAAAAGGATTTGCGAACATTCTCGTTACGGATTGGGCCAGAATGTTTTGGGGAAAACTCATCGATACGCAGCAAGGCAATATTTTAAGCCAGCTAGGCGAACACGAAAAGAGTTTTTACATCCAAAGCCGGGAAGAAGTGCGAAAAACAGCTCTTTCTGGACGTGAATTACTGGACGAATGGGAACATATTTGTAATAAAATCGCGGTTGGACAAAAAAAACTGAATAGACAGCAGCTCAAGGAAGCCCTGCGTCAGGCACAACTCAGTGGCGACAGCCAGCGAATCAACGATTGTTTTCGGGCTTTGGAAGAATCTCTCAGGAGGGACGATGAGCAACATTAAAGAAATCCAGCAGATAAAAACCCTGATTGCCGAAGGTAAACGGAAAGGGTTTCTCACCTATGAAGAGTTGAGCAAGGCTTTGCCTTCCGACTACAACACTACGGCACAGCTGGAAGAGATACACGCCATTTTTGACCAAATGGGCATTGCTCTGGTCGAATCAACCGATGCCGGTAAAAAGCTTGAGGCCGAAGGCAAGGCGCTTGAGTTGACGGGAAAAGATGACGATGCGGCGGATTATGTATCCCGCAGCACGGATCCAGTACGTATGTATTTGCGTGAAATGGGCGCTGTGTCGCTTCTGGACCGTGAGGGCGAGGTCGTCATCGCCAAGAAAATTGAAAACGGAGAGATGGAAGTCCTGTACTCCCTGATCGAAGTTCCAGTTGCTGTCGAAGAACTCATCTCTGTCGGTGAAGATCTCCAGGATGGGCGTGTCAAACTCAAAGATGTTGTCAAAACCATTGAGGAAGACGATCCGAGCGAAGATGAGATGAACCAGCGGCAGCGTGTCATCTTCCTGCTCGACGAAGTCAAGCAGCTCTACCAAAAGAAGCAGAAAATTTACGAAAAGCTCGATTACTGTGCGAATCTTGATAAACGCGTATACGGCGTGCAGAAAGATATCCTCAACTACAAGGACGAGGTTGTCAGCCGTCTGCGTGACATCAAGCTTGAGAAAACTCTCATTGATCGTATCATCGAGACCGTCAACGATTACGTTCGCCAGATGCACAACTGCCAGCGAGACCTTTCCGCTTATGTGCTGTCTGTCGGTCAGACCAAAACCGAAATCAAGGAACTGTTCAGAAAAGTCGATGACCGTGAAATTAATCCGGTTGTCGCAGCTGACACCCTTGGCATGACGGTCGAAGAATTCTTTTCCTTCAAGGAAATGCTCGCCGGTAAACTGGAAATCATGACCCGTCTTCAGGACAAGTGCTGCCACTCGGTGCATGACCTTGAAGAAGTACTCTGGCGTATCAAGCGCGGCAACCTTTCCGCCATGCGTGCCAAGCAGGAGCTTATCCGCGCCAACCTGCGTCTGGTCGTTTCCATTGCCAAGAAGTACACCAACCGCGGCCTCCAGTTCCTTGATCTGATTCAGGAAGGCAACATCGGCCTCATGAAGGCTGTGGACAAGTTTGAATACCAGCGCGGATACAAGTTCTCGACGTATGCGACATGGTGGATTCGTCAGGCCATTACTCGCGCCATTGCGGATCAGGCCCGTACCATCCGTATCCCTGTCCACATGATCGAAACTATCAACAAGCTTATCCGTACATCGCGTTACCTTGTTCAGGAGCTCGGTCGCGATCCGTCTCCCGAAGAAATCGCGGAACGTATGGATTACCCGCTTGAAAAGGTCAAGAAAGTACTCAAGATTGCCAAGGAACCCATTTCCCTTGAAACCCCCATCGGTGACGAGGAAGATTCCAGTCTCGGCGATTTCATTGAAGACAAGAAGGCGACTGCTCCGGCAGAAGAAGTGGTTTCCACCAAACTGGGTGAACAGATCGCTTCCGTCCTGTCCGACCTGACACCTCGAGAAGAGCAGGTCCTGCGCAAACGTTTCGGAATCGGTGAAAAGTCAGACCACACCCTTGAGGAAGTGGGCAAGCTCTTCAACGTTACCCGCGAACGTATTCGTCAGATCGAAGCCAAGGCGCTCAGGAAGCTGCGTCATCCGGTCAGAAGTGCACTGCTTCGCTCCTACTTCGAAAACTAGACACTCCAAAGGGCCGGGAAGTTCAGCTTCCCGGCCCTTTTTTTAACTTCTACACGCTCATCTCATCATGGAATCATTCATTTTTGCCTTTATCGTGCCCTTTGTCGCTGTGATTCTCGATTCACTATTCGGCGACCCTCACAGTCTTCCGCACCCAGTCCGTTTCATAGGACAGGCTCTTGATGTTTTTGAAAGTTCCGCACGAAAGGTAGGGCTTGGCCTGCGAGTGGCAGGGTGGGCCGCCATGATTCTTTTCTCCGCTATTGCCTGGGGTATCGCGGAATATCTCATTGCCATTCCATACCTCGGTGTTTTGATAGCCGTTTACCTTGCTTATGCAGGCTTGGCTCTCGGTTGCCTTGTTCGTGACTCACGAAGAGTTGCCGCGCTTCTGGACACGGGAGACCTGCCCGGAGCCCGCAAGGCTCTTTCAATGCTGGTGAGCCGCGATACAGAATCGCTGGACCCCAACGGGATTCGCCGTACGCTGGCTGAAACCGTCAGTGAAAATCTCAATGACGGTTTTGTCGCCCCCATGTTCTACCTCGCCATTTTCGGACCGGGAGGATTGTGGGCGTACAAAGTGGTCAGCACCATGGATTCGATGTGGGGCTACAAGACTGAACGATTCAAGGATTTAGGCTATGCGGCTGCAAAAACAGATGACCTGCTGGCATTTATTCCAGCACGCATTACAGCTCTGCTGTTGCTGTTTGTCGGAAAAAGATTTGATTTGAACGTTGATTTGGCAAAAGAGAAATACAAGGCTGATGCAGTCAAAATGGAAAGCCCAAATGCAGGCTGGCCCATGGCTGCCGCTGCATGGCTCTTTGAAGCCCAGATGGGAGGGGTGGCTGTATACTTTGGTAAACTGAAAGAAAAACCCGTACTCGGCCCGAAAGGACTCGTTTGGGACAAAAGGAATATTCGTCAGCTTATCAATCTCAGCAAATCAGCCGGACACCTAGCAGCATGGATTTTCATCCTGACACTCGGCTGGCTGCAGATCATACTATAAAAAAGGGCTCCTTTCGGAGCCCTTTTAATTTACTTTTCGCCGAGTTCGATACTTCGCAGGTAGCATTCGAAAACGCCGTCAATGATGTCACCCCGAAGGGCCTGACGATCAAAGTGCATAAGCGCTCTGGCGGTCGTTCCACCAGGAGATGTAACCATCTCACGAAGCTGTGTTACGGAGTATTCGCTCTCGCTTGCGAGTTTGGCAGAGCCAAGGAAAAGACCTTTGACCATTTCTGTCGCCTGTTGACGCGTCAATCCAAGTGCCACACCGGATTCTATCATGGCATCCATGAAGTAGAAGACATATGCAGGACCGGAGCCGATAACGCCGGTAAAAGCATCAAACTGTTTTTCTGACAGGACATGAGCCTGACCGACTGCCTCAAAGAGGCTCGGCACAAACTCACGCATATCGTCAGTCAGTCCATCGTCATCCAAACAGACGGCAGAGACGCCTTCAGAAACAAGGGCGGGAGTATTCGGCATGACCCGGACAACGGGACAGCGATTATCTACCCATTCCTTGTATTGCGGCTGCTTGATGCCTGCGCAAATGGATACAAGGCATTTGGAATCGTCCAATTTCGAAGCAATTTCCCTGACTACGGGTTCGGCCTGCTGTGGTTTGACAGCCAGCAGAATGTAATCACATACCTTGGCAAGATCCACAGCATTTTCCTGAACCACGATTCCAAACTGTTTGCTGAGAGCATACACCTTGGCAGAGTTCGGATCTGTTCCATGAATCTGGATGTCATCACGAGATGTAAGGCCACTGATAATGGCCGACCCCATGTTACCTACACCGATAAACCCGATTTTTTTTGTCATTAGCCCACCAGCTCGTCGTCGTTGAAGAAGTAAGCCACCTCGGTCTTGGCGGTGTCAGGACCGTCGGAACCGTGGCAGGAGTTATTCTGAATGTTCTGACCGAAAGCAGCACGGATGGTTCCCTCTTCGGCGTCTGCCGGATTGGTTGCGCCCATGAGGTTACGGTATGCTTCGATAGCATTTTCGCCTTCCAGACAGGAAACGACGACAGGACCGGAGATCATGTAATCAACCAGTTCACCGAAGAAGGGACGTTCCTTGTGGACAGCGTAGAAACCTTCAGCCTTGGCACGATCCATGTGGATCATCTTCATGGCTTTGATCTTGAGACCGGACTCGGTGATCATTTTGAGGATGTCACCGATGAGGTTACGTTCCACTGCGTCAGGCTTGATGATGGAAAAAGTTTTTTCGATAGCCATTTGAATCTCCCTTGTGAGTTTCTTTCTTATACGTATAGGCAGGAATTTGCCACTATATCCCCAGGACTGCCCGGAAAAACAGTCCTAACAAAGCAACATTCGGTCTGAGACACCTTCTTCTCCGCGCAATTTGGAAAAACGCAGGAGAAGGTCTTCGACCTTGAGGTTCTTTTTCTCCTCCCCGGCAATGTCCAAGACAATTTCGCCGCGGTGGAACATGATGAGACGATTGCCCATGCTGATGGCCTGATTCATGTTGTGCGTAACCATCAAGGCCGTCAATTCTTGCGATTGTACGATTTCAGCCGTGATATCGAGAATCATGCCGCCCGTCTTCGGATCAAGGGCGGCAGTATGTTCGTCAAGGAGCAACAGCTGCGGACGGACCAGGGTTGCCATGAGCATTGTCAGAGCTTGGCGCTGACCGCCGGAAAGCAACCCGGTTCGGGTCTTGAGTCGATCTTCAAGTCCGAGTTTCAAAATGGAAAGCTGTTCCTTGAAATGTTTTCTGTCGTTTGTTTTGACCCCCATGGACAGTCCGCGCTTCTTGCCTCGTTTCATGGCCATGGCGAGATTCTGTTCAATGGTTGCTCCGGAACAGGTACCGAGAAGGGGGTCTTGAAATACGCGGCCAATAAGTGCGGCGCGTTTATATTCGGGCCATTTGGTCACATCTTCGTTGTCCAAAACGATCTGTCCTGAATCAAGCGGAAAAGTTCCAGCAAGAGCATTCAGAAAAGTAGATTTCCCGGCACCGTTGGAGCCAATAATGGTAATAAAATCGCCACTATTAACTTTCAGTGAAACATTATTGAGGGCAACAACTTCGTTGACGTCACCCTTGTTGAACGCCTTGTTGAGAGCTGAAATTTCTATCATGAAGCCCTCCGGGCAATGAATTTCTGTTTCATTTTCGGCATGACGAGTGCAAAAATGACAAGCAGGGCAGTAATGAGGTTGAGGTCACTCGGTGTGAAAGAAAAGCTGCCAAGTTTGAGCCCGAGGGCCAAAGCGATTGCGACACGGTATAGGACCGAACCAAGCAACGCAGCAATAAGAGCACGCGAAATCGTTTTGTCGCCAAAAACGGTTTCGCCGATAATGACCGAGGCAAGACCGGCAATGATGGTACCGACGCCCATATTCACGTCTGCAGCTCCCTGATTCTGGGCCACAAGGGCACCGGAAGCAGCGACTAGAGCATTCGACAACCCGACACCGAAAATAATGACGTTGTCGGTATTTACTCCCTGACTGGTTATCATCTGAATGTTGTCACCGGTTGCCAGAAAAGCCAGACCGTGTTCGGTGTGCAGAAACCAGATAAGTATGAACACTGCGATAAAGCAGATGATTCCAAAGAAAATCGGTGTGGAAAGATAAGCCACGAATCCGGAAAAGTTCATGAACCAGTCCACAACGGTGTCCTGTCCAAGCAGGGCCATATTGGGACGTCCCATGATTCGAAGGTTGATGGAGTACAGTGAAATCATGGTCAGGATGGAAGCCAGCAAATGAAGAATCTTGAATTTGGTATTCAAAATTCCAGTCACGGCTCCAGCAATGAATCCGGCACAGGCTGCTAAAAATATTGCAAGAAGCGGGGAATAGCCGGATGTAATCACCACAGCAGAAACAGCCGCTCCAAGTGGAAGGCTTCCGTCAACGGTGAGATCCGGAAAATCAAGCACCCGGAATGTGAGATAAACACCGATAACCATAAGGCCATAGGCGAATCCCTGTTCCATAGCTCCGAAAAGTGCGTAAGTGGTCATGCTGTTTCCTGTTAAAGTCGGTTGGCCGCGATATCCTGAATCACAATGAGAAAGGCGCGTTGCGGACAACGCGCCTTGTATACTTATTGCGTCGAATACGCAAATGCCAAGCTTTTATTCAATGACTTTGGCAGCTCGTTTGATAACCGTTTCGGGAAGGGGGACGCCCATGGAGGCTGCGGCCTTCTTGTTTACATGCAGATTCAGATTGTGAAGCAACTCGACGGGCATGTCTGCCGGCTTGATACCTTCGACAAGGATTTTGTAAGCCATGTCACCTGTTTGAAGTCCCATTTTATAATAATCAACAGCAATGGCTGCAATAGCGCCACGAGCAACGGAATCAACATCGCCTACGATAAGCGGTAAACGATTCTGTTTGCATACCTTGATGGCAGATTCCAATGCTGAAATAGCTGTGTTGTCCGTGGGAATGTATATGACATCACAACGTCCGACCAGGCTTTTGGCTGCCTGATACACACCACTGGAGTTGGCGATAGTGGCTTCTTCTACTGCGAGACCAGCCTTTGCAGCCTCCTCGTTCAGCTTGTTGACCAGTACGACCGAGTTGGGTTCGCCTGCGTTGTATATCACACCGATGCTTTTGACGGTCGGAACGATTTCCTGAATCAATTCAATGTGCTTGTTGATTGGCGGGAAGTCCGTCATGCCGGTAATATTCTTTCCGTCAGAGTTCTGAAGATCCTTGACCAGTCCGGCCGAGACAGGATCGGTTACGCCTGTAAAGAGTATGGGGCGGTCATGAATTTTCTGTGCAGCAGCCTGAGCGCCGGGAGTGGCGATAGCAAGAATGAGGTCTGGTTGTTCATCCCTCATCTGATTGACAATCTGGATGTTGGTAGCGGCATTGCCCTGAGCAATATGAACATTAAACTCGGCTTCCACGCCTTTATCCTTCAAACGATCAATAACGCCGTTACGCATGGCGTCAAGCGAGGGGTGCTCGACAATCTGTGTAACGGAGACAGTGTAGGTTTTTCCGGCAAATGCAGTGGTGGCAACAATAAGAATTGCCAACAAAGACAACAGTACTTTTTTCATGGGACAGGCTCCTCCAAAATATTTCTGTAGTATCTGGACTGGCGAGCACTCGAAAGTCAAGTGATTCGCGAAAACCAGACATAAAAAAGGCCGCATTTGCGGCCTTGAATTCAATATCTTCAAATTATGTTAAAAACGAATTTCTTCTTCTTTAGTCACCTGGAAAGACTTGTTGCCTTTCACGCGGCCCGGATATCCGTAGAACTTACGCACGCCTTCCACTTCTGCTTCAAGCATTTCGTCTTCATCCGTATCAAGCAGGATGATATCTCCTTCCTGAAGATACAGTAACTGACGGCCACTGATGGTTGTTCGTCCCATGCGCACCACCATTTCAACAGGTGTTTCCATGAGTCGTTCCTTGAATCGATTGATCCAGACATGGTCGACTTCAAGACGCTCAGACTGAAAAGAGGCGTGCAGCTTTGAGCGAATCGGTTCCATTGTCGCGTATGGCAGACATACGATCAGAGAGCCGATGGCATTTTCAAGCTCGACCTCGAAAGTAACGACGATGACGACGTCGGAAGGCGGAACAATGGCGGCAAACTGCGGGTTTACCTCAGTTCGGACCATCTCGACGTGCACTTCATGGACTGGCTTCCAGGATTCCTCCATGTTTGCCAATGCAATCTTTACTACACGTTCGACAATAGCCTGTTCAATCGGAGTGAAATCACGTCCCTCAACCTTGGGCTGACTGCCTGCTCCGCCAAAAAAGTTTTCCACCAAAGCAAAGACAAGACGGGAATCAACAACAAGCAGGGCGTTACCGCGCAGTGGATCCATCTTAAAAATGGAGATGGATGTCGGGACCGGCAGGGAACGCATGAAATCACCGAACTTGGACATATCAATGGATATCGGGTTGATATCCACACGCTTACGCATGGTATTGGCAAGTGCGTTGGTGCAAAGTCGTGCAAAACGGTCGTTGACGATTTCGAGAACGGGCATACGGCCACGAATGATTCTGTCCTGATTGGCCAGATCAAACGAGACCACACCGGAGTCATCCTCCGGTATTTCGGTTTCCGTTTCTACATCCCCACCGGAAAGACCCCGGAGCAGGGCATCAACTTCATCTTGTTCGAGGATTTTGCTCATTGGGAAAAAGCCTCATTTGTTCGCCGATTTTTCGGCCCGTTTGCCACCGGCTAGTGCCGGGATTTTGAACACAGTGAAACAATTAGCAAAAAGTGGACCGACTCTTTTCATACTTTTCGGCAGAATGGGTGTTTCACTTAAGAAATTGTTACACGCCCACTCACACGAAAGCAATAGCACGAGGCTTACTCAAGGCTTTTTTTTGAGAAAAAGTCTGGAAAAAATTATATAAAAAGCACAACCGCCTATTCGTGCTCAATAAGTATGCATATAAATCAACACGTTACTAACTGACATGGATTTTTAACAAAGTAACTAACTGAAAACTGAGTGCCTCTTTAAAATACTGGTAACGGCAAAGTCTATTGATGAAACTATTTTGCTGCAGGGATTTTTGAAATCGAGACAAGCTTAACAGAAGAACCTCGTTCCGCAGTCCATTTTTTCAATGCGGTCAAAGTTTCCCGGTAGGGATGACCAATGGCTATGGCTGTTCCCTGTTTCCGCGCGACATTTTCTGCTTTTTTCAATTGGTGAACAATCGCGTTCACGTCTTTGACATTATCTATAAAAATATCGCGTTCGTAAAAGGGGACTGCCGCCTGTTTCGAAGCGGGCCGGCCGACACTCTTGCCAGTGGTCAGGCTATCCAAAAAGAAAAGGCCATGTTGCTTGAATGCTTTGAGGGCAACCTGCATCTTTTCCGTATTTTCCGTGAATCGTGACCCCATATGGTTGTTCACGCCGATGGCTTCCGGAATTTTGGAAACATTGAGTGCTACACGTTTACGAATGGCATCGTCCGACATACTGACAAACAGGGCATCATCACCGGGATTATACCGAGGGAACTGCCTTGGCTCCATTGGAAAATGGATAATAAGCTCGTGCTTTTTTTCAACAATCAGTTCTACTGACTCTCTGGTAAAACTTGCATTGGGCCAGACTGCTAAAGTAACGGGGAAATCGAGGTTGACCAATCCCCTGAGTACAGCCTTGTTTTCACCAATGTCATCAATGACAACAGCCAGAAGCGGTCCGTGTTTCTCTTGCGGTACAGGAAGCTGCATCGGGATGTCTTTCAGCAACAATCGATGTGTTGGCAGTACACCGATAGAAATCAGCGCCTCTTTGGGACCATTATCCGTAATAGCAGCTTCAGAATGACGAGCAGCCAGCCGTTTGTGCAGTGTCGTCAGAAAAGCTTTTCTATCCGAAAGGGCAGGAAGCTGAAGGACCTGGTAATGATAACCGTGTCCATCCTTTTCACGAATTTCCACATCCAGCAGATTCAGTTGGTTCATTGCGATCTTCAGATCGCGCATGGTCTCGATGATGGCCAGATCAATCTGTTTGACCTGATCTTCCATTTCGGAAGAAGTATCTTCCTCGTACACTTTGGAAGTAGCGGGTGCGGCCTGAGGAGACTCGATAACCTGCGGAGACGGAGTAGGGGACTGCAGCAAGGAATAACCTAAAAAGGCCAACCCCAGAAAAGCTACGATAAAGAAGAAAACAAGAGGCCCGGGCCGATACAGCTTCCTCAAGAAGCTGTCCGGCCCGGGCTTTTCCTGCGTGGTTTCTTCCAGGGAACGATCGTCCATGGGAACCATTATCCTTTTTACTGAATTTCTTTGAGCTTCGGCAGGCTCTTTACCAATTCCAAAGCCATTCTCAGCTGATTGTCACGTTCAAGCATTTCCTTGGCCTTTTCGGCGTCCAGATCCTTGCCCTTTTTGGCTTTACTGCCATTTTCAAGGTGACGGCTCAGGTCTTTTTCTCGAACAGTGAACCGTTCACGCATGGCCTTGTCTTCGTCCTTGACCGGCGCAACAAAGGGAATTCGGATGTCAGGCTCAATTCCCTCGGCCTGAATGGAACGGCCATTGGGAGTATAGTAAAGAGCAGTCGTCAATTTTATACCGGACCCATCAGCCATGGGAATGATGGTCTGAACCGATCCCTTGCCAAAGGAACGCTCACCAACGATCAGGCCACGCTTGTGGTCCTGAATGGCACCGGCAACGATCTCGGAAGCAGAAGCGGAACCGGCATTGATGAGAGTGACGAGGGGAACTTTCGCTTCCTTGCTGTTGCCTGCGGCGAAGAAGTCCTTTCGATTCGTTTTATCCTTACCCTGAATGTAAACAATCGTTCCGTCATTGATGAATGTATCGGCAACGGAAACAGCCTGACCAAGCAGACCGCCGGGGTTGTTGCGAAGGTCGAGAACAATTCCCTTGAGCTTGTGAGTCTTTTGATATGCAGCAAGTTTCTCACGCATATTCCTTGTGGTGGACTCATGGAATTTCGTCAAACGAAGATAGAGGTAGCCATCCTCGAGAGACTGCGTCTTGACGCTCACGATGGGAATCGTGCCACGTACAATGGCGACTTCCTCAGGCTTGTTGGAATCCTTGTGCAGAATAAGCAGATTAACCGTCGTGCCTTTTTTGCCGCGGATGTGTTTGACCGCGTCCATCAAGGTCATGTCCTGCGTGGTCTCGCCATCAATTTCAAGGATGAGGTCACCCGCTTGCAGGCCTGCTTTGTAGGCCGGGGTGTCTTCAATGGGAGAAACCACGGTGAGGCGTCCCTGTTCCTGAGAGATTTCAATGCCGATACCGCTGAATTTACCAGCTGTATCAACCTGCATTTCCTTATAATCTTCAGGAGTGAGATACGTCGAATGCGGATCAAGCTGTTCGATCATTCCTTTGATGGAATTGTCGATCAGCTTTTTACGGGTAATAGGTTCGACGTAGTAGGTTTCCACCATGTCAAGAACCTGGGAAAAACGCTTAAGCGCCTCAAAATGATCGGTTTTCCCCGCCATTGTCGGAGCGGGAGCAATCGTAAGAGTGAAAAGAAGAAAGAATGTACAGATCCAAAGCGCTACACGCATGAAAGCCTCCCCGCATATCGGAGTCGAAGTATTTTTTGCCAACTTTGCATTATTTTAGCGAAGTTAACCAAAGTTTTGGGTTAATTGGTTTTTGATGAAAACGCAATTCAAAATACAAACCGGGACCATCGACCTTCGGATAAAATCCTACCACACCGAGAGGTTCATCCTTCTCGACTTCCTGACCGTTTCGAACATGAGTTTCTGCCAAATAAGCATATAGGCTGTAGTAATCAAACCCATGATATAAAATCACAACATGCCCAAATCCTCTTAAGGTATCATTATGAACTACCTTGCCCCAGAAAACAGAACGAACATCAGCTCCTTGCGCTGTACTGATGGCAAGCCCTCGTATAGGCGGATTCGCTCGCATGTTGAATCCGGAAACAAGTTTACCGTCAACCGGCCATGGCAGACTGCGTTTATACAGGGAAAAACGTTTGGTTTTCTGTGATTGAAGCTGGTATTTCAACTCTTCAATGGTGACGAGAATTTCACTTAAATCAGACTCTGCAGTCGATCGTTGCCTCCTGATTTTCTTTAAATTTTTACGCAAAGCATATTTGTTTCCGAGAAGATGGTCCTTGCTTTTGTTAATCTGGACAAGTTGTCCTTCAGCTTCCTTCTCCAAAAGGCGTTGTCTTTCGAGATTCCTGGAAATGCGTTCAGAATTGACTTTAGCCTCTTCCAACTTGCCACTTGTGGCCTTATAAATATCTGCCAGCCAGTTGAAACGGCGATCAAACATGTCCCAGCTTTCAACCCCTTCAAATTTGGCTCGAACATTTTGTAAATGAACCGGCCACAATGTCTGCATCAAGCCGGAGAGCTCCATGCTGATGCGCTGCTTTTCTTTTTCAAGGGCAAAATGATCCTGTCGCGCTTTTTGCTCATCTTCCTTGATTTTGGCTAATATTTTTTCCTGAGATCTAATTTTTCTCTTCAAAAATTTGATGTCATCTTCAATGTCTGAGAGTCGCGTTGATATCTGGCCAGCTTTTTTGGTCAGTTCCCGTACTTTCATTTCCCTTTCGTCCGCTTTCTGATGCTCCTGCTGTAGAGAACGTTGAAGCACTTCACCATCATCTTGAGCGAAGACCGCTGAAGATGAAAGGGTAAGCAGCATTAATAATGGGAAAAAGATACGTTTCATTATTGATCTAGAAAAGATTTCAGCGGGCATGTCGCGCACAGCCCTGCCTTTTTTTTGCACCAATCCTTGCCGACGCGAACGATAAGCGCGTGATATTCATTGTAGAGTGCCACATTTTCCGGCAGTGCGTCCATGAAAAGCTCTTGCAGGCCATGATAATCGATTCCCTCGTACGCCAATCCGTGTCTACTCATTACTCTCTGAGTATAGGCATCTACGACAAAAATCGGATAATCAAGTGCGTACAATAAAATGCAATCCGCTGTTTCAGGCCCAACACCATTGATGCCGAGAATTTGCGAACGAAGCGAATTCAATTCCCGATGTTTCAGATTGTCCAGATTGAAATCCGACTCATGTTTGAGAAAATCGAGAAAATTATGAACCCGCTTCGCCTTTATATTGTAATATCCGGCAGGACGAATCAATTCAGCCAACTCTTCAAGGGACAAAGCATGCATGGCCTCCGGATCAAGTGAATCAGCGGCCTTCAGATTGGCTATTGCCTTTTCCACGTTCTTCCAGTTGGTGTTCTGCGTCAGGATGGCCCCAATAGCTATTTCGAACGGAGTATCCCCCGGCCACCAGTGGCTCGGGCCAAGCGACGCATACATGGCGTCGTACATTTTCATGAATACAGACACTGCCGTCATCCCCGGACTATTTCTGCACTTTTTCCCAGACCAGACAGATCCACTCTCCGTCTATGAAGCGTTCCGGCTGGCCAAAACCCAACCTTTCATAACATTCCGCTACAGCATCCGACTGTTTCTCCGCAAGAATACCGGAAAGAATAAGGCTGCCGCCCGGTTTGACACGGGCAGTGACGTCGTTCGCAATTTCGATAAGCGGACCGGAAAGAATATTTGCCACAACAAGATCGAATTGAAGGTTGGCGTCAAGACTGTCGATACCGCCGACAGCGAGATCGAAAACGTCAGAGACTCCATTGGCTTCGACGTTTTCTACCGCACAGACGATAGCCTGCGGATCAATATCAAGTCCTGTCCCGATCAGGCCAAGCTTCCCCAGTCCGATGCCGAGAATGCCGGAACCTGTTCCGAGATCCAGGAACGTCTGTCCTGCCTGAATGGTTCCGCTCTTTGCCAGTTTTCCAATGGTTTCCAGACATAGGGACGTCGTGGGATGATGCCCGGTGCCGAAAGCCATTTTGGGTTCGATGACAATATGCGTCGTGCCATTTTCCTCATCGTCTTCAAGCCAGGGCGGGAGAATTCTGAAAGTATCACCGCAGTTGACGGGATTGAAAAAATCCTTCCAGGCCATTGCCCAATTCTCTGACTCCTGTTCGGAATACTTGACTTCACCATCAGGGAAATGAGCCTGAAATTCGCGGACAACTTCCATGCCGAGCGGGTGGTCTTCAAGGTAGAGAGTAAAAAGACGACCATCAGCGAGAGGGGTTTCTTCCCATCCATGAGGCACTTTTGATGAAATGAAGACTCCGGCTTCATCAGCAATGTTTTCGGGCAGGGTAAATTCGATTTTCAGAAGGGTGGACATATGGTTGTCTCCAGAAGTTCCATATGACAAGGCCGGGACACAGTGTTCCCGGCCTGTCGGTTAATCTTGTTTGGGTGGCGGATTAAAAAATACCGTCAATAAAGGAGCCTTTTCCAGTGTATTGAAAGCCTTGAGTTGTGGTTTTCTTATCCTGATGCTCAACGGCAGTCTGAACGACAGGGGCTTTCGTCTGATCGTCAAATTCTTCCTTGGCGACCGTTAACTCTTTTTTATCATCATAACGGTTGGGCGCATATTCGCTCACCGACTGAAGAGGATCAATTCCGCTCATGAGGCTACCTCCATTTATAAAGATACGCACTCGGTCCAATAGGGTCAAGCAGCCTTGAAATCGATATCCTCTAAGATAGAGTCCAACACTGTCATGAAAGTACGAACATGATCTTCAGTAATTGTCAGGGGTGGCACAAGACGCAGTATTTTACCCTGCGTCAGGTTGCAGACCATCTTGTTTTCAAGCAGGGCTTTCCAGACGTCCGCTCCATTAAACGACAATTCAATGCCGAAAAGCAGTCCTAATCCGCGAGTGCCTGCAATCTTGTCAGGATGTTTTGCCATGAGCTTTTCTGCCTCGGCTTTGGCAAACGCACCCATTTTCAGTGCTTTTTCAGCCATCTTCTCTTCAAGCATGATATCGATGACTTTCGAAGCAACAGCGGAAACCACAGCGCCCCCGCCAAAAGTTGTGGCATGTGAACCCGGCTCAAAGCCTTTGGCGACTTCATCCGAACACATGACCGCTCCCATGGGGAGGCCATTGGCAAGCGCTTTGGCAGAAGTGAAAATATCAGGTGTGATGCCATAGTGCTGATGCGCCCAGAAACGTCCAGTACGGCAGAGACCGGTCTGCACTTCATCCACGATAAGCAAGATGCCGTTTTCCTTGCAGATTGCGACGATATCATTGACGTAATCAGTGGGAAGAGGGCGGACACCGCCTTCTCCCTGCACCATTTCCACCATGATGGCTGCAGTCTTGCTATTCACTGCACCACGCAGGGCATTGATCTTGCCGAAAGGCACGGTGATGAATCCCTCAGGCAACGGACTGAAACCGTCCTTGATAGGTCCCTCCTGCCCGGTTGCCGTCAATGTGGAAAGTGTCCTGCCATGAAACGACCTTTCAAGGGTAATGATTTCGTGACGATCTTCATTGCGAACTTTGCGCATGTATCTGCGGGCCAGCTTGATGGCTCCCTCATTGGCCTCTGCACCGGAGTTGCAGAAAAAAACTTTGCCCGCGGCACAGGTGGACAGGAGTTTCTCAGCCAGATCCAACTGCGGTTCCTGATAGAAAAGGTTGCTGACGTGAACCATTTTTCTAGCCTGTTCAGCCATGACGTCTGCAATATCATCACGGCTGTGCCCAAGGCTGCATACTGCAATTCCGGCAAGAAAATCGAGGTATTCGTCTCCGTCCAGATCGAACAGAGTGCAGTCCTTGGCTTTTGAAACAGCCAGCGGATACCGACCATAAGTGTTACAGAGTAGGGCGTTTTCCCGTTTTTGTATTTCGTCAAATGTATTGGACATGATGCATCCTGTGAAAATTAGTGTTTTCCCGTGGACCCGAATCCTCCGGCACCGCGATCGGTTGAACCGAGTTCGTCGACCGGAGCGAGGACGGCTTGAAAAATGGGCATGAAGACGAGCTGGGCTATGCGCTGTCCGCGCTTGATTCGTCGTACTTCACCCGAGGTGTTCAAAAGAGAAACCTTGATTTCACCTCGATAATCAGGATCGATGACACCAACTCCCTGGCTGACTGTCAGCCCCTCTTTGGTGCCAAGTCCACTTCTGGAAAAGACATAAGCCGCGACACTCGGTTCCTTGATTTCTATGGCTATTCCTGCGGGAACAGCTGCTTTTTCACCGGGACCGATCTCAAGTTCATCAACATCGATACAGGCCCTGAGGTCCAATCCTGCGGAATAGTCGGTGGCATACGCCAGATCATTTTCACTCCACACTTCATGGAGATATTTCACATTTACGTCGATTTTTCTCATTTGTTCTACCTGATGCTTGAATTTTCGGTTGGTTGTTTATGGAACTAAAGCCGGGGGCTGTCAATCGCCAAACACAAAAGAGCGCCGAGATATCTTGACCCCGGCGCTCTCTGATTCACGTTTAATGATTCGACTAACAGAGACCTTCCCAGCAGAGATCAAGGTGCTTTTGCTCCATTCGTCGTGTTGCGTAGCTAACGGCTACGGCGAGAATGACTGCGACAGGGAGACCGACTACATTCGGGTCTACCCACTGCATAAGCCACAGCCACGAGCCTTTTGGTGCTGTAGCCACCAGAGTCAACTGCCCGGTCAGAGCCTTGCACAGCCCGATGGGAGCCGCTTCCTTCAGATGGACAAACAGCAGCCAGAACATGGATACCGCAAACCCGCCGACCATGGATATCTTGGCGGCAGTCTTGGTCATGCCTTTCCAGTACAGTCCAAGCAGATAAATAGGCAAAAACGATGCTGCACACAGGCCGAAAAAGAAGGCCGTGGCACGAGCAATGATACTTCCCGGAAGCAGCCATGCCCAGATGAGTGTGGCGATGACGGCAACCGTGACCCCAAGACGATTCAATTTCATGGAAGATCCGCCGTTACCGATCTTTACATGCTGCTCAAGAAAATCCCGGGACAGGGATGTGCCGCCCACATGATACTGTGAGCTCATGGTGGACATGGCCGCAGCAAACATGGCTACGAGGAAGAGTCCGGAAAACCACCCCGGCATGATTTTGTCGATATAGAGCGGAATGATTTTATCAAAGTTGCCGGCTGCCATGGCTATGGATATCTTTCCAAATTCCTTGAAGAAAACAACATTTGAAAGTGCACCCGTTACAAAGGCCACCCCGGTCATGAGCAGGATGAAGACACCGCCAATGGCAACAGCCCGGTTCAATTCGCGATCACTGGGAACCGTCATGTAACGAATGGCAAGCTGCGGCTGGGCCAGCACACCGATACCGACACCATAAATGATCGTGGTATAAATGGTTAGGCCGATAGGGGAGTCCATATGTGGCCCCGTTGTCCATCCGGTAAGTCCTCCCTTGAGCAGTTTGTCCGGCACAAGGTTGACCATATCTGTCAACGCCTGATGCGCTTCGGTCACGCCACCGAGCAGGGAATACGTCGTGACAATCAGAATAAGCATCATTCCAGCCATGATGGAGCCTTGAAATGCATCAGTATACATGACTGCCCTCAAACCGCCGGTAACGACGTAAAGAGCGACAAGGGCCGTCACAATCAGCAGCCACGCGCCATAACTGACGGCAGGGAAGGCCACTTCAAGCATTCTGCATATACCGATCAAGACTGCTGCGGCATAGACCGGAATAAATACGAAAATGACAACACCTGAAAATTGTTGGATGAATTTTGATTTATACCTTCTGCCGAGCAGCTCGGGAAAAGTGTGTGCATCAAGAGCCAGTCCCATGCGACGGGTGCGTTTGCCGAAACAGACCATGGCAATGAACACACCGACAAAAATAGTAAGGAAGGTCAGCCAGAGCAACGACATGCCGAACATTCCGGCAACACCGCCGAAGCCGATGATGGCTGAAGTCGAAACAAATGTTGCGCCATAGGACATGGCAAGAATGAATGGGTTCATCTGCCGACCAGCAAGCATGTAATCAGTTGATTTTTTGGTTTTTTTCCATGCTTTATAACCAAGGTAGAAGATAACAATTAAATAGATGAGTATTCCGAGGATTTTACCTTCCATTTATCCATCCCCCCTCGGATGATGACCAGAAGCATCTCCTGCATCATTCCATTTCACAATTCCGTAAACGACGCACAGTACTGTTGCCCCGATACTCATCCAGAAAGCCAGAGCAATCTCCAGGCTACCGAATCCCAACATGACCTCTCTCCTTGGTCTGCGGACTGGGCGTATGGTCGGCGGATAAAACAAAAGGGCCGCCGGCTATACGCCTGCGGCCCTTGTTATTGATGTGGTTCAACCTCTTTCAGTTATACACACACCCCAAGACCGCAGGCGCTTCTAAAAAAGCGAAAGCTAAAAAAGAAAAAGTAGCTAAAGCGGTTTTGGTTTGTGTTCATATAAACTCCACTATGCAGCTTTCAGCTTTATGTCAAGCTTGCATTCTTGGCTAACTCCTCCACAAAGCGCGCTACACCGCCATTTTTGGGAAGACGACATTCACACGATTATATGGTCATCCTTTAATAATAGGCAGACAACTCGACGTCTTATATTATGGACTTCTTGCAATTGAACAAAAATGAACACATGTACAAGAATGTTTTTTGCCTATAAAATCAAGCTTTTAAAAGTTTTCTTGACAGCTTGTAGCAGGATGTGCTTTCTTGTTTTCTCCAATAACGCTCAGGTTTTTACCTGAATTGTAAAAAAACGGAAAAGCCAACCTGTTCATTTTAGCAAAAAGATGACTTTTTTGGCAACAAACTGAAAGAGGTAACCGTCTTGCTGTTCCAACCCGTCAATAAAAACTACCATGAGTTTTGCATTGACCGAGACAAAGACCTGTGCATCAACTGCAAGGTTTGCGTCCGACAGTGTTCCTACGAAGCCCATTACTGGGACGAAAATCGGCAGAAAGTCATGCATGACAACACCAAATGCATCGGCTGCCATCGCTGCGAAGCCCTTTGTCCCACAGCGGCCCTCAACATTCGCAAGAAACCTTCGGAGTTCAGGACAAACAGCCTATGGCGTCCTGTCTTCCTTCAAAACATATACAAACAGGCTGACACTGGCGGGGTGCTCCTCGCCGGTATGGGATCGCCTGTTGACATTCCTGTTTACTGGGACCGTATGCTCCTTGACGCAAGTCAGGTCACAAACCCCTCCATCGACCCGCTTCGCGAGCCAATGGAACTCAAGACCTTCCTTGGAGCCAAGCCCAAGAAGGTCAACATCGTTACCGGCAAAAACGGCAAGCCGGAGCTCAAGACAAAGCTGACGCCACAGCTTGAACTTGATATCCCCATCATGTTTGCAGCCATGAGCTTCGGTGCGATCAACTTCAATCTTCACCGCGCCATGGCACGTGCCGCGACTGCAACCGGAACGGCCTACAACACCGGTGAAGGCGGACTGCACAAGTCATTATACAAATATGGAAAGAACACGATTGTTCAGGTTGCTTCCGGCCGATTCGGCGTGCATCTCGATTATCTGAAAGCCGGAGCCGGCATTGAAATCAAGGTCGGGCAGGGCGCAAAGCCCGGTATCGGAGGCCATCTTCCCGGCGAAAAGATCAATGATAAGGTGTCTGAAACCCGCATGGTTCCCATTGGTTCCGATGCTATTTCTCCGGCACCGCATCATGATATCTACTCGATCGAGGACCTGCTTCAGCTCATTTACGCCCTGAAAGAGGCGTCTGAATACAAAGTGCCGATTTCCGTTAAGATTGCTGCGGTGCATAATGTCGCAGCCATTGCTTCCGGTATTGCACGGGCTGGCGCAGATATTATCACTGTGGACGGCATGCGTGGCGGCACAGGAGCGGCACCGGCCATGATCCGCGACAACGTGGGGATTCCCATTGAACTCGCTCTGGCCCAGGTTGACCAGCGACTGCGTGACGAAGGTATTCGCAACAACGTATCCGTTGTTGCCGCTGGCGGCATCCGCTGCGCTGGTGACGTCATCAAGGCCATCGCACTGGGCGCGGACGCCGTATACATCGGCACCGCCACTCTGATTGCCGTTGGTTGTACGATCTGCGGACGATGCTACACAGGCAAATGTCCTTGGGGTATCGCTACCAACGATCCCAAGCTGTCCAAACGTCAGAATCCCGATATTGCAGCCAAGAAACTCACGAACCTGATTCGTGCATGGGGCCATGAAATCGAGGAAATGCTCGGCGGCATGGGACTCAACTCCATTGAAAGCCTGCGCGGCAATCGCGATAAACTGCGCGGCGTAGGCCTTTCAGACACTGAACTCGACATTCTCGGCATTAAACACGCCGGACGATAGACGGAGAACATCATGAAAAGAGTGTATCCGGATAAAAACTACTGTATCGGCTGCCATCTCTGTGAGTTGGCCTGCATTACCGCTCATTCAAAAAGCAAAGACCTGATTATCGCCTACCGCGAAGAGCGAGGCAAGGACGGCTTGTCCCCGTGCAAGAGAGTCTTTGAAAAGGGCGACACATGTGTTGCCATCAGTTGTCGGCATTGCGATGAGCCGTCCTGTGTGGCCGCATGTATTTCCGGAGGTCTGCATAAGGACCCGGAAACAGGCAGAACCGTCTACGACCGCAACAAGTGTGTTGGCTGCTGGTCCTGCCTGATGGCCTGTCCCTATGGGGCTATCAGACGGCATCCCACCGAAGGCAAGATCGTCAAATGTGATCTGTGCGATGGCAGGGAAGAGGGGCCAGCCTGTGTGGCAGCATGCCCGAACGCGGCTTTGAAATTCGAGGAACGGTAGGAGAGCTACTATGAAATATGTCATCATCGGCAATGGCGTTGCTTCCATCGGGGCTATCGAAGGGATTCGCAAGGTTGATACGGAAAATGAAATTCTTGTCATCGGCGCTGAAGACTCTCCTGCATACGGACGTCCGCTTATTTCCTACCTGCTCGCAGGAAAAATCGGTCCGGAGCGTTTAGCCCTTCGTCCGAAGGATTTTTATGGGAAAAGCAATGTCACTCTGAAACTCGGCACTCGTGTCGAATCAATCGACACCAAGGCCCAAACAGTTCAGACAAATAAAGGCGAGAGCATTGAATATGAAAACCTGCTCATCGCGACCGGAGGCATTCCGTTTACTCCTCCCATTCCCGGAAGCGAAGGAAAGGATGTCTATAACTTCACCAACCTTGAACACGCCCAGACCTTGATTTCCAAGGCCCGGAACATAAAGAGGGCGGTTGTCATCGGTGGCGGCCTGATTGGCCTGAAAGCCGGTGAATCCCTCTTTGATCGCGGTGTGGACGTGACTATTCTGGAACTGTCCCCCCGCATTCTCAGCCTTGCATTTGATGAAAATGCCGCCTCGCTGGCCGGAGGACGTCTAGCCGAGGTTGGCCTGAATGTCAGATGTGGTGTCACTGCCAAAGAGATTCAGCGAGATGCGGACGGTGAACTGAAAGGTGTTCATCTTACAGATGGAGATTTTCTTCAGACCGACGTGGTCGTTATCGCGATTGGAGTCATTCCCAATTACAATCTCGCCAAGGAATCCGACATTGCAGTTGATCGCGGCATCAAGGTTGACGACCACATGCGGACCAGCGCAAAGGGCGTATTCGCCGCAGGTGATGTGGCTCAGGCCAAGGACCTGCTTTTCGGTGATGACCGCGTGATTCCGATCTGGACCAACGCCTATAATCAGGGATTCTGTGCAGGTAAAAACATGACGGGTACTGATATCGAGTTCAAAGGTAGTCTCGCCATGAACTCAATCAGTTTCTACGGCCTGCCCACCATATCTGTCGGAACGGTTAACCCGCCGAAAGACGATAGCTCATATGAAGTAGCTGTCCATCTGGACGAAAAGAAGAAAAGCTACCGCAAATTGGTATTCCAGAATGACCATTTGGTCGGGTATGTCCTTGTCGGAGACATTGATATGGCAGGCATGTACACCGCGTTTGTCAAATTCCAGATGGCTGTGCCTGAAGATGCCAAAAAACAGATAATGGCAGGGGAGCCGGACGTACTTATGTGGCCCGACGATTTCTTCAAGGAAACGTGGAACCCCGGCTGGGAAGAAGCGGACTAAGAGAGTAATAAATGAAAGCACCAGAAAGATATTACGATTTCCAAAAGGATATATCCGGCTGCGGCATATTCGGCGTTATTCACAAGAAGCGCGGCCTGATTCCGGGTGAAATGCCCATATCGGCCATGGCCTGCATGCATGATCGAGGCAACGGCCTCGGCGGTGGTTTTGCCGCGTACGGCATCTACCCTGATCACGCGGACCAATACTGCTTCCATATGATGTGTGATGATGACAGCGCCATCGAAAACTCGGAAAAAATGCTCCGGGCTTACTTTGACCTGCATTTCTTCGAACCGATCCCGACCCGAAGAACGCCTGCCATCCCCAATCCGCCGATGTTCAACCGCTATTTCGTGACCGTTCCGGAAAAACCGGTCAACGAATTCGCGGAACTGGCTGAAGAAGATTACATCGTTGCCGTGGTCATGAAGATCAACACGACCATCCCCGGCGCATTCGTCGTTTCAAGCGGCAAAAACATGGGCGCTTTCAAAGGCGTCGGATTTCCTGAAGATATCGCCGACTTTTTCCGACTGGAAGAATACAAGGCATACATCTGGACCGGCCACAACCGTTTCCCGACAAATACTCCGGGCTGGTGGGGAGGAGCACATCCGTTCACCATCCTGAACTGGTCCATCGTCCATAACGGCGAAATCTCCTCTTACGGAATCAACCGCCGTTACCTGTGTGAGCATGATTATCTTTGCACCATGATGACCGATACGGAAGTCGTGGCCTACGAACTCGACATGCTCATTCGCAAACACGGCTTGTCGTGGGAAATGGCAGCCAAGTGTTTTGCGCCGCCTTTCTGGGATGAGATTGAAAAAATGAATCCCGAGAACAAGGAACTGTATACCACTTTGCGCGCAACCTACGGCCCGGGCATGCTCAACGGCCCATTTGCCATTCTCGTGGCGGACAACACCCGTCTCATGGGCCTGAATGACCGAATCAAACTCAGGCCGCTTCTCGTTGCCGAAAAAGACGACATGATCTTCATGTCGAGCGAGGAATCAGCTGTGCGCGAAGTCTGCCCCGAACTGGACAGAGTGTGGATGCCCAAGGCGGGCGAACCCGTTATCGTGGATCTGGAGGATTAGCATGACGGCCAAGAGAAAGAAAAAGACCCTCACTGCAAAGGGTACATATTACAAGCAATTCAATGAAAAAATACGCGCACTCGTCAAGGAGGGCGTTACGGATTTTGTTATCAAGGAATGCAACGGACAGCGTTATATAGCCACCGCTCTTGAAGGTAATCTTCGTTTTGATGTCCACGGCGTTCCGGGACAGGATCTTGCAGCATTCATGCGCGGACCGTATGTTCGTATTCATAACAATGCACAGGATGGCGTGGGTAACACCATGGACGAAGGGCGTATTGTTATTGAAGGGCTTGCTGGTGACGTTATCGGGTACGCCATGCGCGGAGGCGAGATATTCATTCAGGGAGACGTCGGTTATCGTGTCGGAATTCATATGAAAGCCTATCTCGATCACCAGCCGAAAATTGTCATTGGCGGCAAAGCAGGGGACTTCCTCGGTGAGTATATGGCTGGCGGAATTATTTTGCTCTTGGGTATGTTTTCTGGTAAGCCTGATGCGCCTGTTGCGGGACGAAGTCTCGGAACAGGAATGCACGGCGGCGTCATCTATGTACGCGGCGAGGTGCCGGAAGGTCAATTGGGACCGGGGTTGCATGCTCAACCCTGCGATTCAGAGGACCTGAAGGTCATTGAAGAACTCGCCAAGGATTACGCCAATGAATTGAAGCTGGACAGCAAGGAAATAATGAGCGAGAACTTCGTGAAAATTCGTCCGTTTTCGCATCGCCCGTACGCTAACCTGTACGTGCCCTGCTAGTAGCTTTAGGACGACTGAAATTCATAACCTGTTTGGGAGGAACCCATGTTCTTCGAATCCGTAGCCTACGCAATGGCTCCGCCCGCCGGTGGCGGTGAAGCCGGTGGCGCGGCCGGCTTACTCGGCGGCCCGCTTCCGATGCTGGTCCTGATGTTTGCCATTTTTTACTTCCTTCTCATCCGCCCGCAGCAGAAGAAGCAAAAGCAGCACAAAGCCATGCTGGATGCCCTGGCCAAGGGTGACAAAGTGTGGACCAACGGCGGCATCCGCGGCACCATCGTCGACATTGACGAGGACACTCTCACTGTTGAGATCGCCGAGGGCGTTAACGTAGTTATCAAGCGCGGTTTCGTCGCCGACAAAGACGGCGTTCCCGTAGCAGACACCAAAAAGAAGAAGTAGGCTTGACAGCCTGGAATTAGGACTTCTATGCGGACCGGACCACGCATGAATGTGGCCCGGTCCGTTCTTGTGTTTAAAAAAGGCAGTTAATTCCGGCTGTAACTTGTTGTATTAAGGGAGTTTTCATGCAGAGTCTGCGCTGGAGAATCATCACCACCCTTGTAGTCCTGGCTCTTGGATTGGCATACATGCTGCCATCCATTCCCGGCGTCGAAGGGTCTGTGCTCGGTAAGTTTTTACCAGGCAAATCCGTCAATCTCGGCCTTGATCTGAAAGGCGGTATCCATCTGACGCTGGGCGTCGATATGGACACTGCCATGCAGAACAATCTGGCCCGCCTCGGCGACGACCTCAAGGCCGCCGCCCGTGACGAAAATATTTTTGCTCTTCGCCCCAACGTGCTGTCTGATACACGCGTTGAGATCACTCTCCTCAAGAGTGATCAGAAAGAGGCTTTTGAAAAAGTCATTGATCAGTATACATCATTTACAGTCGAGGCGACTGAAGCGATGGACGGCGGAAAAGTCAAATACTTCCTCGCTGTACCTCCTCAGTACAGAGATGAGATGACCAAACTGACAATGGATCAGGCCATCAAAACCATCCGAAACCGTATTGATCAGTTCGGTGTGGCTGAACCGGATATCCGCAAACAGCAGGGCAATCGCATTCAGGTGCAGCTGCCCGGACTTCAGGATCCCGAGCGTGCCATTAAAATCATCGGACAGACCGCGCATCTCGAATTCAAGATGGTGGATGACACCGCTGATATCGAAAAGGCCGTCAAGGGCATTCTCGCCCCCGGTCGCGAACTGTCCGTTCTCATGACCAAGATGGCTGACGGTTCCTACGGAGAATCTCCGATAGTCCTCAAGAAGGATGCAGTGCTGACCGGTGAATACATCACCGACGCCAAAGTTCTGCTTGATTCCTGGAACCAGCCGTATGTTTCAATCACATTCAATTCCCGCGGTGGTTCGATCTTTGCGAACCTCACTGGCGAAAATGTGAGTAAACGCATGGCCATCGTACTTGACGGCAAAGTATACTCAGCCCCGGTCATTCAGGAAAAGATCGGCGGCGGACGCGCCTCCATTACAGGCAACTTCACCAAGGAAGAAGCCCGTGATCTGGCGGTTGTTCTTCGAGCCGGTTCACTGCCCGCTCCTGTCGTCATTCTGGAACAGCGCACCGTAGGCCCGTCCCTCGGGCAGGAATCCATTGACAACGGCATCATGTCCGCTGTCATCGGCATGGCGCTCGTGCTTGTGTTCATGCTCATCTATTATGGTTTCGCAGGCTTTGTGGCAGACGTTGTTCTCTGTCTGAATATCATGCTTATCCTCGGTGGCTTGGCCGCGTTCGGCGCGACCCTGACCCTGCCGGGTATCGCAGGTATTATCCTGACTATCGGCATGGCTGTTGACGCAAACGTCATCATCTTCGAGCGTATCCGCGAGGAACTCAGGCGAGGGTTGTCGGCCCGTGCTGCTGTTGAAGAAGGATACAGCCGTGCCACACTGACCATTCTCGACGCCAACGTGACCACGGTCATCGCGGCCATTATCCTCTACCAGTTCGGTACCGGGCCGATCCGAGGCTTTGCAGTCACCTTGACTCTCGGCATCATCACCTCGATGTTCACGGCCATCTTCGTGTCGCGCATCCTGTTCGACCTGTACAATAAAAGCCGCTCCGAAAGCGCCAAGCTGAGCATCTAAGGGGACGATCATGGGACTTCAGTTAATCAAACCCGATACTAAAATCGACTTCATCGGTTTCAGAAAGATCGCCTTCATTGTTTCGGCGATCATCATTCTGGCCGGTGTGGCCTCCCTTGCCATCAAGGGCGGCCCTCAATACGGCATCGACTTTGCGGGCGGCATGATCGTTCAGGTCAAAGTCGATAAGGACACCGACGTCAAGGAGCTTAAAAGCGCCATGAAGGGCGCAGAGCTCCCCGGTCTGGTAGTTCAGACCCTGGGCATGGAAGGAGACCACGAATACCTGATTCGCACCTCCAGTTCGGACATTTCCTCACAGGAAGTTCGAGACAAGGTGACCAAGGCATTCTCCACTAATCTCGACGGTGCTCATTTTGAGATACAACGTCTTGAAATGGTCGGTCCGAAGGTCGGTGCGGATTTGCGCACAAAAGCTCTTGAGGCTCTGTTCTACGCAGTTCTCATCATTGCTGTGTATATCTCCGGCCGCTTTGAACAGCGCTGGACAGTCGCTGCCATCATGGCTGCGGCTCTCGGCGGCTCCATTTATGCACTCGGCATGCTCGGCCTCGACATGGGCTGGCTGACGATTCTGGCACTGACGATCACTGTAGGACTGTGCTGGTATCTCAAACTCAATTATGCGCTTGGGGCCGTTGCTGCATTGATTCATGACGTGACGATTACCGTGGGCATATTCTCGATTCTGGGAAAAGAATTCGACCTGACCATCATCGCCGCGCTCCTGACCATCATCGGTTACTCGCTCAACGATACCATCATTGTCTTTGACCGTATCCGTGAAAACACCATAGCTCAGAAGGGTAACGATACCTTTGCTGAGGTTATCAACCGAAGCATCAACCAAACGCTTTCCCGTACGATCATGACTTCACTGACCACCTTGCTGGTTGTAATGTGTCTGTTCGTACTCGGCGGCAGCGTCATTCATGACTTCGCCCTTGCACTGCTTATCGGCATCGGTGTTGGTACATACTCCTCCATCTTTGTCGCCAGCCCGATCCTTATGGGATTCGGCCCAGGCTCTATTGCAGAGAAGGAAGCAGAAGCATAATTACGCTTCATTCTGAAAAACAAAAGGGAAGGGCCTAGCGGTCCTTCCCTTTTTTTTGTTAATGAACGGAGAATATCTCTAACGGAGAAAACGCATGGTTCACCCGATATACAGGCTTGGCTTATCGTTCATTATCATATTTCTGTTCACAGCAGGTTGTACAGCACGTCCTGTTCAGCCTGTTCTTGTCAATATTCAGCAAGCACGTGCAGCGGTTGAAGCTTACCACGCAAACGGTCAGTACCTCCATGACATCAAAGTCATCATCAACGACCTGAGAAAACATATTGAAGAAACCTTGGCTTCAGACAAATACACCAAGCCTGCAATTGTTTTTGACATAGATGAAACGCTTCTGAGCAACTATCAGGCAGAAAAGGAAATGGGTTTCAACTTCAGTCCACGCTACTGGCGATACTGGGTAAATATGTCAAAAGCACCGGCAATTGAGCCTGTCAAAATTCTTTACGACTTTGCAGTCAGCAAAGAACTTACTGTTTTTATCATTACCGGCCGCAAGGTGTCAGTGCGGCAACAGACGGTCAGGAACCTCAAGCAAGAAGGATATTCTCATTGGACCAATCTGTTTTTCCGGGAAAAATGGGATGAAAAGAAAACGGCTCAACAATACAAAACCGCAATTCGCAAACAACTCAGCGAACAGGATGAATATCAAATCATCGCCAATTTAGGTGATCAGGAAAGCGATTTGGCCGGAGGGTATGCGGTGCGTACATTCAAGCTTCCCAATTACATGTATATCATTCACTAGAAAGCAATTACGCCCACAAATAAAAAGGCCCTTCCGACAGACTGTCAGAAGGGCCTGAACGTTCCAGATGTAAGGAACTAGTCGAGCTGGCTCATCAAGTATTCCTTGATAGCGTCGATGGACTGTTCGCCGTCGAGTTCAATGAACTTGAACCCGCCGTCTTTCATGTTCTTGTAGAAGTTACAGGCAGCCATGGTGCCAGTTTCTTCATCGTAGTAGATGTTGTGACGGACGTCGATTGCGCCTTCGTCCTGGTCGTCATCACGAGCGGAGAGGGCTCCACCGCAGACGCGGCACTTGTCGCCATCGGGAGCGATGACCGGAATGCCGACGTTGTTGGGGTGATTGGGATTGTTTTCACAGAGACGACGGCCCATGATGCGACCCTTGGCGATTTCGCGGGGCAGCTTGATCTCGATAACGTAGTCGAGTTTCACACCGTCTTTCTGCAGGGCTTCCCAAAGCTTTTCACCCTGTACCAGGGAACGCGGGAAACCGTCGAGCAGCCAACCGTTGGTAGAGCTGGCAAGTACGTCGAGAACCATGGGAATGGTGATATCATCAGGAACGAGTTCGCCCTTGTTGATGTATTCCTTGGCTTTCATGCCGAGTTCGGTGCCGCCGCCGATGTGCTTGCGGAAGATGGCGCCGGATTCGATATGATCCAGACCGTATTTGTCCTTGGCCAGAGTGCCCTGAGTGCCTTTACCGGAGCCGTTGGGCCCGAAAATCAGAATATTCATACAAACTCCTCCTGATGAATAAGTGAGATGTCTTTGGACACCTCAGCACATTGTGCAAAAGATCACATGCTCTTATACCGCGCATCAGAGGAAGTCAATCCTTGGTGGCGAAAACCACACCCGAAGTAGTGATTGTTGCTGTTTTTTTGCCCGGAAACTGGAATACCGCACCAAACCGTTGTTCCAGCCATGCCGCATCAAGTTTGAAGAGTGTATCAGCCAAAGCCTGCCCGCCGCTCAAGGTGCTTAAAGCGGCCTTATAGAGACGTAATCGCTCGGCCTGATGTGTTGAGTTCAATCGATCAGCAGAAACAACCTCGCTCACTCCTGAGGTTTTTTCCGTCCAATACTCCTGATCGATTTTTCCAATTTTCCATAGACGGGCAAGTGATTCGGAAAAGTGTGGGTTTTCTTTTAGCAAGAGAGGAAGAATGTCATGCCTGATTCTGTTGCGTGTCCATGCCGGGTCGGCATTTGTCGCGTCTTCTCGCCAGCCTATTTCGAGTGCTGTCAGAAATTCTATCAGTTGTGACTTCGGAACAAGAAGAAAGGGGCGCATTAAATGACGATTCTTATCAATCCCCGGCATTCCGGACAGCCCAGGCCAGCCAGTTCCACGGATAAGACGCATGAGGATGTCCTCTGAAAGATCGCCAAGGTGATGACCTAAAGCGACGATGTCAGCGCCATGCAGTTCTCGAACTTCCTCAAAAAAGTCATAACGGGCATCGCGGCCTGCCTCTTCAAGTCCGATACCGGCATTTTGAGCCATTGATCGGACATCAACAGAACGGAATGAACAGGGGATGGAAAGCAGATCGCACACAGCCTTGACCCAATCAGCATCATCAGCTGCTTCCGGCCTAAGCTGATGATTCAGGTGTGCACAGATTACCTGTCCCCGATTCTTTTGTGCAAGATAATGAAGAACCAACAGAAGGGCGGTTGAATCAACACCGCCGGACACTCCCACAATGATTGTTTTCCCTGTCAGGTCTAATCCAAGATCATCTCGAATGAACTTTTCGACATGCAGACAGAAGTGCGCCCATTTGGGAGGCACATCCTGAATAGTTGCGGGGATATCAGACAGTGTTTTCGTCATATTAGACGGAAATCTCGAGCTCCTCGATGAACTGGTCAAGATACTCGATCATGTGTTTGCGCTGTTCCGGGGTAGCATAACATACACAGGAACACCGAATCTTGTTTCTGCCGCGAACAAGGAGTTCCAAACGGACAGAATGCTCTTCAACGCCTTTGACGGTTTCCAACGCCATGAAATACGGACCGCATTCATCCATGTGATCTATCTGCTCCTGCTGCAGAAGCTTCTCCGGCAACGGCAGGTAGTAGATGCCTTCAAGCGGGCCATTCAGCTTCAATTCGTTCAGAGCATTAGTGATTTTCTCATAGGCATCGTCATAGAGATCTTCTATCAAATATGTTCGCATTTACTGTTCCTTGTTTTTGGAAGCATCAATAAGCTGCTCAATGTCTTCTGTCGTGCAGGTGCCGACCTTGCGGTCAAGATGAGCTGTATCCGGTACTTTTTCATCATCAAGATTAAACATGCGGCGAGCCAGATCGATAAAGCGCTCGGCAGAACCTTCTTCCTGAGTTCGACGCTTCAGGAAACAGATCGGTTCATGCAAGGACTTGCGCCCGACAGAAAGAACAAGCGTCTCAAGAGCCTTGCGCGTCTTTTCGTCGACCGGACCTATTTTCTTCAATGTTTTTGTCAATTCACGGAAGGCTATTTCTTCACTTCTATCGACGAGATCGACAATCGTCGGCTGCAATTCAAGCGATTTGAGCCAATTCCCGAACGTCACGGTTTCACTCTCGACAACCATGCGGGCCTTGGTGGCTTCTTCCTGACGTTGAGCCATATTGTCTTCGACAACCTCTTTCAGGTCGTCGATGTCATAGAGATAAATATTGTCCAGATTGTTGACGTCCGGATCGATATCGCGGGGAACCGCAATATCAATGAAAAACATCGGCTTATTTTTCCGCTTTTTCAAGACGCTCTTGACATCTTTTGCCTTGATGACGGCAACGGGAGAGCCGGTGGAACTAATGACAATATCCACCTCATGCAGCCTGTCAGCCATATTCTCGATCTGTATGGCTTCACCACCAAGGCTTTCGCTCAGTTCACGTGCTCTGGAAAGCGTTCTGTTGGCTATAATGATGTCCTGAACGCCATTCTGCAAAAGATGTGTCGCAGCCAGTTCAGCCATTTCTCCGGCTCCGACGAGCATTGCACGCGTGCCATCAAGAGCACCGAAAATTTTCTTTGCCAATTCAACGGCCGCAAAACTGATGGAAACAGCACTCGAAGCGATAGCCGTTTCAGTCCGTACCCGCTTGGCAACAGAAAAGGATTTGTGCAACAGACGATTGACGATTGTTTTAGCCGTTCCGCGCTCCACAGCCGTCCGATATGCATCCTTGAGCTGCCCGAGAATCTGAGGTTCGCCCATAACCATGGAATCGAGACTGCATGCAACGGTAAACAAGTGCTCAACCGCTTCAAGATCGGTATATTGGTAGATGTTGTCCACCAGCAATTCAGCGGAACCACCACAGATACCAGCCCAATACTGAAGGATGGAATCCAGCGCCTCACGCTCTGGTACACGCTTGGACACAGCGACAATCTCCACCCGATTGCAGGTGGAGAGGGCCATACACTCCCTAACGGGACAGTGTGCCATCAGCCCTTTTTCGAAGTTCTCCACATCGGTCAAAGCAAACTTTTCGCGTACTTCGACTCCTGCGGTCCTGTGATTCAGGCCTATAAGAATTATTGTTCTATTCATGGCAGAGCCTTGAAAGTAATCGTATGATGAATAAGAGAAATGCACATACCTGCAAACACCCATATGGCAAGGATGGCGGGTTTACGCCCACGCCAGCCAAGCACCATTCGCTGATGAAACAGAAATGCAAACAGAAACCAGACAGCGAAAGAACCAATCTTCATGACATCCCAGGCAAACTGTTTGTCAGGAGCTATCCAGTACCAGAAAAAAGTTGAAAACAAACCAAGCGTATACAGCGGAAAGCCAAACATGACAGCCCATCTGTTCACGGTGTCAAACTTGTCCAGCGAAGGGACATCTTTGCCCATACTTGTAAGTCCGGCCTTGGTTTTCAATTTACGGTTGTAATGAATAAAGGCTACCCCCGAACCGAAAGCCATTATCAGCACGCCCAGAGTCAAAACCAGACTGCCTATATGCAGGCCGAAGAAAAGGGCGGTCAGTTCCGGCGGCATGATGACCCTGATGCCACCAAGAGCCAACGAAGAAACAAAAAGAAGCAAGGCAAGCGGAAGGGCGGTGATGGCCAGAAATTCAAGGCGCAGTCTCCACCAAAGAAAGAAATAAACCGCCATCACGCACCAAGCGAGAATGTTGAAATAAAACGTACCCGCGTACAGCGCTGCGGTATCCCGCAGCAAAACCATTGAAAGGTCCACTGTATTCAGAGTGAACCCGGTTACGGCAAGCAGGATGGCTGTCTTTTTCAGACGGTCATTGTCCGTACCGACACCTGTCAGGAAAAGCAGGGTACCGAGCGCATATAATGCGATGATGAAAATATGAAGAACTTCAAACAAGCCCATCTAACAGCTCCGAAATGTTGGCGTGCAACGGTTGGGGCAAAGAGTCTTTAAGAATTTCCCGGCAGACGTCAAGTTTTTGCTCTTTTATCGCCGACAAAAGGTCCGAATTGACCAATGCCCTGAATACAGCAGTGTTTTCCTTCGTTTCAAGCCCAAGCTCAAGCATCAAAGGCCGAATCCGGCCCATTACCGTCAGCAAAAAGGCATATTCATCGCCAAAATACTCCTGCAATTCACGACGAATACGCTTAGTCATGGCAGGACTCTGGCCTGCAGTGGAAATAGCAACAGTCAAATCCCCACGCTTCACGGTTGCCGGAACAATGAAACTGCACTCTTCCGGCAGGTCAGCAATGTTACACAGTATACCCCGTTCATCACACAACTGGCTGATGCGAAGGTTGACATCTTCGCTGGAAGTGCAGGCAATGACAAGAAATTTTCCGTTCAGATCACTGTCCCTGAATTCCCGGCAAAAAAAGTCGACATTTTCAAGTTCCAATGTCATGCCCATCTCCGTCGGAGCAGGCTGTGTGTCGATAACCGTCACATGTCCAGCCCCGGAATCTATCAGAGACTGAATTTTTCGTCTGCCGACTTCACCTGCACCGATAACGAGACAGGCCTTTCTGTCCAAGTTTACGAAGATTGGATAATATCGCATGTGCCTTGATAACCAATGGTGTCACACATGTAAAACGGGAATTGCCCGGTTCTTGCAATATCTGCCCGAATTACGATAAGAATTTGACGTTGGACATACGATGAAACACTACCTAGTCATACAATTGGCCCGTTTCGGGGACCTTCTTCAGACCAAACGACTTCTGACCACACTTTGTGCCGAAAAAGAAGCGTCAGTCCATATTTGCGTGGACAACTCTCTTAAATCATTGGCAGAATTGGTTTATCCAAACGTCACAGTTCACTCCATCACAGCCCACGGAACTGGTTTGGACAGAGCAGAAGCAATACAGGCCATGCTTTCTGGTAACAGCAAGACCTTCAGTACATTAAAGACGTTCAATTTTGAAAAGGTATACAATCTCAATTTTTCAGGCCTCAATTTTCGAATGGCCTCCCTGTTCAATCCAGAACAGGTTGAAGGATATGCATGGCAGAACGGACAGGAAATCATCGGCCTCTGGCCCACAATGGCCATGAGATGGGCCAACCGTCGACGTATCGCCGTCAATCTCGTTGATTTCTGGGGTGGATATCGAAAGGACATGATTGAACCGGAAAACGTCAACCCACCTGCCACACCAAATGGCGGGGGTATCGGTGTCGTTCTTGCGGGACGCGAATCCCGCCGATCTCTGCCTGTCGAAGTATTATCCAAAATCACTGCGACACTTGCTCAGACTGAAAAAACACACAAAATTTCATTGCTCGGCGGTCCTTCCGAACAGGCAGCGGGACAGGCGCTACTAAAAAGCCTTCCATTATCAGTTCAAAACAAAACGACCAATTTGGCCGGAAAAACCAATTGGGAAAATCTGGTTGAAATCGTGGATTCACTGGATGTCCTGTTGACTCCAGACACTGGCACAATGCACCTTGCAGCCCATCTCGGCACTCCGGTTACCGGCTTTTTTCTTTCTTCCGCCTGGTGCTTTGAAACCGGTCCGTACGGCCTGGGACATACGGTATATCAAGCAGTTACCGACTGTCTGCCATGCCTTGAAACAACTCCTTGCTGTTTCGATACAAAATGCCTTACCCCCTTTGCTAACTCAAAATTTCTCCGCTTTCTTGCCACTCAAAAAGAAGAGCATCTACCGAACGGCATGACTGCATTCAAATCCGAATTTGACGAATTAGGTCAAATATACATCCCAACAGCAGGCAACGACTTGGATGCCTCCTCACGAAAGAAATTCAGAGAATTCATTATGCAGTATCTTACGGGGAAGGGCGGTAAAACATCTGATCTGGACGAAATGTTCGCACAGGAGATTTACCGGGAAAAAGACTGGATAACCAACACTGTACCAAGTGCAACCCTTGGATTATAATATGGAAAAATTTCGCATACTTGTTGTTTTGCCCCTCTACGGCGGGTCACTTCCCATCGGAAGATACGTCGCATCTGCACTGCGAGAAGAAGGACATCTTGTCGAGATGTTTGAGTCGCCGGAATTCAATTCAGCCTATAACTCGCTGAAGAATCTGAAAGTCACTGCCGACAGACTCGATTATCTCCAAAACTCCTTCCTCAATGTTGTCAGTCAGTCCGTGCTCGCCAAGGTGGAGACATTTGAACCGGATATGGTGCTTGCCATGGCGCAGGCTCCGCTCAACCATCAGGCTCTCAAACGACTCCGTCGTGACGGCGTGACTACGGCTATGTGGTTTGTCGAAGATTTTCGACTATTTACCTACTGGAAATCCTTTGCTCCGTTTTATGATATTTTTGCAGTTATCCAAAAAGAACCGTTCCTTTCCGAGTTGGCTGAAATAGGCCAGCCCAACGGACTGTATCTTCCTCTTGCTGCCGATCAAAATTTTCATAAACCACTGGATCTTACATCTATAGAAAAGCGAAAATTCGGCTCTGATATTTCCTTCATGGGCGCAGGGTATGCGAATCGTCGTGTAGCATTCAGGGAACTGGTCAACCATGATTTCAAGATATGGGGTACAGAGTGGGACGATGACCACGTTCTCGAACGACTGGTTCAAATGAAGGGTGCCCGCGTCTCTCCAGAAGAATGTGTCAAAATATTCAATGCAACAAAGATCAACCTGAACCTGCATTCAAGTGTTCAGGCAAAAGAACTGGTTACATTCGGAGACTTTATCAATCCGAGAACATTCGAATTAGCAGCCTGCGGTTCTTTCCAGCTTGTGGACAAGCGTACCCTTTTTGAAGGAGCTTTTGAAGATGATGAACTGGCCACATTCAGTTCGATCGAAGAACTCCTTGAAAAAATTGATTATTATCTCAATAATCCGAAAGAATGTAAGACCTTCATTCAAAAGGGCAGAGAACGGGTCTTGAAAGACCACACATACACAGCCCGAATGCGTACACTCATTGATTTCACAGCATCACGCATGAAAGACTGGCCTCGTCCCAGAAATCAAACATCTGACTTTCTCAACGAGTTGCCCATCGAATTGCAACAACAGATACGAGAGTTGCAGGGACGCCTCAGCCTGCCGGAAAACGTTTCTTTTGAAGATCTGGTATGGGCCGTCAGGCAGCAGCAGGGGGTTTTATCCGAATTGGATACAGCCATACTCTTTTTGGATGAATGGCAAAAAATGTATAAAAAGCGCTCCTGAAAAAGTTAAAGTGACACATTACAATAAAGAAGGCCTCAACTTATTAAGTCGAGGCCTTCTTTATTAAATCAGCTAGTTATATATCTTTTCTAAACTGTCGCAACCAGGATAGAAGCTTTGCTTCCTCCCCCTGAGTCTTGGGATGATAAAATTTGCGCCCACCTAATTCATTAGGCAAATAGTCCTGATCGGCCCAAGATTTCGGGAAGTTGTGAGGATACAAATAGCCTCGCCCATACCCCCATTCCCGCTGTAATGAAGAAGTGGCGTTTCGCAGATGAAGCGGAACAGGATGCGGTCCGTTTTCTCGCACTTCCTTCTGGGCAGTACGGTATGCGGCATAAGTACTATTGCTCTTGGGAGCCAGAGCCAGATACACCGCGGTCTGAGCCATGGGAATAAATCCTTCGGGCATGCCTATGGCTTCAATGGCCTGATGGCAGGAAACGGCTTGGGAAAGAGCCTGCGGATCACCAAGTCCGATATCTTCAGACGCAGAAATAATCAGTCTACGAGTGATGAAACGCGGATCTTCCCCACCTTCGATCAGGCAGGCAAGATAATATAAAGCGGCATCAGGATCGCTTCCCCGAATGGATTTGATAAGAGCAGATACCAACTCGTAATGCGAATCCCCATCACGGTCACCTCGAACGACAATTTCCGGTAATGACTCCTTCAGGTTCTCCGGTGACCGCTGTTCCTTTGGGAGCTCTGCGGTATACTCAAGCAAATTCAGCAAGGTACGGGCATCACCACCTGCCATTGCCGCTAACAGCTTCCTGCTTTCCTCTTCCAGATCGAGCGAAAGCTCTTCCGCACCGCGCTGTGCAACCTGAACCAGCTCTTCACGACTCAACGTACGCAATCTGAGGACATGCAGCCGGGAAAGCAACTGGCGGGTCACGCTGAAAGATGGATTTTCCGTTGTTGTTGCAAGAAGAGTTATCTCCCCTGATTCCAAAATAGGCAGAAAAAAATCCTGCTGTGCCTTGGAAAAACGGTGCAACTCATCAAGAATCAAAATATCATGCCCCGGCATCTTCTTGCGAAGGGCGGTCAATCCGGCTTCAGGAGCGCTGACACGGAGACTTTTCTTGCCGGTCAACTTCGCAAGAAGCATGGCAAGCGTTGATTTACCGCAACCGGGAGGCCCGAACAACAGCAGGCTCGGCAGCCGCTTGGATTTGATAAAGGCTTCTATTCGATTTCGAATATGTCCCTGACCGACAAAATCATCGAGATTTCGCGGCCTGATTCGGTCAGCAAGAGGCTGGGTATCTTCTATTTGTAATTTCATTTCTTTTCCTGTCGGGCGCAGTGTGCAAGGCTCAGACAATAGCTCGCAGCTGTTTCCCATCGCAAAATGCTTTCTCCGAGAGTGACAGGTCGGCAGTCTGCATCAATAAGCTTTTGCGCCTCTCTCTGCTCCAAACCGCCTTCCGGCCCGATTATGACAAGACTTTTACCATTACTCAAAGACGCTGGAGAAAGCGGCACTGTTGCCTCATCAGATTCCCAAGCCAGAAAGCATTGGTCAAATTCACTTGTGAATTCAACTAATTCATCCAATCCATTTGTCAGAACCCTGATATTTGGAAGATGAGGATTTCCACACTGTTTGGCAGCCTGCAAACATTTTTCATTCCATGCATCCTTGGAATCTGACGGCAAGCTTCCCTGACTGCGGTGCGCCTTCCAAAAGGCGACTCCAAGACCTTTCAATTCAACAAGTTTTTCAAAAAAATAGTTTCGCCGTTTGGATTTTCCCCACCCGATCGCCAGTGTTACTCCCGATGAAGGCAATGAATGACTGGACAGTTCGAGCGCTTCCAGAACCGCCTTCCTTTTGGAAACACTTTCAACCCGGAAAAGGCCATCGTTGCCCTGACCGTCAAACAAACGAACCGTCTGATCCTTGTCGGTGCGCAGGACTGTCAGCATATGACGCGCCTCTGTTCCATCAAGAAGGACAGATTCACCGGGTACGGCAGGCCATTTATCCGGAGAAAGGAAAAAAGTATTGAGTCGCGCCATCAGGTTCTATCCTCAAAAAAAGAAGGCCGGGAGCGAACTCCCGGCCCTTCGCTGTTAGAGTTCTTTTTCTATCAGATCTTCGTAGGACTCACGTTTTCGCGCCACAATGACCTTGTCGCCATCAACAATCAATTCGCATGCACGCGGCCTCGAATTGTAATTGGATGCCATGGTAAATCCATAGGCGCCGGCAGAAAATACTGCCAGCAGTTCGCCTTCCTCAATACCGGGAAGTTCCCGATCGCGAGCAAGGAAGTCAGTGGATTCACAAATGGGTCCGACAACATCATATTCCTGATTGTCACGTCCGCGCTGTTCCACCTCATCAATACGATGATAGGAGCTGTACAGACTTGGACGAATCAGATCGTTCATTGCCGCATCGACAATCAGGAAGTTCTTGGACGGGTTGGACTTGGTGTAGACAACCTCGGTCACCATAATGCCCGCATTACCCGCAATAACCCGGCCGGGTTCGAGAATAACCGTCAACGGAACATCGGCGAGCTTGTTCATGAGTGCCTTGCCGAATTCGGAGGGGTGGGGCGGTTCTTCTTCCTCATAAGGAATACCGAGTCCGCCACCGAGATCGAGATATTTGATTTCGATGCCCAATCCCTTAAGCTTCTCATAAAAATTCAAGAGCTTCTCAAGAGCCTCAAGAAATGGTTCAATGCTTGTAAGCTGAGAACCGATATGACAATCCATGCCAATCGGCTCGACATTTTCCAGTTCCGCGGCAAGCTTGTACGCCTCAAGGGAACTGTCAATGTCCAAACCAAACTTATTCTTCTTCATGCCGGTGGAAATATAAGGATGGGTCTGTGGGTCGACATCCGGATTGATACGGAAGCTGACTCGCGCAACCAGTCCCATTTCCTTTGCAACTTCGTCTATCCTGCGAAGTTCGGCAACTGATTCGACATTGAACATCAGGATACCGGCAGTAAGGGCTTCCTTGATCTCGGAAGACCGCTTTCCTACACCGGAATATACGATTTTCTCCGGAGCAACGCCTGCTTTAAGGGCGCGATATAACTCTCCACCGGATACGATATCCATTCCCGCGCCTTCTTCTGCGAGCATTTTCAGTACGGAAAGGTTGGAATTTGCTTTGACCGAATAACAGGTCAAATGATCCAAACCGGAAAATGCGGAATCAAACGCCTTGAAATGGCGTCTGAACGTAGCCGCGGAATAAACATACAATGGGGTGCCGAACTTCTCGGCAAGATCTGTGACGTTCGCCTCTTCAGCGAAAAGCTTTCCGTCACGGTATTCAAAATGATGCATCTGTCTCTCTCCTTCAGTGCATTATGGCGTGGCGATAAAAATGTCGGTATAAACCAACGGAGCGGTTGACAATTCGCTTTTACCAGCGATCCGGAAACGATACTCCTTTTCCGGGTCAAAACCACAAAAACTCAACTTCAGCTTATTTCCCTGAAGATAAAATCCTTTTTCATGACGGGTAAAATGAACGGCATCACGCGGAATGAAAGGGCAGCCAATGCATCCTTCGCCTTCACCGTCGCCCACAACCTCGTACTGTATGCTTGCACTGTAGAGGCGTTCTATGGCTCCACTTACTGCGACGTTCACCATAAGGCAGCGTGCCTGCCGGTCAGCAAGGGTCAATTCAAGATTGAATGCGTCTTCGCTTTTTTGTGCAGCAGGCCATTCTTTTTTACCCAATGCACAACCGGCAAGAGCAACAAGGACCACAACAAGCATGTATCTGAAAAACAAGGGGCGAATCATTTTATCCCTTCAACATATCTTTCCATTGATTGAGGAGCATCAAAGCCTGAATCGGCGTCATTCCGTCAATATCAAGTTCAACCATCTGTGTAATGATCGGATGTTCCGTCAATTCCTGGCTAATCTCAATGGGCGGCGCACCAAATCCCGGCAAAAGCGTCTGTGAAGCACGCTCTACAGCTCCCTTGGAGCGGTTATCCTGCGATTTTTCTTCGAGATTCGCAAGGATTTCCCTCGCACGCTCAACGACCCCTCGGGGGACTCCGGCGAGTTTGGCGACTTCAATACCGTAACTACGATCCGCAGGGCCGGGGACAAGTCGCCGTAAAAACACAATATCGCCTTTCCATTCCTTGACGGCAATATTGAGATTCCTCAATCCGTCAATCTTGCCTTCAAGCGCGGTCAGTTCATGGTAATGCGTTGCAAAAAGTGTCCTGATGCCACCGCGAGCGCGCGTAGAAAGCTCTTCGACCACCGCCCACGCGAGGGAAAGACCGTCATACGTGCTGGTACCGCGTCCTATTTCATCAAGAATGACAAGGCTTCGCTTGGTGGCCTGTCGCAGAATTCGTGCAGTCTCAGTCATCTCTACCATGAAAGTAGAATGCCCCTGAGCCAGATTATCCGAAGCACCAACCCGTGAAAAGACACGGTCGGCAACACCGAGTCGGGCAGTACGTGCAGGAACGAAAGAGCCAATTTGCGCCATGATTGCAAAAATGGCGACTTGACGCAAAACGGTTGATTTACCAGCCATATTTGGCCCAGTAATCAAAAGAATACGCCGATCCTTGTCCATGGAGAGGTTGCCGGGAATATAATTGGACGTTCCCATGGCGTCCTCAACAACCGGATGACGACCCGCTTCAATTTCGATCTCCATACCGTCGTGCAATTCAGGACGACACCATTCATTGATTCTGGCCGATTCTGCCAGTCCCTGCCAATAATCAAGTGCGGCAACCACATCAGCCATAAACAGAAAACGACTCCGTGCCGCCGCAAGGCGTTCACGCAATGCCTGAAAAAGCTTGTACTCAAGCGCCTTGCGTTCTTCAGAGGCCGAAATAATCTTGTCTTCAAGCTCCTTGAGCCCAGGAGTGATGTAGCGCTCACTGTTAACCAGGGTCTGTCGCCTGACAAAATGTTCAGGGACTTGCCCCTGATAGACCTTTGAAATTTCGAAATAGTAACCGAAAACTTTGTTGTATCCGAGCTTGAGTTTAGGAATACTGCTTTCAGCAGACTCTTTTTCATGAAGCGCTTTCAGCTTGTCTTCACCGTGCTCATTGAGTTCAATGAACTCATCCAGTTGACTGTCATAGCCTTTTTGAAAAAGCCCGCCATCAGTGATGACCGGAGGCGGAGAGTCCACAAGAGCAGCCGAAAGCAGGGTAGACAGATCTTCCATGTTATCCCACTTTCTGAGCAATTTCCGCAAAGCAGGAGCTGTTTCAACGTTTTCATTTGTCAACAGGGCCTGCAACTTCGGAAGCATGGGCAGACTTTGCCGCAATGCAACAAAATCCTTGGGTACAGCACGTCCCAAAAATACACGGGTGGAAAGACGCTCAAGATCATAAACGGAATCAAGCGCCTGTCGCAGACCGGACCGCAGCTCGTCTCTTTCAAAAAGAAAAGAAACGCATTGCAGATTCTTTTCGATAGGGGAGATATCCCGCCAAGGCTGACGCAAACGCGCCTCAAGCAGACGGCCGCCCATTGGGGTCATGGTTCGGTCAAGAACCTTCCACAAGGTTCCTTTACCGCCTTTTCCGTCAAGTCGCCGAAAAATTTCAAGATTTCGTTCAGTGACTTCATCCAGAAGCAGATGCTTTCCAAGATTCAGTGGTTTGAACTCACCCAAGTGACCCAGATCACCTTTTTGCGTGTGCTCCAGATATGTCAGCAGGGCACCGCATGAACGCACCAGTTCCGGCTTGTCAACCAAATCAAGGCTAGCCAAATCGGCAGTTCCCTGTAGCTCGACAATCTTGTTTTCAGATGACGATGTGTCAAAATAGACTCCCGGCTGAACAGATGTTACCTGTCCGGACAGTTCTCCGTATTGCGGCGGCACTTTTTTCCCCTGAGGAAGTAAAATCTCCCGGGGATTAATTTTTACAAGCCACTGCCACAGTTCAGGCTCACGCCGACTGTGAAGTCCCGTCCACTGCCCAGTCGAAAAATCAACCCAGGCAATGCCTCCGGCTCCCTTGTTGGAATCCCAATACATTGCTCCAAGAAAATTGTTTTCCTTGGATTTGAGGTTGGAATCTTCAACCACAGTTCCCGGCGTAAGCACTCGTGTGACATCACGCTTGACCAACCCCTTGGCTTCCTTGGGATTTTCAATCTGATCACAAATCGCGATCTTGTATCCTTTTTCAAGAAGCTGGCTGAGATAGGGTTCAACTGAATGATGGGGAACGCCGCACATGGGAATCGGATTGGCGTCCTTGGGATTACGGCTTGTCAGGGCTATCTGGACAGCTCTGGCAACGGTTTCCGCATCTTCAAAAAATAATTCATAGAAATCACCCATGCGAAAAAAAAGCAGGCAGCCTGGATTTTCCTCCTTGAAACGGAGGTACTGTTCAAGCATGGGCGTCAGTTTTGGTTTTGACACTGGATAGTATAACTTGATGTTTTATTGGGAAAAATCAGTACGAAAAGCAATAGAATGCCAACTATGGCAACGCGGACAGTTAAAAAAGATCTGATCGCGCTTCAACCCGCATCTACGGCAAAAGAAACGGCGCACCTTACGGGCACGCCCCATGAAAAAGGAAAGCTGTTCCTTGAAAAAAGGCGTCAATGTCTGATCGTCTTTTGAAAGCTCGAACAATTCAAGTCGGGCCAACCAAAAATCTGGCTGGAGGACGAGTGCCTTTTCGAGCCATGCCTTTGCATTCTCCAGATCGTCTATTCGCAAAAGAAATGCGGCACCATAATACAAAAGCAGGACATCTGGATCTTGCGACTCAATAACCGGCATGATCATTGATACGACATCCCTGTCGGAACAAGCCTTTGCCCACTGGGTAGCATCGTTCTCTGCATTCGCCTTTTCTCGATCAGCTCTTACAAGAAGCTGCAACACGCCTTCAAGAAGGACAAACCGCAACCCCGGTTCCACTTTTTGCAACGCATCTTTCAGAATATCAGCCAGTTTTTTTGCATTACCGTTCTTGTAAGCCTGAATCAATTGTTCAAGCCATGCTTCAACCGCACCGGGATATGCACGAATGGCATGCCGAAGAGCTCGATGTCCCTGAGAATCCGATCCTTCCTCAAAGCAATCCATGGCCAAGCGCACAAGATAATGCGCCTGAAGCAAGGGAAGGTCGAGTTGCCCGTAAGATTCAGCTGCTTTTTCAAAAAAACCACGCTCTGCGGAAAGACGGGCCATTTCATAATGAATGGCTGTAGAATCATGTCCATAGGAGCGAGCCTCTAGAAAAGCACTTTCCGCACGGTCAAGAAATCCAGCGCGCCGAAAATCCCGACCCAGTTCAAAATAGGCACGGGCCTTGAACTCACGTTCAAGACCCGGCCTGACTATAAGACTATTTCTGATCTGAATAGCTCGCTCAATCTCCCCCTGCGAACGATAAAGACTTCCCAGAGCAAGATAAATCTCAACCGCTTCAGGGTCGTTCTTAACAACCTGACTTAACTCTTCAATTGCCGCACGGGTATCCTGAATCGGCGGAGCTTCGCCACCAACAGGATTTTGAGCAGCCCTGAGATTATGGTCGTGTTTTAACCCTTTCTTACGATTGAACAATTTCCAGATCATATGAATTCCGTTTAGTTTTCTTCTTCCTTCTTCTCTTCAGCAGAAGCGTAAGGCTGTTCTTCGCTGATAGGCATGTTACGCAGAGAATTCAGTTCCTGTTCGAGGCTGGCCATACGAGTCTTACATTCTTTCAACTTGGAACCAGCACGAACCTTGTCCACAGCAAAGTAGAACATGGTCAGGATGGAACCGGCAACAAAAGCAGCAAGAATAAGAACACCAAAAGGCAGAGGAATGGAGTGGAGCGTCATGGCGTAAGGTATTTCCAACTTCAACGTCAGGCTCTGCAGCAGAACATCGTTATTCTGACTGAAGAACAGGATGGAGAAGACGAAAAGGGCCAAAAGAAACAAAACTTTAATAAAACGCATGGACAACTCCTTAAGATGTTATTGCATCAAACAGCGGCCGTAGCTTGCTGTAAGTTGAAAACAAATGCTGGGGAATGACCGTAGTTTCCCCAAAAACAGCCATAAATGAAGCATCCCCGTTCCAACGGGGAACTATCTGGAAGTGCAGATGCTGGGCAATGCCCGCTCCTGCGGCTTCACCAAGATTCAGCCCCATATTGATACCTTGAGGACTGAATGCCTTTTCCAAAATTTCAGTACAACGCCTGAGCCACAACATGCAATCGTTGGATTCCTCAAGGGAAAGATCCGTGAGGTTGCTGACATGCCTGTAAGGCGTCACCATGAGATGCCCGTTATTATACGGGAATTTATTCATGATGACAAAGCAATGTTCTCCACGGGCAAGTATGCAGCGTTCTTCGTCTTCTGACGTATCATCAGGAATACAAAACACGCACTCATCAGGCTTAGGACCAAGAATATAATCAAGACGCCAGGGCGCCCACAAAACATCCATATGAATTCTCAAATAGTAATTTTAGTAATATTTAAATTGATACTGAATAATCAGGCATCAACGGCTAAATTTTTCTACACGGCTTGTCCTCGTAGGGCAAGCAGGAAACCGTTTTTCATCATGACTCGCTATCACTATCAATCACCAAAGTCCTGCTCAGATGTTTTGCCAGTTTCAACTGCAGGGCGCGAGTCTCTGCTGTTCCGTCAATTTTGGCTATCATCAGCTTGTCAAGAATAAGCGAATACACCGGTCCTGGCTCGAGTCCCATCTCCTTCAAATCATTGCCGGAAACGTCAATACTGATGTAACGCAACCTCGCAAGATATTGAGAAATATTTCTCCTGATGTGTTCCTTCCTGCTACGTGCCATCAAAAAAAGCACCCCCTCCACCGGGATCGGGTGGAGTATAGCATATAATCGACTTAACTTGGATTTTCCTTCCTTCCACCCCATAAGTTTCATAAGCGCGTCGCCAATCTGATTGCGAAGCTGTAAAAAATCCCTTTCTTCCTTTTTCGTAAAATGCAGTCGCCTTGTAACCTGAGTTATTTTATCACGCTTAATTCCCATGGTCAGGCCAAGAATATACAGCTTCCAAGGCTCAATTTCAGGTTCAAGATACAGCAATTTATACCAATTATGAACCTTCGAAAGCTCCATGAGAACCTGCACACGATCATGCCGAAGCTTCAACAGAGGATGAATAGCCTCCATGATACCGAGCTCTTCCATCCGGTTAAGGCAGGAGAGCGGGTCTTCTTCTTCCATGATCCACTGGAGTTCATGCATTACTCGAGTGCCGGATAATTTGCTGAACAATTCCAGATTGAGGGCATTCTTGATGAGACGCATAGTCTGACCGCCGATCTGAAAATCAAAGCGACGTTCAAATCGTATGGCCCGAAGAATTCTTGTAGGATCTTCAACAAAACTAAGAGAATGAAGCACGCGGATAGTTCTATTACGGATATCGCGTTCCGCACCGAAAAAATCAACCAATTGCCCGAAACGGCCAGGATTAATGCGCAAGGCAAGTGCGTTTACCGTAAAGTCGCGTCGATACAAATCCATTTTGATGGACGACAATTCAACGGTCGGAAGGGCAGCAGGGTATTCATAATATTCCAGTCGAGCCGTGGCTACATCGACCCTCTGACCGTCATCCAAAACGACAACAGCAGTCTTGAATTTCGTATGAGCCTTGACGCGGCCACCGAGTCGGGATGCAAGTTTACGGGCAAACGATATACCGTCTCCCTCAACCACCAGATCCAAGTCAAGATTGGGCCGTCCAAGCAGAATATCACGAACAAATCCGCCGACAGCGTAGACCTCCCAGCCCAGTTCATTTCCCAAATCGCCGGCGGACTTGAGCAAATCAAGCATGGCCTGAGGCAGCCTGTTATTGACCATGGAACCGATATTTCGCTCTCGACGACGGTCAGGCAACAGAGAATCAGGAATTCTGGCAGGCTCATCGATGAGCATGTTCATCAGATCTGTCCGGGTAATGACCCCGACCAGCTTTTCACCATCAACAACAGGCAGCATGCGCTGCCTGTTGCCAAGAATAATCTCCATGACACGATACAAATCCGTTTTGGCTTCAACCGTATCAAATTTTTGACTCATGTATTCACTGAGGCCCATTTCTCCAAGCCCGTGAGAAACAGCTTTATCAGCAGTTTTATGCCCCATGATACCGACACACAGCATGTTGCCAGCTGAGACAACCGGCACATCCTTGAGTCCATAACGAGTCATGAGTTCCACGGCCTCGTTCATGCTCCTGTCATCTTCAATTATAACAGGTGGGCTGGACATAAGATTCTTTACTACAATTTCCGGATTGATCTGGGAGTAGAGAAGGGCGAACAGATCGTCACGAACCTCTGACAACGTTTTGTCCTTGACCGTAGCGGAGGCTGCCACGGCATGCCCGCCGCCCCCCAGCGATGAACATATCTGCCCGACATTCACATCAGGATTCCTGGATCGCGCGACAAGATGAATCCTGTCCCCCATACGACCAAGAGCAAAAGCGACCTTGATCGACTCCATATCCATGAGTTTATGAACCAGAAGGGCGAAATCCGGAACGAACTTATCCGTTGAAATTTCAGTAATGATGACATCGATGCCATGAATGTCATAATTACTTGCATTTTGGAGAAGTTCTCCAAGGTTGGTGATCTGCTCTGCAGACAATTCACGAGACAGCAGGTCGGATATGACTTCAAGGTCCATCCCCTGGCTCTTGAGCCAGCCTGCCGCCTCAAAATCATAAGGAGTCGTTGTGTTGAAACCGAATGACCCGGTATCCTCATATATTCCAAGACCGAGAAGAGTGGCCTCTTCAGAGGACAGGGAGAGATTTCTGGCACGAATCTCAGATATAAGAATAGTTGCAGTAGAACCCCAATCCTTGACGACACTCTTTTCAGAGACAAGATCATCATCCGTATCGGGATGATGATCATAAAGATGTATACGCAAGTCCGGATTGTCGAGAACCGGACGGACGTGAGGTATTCTGGAGCGTTGACGGGTATCCACCACAACAAGAAGCTCGACAGATTTCGGATCAATATCCTTGAAGGCTTTGAAATTAAAAAGATACGTCGTGCTTTCAATAAAAAAATTGCGGAGATTTTTTTCCTGACTTCCGGGAAAAACAAGCACTGCGTCCGGGTACAACTTGCTTGCAGCGACCATACTTGCCAAAGCGTCAAAATCCGCGTTGGCGTGAGCGGTAATAACTGTATGAGCTTTGATTTTTGAATTTTTTGTCATATATTTCAGCTAAATTCCAGATCGTGGGTGATATTCCTGATGTATGCTTTTCAATCTTCCCGATTGAATATGCGTATAAATTTCCGTCGCCGAAATATCCGCATGCCCCAAAAGCAGTTGAACAGTTCGCAAATCTGCACCGCCTTCAAGCAAATGCGTTGCAAATGAATGTCGAAAAGTATGCGGTGAAATGCTTCGTTTAATCTCTGCCTTTGCCGCAAATTTCTTGATCAGTTTCCATACTCCCTGACGAGTCAGCCCTTTACCGGACCTATTAAGAAACATGAAATCTTCCGCAGGTTTGAAAGATGGACGGGTTTGCTTCAAGTAACGGTTCAACACATCCTGCGCCGTATAATGGATCGGCACAAGCCGCTCCTTTGAACCTTTACCGAAAACCCGCAGCAATCCGACCTGCGCATCGTAATCCAGAACTTTCATCTGAATCAACTCGGAAACACGTAAGCCTGCGGCATACAAAAGTTCAAGCATTGCTTTATCTCTCATGCCAAGTTTCGTATTTCCATCAGGCAAATCCAGAATCCGCGCAATCTCCGCCCGAGTCAAAAACTCCGGTAACTTCTTGGGAAGCTTTGGATTTTCAAGCAAATGCCCAGGATTTTCCTTATACCATTTTTCACTGACAGCGTATGAAAAAAAACCACGCAAGGAGGAAAGATGCCTTGCCAGCGAACGACTTTTCAACCCTTTGGCTCTCAAATACGTAAGGTAGAGAAACAAGGTTTGATCGGTCAACTCCTCAAGACGGAATGATTTGGCGCTCAAAAAGCCTAATAACGAAGCCAAATCCTGCGAATAGCCGGAAAGACTGTTCTCCGAGAGGCCTTTTTCTATAAGGATATGCTCAAGATACCTATCCACCCAGCGATGAGTGGGAAGATCATTTTTGTCGGACATGGATTTCTTCATACTTATTTAATCTCAACCTTGACTTAAAATGTATCAAATCAATAAATGAATCAAGGTGAATAAAGCAACATCAAGAATTAACAACAACTTTGCTTCAATTCAAATTGCGACAGAAGACCATTAAGTGTTAACGGTTCCGATTGACAGGCACTGACACCGCATTTATGAAAGTTCTTCCATAGTTTACTGAAGGAGAGCAGAAACATGTCAGAATTCAAATTAGCCGACCGGCTTTCAACACTTCCGCCGTATCTTTTTGCGGCCATCGACAAAGCCAAGGCAGAAGTTGCCGCTCAAGGCATGGATATAATCAGCCTCGGAATTGGTGATCCGGATCTTCCTACACCGGATTTCATTATCGATGCTTTGCATGAAGCGGCCAAAAAGCCGGTCAATCACCAATATCCGTCTTATGTCGGCATGATGAGCTACCGTGAGGCCGTTGCCAACTGGTACAAGGAACGTTTCAACGTCGATCTGGACGCTGCTACTGAAGTCGTCAGCCTCATCGGCTCCAAGGAAGGTATCGCACACTTTCCTCTGGCGTACATCAACCCGGGAGATCTCGCACTCGTTGCCACTCCGAACTACCCGGTTTACGGCATTGCAACCAACTTCGCAGGCGGAGAAGTCGAATATCTGCCGCTGCTTGAGGAAAACGATTTTCTCGTTGACCTTGACGCAATAGACAACGACACATGGGCCAAGGCAAAAATGATTTTTGTCTGCTACCCGAACAACCCGACGGCTGCCACCGCAACCAAAGAGTTTTACGATCGCCTGATTGAAAAAGCCAAAGAGTTCAACGTAATCGTCGTTTCTGACGCCGCTTACACGGAAATCTACTATGATCCGGCAAACAAGCCCATTTCCATTCTGGAATGCGAAGGGGCCAAAGATGTCTGCATCGAATTCCATTCTTTGTCCAAGACATACAACATGACCGGCTGGCGTGTCGGCATGGCAGTCGGTAATAGCAGTCTCATTGCAGGACTTGGCAAAATCAAGGAAAACGTGGACTCCGGAATCTTTCAGGCAGTCCAGGAAGCTGGTGTCGCCGCGCTCACGCAAGGCGAACCATATGCCGAAAAATTTCGCGCCATCTACAAGGAACGACGCGATGTTGTCAGCGCCGCATTGACCAAGGCAGGAATCAGGCATCGCGTGCCTGATGCAGCTTTCTACATGTGGTGCAATACCCCCGAAGGCTTTACTTCGTCGGAATTCGTGACCAACGTCCTGAAACAGACAGGTGTTGTTCTTACTCCCGGCAACGGCTTCGGGACTCCGGGAGAAGGCTATTTCCGCATCTCCCTGACCGTCAACAACGATCTGCTTGAGGAGGCCGTATCCAGAATATCGAAACTGTAATCTGCTACGTCAGCCTTGGTTCCAACGAGGGCGACCCCGAAGCGAACCTCAATGAGGCTCTGACGCGGCTTGAGACATATGGAGATGAAATAAGGCTTCAAGCCATTTCCAACAGCTATCAGACCGAGCCGCAAGGCGAGATCAAGGACCAGCCGTGGTTCGTGAATCAGGTCATTAAGCTGGAAATTGATGCCGAGATATGGTCACCGCAGGGTTTTCTGTCCACATGCACAGCCATTGAGGCTCAGCTGGGCAGGGAACGCTTGGTCCCCGGAGGCCCAAGGCCTTTGGATATGGACATCATATCCTGGGGAGACACTGTCGAGGATGGTGAATTCCTGACGCTGCCGCACCCCAAAGCAAAGGAAAGGGCGTTTGTTCTCGTTCCTTTGAAGGAAATAGCTCCTGAATTCGTTTTCCCAGACGGCACGACCATCGACGAAGCCCTCGATTCCATCGAATTCCGCATGGAAGAAGACAAAATCTGGCAATCGTCATAACACTTCAAACTCGGAGCGCTTCATGTTGAAGTTCATCGTCATCGGTGTAGCACTTTTTCTGGTCTACAAGCTCTTCATGGGCGACAAGAAAAAACGGGAAGTGGAAAAGGATCAAGACATCAAAGCCAAAGTGGCTTCCGGTGAAATGGTCAAAGACCCTATCTGCGGCACGTATGTGGAAAAAGATGGAAACATTCGTGTGAGGGAAGGGGAGAAGGTTCACGTTTTTTGTTCCTATGAATGTCGTGACAAATACATGAAGCAACTTGAGTCCATCACCGTAGAAACGAGTAAGGACGATAAGTAAAAAGCACCGTAGATTATCATTGAGAAAGCGGTCCGGTAAATTACCGGACCGCTTTTTTTGTACCCAAATTTTGATCAGGTTCACGCCTAACGCATACGAACAGTGCCACCCAAAGACTTCATCGATTGAAAAGCTTTAAACGCCTTAGAATGGATTTTCAAAACCGTCTTACAGCCACAGAAACAACTATACAAAACTTAAAGTGAATAAAAACTACTAAAATTCAAGTAGTTATATAAATGTCTCATAATGTAAATTATGTAAACTTTTAACAACTAACCATCTGAAAAACCGTCTCCCTCCCTGTTTTCAGCCCACCTCCCTTCTAGCCGGACTGATGCTTTCTTGGATTGAGTGTTTTCACCGAGCCTGCTAAAGAGTTTTTGATCAAACAAAAAAGACGTCATGCCGACGCAAAGAAATCTATGAAAAAACTTTTCTCTCTTTTGGCTCTGGCTTTCATCCTTCCTGTTGTCGGAATCCACTCTGCCCATGCGGCTTCGAAAACGACTTTTGAAAACTGGTTGCAGGAATACGGGGCCTGGGATCGACTTGAACAGGAATATGCCAAGGAAACGAACAGTGACTCTCCAGATGTCATCTTGAAACGAGCTGAAGTTTATCTGAACCTCAATTCCCCTCACAAGGCACTTGAACTGGTTGAAATGACCTCCACGTTCGCCGACAATGCCACGGAAGCCGAAAGACTCTGGATCGGCGGTCAGGCACATCGTGCTCTCGGCGATCTTTCAAAGGCCGTTCTCTGGTTCACTCAAGCGTCAAAGTTCATGCCCGACCCCGGTGAAAAACGGAAAAAATACAAAAACGAACAAGGATTGCAGACCGTATGGAAGGATGTATGGCTCAAAATGTATTGGGCATATGTAGCCAATCACTCATTCTCCAGAGGTCCACAGAAAGAAGCGTTGGAAAATATTTTGGCTATCGGCCAGAATGTCTGGGGTGGTACATATTGGGAAAAGGCCAATGCAGTCCTGAATCCTTCTACTGACGCCATTTCCCCTAAAGAACTGGCCCAACCACAACTCGGCTCAGACGGCATTCCCATAGCGCCCTTTGTTACACGCGCAGACACGGAACTCATTGCACAAGCTCTTGCTCTTGCATCGTTGGAAAAATACGATGCGGCCGTCGCCTCTCTGTCCGACATCAGTCAGGAACCCGTTAAAATATTTTGGGAATCATTCATTCATTTCTTTGAATCAAAAGAGTTACCAAAGGATTTGACGCCATTTGATGCTGGCAACTACCTGAAAGCATCCGCTTTTTGGCAAGGCAATTTGCTGGCCCCCTACTCCGCTTCCCATGCCCCGTGGGTTCTTGGAAATCCAGAATCAGGACCTTGGACGAAGTTCAGAAATAATCTTCTTTCAATGTCATCAGAAGAAGCTAATAAGGCTATCGACAACGAACTTGGATCCATGTTGATTTCAGAGCAAACCGCTGTATTGCTTAATAGCTTTAAGCTTGCCCTGTCCTTGTCCAATGGCAATGGCTCTGCTTCTGCCAACGCTTGGAACAAAGTTGATAAGACACAACTCCCATTCGCCATCCAATTGGCTGGCGTGTTGGTTTTCAATGAAAAATTGGATGCAATCCTGCCATCAAACCCATCTGAATCCTTTAAAATATATCCAATTTTCTCCGCATTGCTTAGTGCAGCAGGTCATGCGAACGATTCTGTCGACCAAGCCCCCTTCTGGATTTCAGCCCCTGCTGACAAGCTGAAAAATCTGTCACAGCAGGATTGGCCGCTGGACAAACTGCTTCTCCTTGCCAACTGGCAGCAGGCCTTTGACAAGAAACCGACCGACGAACTGGCCAAACGGTCAGCATTTCTGTTCAGAGAAACGGATTTCGGTGTCAGTTGCCTGCTGCATCTCGCAGATCAGGCTGTCCGGGCAAAACATTTGCTGCTTGGGGCCTTCTATCTCAATCAACTGGACATCACGAACCTGAGTACAACTCACAAGATGGCATGGCTTGACGTGAAAACCCGTCTCGAACTTGATTCGGGACGCATTGACACAGCGTTAAAGACTTTCAGCAAAATGAATGAATTGAATGTGCCGATCCCTGTCATGACACGATTGCGTATGGCTCTGCTCTACCAACAGCGCCGCAATTTCACCGCAGCACGAGAGCAGCTGATGGCCATGTGGAACAATCGAATGAATATGACAACCACCCTTCAGGCTGAAACGCTTTTCTGGCTCGGTGAAGGTGAACAGGCAGTCAGAAATACGGATAAGGCGTTAGACTACTATCTCAAACTCGCATGGCAATACCCTCAGGAAAACATCTGGGCACTGACCGCCATGTACAGAGCTTCAATCATCTATGAGAAAAAAGGAAAATACGACACAGCAAAACGTATGCTCAAAACAGTGGTCAAACGCGCTGACAGAAAAGAGCAACGCGAAGCCGCCAAGGCTCGAATTGCCGCCATCGACAAAAAGATGGGAACCAAAACCAAAGGCAAGACAGCAAGCACCCTCGTTTATCCTTTCTAAACATAAAAACGCCCGATACTAAAACTACCGGGCGTTTCTTTTAAATCATAAATCTAGGCTGTTACAATACGATTTCGTCCTTTGTGTTTCGCATCATACAAAGCCAAATCAGCTTGTTCCAAGACAAACGCCAATGACGAAACATCCGACATCTCAGCCAACCCAACGCTAAAGGTCAACTTTTCACCATGTGAGAATTCATGTTCCGCAATCTCCCTTCTCAACTTCTCAAGCAGACCCAAAGCAGCGGGAAGTGATGTTTCCGGCATGCACAGCACAAACTCCTCGCCACCATATCGGGCAAAAACATCCGTTTTACGCACCCTCCCCGCAATGAGTTGGGCAAACTCCCTTAGCACCTCATCGCCTACGGAGTGTCCATGGTTATCGTTGATCTTCTTGAACCAATCGATATCCAAAATTGCCAATGAATACGAATGTGAGTGCCGCTTGCATAATTCCAGCAATTTCTGAGCTTCCTGAAAAAAAGCACGCCTGTTGGCAATACCTGTCAATTCATCAGTAACCGCCATTTTCAGGATGTGATTGAAATTGGCATTCAGCTTGACCCGCATATCTTCAAGTGTCCTGCCCAAAATGGACAACTCATTTCTTCCTTTCCATTCACAGGAGAATTCCAAATCTCCGTTGGAAAGTTGTTCGGCCTGTCCCGAAAGACGTTTCAACGGTTTCAGAATTCTAAAATACAAAAACGGAATAATAAGTGCCATCACCCCGACAAACATCGTGATGAACAAAGCCATAGTCCGTTTTCTGGATACATCCATCACGGGCTCTATCCACCCATAATCAACAGCAATTTCCACGTACCCAAGATCCTCACCATTCTTAATGATTGTTTTACGACGTGAATGAGACATATATCGCTGAACAGATGTCTGCTTGGTGATTTGCACCAAAAACATTTCAAAGACCGATGAATACACAGTAATACTGACTACCCTTTCGTCTTTGAGAAATACATTGGCCAGATCAAGAGCTCCGTCTGGAGAAAAGGAAAGGAGATCGTCTTCAACGCCTTGGGCCAAACTTTCCAATGCAGTATCCTGATAGTGAAACAGTACATCCTTAAGATGAGCTCTCTCGGTATTAAATGAAATGACCATCCCAACACCGAGCGGAACCAAAAGGCCCACGACAAGCGCGCAAAGAATCGACAGTGTTACACTATGAATTTTACTCCGATCAAACATATTGCCTACGGACACTTCAGATCCATTTCATAATCATGAACAACAATTGAACCCAATACTATTTCCCGCTTGATTCTTTCAATGCGTTCACGCATTTCCTTTGAGACTATTGATCTATTATTCTCATCAAAAATGACATCCACAGCTCCCTGAGCGAGTCCAAGCCGCTTCAAATTGTCACGCCAGATTCCCCGTTTCGCCAACATCAAGGCAGCAAAAACAGCCATATCTGTCCGCTTGAGCATCGACGTCAGAACATGCCCGGGGAAAAGGCCATTTTGATTCAAGTCTACACCTATACCCAGCTTTCCCCTCTTGGCCGCGGCTTCAAGCACGGCAGGCCCCGCACCACCAGCTACCTGAAAGAGAACATCAGCCCCCTGATCCATCAGCTTGTTTGCCATTGCCGCAGTTGCCTTTGAATCAAACCAGGCTCCGGGATATTGTCCAATAAAACCGGACAGAACCTTGATATCCGGTTTGACATGTCTAGCACCCTGTTCATATCCGCAGAGAAAACGGCGCAGGGCCGGCATGTCAGACACGGAAACAAATCCGAGAATTCCGCTCTTTGTCGCCATGGCAGCCAGAGCACCGGCCAAAAAGGCTCCCTCGTGAGTGGACAGCGTAAAGGAATACAGATTCGGTTCATCCCAAATCCAATCAAAAACAATAAAACGGGTTGTAGAAAACGTGCGCGCAAGTTCAACCACTTTAGGATAATGCGCTCCGTAAAGCAGAAAAATCGGGGAATACCCCTGCTGTGCCAGTTGTTCTACTTTCGCGACATAATCATTCGTTTTGTCGCTCACGATGACCTCGTCACAGTGTTTGCCGGTCTTGGCGACAAATTGCTCTACACCTTTATGAATCGCAACATTGTAGGGGTTCTTTTCTATATTCAGATGATAGACGACAACAGGCTTGAACTCTTCAGCATGACAAGGAAAAGCACAACAAATCAATATAATTAAAACAAATAGAAAAACATATCTCTGCATCCCAACGTCCTGTTTCTCCGAATCTCACTCAACAAAAATAAACGCTTACCGTATCTGTAATCAATGTTAATCTGTTTATTAATCATAACAATTCAATGTTGGCGATTATTATTTAACTGTTTTCAGCTCAAAAAAATTTCATACTTCTCGCACTTCTACCAATTCCTTTGCACCATAAACAAAGAGGGGTTGCGGACGTCATCCACAACCCCTCTGTCATTATAAAGTCATCACTTTCATTCTGTATGAACGCTCTTGACGGCTCCATCCTCCATTTCGACGATGGTGTCGGCATAAGCCGCGTATTGGTGGTCATGAGTTACCATCACCACAGCAAGCCCCTCTCTGTTGAGTTCCTGCAACAAAGTAAGAATCTCCTTACCTGTTGTTTTGTCCAAGCTGCCTGTAGGTTCATCGGCAAAAAGGTAACGCGCCTTTTTCACCAAAGCCCGGGCTATGGCAACACGCTGTTGCTCCCCTCCCGAAAGCATTGATGGCAGCCTGTTCCACTTATCGTCCAACCCGACACGCTTCAGACACTGTTTCGCCTCTTCAACATGTCCAGATGAAACGGGACGCAATGTATTCATAAACGGCAACAACGTATTTTCCAGCACGGTTAGATATGGTAACAAATGATGAAACTGGAATATCACCGCAAAATCATGGTGCCGCATCATGTTCAATTCCCGCTCACTGATACGCCCGAGATCCGTCCCACCATACGTCAACTCTCCAGAATCCGGTGTCTGCAAGGTGGACAAAATATGCAGCAACGTGGTTTTCCCTGAACCGGAACGTCCGACAATAGAAACGAATTCTCCCTCATCAACAGCAATGGACACACTGTCCAAAGCCCTCGCAGGGGTTCCCTCACCATAAAACGTCTTGGATATGTTTTCAGCTTTAAGCATGTGTCCTCCTACAGACTGAGCAAGGCTTCGGAAGGCTCAATCTTGGAGGCCTTCCATGCTGGGATGAGAGCAGCTGTCACAGCCAGGCATGCAATTGCCCCACAAACCAAAGCATACCGCACCCAGTTGAATACAATTTCAGCATCCTGAGCCACGTTCAGCACTTCAAGTATCCGGAACGAAGCACCGTACCCAGCTACATACCCCACAGCTCCGGCCAATACTCCGATCAAAAAAGCTTCCACACAAAAGATGGCGAACACCTGTCTTCTGAAGTAACCCAATGAACGGAGTATTCCGATCTCCTTCTTTCTCTCATTCACTGCGGAAAGCATGGTCATACCTACCATGGCGGACGCGGTAAGAAGTATCACCAGACTGACTATCATCGCCAATTCCTTGACAAAAGAAACGGAATACATCCGTTGCTTAACAACACTCTGGAGCGCTGTGATACGCATTTCCGGCAGCCTGCCTTGTATCTGTGTGACAATATCCTCGATCGGACACCCTGCACACAGAGCGGAAACCTCGACAAAATGAATACGATCTGTTGCGCCTATCGTGTGCTGCAATGCTCCTAAATCAGCAATAAGCACCTTATCGTCATCGCCACCAGTGGATTGAAGAATACCGGCCACCTTGTAGGTTTCTTGTCCGAGGCTCACGGTATCTCCGGCAGATAATCCTAGACGGGATGCAGCAATAGCACCGGCGAGTAGTTCCTGCTCACCTTTCGGATAGTGACCATCAACAGCCCAGTAACTCTTAATCTTGAGTTCTTCTTCCCAATCAACTCCTATGACTCCGACTCTGTAACCATGAATCACTGCCGATGTAACGAGCTTGGGAGCAACCGCGGCAAGTCGATCTGTCAACTCAATGGACCGGACAGCATCTACCGTTTCTTTCCCGGAGAAAAATCGTTCTCCCATATTCATGTCGCCAAGGGTAAAACCACCATACGAGACTTCCAAGGTCTCGACGTTGGGTGCAACCAGAATATTGGCTCCATAAGCAGTCAGCTTCTTTTCCAGACTCTCACCGACCACATTTGAAACATTATCCAAAGAAACCACGCTCATCACGCCCAAGGCAAAGACAAACAACAACAATACGGTTCTCCACGGCTTACGCCGCATATTCCTCAAGGGGATAGTAAGTATATTCATGCTCCCCCCTTAAAAAAAACGTGCACCTTGCTGGATATCCACCACGCGAATACGCACGATGTCGCCATCAAATGCCCTTTTCAAAGGAGCAGGATTGCAGCCGCCCTTGACCACGTTGATACGACTTGAATGAAAGCGCATTCCGCAATTATTACACACTACAAATTCACCGGAACGACTGTACCCCTTTCGCTCTCTGAAACAGACATCGCAGGCGTCAAAGGCCGCTCGGATTACACCGTCATTACTTTTGAGCAGAAAAAACCGGATATCCCGATCTTCATCATTGTATTTGTAGTAATGGATGTCTCCATCGTTCACCTCGTTAAGAGAAATCTCGACAACCCCATTTTTGGGAACAACTTCGTCATACCCGTCACCAAAGAAGTTAAAGGCCTGAGAATCCGTCGGCGTCATGGCGATGACTGTCATGGCAACAAAGAGTAATTTCTTGATCTTATTCAACATGCTGTACTTTTGCATTTTTTCCTCACTAGCAACTGCACGAGTTAACCACATCGCGCGATTGAAATCAGACCTCAGTACAATAACTGAGGCATTTCCCGTTTCAAAAACAACGGAAAACAATAATGATTGATAGATGGAAAGGTGCGTCGGAACGCGAAGAGGCTAAATACGAAAAGACATATTGCGGAGAAAAAGCCCCGAGCAGGCCACAGAGGCGCCACGCGGTGGCCCTGAAATATTGAAGCATACAAGATGACCTACCCAGTCATCATTCCATGAGTTGAATGATGCCGGAATGGCAACCAACTGCGATGTAGCTGAAACGGGAACCGCCATAGCCGAATTCCCAACTGGAGCACCTGGAGTATGTTGACATATACAATCAACTTCGAGAGCTGCCGCAACTTGCTTAGGACAACACGTAGATGAGGGAATCGGTGACTGAGTATGCGCAGTGTCAGGTGCTTCCGTATTCGCACAATGACTACATTCTTCCTGTGCAAAACACGACTCCACCCAAGGCATAATGGACTCGCCAAAAGCCATGGGATGAATCATGACTCCCAAAATGAGAATGAGGCAAAACGCCGTTTTCAGGACAACTCGCATTAAGACAATCTATACTTTTACAGTAGGAAAGTCAAAATTGCTTTATCGGTTGATCTTTTCGGAAAAACAATGATTCAGTTCGAACAACCGCCCCTTTACTCAGTAAAATAAAAAGAGGAAGGGTTGCAGCTTATATAAGCTGCAACCCTTTTGTAATCGTGGTGCCGAAGGGGGGATTCGAACCCCCACAGAATTGCTTCCACTAGCACCTCAAGCTAGCGTGTCTACCAGTTCCACCACCTCGGCATCTATTGCTTGAACTATTCGCTCTTTGCGTCGTCACCAGTATCCTTGAACTGGATAGCCGGCTTCTGCTGATCAGCCGGAACAATCGGCTGAACCGTTTCCTTGCCCTGCATCATGATAGAATCTTGATCCGACACTTTATTGCCGGTCATAATGTTATACGTCAGGGAAGTAACCAGGAACACTGTTGCCAAGCCTGCGGTTACCTTAACCAGAAGTCCTCCCGCACCGGAGCTGCCGAACATTGTGCTGCTACCACCGCCGAAGATGACTCCCATGCCTTCGTGACCAGACTGAAGCATAACTGCGCCGATCAGGAAGATGCAGGCCAATACATGAATTACAATTACTAACGTTTCCAAAATCTTATCCCTTCTACTGGCTTATTTCAGTGAACTTGCAGCATCAGGCCAGCACGATCTGAGAAAAACTTTCGCTCTGCAAGCTCGCGCCACCTACCAACACTCCGTCGACATTGTCAAGTGCAATAATCTCACCGCAATTGGCCGGCTTGACACTTCCACCGTACAACACCCTGATATTATTGCCATTTTCTCCAAAGATGGAAATTAATATTTTTCGAGTAAATGCGTGCGCTTCAAGAATTTCATCTACACCGGCCACTTCTCCAGTGCCGATTGCCCATACAGGTTCATAGGCTACACTGATGTTTTCCGGGTCGATATCGCGGGGAACTTCTTTCAAACCGACACGCAGTTGATGCTCCAACACATCCTCGACTTTACCAGCCTTCCGCTCTTCGATTTTTTCTCCAATGCAGAAAACGACTTTCAAACCGGAAGAAAGGCCATATGCGGTCTTTTCTCCTATATATTCATCGTTCTCCCCGAGTACATGACGCCTTTCAGAATGTCCTGTCAGACCAAACTCGGCACCTGCATCAACCAACATCCGGGGAGCGATTTCACCAGTGAAAGCGCCCTCTTCCTTGATATAATAGTCTTGTCCTCCAACAGAAAAACCATCAGCACCGGCAAATGCATCCGACACAGCTCGAATCGCAGTGAAGGGAGGAAAAATAAGGACTTCACGGTCTTCAGGCAGCTTGGATGCTGCCAGATCAACCAATTCCTGAGCCGTTGCCCGGGCTTCGTCCCAAGTCTTGTACATCTTCCAATTGGCAGCCATTAACTTTTTCATTTGTTCAAGCACTCCTTTAAAGCCTTGAATGCCGGGAGTTCCTTTCCTTCGAGAAATTCGAGGAAAGATCCGCCACCTGTTGATATAAAACTAAACTTATCAGCAAGATGCAGAAGGTGAACAACTGCGTCAGTATCTCCTCCACCGACAATTGTCAGGGCATCATCAAGTTCCGCAGCCGCCCGACAGACAGCAAACGACCCTTCGGCAAATGCGGGCGTCTCAAACATTCCCATAGGTCCGTTCCAGACAATGGTTTGAGAACGATTGACGACCTGTACAAACAACTCAGCAGACTTGGGCCCGATATCAAGGACCATGGCATCTTCCGGAATATTGTTCGCATCACAAACACCCTCAGCCTCTGTAGCTGTGTGCGTTGAAGCATAGACGAAATCCACAGGCAAATGAAGCGTAGACCCGAGTTTGCCCGCCTTTTCCATTATCGACTTGGCATCAACGATCAAATCCGTTTCTACAAGAGAGTTGCCAACCTCAAGTCCCTGAGCAAGAAGAAACGTATTGGCCATGGCACCACCAATAATGATATCATCGACCTTCCCGAGCAGATTATTCAAAATTCCAAGCTTTGTTGAGACCTTGGCTCCACCTGAAATACACGTATACGGTCGTTTTGGATCGGCCAAGGCATCACCCAGAAACTCCAGTTCCTTTTTCAGAAGAAAACCACAGCAGCATTGTGTTGCGTGCTTGGGGACATCAACAACCGAAGCATTCTCCCTATGGGCCACCCCAAAGGCGTCATTGACATAAATATCTGCCATGGAAGCAAGCTTCTGTCCGAAATCTCCTCTTTCCGCAGCCGTCTTCCCTGTTTCTTCCGGGTTGAAACGAAGGTTTTCCAACATCAAAACCTGCCCCGGCTCCAAAGTAGAGGCCATGGCAACGGTTTCAGGTCCGATACAATCCGGAGCAAGAAGCAAGTCAACTCCCAACAACTCGCCTGTTCTTTTAGCGACCGGCTTGAGAGAAAGCGATGGAACAACCTTTCCTTTAGGTTTTCCCAAATGGGCACACAGAATAACTGATGCCCCGTTATCCAATGCATATTTCAATGTGGGAATCGCCGCCTGAATCCGGTTGTCGTCCGTTATGACCCCATTGTCCAACGGCACGTTGAAATCAACACGAATCAACAACTTCTTCCCATTAATATCAATATTATCAATCGCTTTCATATTTCCTTCCTCTTGCGTTTGAATACAGTCTCTATCTGAAATCGTACCTGAACAACAACGCATCTTCCTTTGTATCCGGATAATATTTTTTCCGTACACCAATCTGTGAATACCCGAATTTTTTATATAAATCGATTGCCGGTTTATTGGAAACCTTTACATCTAGAAAACTCTTGGTAATTCCCCCTGCACGACAGATTTCAAAAGCCCGCTTCAGCAGTCGAGAACCCAGTCCTCCCCTTCGACAGTTCGGATGAACCGCAAAATTGAGTATCTCCATCTCGTCTTCAATCATTGAAAAGGCTATGTATCCGACAATCTTTTCATTTTGACGAACCCCTAAAACAACATAAGCCCCTCTTTCAAGCCCAAGCAAAAACTGATCTCGTGTCCAACTATAGGCAAAACAGAGCTTTTCCAGTTCAATCAATTCATCAAGATCAGCCTTTCCAAGATGGACAACCTCGTTTTCCATTTTCCATCCTTAAACAACGCTCTTCCGCGCTGGAAAAATCCAAGTATTAAGTGTATACACACTTACAGTTCAAATCAAAAACTTCCAACCCTTCACCATGATTATTTCCAAAAAAAACTCAGTAAAACCTACCAAGGATCAGCTTGTCGAAATCATGGATGACGACAACAGACCGCTTGCCGTGCTGTCAAAAGACACTGTGCACAGACAGTTGCTCCGCCACCGGTCAGTTCAAATACTCATTTTCAATCCCGAGAAAAAAATCTATCTCCAAAAACGCAATAACATGATGCAATTCTTTCCCGGCCGGTGGGATGTATCTGCGCGTACACACCCGCATGTCGGTGAATCCACCTATAGTGCCGCGATCAGAGCTCTTCGGGAAGAACTCAATCTGGAAACAGACAATCTTGTTCGCGTACGGGAACTTGAAGCCTGTCCTGCCACCGGTTTTGAACAGATAACAATCTTTTCCATAAGTAGAAATGTCCATCCCATCACACCCAACTCGGACAACGTCTCCGAAGGGTATTACTATTCACGCGAAGAACTGACTTGCCTCATCAAGGAATTCAGGGAACTTCTCACACCCAATCTTGTGACGCTCTGGGAAGCGGGCCTGCTCAGCGACGATAGTTAATCAAGCGCAAGCAATCCACTCAGGGTTTCATGAATCCTGCTATTGGTGGCCAGTATGCTCCTTGCTCCCAAGCGATACTCTGTCGCTGCATCATATTCACTTATACGCCCACCGGCCTCTGTGACAAGCAAAGTTCCTGCTGCTGTGTCCCACGGATTCAGTGCACTTTCGTAAAACCCGTCATACCTCCCGCAGGCAACATACGCCAGATCAAGCGCAGCGGAGCCGGGTCGCCTTATTCCCTGTGTCAGAGGCAGCAAAACCTTGAGATGCGCAAGAACGGTTTCGAGATGCTCCTCAATGGCATAGGGAAATCCCGTAGCGATAAGCGATTTTTCCATTTCCACCGTTGATGAAACAGAAATAGGATTACCGTTCAAGAAAGCCCCTTCTCCTTCAATCGCTGTAAACATCTCTCCAAGCAACGGAAGATTGACCACGCCAAGAACAATCCGGTCCCGATGCCAAAGAGCAATTGAATTTGCAACAAACGGAAGGCCGTGTGCAAAGTTGGTCGTTCCATCGATAGGATCAATAATCCAGGTAAACTCACCAAGACTCCCATCGCTTTCCGACTCCTCCGCGAGAAAATTGGATTCCGGAATCAAGCCCTTGAGTTCATCTTTCAACATAATCTCAACAGCCACATCTGTCTCCGTGACAAGATCGACACGCCCTTTATGACTGATTTTCTTATGCTTTACAGCAGCGACCTTGACCATTTCGCCAGCTTTTACGGTGGCGGCAATCAACTGTTCCATGACTGCTTTTCGATCAAATACCATACAACTTCTCCCATAAAAAAAGGCGGCCTGAACCGCCTTTCTACAACTTCTGATTCAACACACTATGAACGTCGCTGAATAAAAAACTCAATGGTACGATTATAGGTTTTTTCTTCTTCAGCAGTAAAGAAACAGGCTGGAATCTCACCACGTTGCCTATGATAGTGGAGACATTCGCAACAAATGCCATGTTTGTCGCAATTGTATGTGCAAGTACAGTACTGCTCATTGATTTTTGCCCTTGGGCATTGATCTTTCTTTTTCATTATTCACGCCCCCGCTGTGAATTTACCGGTAAACAACCCCCCAAAACAAAATTGCCAATACCTTAACAACTCCATAGTGTCAATAATTCAAGCCTATTATTCACAAAAACAATGACTTTTTCTCTCTTCCATTCTTGTCAAATAATAATCAATCATATTCACGAAAGCCGTTGAATTTCAAACAATAAAAGTATACCATTTGATGGATACAATCACCTCAAAGCCCTACACCTTTTGCCAGTTTGACAACGGAACAACGCCATGTGGGAAAAAGCCTTCAGTCAGGCCCCGGAGTATCGCCAATACGCTCGTACAAAAAGGGCTGATTTACACCTGAGTTCATTGGAGGAACTCAAGGCTTTTCTTGATTTCAACCACATCAAGCATTGTCTGCTCAGACCTTACTTTGAAGTTGATTCCTACCCGTTGGTCGAAGTGCGGGAACTGCTCCCCTCGTTTGAAGTTGACCTTTATGAATATAAAGCGTTGCCGGGATTCAGCATGGTCGCATTTGAGCGGCCTATGAACTCATTTCATGAAATTTTTCAATATGATGCATTGCACTCACTCGCCGACTGGGAAGACATGCACAGGCAGGAAGGCTGTGCATTGGAAGAAAATGTCATTGCATCCAATATCCGGACCTTCCAAAGCCGCCTTCCCAAAAGACATCATCCTGATTTTCTGAAAGAATTTGAAGATACAGACATCTGCACTCTGAAGAACTATGCAAACATGCTGCCGTTTCTCCTGGAGCTGGAGCGAGCGCACGTACTCGCCCACGATCAATCCGGTCAATTCACTCTTCAAGGCATGTACGCATCACTCCCCTCCAATCTTGACAGCGAACTGAAACAATTCGGCCTCAAGATTGGAAAATTCAAACCGGGCAACAATCTGATGTACGAATGCAACCGCCTCTTCGTCTATCAGTTCATGATGGAACTCCACGGATTCCCCATCGTATCAGAACGCCGGACTTCCTCGGCCATGTTCGCCATACGGCTGCTCCGACAAAAGGAACGGTTTATCGTCAGAGTGCTCGGCCAAAGTGACAGAACCATCACGACCATGATGGCTCCGCCAGCCGACACGCCCAAACGGCTCCGCAAGTATCCGCGCATTGAAAAAATCGCTCTTGTCCAAATCAACAAGAATCAAAAAGAAACCATCGCGATGCTTGATGATCTGGGATATTTCGTAGACCGGAAAAAACGTGTCGTCATTCTGCGCGTCACGTACCAACAGCACGAATACAGCCCAAAAAACGTTCGTGAAGACAGAGCGTTATCCGTGCAGAAGCAGGAAGTCATTCACCCCATCAACGGACGAATCATCGACTCGCTGAACATCATTCAGAATGTCCAGAACATGCTCCTGCGTCTCAACGATATTGTACGAGGCGAGTACCGAGTTACGATCACTTACAAACGCAACGAAGTAATCAAAAATACCGACACCCATGAAAACCGTCTGAAAGTCCTCTACTCATGGCTTTCAAAACACATGCACCGCATAGTTGATTATTCCGAGGAATACTATGCTCAGGTAGTCCGTGTACTCGACGGTTACCTCCTTGCCCCAGATCACTATGATGTCTTCAACGAACATTATGAACTGCATCAGGAAGTCTGGTCGAGATACAGTCAGATTCAACAAGCACGCAAAATTCGGGTCCTTGAAGATTTACGACATAGGCAGTATAAGGGCGAACCGGTTTCATACCATCGCATGCTTGAACTGATGACCGGTATTCTCAGCGAATTGAAATTTGAAATTGTTAACTATTTTGACAAATTGGTCATCAAGGTTCTAATTATTGGTGGAGACGTTCTTTCAGACCCGTATTTACTCCGTAAATACGTGAATGCAAAGGAAAGCACGCTCTCTCCATACGGACTTGAAATCAGAAGAATGTATCAGCGTCTGGTCGCGCTGCTCGATGAATTCCGCTCCATCAGGAAATCACGGACATCCAGCTCCAGCAATCCTGGCGCTTTTTAGTCACAATACCCTCAGGAGGAAAAATTGGACTCACTCGCAACCACGCCGCTGACTGACTGGCACCGCAAAAACGGCGCTAAAATGGCTCCTTTCGCAGGTTTTGACATGCCTGTTCAGTATAAAGGCATCATCATCGAACACAACCATACCCGTTCCAAAGCCGGCATTTTCGACATCTCCCACATGGGAGAATTCGAGTTGTCCGGCCCCGGTGCAAAAGACGCGTTGAACAAAGTCGTCAGCCACGACCTGAACACCCTCGCTCCGGGCAAATGCCGCTATGGATTTCTGCTCAACGAAACCGGCGGCATCAATGACGACCTCATTATTTACTGCCTTGCTGAAGATGAATATATGCTCGTGGTCAACGGAGCATGCAGGGAAAAAGATTTCAATCACATCAAAGACAACCTGCCCAATGACCTGACTCTCTCGGATGTCAGTGATGAGACTGCTAAAATAGATATTCAAGGCCCTGAAAGCCTTGATATTCTGAACGCACTCATGGGAGCGGACTGGAAGCACCTCAAGTACTTCAATTTTGAAATAACCGAGACTCTCGGATTTTCCATGATCGTCAGCCGCACAGGCTACACAGGGGAACTCGGCTATGAACTGTATCTGCCATCAGACAAGGCTCTCGAAGTCTGGGAAAAACTGGTTGCCGACGAACGCGTTGAGCCCGTTGGACTGGGTGCACGTGATACTCTGCGCCTTGAAATCGGCTACCCGCTCTATGGTCAGGATCTTGATGAAGCTCACACCCCGGTCGAAGCCGGCGCTGGTTTCTTCCTGAAAAAGGAATCCGACTACATCGGCAAATCGGGGCTCGGCACTGTCAATGAATCGCTTGTTTCACTGACCATCGCTGGACGTCGCACGGCCCGCCATGATGACGCGATCCTGCTGCCTTCCGGCGAAACCGTCGGAAGAGTTACCAGCGGCTCATTTGCACCCAGCATGGGGCATTGCGTAGCATTGGCCTACGTCAAGGCAGAGGCTGCTGATAACGAGGAATTCCTCGTTAAAACCGCCAGGACCGAGCTTAAAGCTCAGAAAACCTCACTGCCCTTCTACAAGGAAGGTACAGCCCGCAAAAAGCTCGACTAAAAACAATTCTAAAAAAAAAGAGAAGGGCAAATCCTTATGGGATTTGCCCTTCTTTAATGTATGGTCCTGTCTTCCAGAGCCGAGATTGATAACACCTTTCACTTCGGTTCAAGCTCAAGCATCCGTCGCTCCAGCCGCTCCCTTTCGTGAGCCATGACTTCCTCGGTCAGCTTTTCCGTGGTGACCTCCATGGGTTCACCAGCATAAACCGGGCAACGGGAAAAGGGATACGGCACAACGAATTTATCCCACGACTTATCAAAAACCTTTTTCTTTTCCGGGAAACCACGCAAAGGGATAATCTTTGCTCCTGCGCGTTGAGCCAGAAAAATAACACCATCTTTGGACTTATGGCGAGGCCCCTTGGGACCATCAATCGTAAAGACAGCAATGCGATTCTTCTTTTCCATTATTCGTTTGGCCTGAAGCAATGCCCTGACCCCACCTCGAGTGCTGGACCCCCGGACCGTAATATGCCCCATTCGTTCCAATACCCGAGCAATAATCTCGCCATCCTTGCTTTGACTGACAAACGTCACAAGATTGGACGTAATAAGGCTCCCGTAACCGGTAACCGGAAAGATTTCACCATGCCACAAGGCAAGCACAATCGGCTCGCCTGCTGCGTTCATATCAAGCATAGTCTGCCAGTGACCATGAGGCTCAAAACGTATGGTCCTGACCCATGTTTTATATAACCCTGTAATAAGGGGAGAAAGGCTGGCCGGATCAATAGGAATTTTCATAAATACTTCACAGTTTTTCGATGTTTTCCCTTTATTATAGACACTTTTTCATTAGGGCAAGCGCACTCAGCATAGACATCTGCTCTCAAACCGCGACACTCGATTGACTCTATCAATTTGACCTAAAGTCTTTCTCTATGGTTCTCTTTTCAAAAGGAGAAAACAGATGCCTCAAATTCATATAGATTGTCAGGGACTGCCCTGCCCTCAGCCTGTTTTGAAATGCAAAAACACGATAGAGGAACAATCACCGGATATTTTTTCCATTACGGTAGATAATGAAGCCGCAAAAGAAAACGTTTCGCGATTCGCTTCAACCCAAGGATATGAAGTTGCTACTGAAGACGTAAACAATGAATATCTCATCACCATGACCAAAAATAACGATAAAACTGCAGAATGTCAGGCCTGCGAAGTGATGAACACCGCGCAGTTGGCCCAGATCGGCGACCAGAAGACACTTGTTTTTCTTGCTTCCGACGTCATTGGCTCCGGTGATGATGAACTCGGTGCCAAACTCATGCAGAACTTTCTTCTCACGCTCAACGAACTTGGCGAAGAGCTTTGGCGCATCATTATGCTCAATGGCGCAGTAAAACTCGCTGTTCCCGGCAACCCGGCCATGGAAACAATTAAAAAACTTGAAGATACTGGCGTGTCCATCCTTGTCTGCGGCACCTGTCTTGAACATTTCGGACTGACTGGAAAGAACGGCGTCGGTCAGGTAACCAATATGCTCGACGTGGTGACAAGTTTCCAACTTGCCAGCAAGACCATTCGCGTTTAATAACGCGCTTGATGGTCAGCGGGTACTGCACGTATGCATCCGGCTACCTCATAATAGAACAGCCATAAAGGATGCACCCAATGCCTGACAATAACAACCTGATTCGACTTAATAAATTCATTGCCCAATGCGGCATCGCGTCACGACGCGGTGCCGACGATCTCGTTTTTGCCGGTCGAGTGACTGTCAATGGCAGTGTGGCGGATTCCCCGGGCATCAAGGTAACTTCTTCCGACAAGGTCACGGTCGATGGCAAAACCATCCGCCTTGACCAATCTGGCGGCAGCGACATAACGATCATGCTCCACAAGCCAGTTGAGACCGTAACAACAGCCAAAGACCCACAAGGCAGAGAAACGGTTCTGGACCTGCTCCCTGCCAAGATTCAGAAAATGCGCCCCTTTCCGGTCGGTCGTTTGGATTTTTTCTCGGAAGGTCTGCTGCTGCTGACCACGGATGGCGAGCTCTGTTATCGGCTGACTCACCCCAAATGGCATTTGCCCAAGGTTTACGAAGTAACTATCAGGGGTACGGTTTCCGACCACGCACTCAAGACGATGCGTAACGGCATGACACTGAGTGACGGTGAAAAACTCGCACCGATCAAGGTTGAACGAAAAAAGGCAATCGCAGGAAATCAGACTTTGGAACTCACCCTGATTCAGGGCATCAACCGTCAGATTCGACGCATGTGCGATGATTTCGGCCTGACCATTCTGAGACTGCACCGCGTCAAACAAGGTCCTCTGTCTCTTGGAAGTCTCAAGCGCGGAAAATGGCGGGAGCTTAACGCCAAGGAGCTTTCAGCCCTGAAAAAGGCCGTCAAGCTAGCCTAGAATCCCTGAGTATTGTCCTCAACCTGCACGCCTTCCGGCGGTGTAAAGGCAAACATCCCTTGGGGAAGATCAATATCAAGCTCTACGTTGGATAAACGCAACTCGTTTCCATTCCCGTAGAAATCAACGATCATGACCTGACGCAGCAAACCGCTGTCAGGCTCAACGCCGATATAAGCCAATACCATCCCCGGTTCGGCCTCTTTCGGAACAAGCTGCATGACGCTGAAACCCTTGCCCCACTTGGCTCGGACTTCATCAGCGCCCTGCCACTCTGTCTTGACGACAAAGTCTTCCTTGAGATTGGCCTGACCAGAGATAAAACGCAGAATTGTCTTGGAATCCAGAAGGGATGCAACGCTGTACTTCAAGGCAAGCTGTTCATCCTCGATGTAATCCCATGCATAGTCAGGACCAACAATCAGCAACTCTTTTTCAGGCTTCACAGTTTCCCAACGAACCTTTGACGGCTGCTTAAACCAGATGTGCCCTGTGCGCTCTTCGACTTCACCGCTTGCAACATTGGTCAATTCCTGAACAAAATCAGCCCGAAACGTCTTGAGTGTTTCATAACGCTGCTGAATCAAATCCGGAAGCTCTTCAACGGGAAGTGAATCGGCTGCCACCGCACAAAATGGGAAAAGACAAAACGCCACTAATGCAACGCTTTGGATAAAAGATCTGGTCATGAAAACTCCGATTATTCTTTGGAAAGTACTTTGCGAGGCTTACTGCCTTCCTGTGGCCCGAGAATCCCGTCCATTTCCATCTGTTCAATGTATCTGGCTGCACGGTTGAACCCGATCCTAAAACGTCTCTGCAAGAGTGAAATAGACGCCTTACCCTGATCAAGCACAAACTGTACCGCTTCGTCATATACAGGGTCGTCAGATTGGCCGATACCTGCGGAACCGTTGGGACCGCTGGTTTCCTTTTTCCAGTCAGCAAAATCAAGTTCGAATTCCTGCGGTTCATGTTCCTTCCAGAAATTCACGACCTGCGCAATTTCTGTTTCATCAACGTACGCACCGTGCATACGTTTCAACTTGCCGCCGCTCGGCTTGAACAGCATATCGCCTCGTCCGAGCAGACGTTCCGACCCTACAGCGTCAAGAATTGTCCGAGAATCAAATTTCGATGTAACAAAGAAAGAAATACGTGTTGGAAAGTTGGCCTTGATGAGCCCGGTCACAACATCAACACTCGGACGCTGCGTGGCCAAAACCATATGAATGCCTGCAGCACGGGCAAGCTGTGCCAACCTGACAATACATTGTTCGACATCCTTGGCGGCAGTCATCATCAGATCTGCCAACTCATCAATAATAATGACGAGATACGGCATGGTCTTCATATGTGCGAATTCCTCGGGAATATTATCGCCCATGTCAGCCAATTTCTTGTTGTATCCCTCGATATTACGCACACCGAGCTGCGCCATCTTCTGATAACGGCAATCCATCTCGAAAACAGCCCACTCCAGAGCGCTTTTGGCAAGATTCATCTCAGTCACAACCGGATGAACCAAGTGCGGCAGTTTGGCATATGGCGCAAGCTCAATTCGCTTCGGATCGACCAAAAGCAGTTTCACCTTATCCGGTCCAGCCTTGTAAAGGAGACTGAGCAAAAAACCATTAATTCCTACAGACTTACCGGCTCCAGTGGCCCCTGCAACCAGAAGGTGCGGCATTTTCGCCAAATCCGCCACACGAGTCGTTCCATGAATGTCCTTGCCCAATGCCAATGTCAATGGAGACGGGCTATCAGTAAAGGCTTTTGATTCCAATACCTCACGTAAATATACAGTCTCGCGATCAATATTCGGAATCTCGATCCCCACACTGTCTTTGCCGGGGATGGGAGCTTCGATACGCACAGACTCAGCCTTCAAAGCCAAGGCAATGTCATCAGTCAAGTTTTCAATCTTACTGACCTTGATACCAGGAGCAGGCTTGAATTCGAACATGGTGACAACCGGACCGGGAACGACGCGCTTGATTTCACCCTGTACATTAAAATCATTCAGACATTCCTTGAGTCGATCAGCCAAAGGCTGCAGCACTTCAGGCGTCTGCGTGGTCTTTTGCTCTGGCGGAGCCGTCAGTAATTCAGTGTTTGGATATTCATCTCCTGCCGTATTTTTCGACACTGAAGCCACCTTTGGCTTCTTTGGCTGCGCCTTGGGCTTCTGCTGACTTTTCGGCTTATTTTTCTTACCATCGTCAAGATCGATAAATTGAATATCCATGGATTCTTGCGGCTCTTTCTCTTCCTCTTTTGCCGCTTTTTTAGCCGCCTTGGCATCTCGCTTCTGCTGACGTATCTCAGATCGTTCAGCAGCCCCTTCACGGTACTGCATCCACTTTTCAACAATGCGACTCCAGACTGAAGCCCAGCTGAATCCTGCAACTGCCTGAAAAGATACGATGGTAACAAAGAGCCACAACAAGAACGCACCAACTGGACGAAGATACGGCAGGGTAAAACGAGTGATGATCTCCCGCCCCAGATATCCGCTGCCAATCAAACCATATGCATCCGGTGGGACATCGGCGATCCAAGGATGCATGGCCCATGCTTCAAAAACAATAAACAGCCCGACAAGGCCAGCCCAACGAGTCTTGGACATCCGAATCCGGCTGACGAACCTTCCCAATCCAATATAAAGAAAATAGAAAGGCCAGACCATGGCACCAAGGCCAAACATGGCAACAAGAAAACCTGCACAGTATGAACCGGCAACCCCGACGACATTCTGAACATTCCAATCATTGCTTACGGCCTGATTAAAACTGGGATCATTGGGATGGAATGAAAGCAAACTCAAAAAAAGAAAAGCGGAAAGAAAAAGAAAAAACAGACCGGCAAACTCTCTGCCGTATCCCTTTCGTTTAGTCTGTGCCGATTTAATCTGCTTTCGAGCCACGTAGAATCCTCACTTTGAAAAAAAGGTCATGGACAGCGAACCGCCCATGACCTTTTTACGCAATTTTCACAAAGAGTTGCAAGTACTGATTATTCACGTCCAAGGTATTCACCGCTACGGGTGTCCACCTTGATGAGGTCGTCCTCATTGATGAAAAGCGGTACGTTGACCTGAAGACCGGTCTCCATAGTCGCAGGCTTGGTTGCGTTACTCACGCGGTCACCCTGTACGCCCGGATCTGTCTGGGCAACTTTCAAAGTCACGTTTGCAGGCAGATCAACACCGATAAGTTCCCCATTATACAGGTTAACTTTAACAGTATCGCCTTCCTTGATATAGCCACCCTTTTCACCAACATTCTCACCAGCGACGTTCATCTGCTCGTACGTTTCCAAATCCATGAAAACAAAGTCCGATCCATCCTTATAGATGAACTGCATCTCGGTAAAAACCATATCCGGCTTTTTGACCTTTTCACCGGATCGAAAAGTCTTATCCAGAACCTGCCCAGTCTTCATCTGACGCAGCTTGGTGCGAACCATAGCTCCGCCCTTGCCCGGTTTGAAATGCTGAAATTCAACAATTTCAAAAGGTTTACCATCTATTTCAATTTTCAGACCGGTCTTGAATTCCTTGGTCGAAATCATATTTACTCCCTATAATTTTGTCTCCGTCAACGCGGAGAAACACCTTTTCTCTTTAAACTAACCCTTGATGTGCTGATATAGCGCTTCAACAGCAAGGGCATAACTCAGAATCCCAAAACCGGCAATCACGCCGACACACCTTTCGCCCATCAGACTCTGCTGCCGCAACGGCTGATCTGTTCGTGCCCAGATGTTACTGATATGCACTTCCACACATGGCACTTCGATCCATGCCAGACAGTCCGCCAAGGCGAGGCTCGTATGCGTGTACGCACCAGCATTGAAGACCACACCATCAATCCCCTCTTCGCGGGCCAACTCCAGACGATCAATAAGAGCGCCTTCGGAGTTTGACTGGAAATGAGTCGTAACGACGTCGACAGCCCGGTCTCCCATTACCTGACGAATAATTTCAGGCATGTCATCCATGGTTTGCGAGCCGTAAATTTCCGGCTGCCGCTTGCCGATGTACCCCAGATTAGGTCCGTTGAGAATCAATACTCTGAGCTTACCCATTTCGCCTCCACACATCCCGATTGCCGCTTTCGTGCCTTGACTAGAAGCCACAATAAAGAGAACATTACATTTTAAACATCCAAACACGAAAACGGTATTTCTTTATGAACCGATCCATCGAGTTAGTCAAAACAATATACGAAATCAAGCAACTTGAGAACTTTGATGAGGCACAAATTGCCCTTGCCGGCCGTTCCAACGTCGGAAAATCATCTCTCGTCAACCGATTGGCAGGTCGCAAAAAGCTGGCAAAGATCAGCTCGAAACCGGGTAAAACCCGCAGTCTGAACTATTACAAAGTAAATCCGGATGGATTTTTTCTTGTAGATCTGCCTGGTTACGGCTACGCAAAGTGTTCCAAGACTGAACGGGCCAAATGGGCAAAATTGATTGAGGCATACATACAAGGCAATTCACAACTCAAAGCAGTTGCCGTTCTGCTCGACTCACGTCTCAAGCCACAAAAGCTCGACCTTGAACTCACGTCCTACCTTCGAAACATCGGCATTCCGATCATCCCGGTCCTGACCAAATCGGATAAACCGAAACAGAAAGAACGCTCCATAGTACAAAACCAGTGGCAGGACATTCTGCAACAAGACAAAAAGCCGCTTCTTTTTTCCAGCAAAACCGGAATGGGCGAAGAAAAACTCTGGAATATTCTTGCTGAGTACGCCGGGGAATGATCAGGAACGAAGCAGTCGCAAACCGACCAGCCACTCACGAAGAGTTGACTGAAACCCCGGCAAGGCGACCCACGCCAACCGAAGCGACGCCACACCACCCATAATGATATTGCCGAGCCATGCAGCTAAAATGGGCGGCAGCACGCCCTTCTCGCCTGCTGTCGCCCCTACTACGTGGACGCCGTACTGAACAAAGATAATGATGAGTGAAAGCCCGATATTCGCGTAAACATTCTCCGAAAAAGTCGTCAACATCAAAGCCATCATCGCCATCACTGTGATGGAAAAGGCATACGACCATTTTCCGTGCCATGCCGTCCTGAGAATTTCCACATTCGACCCCGAAGCCTCAAGCTTCTTGATCGTCCTTGAAAGTTCCATCAAGGGCAGTTGAGCCTTGTCGCCCTTCAATTCAACGGCGGCATACGCCTTGAGATTCTGACGAACCGACAGGAACTGCGACAACCGGTTGACGGAGAGAAATGTCCTTGTGTCCAGTTCGTGAACATCCAGCAGTCCCCAGCCGTTATCATCGATAAGGGCTTTTTTCGCCGTCAGAATGCGAATCAACTCCTGATTGTCCGTAGCGAATTCGTACACGGTAATACCGGTAGCTCTGCTTTTGCCAGGGAACGCCTCGTCAGCAAGGACGATAAACGGTCCATCCCTGAACCACAGCTTATGGATTTTCAATTCATCCAGATGCTTTTTACGGACATCCTCTTTCCATATCCTGTTAGCCTCATATTCTCCAAAAACACCGAGAAACTGAGAAAACACAAGCTGTCCGGCACCCCATACAAGGCCATAGATCAGAAAAAAACGAATAAGCCACGCAAATGACACCCCTCCCGCCTGCAACGCGAGAAGTTCCTTGCTTCGGGTCAAAACACCCATCTGGATAACCATTGCCAGAAGGAAAATCGCAGGCATAAGCTGCGACACAATCACTGGAATTTTAACAAGAAAATAGAAAAGAATCGTCTCGACTCCAAGGCCGGCACGGATAAAATCATCAAGACGGTCAAAGACATCTGAAAGCAGATATATACAGGTGCCGACAGCAAGACAGATAATCATCAGAAAAAGATTCTGCCGGATAAGATAGCGACTCAGTACGCCAATTCCCAGAAAAGGTCTCATGAAGCCACCTTCAACCACTTACTGCGAAGATGGGCAATCCACTCAACAAGCGGGAACGTCCGTTCTTCATTGGCGAATTTTGCTCCAAGCACCGCCACGAAAATATACAGGAAATTAGGAGCCCACAAACCGTAAACAGGCGGAATAGAACCAGATTCCCCCATACTGACACCGACGGAAAACATACTGTAATAAACCAAAAAGAGCCCCATTGAGAGCAGAAGGCCATATTGCTGTTTCAATCCTCTGAAAACATACGCGATAGGAATGGCAAACATGCCCAGAATAATACACCCCAACGGCAAAGTCAGCCGCTTGAAGTACTCGGTATCGACCTTACGGTGGAATCGCGGCGTCTGATACGGTGCTTTTGAAGGATCATTCCTAATTTCGCGAAGACGGGAAAACGGCATATCCTTGGCTTTCTGCTCACTGAAATTAAACCCGCCGAGCAGCTTTCCAAGGTCCAATTTAACCGAGTACGACCCAAAGCTCAGAATATTCAACTCATCATTGTTCTGACGAAATATCTTGCCCTTATTGAAAATAAGTTTGACTTCCGCATTCTCCGGGTTGGAAACAATTTTCGCCGTCGGCGCAACAATAACGACAGAAGATCCCTTGACTGACTCATCACGAACAAAGGCGAATTTCAATTCCCCCTTCTCGTTGTCCACCTGATGAGCATAGAAGGTAAATCCTGGGAATTCCTTATTGAACACCCCCGGCTGAAGGGCAAACTTGGAATGCGTTCGTGCAAAATGATACAACTTTGTCTTGAACATATCCATTCCCCACGACAACCCCCAAAAAGAAATTCCAAAGGTGAACAGAGTGCATAGCGTGCAGAAAAGAACAGGCGCTGGCAGCATTTTATAAAGACTGACGCCGTTGGCCTTGAGAGCCGTCAGCTCATTGTCCGTACTCATCCGCAAGAACGTAAGGAAGACACTGAGCATGGTGGAAATCGGCGTCACCAGCAGCAGGAAAAAAGGCGTCAGAAAAAAGAACAGCTGAAGGATATTGAAAAAACCGATGTTCTGAGAAAGAAACAGCGAACGCAACTGCAACATCCGCCCAATGAGAATCAATCCCAGCAGGCAGCTAACAGTCAGGCCGAACAGCTTTAGCAGTTCCTTGAATATTTCGCGATGAAGAAGTTTCACTGGGACGGACTAATCCTTTTTTTCCCTGTAAAAACGCTGGAGAAACTCCACATCCTTGGGCCCCAGATTGAACCTCACAGCCGCCTCTTCAATAAGGCCCTGCAGCCCCTTTTCTTCGTCAGCAGTCTGCATCTCGCTGATCCAGGCGACGGCTTTACGGGTCAGTTCGCTTTGAGGCATAATGGTAGTCATACTTTTTTTCTCCGTGATGTTTCTGTACAGCATAGGGAAATACACCACCTTCCAAGGGGTTGCAAGACACGGTTTCTTGAGCTAGGCCCTTTTCCAATACAGTTTCAACATTATTCAATCGGGGACATAATGGCTTCATGGTACGTGGCAATCATACTTGGCGTTATTGAGGGACTCACAGAATTTCTGCCGGTCTCCAGCACAGGGCACCTCATTCTCACCGGACATCTTCTCGGCTTCACAGGCCCTAAAGCGGATACATTTGAAATAGTAATCCAACTCGGTGCGATTCTGGCGGTCGTAGCCCTTTACTGGGACCGTTTCATCGGGTTGCTGAAAAGCGATCCTGAAAAATCCTTTTCAGGGAAAAAAGGACTCTGGCTTCTGTTTCTCACGTCACTGCCCGCATCGGTTGTCGGACTGGCCACCCATAAATACATCAAGGCCTACCTCTTCAGTCCATTCACTGTCGCCTGCGCCCTCGCCGTCGGAGCCATTCTCATATTCATTGTTGAAGGCATGGACAAAACAGAGCGCTCCACGACTCTTGACGAAATAACTCCCATGCAGGCTCTTGGTGTGGGACTGTTCCAATGCCTCGCACTTTGGCCGGGATTCTCCCGCTCTGCTGCAACCATCATGGGCGGCATGCTCCTCGGCATACGCCGCACCGTCGCCGCGGAGTACTCTTTCATTGCCGCTGTCCCGATCATGTTTGCCGCAACAGGATACGACTTCATGAAAAGCTACGCGCTATTCAAAACTGACGACCTCATCTTTCTGGCAGTCGGATTTGGTGTATCTTTCATCTCCGCATGGGTCGCGATCAAGGCTTTCATATACCTTCTGGGCAAACTGACGCTTCGTCCTTTCGCGGTCTACCGTCTCATTCTCGTCCCACTGATTTTCATGTTTTTATAAATGATTCCAAAAAAATGAAACTTTTTTGTTTTTTCCACTTGCCAAGCTGAAAAAGTCGGTCTATACACTGTCTCCGCATTGAGCGAAACAAATGTGGCGAGGTAGCTCAGTTGGTTAGAGCATGCGGCTCATATCCGCAGAGTCGGAGGTTCAAGT
>Ga0070729_10000171_pt1 | contig 159398 bp, 130 predicted proteins | sample tdDd472_FD_66725 | JGI IMG/M metagenome (GOLD analysis project Ga0070729, IMG submission 66725) | Marine sediment microbial communities from the Atlantic coast under amendment with organic carbon and nitrate - tdDd47.2 | ecosystem: Environmental > Aquatic > Marine > Coastal > Sediment...
GAGCATGTTTTAAGAGCAAAAATTGGAATGACATCGCCAAATATGCATATGCGCGATCCAATTATTTATCGTATTCTGCATAAAGAACACCACAGAACAGGAAATAAATGGTGCATTTATCCAATGTACGATTTTGCTCATGGTCAATCAGATTATATTGAAAGTATTACCCATTCGGTTTGTACTCTTGAATTTGAAGTACACAGACCATTATACGATTGGATATTAGATCATTTATACGTTGAAGGAACAATTAGACCTCGACAGATTGAGTTTGCTCGATTAAATTTGAGTTACACTATAATGAGTAAGCGTAAACTTTTAGAATTGGTTCAAGAAAATTTAGTTTCTGGCTGGGACGATCCACGTATGCCAACAATAACAGGACTACGAAGAAGAGGTTTTACTCCTGCTTCAATTCGAAAATTTGCCGATACAATTGGTGTTGCAAAACGAGATAACGTAATTGATGTAGCGCTACTTGAACATAGTTTACGAGATGATCTAAACAAAACAGCGCCACGTGTTATGGCCGTACTTAATCCGTTAAAACTTGTAATTACAAATTACCCAGAAGATAAAGAGGAAAGGATGACAATTGATAATAATCCTGAAGATGAATCTATGGGAACACGTGAAATGCCATTTTCTCGTGAGATTTATATTGAGCAGGATGATTTTATGGAAGATGCTCCTAAAAAGTTCTTCCGTTTAGCTCCAGAAAAAGAAGTTAGATTAAAAGCTGCCTACATTATAAAATGTGAAGAAGTAGTTAAAGATTCAGCTGGAAACATTACTGAACTTCGTTGTACTTACGATACAGATTCAAGAAGTGGAAGCGGAACTGAATCAAGTAAGAGAAAAGTAAAAGGAACACTTCATTGGGTTTCGGCTAAACATGCAATTGATGCTGAGGTTCGGGTATACGACAGATTATTTGTTGATGAAGATCCTGCAGGACACAAAGACAAAGATTTTAAAGAATTAATAAATCCTGAATCATTAAAAGTGATAACAAATTGTAAAGTTGAACCAAGTATAAAAGATGCTGAACCAGAATCAAAATATCAATTCCAACGATTAGGATATTTCTGTACTGACAGACGGGATTCTAAACCTGGAAATCTGGTGTTTAACAGAATTGTTCCTTTAAAAGATTCGTGGGGAAAAATGAAAAAATAAAAAAATTCATCCGGACAAATGTTCCGGATGTTTTTTTATTTACCCATTAAATCTCTTAAAACTACCGAAGCACAAAAACAACCAAAAACAGGTGGCATATATGAAATTGTACCTACAGTTGATTTTTTATTTACTTCTTGCTCATACGATATTACTGCTTTTTCATCCCACTTATCTTCTGAAAATACTACTTTAAATCCCTTTGTAACACCAAGTCTACGTAACCTTTTTCTTAAATTAGCTCCCAAACGACAGTTATACGATTTTGAAATATCATTAATAGTAACTTTTACAGGATCGAGACGTCCTCCTGCACCCAAAGAACTAACTATTCTTAATCCCTTTTGCAAGCTATGGTATATTAAAAAAACTTTTGGTGACAGGGTATCAATAGCATCAACAACATAATCAAATGGTTTGTTAAGCACCTCAATCATTTTTTCATCCTTAATATATTCCTGAATAATATTAAGTTTTAAATTAGGATTAATATCTAATAATCTATTCCCTAATACTTCTGCTTTTGGTTTTCCCATAGTACTTTCCACAGCAGGCAATTGCCTATTTTTATTTGTTGGATTTAAATGATCCCCATCGACAATGGTCATTTTACCTACACCAGCACGACAAATATTCTCAGCTGCATATGCTCCAACACCTCCTAATCCTACAACCAAAACATGTGCCTTTTGAAGTTTTGCTAGGCCGTCTTTCCCTATTAACAATTCAGTTCTTCCTAGCCAATTCTCACTACTCATTTAATAATCTTTTTAAATTCAGCATTAACTGCTTTTTTAATGTATTAATACTTACTCCCATTTTTAAAGCAGCTAATTTGTATAAATTTTTTATGTCAATTCGAAAATCATCCGTTTCAAGGAAAAATTTTTCGATAGGTAATTCACAAAAGTAATCACTCAATTTTGAGTTTTTGCTCTTTATATGATGGCAAAGAGATAAATAAAATCCATGATCAATAAAATCAAATGCCATATGTTTACTTCCATTAAAATGATGAATAACCCACGGTACTTTCGATTTTGTCTCCTTCTTTAGTTTAAAAATCTCATTGTGAGCTTTTACTGAATGTATAATTATGGGTAGTTTATATTTATCAGCAATTTCAATGTGATATCGAAATACTGTAGTTTGTATATCTAAATCAGGGCCTTTCAGCTTATCAATACCAGTTTCACCGATAGCTATTATTGATTTTGATTTTACTAGTTGGTCGAGTTTACTTTTAATTTCAGTTTCGTCTAAAACATTAGCATGCCAAGGATGTAAACCTGCAGTAAAAAAAATCTTATCACTATTACTAACGATAAGATCTTCTTGTAAAAACTTACTTTGTATAACAACCTCATCTTCAGCTGGCACTTGCTGATGTGCATGAAAATTTAGATATAAATTCTCATCGAAAATCATTATACTTCTATAATTATTCTCTTTTAATATTATTAATTCCTGTTTCTAATCTTTTAAGCGTTTCTTCTTTTCCTAAAAGCAATGCTATATCAAGTACACCAGGTCCAATTCCTGCTCCAACTAAAACTAATCTGAAAGGATTCATTAGCTGACCCATTCCAAATTCTTTGCCTTCAAGGAAATTTTGAATTGTTCTTTCTATGCTATCATGATCGAAAATTTCAAGTGCCTCTAATTGCTTTTTAAATTCCGAAAGTATTTCAGAAGTGCCTTCTTTCCAACGTTTCTTAACTACTTTAGGATCATACTCTGTAGGAGCTTGAAAAAAGAATGACGACTGATTCCAAAAGTCAGAAACAAAGTTTGCACGTTCTTTAATTAGTTTTACAACTTTAATTACAAAACTATCCTCAACCTGAACTCCTTTTTCCTTCAAAATAGTTTGGAAAGCTCTGGCAAGTTTTTCGTCCGACTTAGAAGTTAGATATTTATGGTTAAACCACTTTGCTTTCTCATGATCAAATTTAGCGCCTGCTTTATGTACTTTGTGTAAATCAAACAGGGAAATAAGCTCTCTTAAAGAAAGAATTTCCTCTTCTGTTCCTGGATTCCACCCTAACAATGCAATCATATTATTAAACGCTTCGGGGAAATAACCTTCTTCGCGATATCCTTTTGATACTTCACCCGTTTTTGGGTCGGTCCACTCTATTGGAAATACTGGAAATCCTAAAGCATCACCATCACGCTTACTTAGTTTTCCTTTTCCACTTGGTTTTAATAATAAAGGAAGATGCGCAAATTCAGGCATTGTATCCTCCCATCCATATGCTCTGTATAACATAACATGTAATGGCAAAGATGGCAACCATTCCTCACCTCTAATTACATGCGATATTTTCATTAAGTGATCATCAATAATATTTGCTAAATGATATGTAGGCATTCCATCTGACTTAAAAAGCACTTTATCATCTAACTGGTTTGTGTTAACCTTAACGCTTCCACGAATAATATCTTCAACATGAATATCTTCATTTTCAGGCATCTTAAACCTTATTACAAAAGGCTCATTATTAACCGAATTTTCAGCTTCTTCTTCCGATAAAGTAAGGGAGTTTCTCATTGCTTCTCTTGTAAGAGCATTGTATTGTTGCACACTACTCTTTTCTTCCTTTAGTCGCTCTCTCATCGCCTCCAGTTCTTCAGGAGTATCAAAAGCGTAATATGCATTTCCGCTTTCTATCAATCTTTCAGCAAACTCTTTGTAAACTTCTCTTCTGTCTGATTGTCTATACGGACCATAAGGGCCTCCTTCATCAACACCTTCATCAATCTCAATTCCACACCATTTAAGCGATTCAATTATATAATCTTCTGCTCCATCCACGTATCTAGTTTGATCTGTATCTTCAATTCTTAATATAAACTGACCATTATTCTTTTTAGCAAAAAGATAATTAAACAAAGCTGTCCTAACTCCGCCCATATGCAATGGACCCGTCGGACTTGGTGCAAATCTGACTCTTACTTTTCTATTACTCATGTTTTTAATTTTATTCCCAGTTTAAAATAACCTTTCCACTATTTCCTTCATCCATTATTTGGAATCCTTTTTCAAATTCATCAATTGGGAACTGATGTGTAATCATAGGACTTAAGTCTAATCCTGAATGCAACATTTGTTCCATTTGGTACCATGTTTCAAACATTTCACGACCATAAATTCCCTTTAAGGTTAATCCTTTAAAAATTACTTTATCCCAATTAATCCCTGTTTTTGGAGGAAGTATTCCAAGTAATGAAATTTTTCCTGAATTATACATATTATCAAGCATGTCATTAAATGCATGTTCCGATCCAGAACATTCTAATCCGATATCAAAACCAATCATTCCAAGTTCTTTCACAACATCGGCTAAGTTTTCTTTTAACGGATTAACAACTCTTGTTGCACCCATTTTTTTAGCAAGCTCAATTCTGTATTCGTTTGTTTCAGTAGCAACAACGTATCGTGCACCAGCAAATTTTGCAATAGCAACACACATACTACCAATTAAACCTGCTCCGGTTACAAGTACATCTTCACCAATAAGCGACCATGACAAAGCAGTATGCGCTGCATTTCCAAACGGGTCCATAATTGCTAACATCTCATCAGGAATAGCAGGATTCATTTTCATAACATTTGATGAAGGGACAACGACATACTCTGCAAATGATCCGTTTCGATTTACACCAATTCCAACCGTGTTTTCACAAACATGTTGTCTGCCACGACGGCAGTTGCGACAATGACCACATGCAATATGACCTTCGCCTGTAACACGCTCCCCGATTTCAAATCCAGTAACTCCCTCACCCATTTCTGCTACACGACCAACATACTCATGTCCGATAGTCATTGGTGTTTTTATGGTATTCTGCGACCACTCATCCCATCGGTAAATGTGTAAATCTGTACCACAAATCGCAGATTTTGTTACTTTTACTAATATATCGTTTACCCCAACTTCAGGAATATCAACTTCTTCCATCCATAAACCTTTTTCAGGTTTAGATTTTACAAGGGCTTTCATTTTGTTTGCCATAATATTTAAAGTTTATTTATTATTAATTTGATAGAACAAAAATACAGTATAAAAGCTTTTTAATGAAATTCATCTATATGTTTTATATAAAATATTCGATTTTCATAAAAAATAAAACCCGGGAAATCCCAGGTTCTATTCAACAAGCTTTGTTACTTGTTTATTTGAAACATTATGAATGTTTAAGAAACTCTATCCACATTTTGAATGCCCACAATCGTGGCAAATCAAACAACCTTCCTGATAAACAACGCTCTCTGAGCCACACTCTGAACATTTAGTGCCTGCTTTAGGTTTTGTTCCATCAGGTATATACTTCTTTAATGCTCTTTCAACACCGTTCTTCCATGTATTAATAGTATCACTATCAAGTCTTAAAGATTGCACTAAACGAACTACGCTTGGAATAGGCATTCCATGACGAAGAACTCCTGAAATAAGTTTTGCATAATTCCAAAATTCTTTTTGGAACATATGCGACAGTCCCCCAAAAGTATTTTCGTATCCATACTTATCAATATATTGGAAATCATATCTACTCTTGCCTTCTCTATCCTTTACTTTAATAATCTTTCCTTTTTTAATCGATTTTGGAATTGGAAACATTTCTTCATCTGCAAGACCAGTAAATACTTCATAAGGCCTATCATCTTTAATTCCAACAAAGGCAATCCATTTTTCATCGTTGTTGTTGAATCTAATAATTTCGGCCTTTAAAGACTTTGGCCGTTTGTTATCTGTAACTTTCTCTTCAACTTTTTTCTCTTTATTAGAAATAAGAACACCTGAGCGAGAACCATCACGATAAACAGTAACACCCTTACATCCACTTTCCCAGGCTGTTACATATAATTGACCTACAAGATCTTCTGTTGCATCTTCTGGTAAATTAATGGTAACACTTATAGAATGATCTACCCATTTTTGTATGCGACCTTGCATTTTCACTTTACTTACCCAATCAACATCAGTTGAAGTAGCTTTGTAATATGGAGTCTTTTCAACTATTAAGTCTATATCATCATCCGACATTGCTTTTACTTCGTCTGGGTTATATCCGTTAATTTTTAACCAATCAACAAATTTATGATGAAAAACATAATACTCTTCCCAAGAATCTCCAACCTCATCAATAAAAGAAACCGTTGATTCAGGGTCATTAGGATTAACTTTTCTTCTTCTCTTATAAACAGGCATAAATACTGGTTCAATACCTGATGTAGTTTGTGTCATTAAACTTGTAGTTCCTGTTGGTGCTATTGTTAACAAAGCTATATTTCTACGTCCAAACTGAACCATATCAGAATATAACTGTTCGTCTTGTTCTTTAAGTCTTAATATAAATGGATTATCTTTTTCTTTTTGAGCATCAAAAATTTCGAATGCACCTCTTTCTCTTGCCATATCAACAGATGATCTATAAGCTGATAATGCAACTGTTTTATGAACTTCTTCTGAGAAATCAACAGCTATTTCGCTTCCATATCTTAAACCAAGTGCAGCAAGCATATCACCTTCTGCAGTAATCCCAACACCTGTTCTTCTTCCTTCTGCAGCTTTTTTGCGAATATTTCTCCAGAGCTTATCCTCAACCATTTTAACTTCATAATCTTCTGGATCACCTTCTATTTTTCCAAGAATTGCATCTATATTTTCCAGCTCAAGGTCAATAATATCATCCATTATTCTTTGTGCATATCCAACATGCTCTTTGAATAAATCAAAATTGAACTTTGCTTCCTTTGTAAATGGATTTTCCACATAGCTGAATAAGTTTACAGCAAGAAGTCTACAACTATCGTATGGGCATAATGGAATTTCACCACATGGATTTGTAGAAACAGTTCTATATCCTAAATCAGCATAACTATCAGCTACGGATTCGTTAATTATAGTATCCCAAAAAAGTATTCCTGGCTCTGCAGATTTCCATGCATTATGTACAATCTTTTTCCATATTTTACTAGCGTCTGTTTTTTGCTCAAATAATGGGTCTTTAGAATCTACAGGGTATTGTTGTACATATGGTTTATTGCTAACTACTGACTGCATGAATGCATCATCTATTCTTACAGAAACATTAGCGCCTGTAACTTTACCAGCTTCAAGTTTTGCGTCAATAAATTTTTCTGCATCCGGATGTTTACTAGATATACTTAACATCAGTGCTCCACGTCGACCATCTTGTGCAACCTCTCTTGTCGAATTAGAATACCGTTCCATAAATGGAACAACACCAGTTGAAGTTAAAGCGCTATTTAAAACAGGGCTTCCCTGAGGACGTATATGCGATAAATCGTGGCCAACCCCACCTCTTCTTTTCATTAATTGAACCTGCTCTTGATCAATCTTCATTATTCCACCATATGAATCTGCAGGATTTTTATGGCCAATAACAAAACAGTTAGATAGTGAAGCAATTTGATACTTATTTCCAATACCAGACATTGGACCCCCTTGAGGAATTATATATTTAAAATCCTTCAATAAAGAATAAACCTTCTCCTCGCTCATAGGATTATGATATCTGTTTTCTATCCTTGCAATTTCCTTTGCCAATCTTATGTGCATTTCATCAGGATTTCTTTCAAACAAATTACCATAAGAATCTTTGAGTGCATATTTATTTGCCCAAACTCTTGCTGCTAATTCATCTCCTCCAAAATACTCCTTTGAGCTCTTAAATGCTTCATCGAAAGTACATGTCTTTTGTTTTGTCTTTTCCTGTGAAATCTCTCCTATTTTTCCGTCCGTTGCCATTCCTTTTACATTCATATTAGTATGCTGATTTGTTATGATTTTAAGATATAGTCAATTATGTTTTAAAACACAATTGAAAAAGGTATTGCTAAATTAGTCATACTTGTAATTCAGAACAAGAGGTATCCATTCGTATTTTTCAACATTCTTTAAGAGTTATTAACGAAGCTCTATAAAGCTCTGAAAACCTTAATTTTAATGGATTTCAGCGTCATAATTAAAAAAAATCATATTAAAAAATAATGTTTGGAAATAATTTTCACAAGGATTGTTAATAACCTACGAAATTGTAATTTAATTAGTACTTCCCGAGAAGTTTGTTTTTTATTAACAGAGATATCAACCTTTAACGACACAATGTTTAGATACTCATTATGTGATACTTATAGTATTGTGATTTTTAAGTACTTTACAGAAAATAATTTAATAAAAACCTACCTTTTTAACATATTAATAGTGTTTTCCAGATCCCCATCAACAACTACTGGCTCAATACCTAATATTTCGCAAATCAAAGGATAAATATCAATATTATTTATTGACGGGTGTTTGTAGTCGACTTTAAATGCTGGACCGTAAGCGTAAAAAATTGCATGCATGTCCTTGTTTTTATTATCATAACCATGAGCTCCTCCAGAGTAATATCCTTTTTTAGTAGATTTATGAATACTCCATGAACTATCAGCAGCAACAACGAAATCTTTTATTCTAAGACCTGAGCTATAATGTAATCTTGTAGGAACTTCCTCCTTTTTCCATATAGTAATATGATCTGAATTTGACAATATATTATAGATTGTGTCGTAATACTCATCCTTTGCATCAATTAAAAAAACCGGATTCGCTCCATCTATTTGCTCACACCAATTTTTATTAATTAAATTGTCTAAACAAACTGTTCTATCTTCACTTATCTGACCCATCCCATGATCAGAAGTTATAATAATATTTATATCATCAGCAATTGGCAATTCTGCAATCTTTCGATTAAAAACACCAACCAAACTATCTAAATATTCAATCATAGAATCAATCTCGGGATGGTCTGGACCTACATCATGACCTTTACTATCAGGCTCTTGAATATACCACATTATTAAATGTGGTCTTTCATTTTCAGGTAAATTTAACCATTCAATTACTCCATCGATTCTTTCTTCAAATGGAACTTTCCCATTATAAGCGTAATGATATGTTGGCATAACATTATCATGAGAGGCTTCAGAACCCACCCAAAAATAAGATGCGCTTTTTATTCCTTGTTTCTCTGCTGTAACCCAAATTGGTTCGCCATAATAAAACGCTGAATCGGTTACTGCATCATCATTTGAAATCCAATAATATTTATCAATATCAGGGGCATAAAAACTATTTAGTATTATTCCATGGTTTTCAGGGTATAAACCTGTTGCCATTGAAAAATGATTTGGAAATGTTTTTGTTGGAAAGCAAGGAATGCTTGCTTCAGCGCGGACACCAATCTCTTCTACAAAATCAAGATTCGGAGTATTTACTTTTTCAGGATAATCCCATCGAAAACCATCCATAGAAAGCATAACAACGTAAGGAGTTGATTCTATATTTTCAACTTCTTTATTTTTATAGTTGGCTGTGCATGAAAACAAAAACAACGCAAGGCATAAAAATATCAAATTCCTTTTGTTCATTTTATCATTTTTTTATATATAACAATGAATCTTCAATTCGGTTTAATGTCTTATTTAAAACTCTATAATAGCTACATGTTTTTTCATAATTACCTCATTTCAAATTTACTATTTTTTAAAGCTCAAATCAAAAGCAATCACATGTTTGAAAAAATAATAAACCACTTTGTTACTTAGCGCTTAAAACTCTTTCTTTTTTCTAAAAACAAGTAAATAAAAGGGAAATTTTGCCACAATGATAATGGCTCATTTAAAATTTTATTTTGTATCATTAAGCGCAATTTTCGTGAATAATCCGAATATCTTAAATACATTTTTGAACTATGAAAAAAACACTTGTTACAATACTATTCATTGCTTTATTCTACAATCTTTTTGCAGATATTCCTACCGGTTATTATAATAATGCAACAGGATCAGGTTACACATTAAAAACACAATTACATAATATTATTAAGACAGGGCACACAGCTCAGGGTTATGGCGATTTATATGATGCTTATGTTTTAGGTGATACTGATCCCGAAGATGGTTACGTGTGGGATATGTATTCAGAAAATCCAGATGGTGCAGACCCTTATAATTATGAGCATTATAATAATAATTGTGGAACTTATTCAACAGAAGGTGACTGTTTAAATCGAGAACACTTATTTCCACAAGGAATTTTTAATGAAGCTTCACCAATGAAAACAGACTATCACCATGTTGTTCCTTCTGATGGTAAAGTAAATGGCATGAGAAGCAGTTATCCTTTTGGTGAAGTAGGGAGCGCTTCCTGGACATCATTAAATGGTAGCAAAAAGGGATCATGCTCTTATCTAGGATATACAGGAACTGTGTTTGAACCTATTGATGAATTTAAAGGAGATATCGCCCGATGCATGCTTTATTTTGCAACAAGATATGAAGATAAAGTAGCATCATGGTCACACACAATGTTAAATGGTACAAGTGATCAAGTATATGCAGATTGGTTTATTTCGATGCTCGTTGATTGGCATATTCAAGATCCCGTTGATGCCAAAGATAATATGAGAAATGAAGCAGGATATGATTTTCAGGGAAATAGAAATCCATTCATAGATCATCCTGAATATGTCACTCAAATATGGGGAGGAGGAGGAAATATGATCCCTTCAATTTCTAATGTTACAATTAATCCTGAATATCCTACATCTTCGGACAATGTTAATATTTTCGCAGAGATTACCGATAATGACGGAACTATAGAATCATCTGAACTTCATTGGGGAGTTTCTTCTGGATCTTTAAGCAATACTATAGCTTTAACAAATACAGTAGGCAATACTTATAAAACAAGCACGCCTATTCCAGCACAAGCTGATGGTACAATAATTTACTTTGAGATCGAAGCAGTTGATGATGAACCAGAGTCAAAAATATCTTCAGAACAAAGTTATGAAGTATGCGATAATCCAACCATTACGATATTGAATGAAGATTTCTTTTCTTGTCCTGCTTCCGGGTGGACAAGTTATAGTTTTGCAAGTAATGAAGACTGGAGTTGTACTGATGGATCTATGGAAATAAACGCTTATGGTTCTGATGCTGCATGCAATGATTGGTTAATTTCGCCAGCAATTGATCTTGATTCTTATTCTAAAGAAATATTAACTTTTACTAGCTGGACAAAATATACAGATTCATATAATCCTCCAGTTGAATTAAAATATTCAACAAACTATTCTGGGTCTGGAGATCCTTCAGGTTCAACATGGACAAACTTATCGGCTGTTTGGCCTTCACAAGATTCTCAAGTAATCACAGGTTCAGGAAATATAGATTTATCCTCAATTTCAGGGAGTTCTATTTATATTGCTGTAAAATATATATCCTCAGGAACAGGTGGTGGATCTTCTGTATGGTGGAAAATTGATGATTTTATAATTACTGGTAAAAATGCTGCTTCAGGAAATGATCTTCCCCTTATTTCTGATGTTTTAATTAATCCAGAAGATCCTACGGCAACTGAAGATGTTACTATATCCGCAACAATTACAGATTCTGATGGAACAATTTCTTCTGCAGATCTAAAATGGGGAACAACTTCTGGTTCTTATACTAACACCATATCCATGACAAATTCAGGTGATGATTATTCAAGTGTAATCCCGATGCAGTCAAATGGAACAGAAGTTTATTTTATTATTGACGCATTTGATAATGAAACTGGAAATAAGCAAACTCCGGAATATAATTATACTGTAAATGATCTTCCGGTTATTTCTGATATTGAGATAAATCCGGAAAACCCAACTGCAACTGAGAATGTTACTGTTTCAGCTACAATAACAGATCCTGACGGAAGTATTTCTTCTGCAGATTTAAGATGGGGAACAACCTCTGGTTCTTATACAAACACCATTTCCATGACAAATTCCGGTGATATTTATTTTGGTGAAATACCAATGCAATCGCATGGAACAAAAGTTTACTTCATAATTGAAGCATCGGATAATGAAGCGGAGAATAAGCAAACTTCAGAATATGAATATACTGTGAATGATCTTCCGCATATTTCAAATATTGAAATTAATCCTGAAATTCCTGCATCGACAGAAAATATTACTGTTTCTGCAACAATTTCAGATTCTGACGGAACTATTTCAAATGCGAATATTAAATGGGGAACAAGCATTGGCTCATACCCATATACAGTGTCTATGTCTAATTCTGGAGATGAATTCTCCGCTGAAATTCCAATGCAGACTAACGGAATATCAATATTTTTTGTAATACAAGCAACTGATAATGAAACAGGGAGCAAACAGTCTTCAGAGCATTCTTATACTGTAAATTATTTGCCAGCAATTTCTAATGTTTTATTAACTCCAGAGAATCCAACAGATAATGATATTGTTATAATTTCTGCTACAATTACAGATTCTGATGGTTCTATTTCTTCAGCAAACCTTAAATGGGGAACAGATTCTGAATCAACCACTAACTCTGTTTCAATGTCCAGCTCAGGAAATACATATTCGGGTGAAATTCCAGTACAGTCGGCAGGTACAGAAATTTATTTTTTAATAGAAGCAACTGATAATTTAACTGAGCAAAAAGAATACAACAATAGTTTTTCTATAACAGAGACAACAGGAATAATAGAGTTTACAGATAACAACCTAAAAATATATCCTAATCCGGTTAAAGAAAATCTTAATATTGAATTTTCAAACGGAGAAATTATTCAAACAATTGAATTTTTCAATGTTCTTGGAGAGAAGGTTTTTAAGGTATCAGGAGTTAATTCTTCTGAATTTAAATTAAATCTTGAATCTTTTGCAAAAGGAATCTATTTTATTAAAATTGATGATAGTAATTCCAATTTTATTAAGAAAATTATACTTAAATAATCAGCAAAATATAAGCCTTTTTCAAAAATTCCTTTCTGAGAAAATCAGAAAGGAATTTTTCTTTATTATCCGTTATCAAACATATCTAAATTGTTAAAATAAGCTTAAAATCTTACACTTTATTTGCATGTTTAAGATCTTCAATAAGAAATAAGACTTCAATACTTTCTTTTTTGAGTTTTAAAATAATAAATTTTGTTTTTTGCAGATAAAATACAAGCTGCAAGTTTTAATTCAATCTAAAAGACACAAAAAAAAGGGGCAATTTTGCCCCTTTTCTATATTGATTACATTATTACTATTCGCTATCAGGTCCTTCTATTAAAGTAAACTCAGGATCTGGTCCTGCTTTAGTAACCTGAAATTTCATAGAGTAAGTTCCATTTGTACCATCATATGTATTAAAGATAACTCTGTAAGCCATATCAACTCCATTAACTTGCAGTTCTGCATTTGGATATAACTCTGGCAGTACTATTGTACCTATAGCTGCACTTACAGCTTCTTCCCATTCTTCAAATTCATCTTTATTATAATTTCTCAGATCAAAATTACCATAATATGCACTTGCTCCAAAGTAATTTTCTGTATTTGTAGAATGTTCATCGGTATTGGTCAGGTTAGCGTTCACATAATCAACAATCACCTGGAAGTCTGCGGTTTCCATAGTTAATGTTTCTGTTGGATCAAAAACCCAAAGATTTGTATTTGAAGAAACAACGAATTGATTAGTTACTTCAGAAATATAATCAAATGATGATTCCCATCCACTTGAAGTATAAGCATAATTAGCAGCTAACGTCAATAAGTTATCATCGATACCATTATCATAATCAAATACAACAGTAACCTCAAAACCATCTCCGGCACCTGCATATTTTGCTGTAAGGAAATTTGGCAAATAATCCTTTGGTACTGCACCATCAGAAAAAGCATTGTCATAGCTTGGATCTCCACCCATTGCTTTATAATCCATGCTTGTTAAATGATATACATTATCCAGTTTTTTCCACTGAACATTATTATATGTATAATAATCATTTACTTCATAAGATTCTCCTTCTAATAATTTATCTCCTCCAAAAATCTTCACATCTAATATACTCCAGTTAGGTGCAAATTCAGTTGTTGATATATACTTAAATGCTAAATAAATATTTTGTTCTGCATATTCAGAAATATCAACATCACCTGATTCAACAACATCCCAGCTATCACCAGGAGGCATAGTTACTTTGCTTTTAATAGACGTCCATGATGCTGTAGATACATCACCAGAATAATCCGTAGAAATTAGGATATCTACAAAATTGTAATCATCATCAATAAATCTAATAGCTTGACTTATATTAAAAGTAACAACCTCGAAACCGCTTATTTCTATTTCCGGTGAAACTAACCAATCTTCATTTGCTAAATTACCACCATCATAACCACTCATTACAACTTTACCTCCGCTATAAGAACTCCATTCCCATTCCTGAGCTCCTCCTAATTCGTGTGCGGTAAATACACCCAAATCTGAATCAAATGGTTCTGCAAGATATGTAGTACCGTCAGGAAAAACAGGAACAACATCTGAGTTACTATAGTTAATCCTATAGATATCACCACTATCAGCAGAAGCTATCATATTTTCCAACAAACCAGGCAAATATAAATCTGGTAAAAAGTCAGGGTAAAAATATCCAGCAAGTTTTACTAAAGAATCAACTTCCTCATAATCATCGGCATCAAATACATATTCTTCAGCTCCAGTATAAACAGTTAAATCTTCAGACATTTCACCGCTATAATTATAAGTCATTTTTGCAGCAGATTTCGGTCCTAACCATGGATATTGATTATTCAAAAAATACGGCATGTATTCCTGTACAGTAATTTCGTCATTGAAATATTCAAAAGCTTCAATAAATTGACCATCTAATGTGTCAGAAGGACTCAAGTCCTCAATTAATTCAGCAATTAATTCATAATCATCAGATGTAAGAGTATATTCAAAAGCCGCAGTAACTGGATCTTCATTCGTATCCATTTCATCATAGATGTCTTCCATTGGGTCGCAAGCATTGAAAATCACAAACCCAATTAAAATAAATATTGATAATATTTTTTTCATAATTTATCTAATTTTCTTTATTAAAATCTAATTTTTAATCCAATTGACCATGATCTTCCCCAGCCATAATAAACTCTTGCAGTTGTATAATCGTGAGATCCACCATCAGTTGCATCTGAAATATATTCAGTATCTAAAACATTATTTACATTCATAAATAAAGTAGCATTTAAATCAGATACTTCAAAGTTATAGCGTAAGTTCATGTCAAGTAAGCTATATGCTGGCATTTCCCATGAATCAGGATTTGTATCACCTTCTTTTGTACCTCTATCAAGGATATCAAAATCAGCAAAAAGATTATCATAATAGTTATAATCAGCACCAAATTTTAATCCTTTTAATAATTCATAATTTATACCAATTGCAGCAGAAGTTTGTGCGGCATCTCCAATACGAATATCTTTTACATATAAATCGATTGTAGCAACCTCCACTTGGTTCTCGTCAAAAACACCAACATCTTCTATATCATTTTGCCATCTCCAGTCTCCTACAGAAACAAAACCAGTAATTTCAAGCTTTTCAATTGGCTTAGCAACAAAGTCAGCTTCAATACCCATGTGAACTGCATCAACTCCTAATATATTAGCAATATAATATACTCTGTCACCAGTTTCAGGATCATCTTGAGAAATAGATTTTGTAAAAGTTTTATCCTGCCACATTGTGTAATATCCATTTACATTTGCAGAAATCATTCCTGATCTGTAACCATAACCTAATTCAGCACTTAAAACTTTTTCGTTTTCAGCCTTATCATTAATAAGATTGATATAATTCAAAAATACTGCATCAAAATCTGGTTGACGTTGAAAATATCCTGCATTGAAAAATACATTATGATTGTCTGTTAAATTGTAGTTAGCACCACCTTTTACCATAAATCCAAGGAAGCTTACCCAGTCAGATTCCTGACCTTTCATTGCTTCGTTATACTTAACATCTCCTATGTCGTCAATAATAGTCTGCTGCAGAGCACTACTCTCTTCTATCTCAGCAATATAATCGTCTGTAAAATAGTTGAAATAATCTACTCTTTTATATGATTTATCAGAAACAGAAAGAGATACAAATGATGAAAGTTTATCTAACTTATATTCTGCTTGACCAAATATTCCAGCCCATGCTACGTGTCCATCATTATAATATGCAATTTTATCGCCTACACCAACAACTTTTGTTGTATTGTTATAATCGATCCCATCTTCAACGTAGAATTCTCCCCCTAAAAGATCTATAACTTCGCGATAATGTTCTCCTTTATAATAACGAGCATCAATACCAGCCATTATATCTAAGTTTCCAAGATCTTTGTTATAGGAAGTTAATAATCCGTACCAGTTATGATTATTGTTAGATGATCTCATTATTGATTCTGAACCATTAACACCCCCATCAGCTATATTTTCATCAACAATACGATCAAAATCAATTTGTCCTTCTCTTAAATATGTATAAAATTTCGAAGTATTTCCATAATTTCCTGTTCCACCACCAGTTCCTATAGAAGCATAAATTGCTGTAGTTACCATTGTATTTTCATCAATAGTATAAAAATGGTTTAAAATAGCCTGTGGTTTATGGTAAAAGTTTCTTCTTAAATTATAAACTTCACCATTCTTATAACCCCAATCTGAATTATATTTTATTCCTTTTTCTTTGAATGTTTCAATTGACTGTTCAGAAGTTCTCTGACCATGCCATTGTGGTGCACCAAAAAGAGAAAATGCAAAAGTATGCTTGTCGTTTAACCTTTTTGATATATTCATAAAATATGAATATGATTCAAATTGTGTTCCATCTACAAAACCATCTCCTTCAGCTTTTGCAACAGAAACAGTAGCTGCCCAATTATTTTCACTTAACCCTGTGGATAATGTAAAACCAAATTTACTATAACCATCAGCACCAACATTTGTAAATGCACTACCACCGCGTTTTGCATCAGTAGTTTTTGTTAAAATATTTAAAGTTCCTCCTAATGAAGGTACAGCAACCTTTGATGCTCCAAGGCCTCTTTGAACCTGCATTGATCTAGTAACGTCGGCTAAACCAGCCCAGTTAGACCAATATACCCATCCGTTCTCCATATCATTTACCGGCACACCATTAATCATTGTTGCAGTATTTCTTTGGTCGAAACCACGAATATTTATTCTTGAATCACCAAAACCTCCACCTTGTTTTGTTGCATAAACACCAGGTGTTGATTTTAAAATTTCGGGATATTCCTGTGTTCCTAACTTTTCAGCAATTTGCTGAGGCTTAATAGTTGACAAAGCTACCGGAGTTTCTCTTGCAATAGCTACAGAAGCAACAACTTTAACTTCATTTAAGTTAACAGCATCTCCTTCTAAGGCTATACTACCAAGATCTGCATCACCTGTAACAGTGATTTCCTTTTTCATCTCAATATAACCAACGTAAGTGAATACTAGCTTTTGTTCGCCAGAAGGAACAACAATGTTGAAACTTCCATCCAAAGCAGTAGCAGTACCAATTGTTGTACCATCTACAACAACCGATGCTCCAATTAAGGGCTCGTTATTGTCTGCATCAACGAGCTTACCTGTAAGTGTTGACTGGCTATATGATGCAAAACTAATTAGCATCAAAGCCACAATTAAAAATTTACTTTTAAAGATTTTCATCATAGAATTGTTTTAAGGTTTGGTATTAATTTATTTTAAAAATATCTATTTTACAAAAGTAGATTTAGTTTAGAATATCAAATATATTGAAAATATTAAGTTTAGGTTAATTCTACATTATAAACATATTAACACATGCCTTAATCTTTTATTTTTTCGAAAGCTTTAAATAAAGCGTGTTTTACCTTCAATTCGCACATCTAATTAACAATTGTTAATAACTTACCAACAAAAGCCAATAAAGACTACCATTCAGCTAATCTGTTTTTGCTGTTTTACAGCTTTTTAAAGCACTACTTTAAGCTAATAAGTTTAAGGATTTTTTCTGTAGCACCTTGTTTATTTCTTACATAATTTGAAGTAATCTGACCAGCTTTAATAATGTCGTTTGGACGCGATAAATAGAATTCAATTTTACGTTTTAATTCATCATATTCCGAAATAGAAAATGCGCCGCCAGCATTTATCACATCAACAGCTTCTTTGAATTTCATATAGTTAGGTCCAAATAGTAAAGGCATTCCAAATGTAGCCGCTTCAAGAGTATTGTGAATACCTTTGCCAAATCCTCCACCGACATATGCAATGTCACCATATTTATAGAGTGATGATAACAAACCAATATTATTGATAATTAAAACCTGAGCATTAGAAATATTTTCACTATTTGCATCAGAGTATTTTAAAATTTCAATATCTGTATTAATCGATTTAACAATTCGATCGATATTTTCAGAATGAATTTCGTGAGGTGCAATAATAAATTTTAATTTACTTTCAGTTTCGTTTATATATCTAGTTATTAAATCTTCATCTAATTTCCAAGTACTTCCAGCAATAAGTAAGTGATTATTTCCTTTAAATTTTTCTATTAAAGGAAGGTTTTTTGAGTTTTTTGCTATTGTATATACTCTGTCGAAACGGGTATCACCTGTTATGCTAACATTATTTATAGAAATACCATTCAATAAATTAGCAGATTCCTCATTCTGTACAAAAAAATGCGTAAAGTCTCCAAGCATTTTTTGTGATTTGAATGCTTGCTTTTTAAAGAACCTTTGGTTTTTTCTAAAAATACCTGATACCAGATACAATGGAATTTCTCTTTTGCCAATTTCTTTTATAAATGAATACCAAAATTCATATTTAATAAAAAAGACTACAGAAGGATCTACAATATTTAAAAATCTTTTTGCATTTTTAGGAGTGTCTAGGGGCAAATAATATATATAATCAGCCCCTTCATAGTTTTTTCTAATCTCATAACCTGAAGGTGAAAAAAAAGTTAATAGGATTTTATATTGCTTATATTTTTCTTTAAAAGCTTCAATTAAAGGTCTTCCTTGCTCAAATTCTCCAAGAGATGCGCAGTGAAACCATACAATTTTCTCATCAGGCGTAATTTCCTGCTTTAGTTTTTTAAAAAGTCCTTTTCTTCCTCGAATCCAAAAACGCGCTTTTGGATTAAACCAAGATGCTATTGCTAATAACAGATAGTAAATATAAATCCCTAAAAGATAGAAAACTGTCATAAATCGTAATTTTAGATTACTGCAACAAATTTAAAGGACAAAAATCATTTTTTTGCAAAAAATCTTTTCTTTAATTATATAAATCGTGTTTTGCTCTGTTTTTCTAGGACTTACAATGTTTTGCTTTAATAATAAAACAAAGTTTTTTATGAATTTTTAACAGATAAAACACAATATTTTTACTATTCCCCCTTGTTTATTCAAGAATTTTTATACTTTTAGGCGTCAATTAAGAAATTTATTGATACCCTAACCCTAGAATTTAAACCCAAAGGTCTTCTTCCAAGAAGGCCTTTTGTTTTTAAACATTCCTTCTTAAAATTTCAACATTTAATAATTATTTCCGTTCTTTAATTGCTTATATTTTTAGTTTGATAAATTATTGGATTTGCAAAAAGCAATTGTCACGATACTACTTATTTTTTTTAGTTTGTACGGGAAATCTCAGATTACGGGAAACTTTCGTACAAAATCCATATTTATTTCAGGTGATACCGTTCAAATTGATAGCTTAAGCATTGTTCCAGGATCTGAAATATTATATAATAGTAACAAGAGCATAATTAAGAGTAGCGATTATAACATTGATTATGCTAAAGGAATTTTAGTATTCTCCGATTCCGTATCTACAGATAAATTGACATCTGCCTTAACTATTACTTATCGAGTTTTCTCTTTAAATTTTTCTGCATCTCGATTTAACAGGAAAAAAGAAGAAACGGTTTTCGTTGGTCCTATACTTGCCTATCCCAACAAGAACAGAAGCTACCAACATGATAATTTTCTGAACGACAACCAACTGGATAAACGAGGAAGTATTTCAAGAGGTATTACTGTTGGGAATAACCAAAACGCAGTTATTAATTCGAATCTGAATATGCAGATATCGGGAAAACTAAATAATGATCTTTATATTCTCGCAGCTATTTCCGATGAAAATATCCCAATACAACCTGATGGAAACTCGCAACAAATTCAAGATTTCGACAAAGTATTTATTCAACTGTATAATGATAAAACAAGTATTACAGCAGGAGATTTCGAAATAAATAAACCCACTGGACATTTTCTTGTATTAAACAGAAAAGTTCAGGGAGGTTTGTTGAAAACAAAATTTGAAAACAAAAAAACTCAGAAAACAAGCTTAGAATCAACAATAAGTGGAGCAATAACAAAGGGCAAATACTGCAGGAAAACTTTTCAAGGACAGGAGGGAAATCAAGGGCCTTATAAATTAACAGGATGTGAGAACGAACAGTATATTATTATTTTAGCTGGCACCGAGAATGTATATGTTAATGGACAATTATTAAAAAGAGGTAAAGACTTTGACTATGTAATTGATTATAACACAGGCGAAGTTACTTTTACTGCAGGAAAGCCTATTACTAAAGATTCCCGAATAGCTATAGAGTTTGAATATTCGGAACGAAGTTATTCAAGATATCTTGTTTATAGTGCCAATGAATTTAAAACTCAAAAAGGTAATTTTTGGCTGAATGTATATTCAGAACAAGATAGTAAAAATCAGCCTATTAATCAGGATTTAACAAATGACCAGAAACAATTCCTTTCAGAATCGGGCGATAGCATTGGAGAAACTTTTATTTCAAATGTAGACAGTATTGAATTCAGAAACGATTATGTGCTTTATGAAAAAAAGGATACCCTGATTGATGGAATTACTTACAAATTTTATCAGTATTCAACTAATCCTGAAAAAGCATTTTACTATCTTGGATTTAGTCAGCTTGGTGCTAACAAGGGTAATTATATCCAAATTCAAAATGCAGCAAACGGACGAGTCTTTGAATGGATAGCTCCTTTGAATGGAATCCCTCAGGGAGAATATGAGCCTGTTCGTTTACTAGTTTCTCCCAAAAAACATCAGATGGTAAGCTTTGGAGGTAATCTGAATTTAAATTCAACAAGCTTCACTAATTTTGAATTTGCTTTAAGTAATTACGATTTAAATACTTTTTCTGAAAAAGATGGTTCTGATAATGTTGGATACGCTTTAAAACTTGCTTTTCAGAAAAGCTTGCTAAACCGAGACACAACTCTCAATCAGCTTAAGGCAAATATTAACTGGCAATTATTAAACAAGAATTTTAAAGAAATTGAACGATTTAGAACTGTTGAATTCGAACGTGATTGGAATATTACGCAATCCTTTTTAAGTGATGAAAATCTTGTTGAAACAGAATTACTATTTAAACATAAAAAAACATTAAATAGCGCTTATGCATTCAGTTTTTTAACTGATAATGTAGAATATACAGCCTACAGAAATCAATTAAACGGATTATATAATAAATCAGGATTCTCTTTGTTCTTAAATTCTTCGTTATTAAACTCCGAATCAAAAATAAATAACACCCAGTTTATTAGATACTTGGCCGGAATTTCTAAATCATTTCGGTTTTTAGAAACTGGATTTGAAAATGAAATGGAGCAAAACATCTGGAATAATAGTATAAATGATAGCTTAACATTAAACAGCTTTAGTTTTAACTCGTATCGTTTTTACATCCAAAGTCCTGATTCTTTAATTAACAAATATTCCATTAGTTATATTATACGTGAAGATTTTCTACCTATCAGCAATAGCTTAAAACAAAGTTCAGAATCGGAAGATTTCAAGTTTGATTTTGCCTTATTAAAAAATCCTTCGAATATTCTAAAAGCAACGATTAATTATCGAAAACTTGAATATAAAGACACCTCGTTTATAAATTCAAAAGGAGAGAATACGCTAACTGGAAGAGTAAATTATAATTTCAGGCTTTTCAAGGGTGCAGTATCATCATCCATATTTTACGAGGCAGGCTCTGGCCTTGAACCTAAAAAAGAATTTAGCTATTTAAAAGTTGCGACCGGGCAAGGAATTTATTCTTGGGAAGATTATAATAATAATGGGATAGCAGAACTTGACGAATTTGAAGTTGCTCAGTTTCAAGACCAAGCCAATTATATCAGAATTTATTCGCCAGGAAATGAGTATATAAAAACTTATAAGAATGAATTTAGTCAGGTGCTTAATATTAGACCAGAAGTAATATGGAAAAATAAAAAAGGATTTAGAAAGTTTATCTCTCGTTTTTCAAATAATTTAGCATGGCTTATTAATCAAAAATCGACTGATGAAATACTTGAGCATAGTCTTAATCCTTTTTACAAGGTAAACGATAGTACTATAATTAGTATGAATCAGAACATGAGAAATACATTTTCTTTTAACCGAATAAGTTCAAAATTCGGTATTGATTATATATATCAGGAAAACAAAAACACCATACTCCTTTCCAATGGCCTTGATGAGAGAAACAAAAAACTAAATAGAGTAGATTTAAGATGGAAATTCTCGGAAGATTTCACTTTATTTAACTCGTTTGAATCTGGAAATAAAAAATATGAATCGGAGTTTTTCGGAATTAAAAACTATGAAATTAAAGATTTAGTTTACAAAGTTAAGATTCAATATCAACCAGGCTTTAAAACCAGAGCCGAGATAAATTATAGTTATTCAGATAAAAAGAATATCATATCTGTTGAACAAAGTTTTATTAATAATCTTGGAGCTGAATTAAATTACTCTATCACTAAAAAAGGGAATTTACTAATTAAAGGAAATTATCTAAATATAAATTATCATTACGACCCAAATACTTCAATTGCTTACGAAATGCTTCAGGCGTTAAAACCAGGGAATAATGCAACCTGGAGCATTCTCTTCCAGCGAAAAATAGCTCAGAATCTTGAAATGAATTTTAGCTATAATGGTAGAATTTCAGAGAATATAAAAGCGATACATACAGGTAGCCTGCAATTACGAGCATTTTTCTAACAAAATACGGCAATTAAAAAGCAGCCATTAGTAAATCTATATCTTTAGACGGAATATCAAAATAATTTCCAATTCTTGTGTTGGTTAAAATTCCATTATACACATAAACTCCATGCCGTAAGCCAAGATCTTCCTTTACAAGTTTTTGTACTCCGCCAGCATCAGCAATATTCAAAAGTATTGGATTAAATACATTACTCAATGCAATGGATGCTGTTCTAGCAACACGAGAGGCTATATTTGGAACACAATAGTGAATAACTCCGAATTTTGTGTATGTTGGATCACTATGATTGCGACATTCAGAAGTTTCAATACATCCACCCTGATCAATACTTAAATCAATAATAACGGCTCCTTTTTTCATTTCTTTAACCATTTCTTCTGTTATTAGAAACTGAAAACCATTTTCGCCAGCGTACATTGCCCCAATTACCACGTCGGCCGATTTAAGATGTTTTTTTATTACCCTTGGATGAAATACCGAGGTGAATAATCTTTCTGATAAATTTGTTTGTAATCTTTTAAGATTTGAAATAGAATGATCGAATACTTTTATAAAAGATCCTAATCCAAGAGCTGCTCTTGCTGCATATTCTGCCGCCGTACCGGCACCTAAAATTACAACCTCAGTTGGAGTAATTCCAGTAACACCACCTAACAAAACACCCTTTCCTTGATGAACATTACTTAAGTGTTCGGCTGCAATCAGAATTGATGTTGTTCCTGCAATCTCACTCATTGAGCGCACAACAGGATAAAAATTTTCTTTATCTTTTAATCCTTCAAAAGAAATTGCGGTAATCTTTTTCTGCATCAACTTTCTAATATATTCCTCTGATTGCGATGGGAAATTTAATGATGAAAAAAGTGTTTGATTGCCTTTACAAAGCTCTATTTCCTTTATTGTTGGAGGTGCTATTTTTAATATAATATCGCATTGATACACTTCTGATGCTGTATCAACTATTTGTCCGCCCACCTCGCTATAATTTGTATCAATATAATTTGCAGCTGCGCCTGCATTTTTTTCTATAATAATCTCATTTCCATTATTTACAAGAATCTCCACAGCTTCAGGAGTTAGTGCAACCCTGCTCTCATTTTTTGTGTTTTCTTTTGGTATTCCTATTACGAGTTTTTGCTTTTTCTTCCCTATTTCAAGCATCTCTTCCTGAGGTAAGAATCCAGTATTTCCAAAAGAATAACCCTTTTTTTCTTTTTTATCCGTCATATTAGTCCGGTTTTTGGGAATTAATTATATAATATGCAATCAACCAAAATAAAACAAATACTTCGTTTTTTCAAGTATTTTCAATTGATCTTTTATATAAGCAGTATTTATCGCCAATTTATCGTTCTACTTCCATCCTCGTTTTCTACAAGTTGGACATAGGCAATATCTTCAGGGAGTATTTCGGCAACTTTATCGGGCCATTCAATAAAACAATAATTTCCGGAGTAAAAGTAATCTTCATAACCAAAGTCGTAAACCTCTTCTATCTTTTCGATTCGGTAAAAATCAAAATGATAAATAACATCACCTCCACCCGTTTGATATTCATTTACCAAGGCAAAAGTAGGACTTGTAACTATCTCAACGACACCAAGTTCATTACATAGAGCTTTTATAAATGTTGTTTTTCCAACACCCATAGGACCGAAAAATGCAAACACCTTCTTATCGCGAATAGCGCGCAAGAATTTGTCTGCAACAACATTTAAGTCTGACAAAGATTTTAATGTCAATGAATCCATATATGCAATTTAGAGAAAAAAAATCAATTATTTGGTTTTAAAGTGATAAATGGGATAATCATTTCTTCCATAGAAACTCCACCATGCTGAAAAGTGTCCTTGTAGTAGTTCACGTAATAATTAAAATTATTAGGATAAGCCAAAAAATCGTTATTAAGAGCAAAAATATAACTTGTGCTAATATTTGATTTTGGAAGATGTGCTTTTTCAGGATTTCTGATTTCAAATACCTCTTTTGGATTATAATTCAGATTTCTGCCGTTTTTATAACGCAAATTTGTTGATGTATTTTTATCTCCAACAACTTTTACAGGATTCTGAACTCTCACTGTTCCGTGATCAGTCGTTATTATAATTTTCACATTTTTTTGTTGCAACTCTTTTATCAATGTAAATAAAGGTGAGTGTTTAAACCACGATAAGGTTAAAGATCTGTATGCTGGCTCGTCGTTCGCCAGTTCACGAATCATTTCTATCTCGGTTCTTGCATGAGACAACATATCGATATAATTGTAAACTAATACGTTTAAATCATTATTAAATAAATCGGAAACGTTCTCAACCAGCTTTTCTCCAGTTTTTAGATGACTTACTTTTTCGTAGAAACATTTGTATCTTTTACTATGTCTTTTTAGTTGAGTTTGAAGAAGCTCTTCTTCTTTCATGTTTTTACCACCCTCTTCTTCATCGTTTAACCAAAACTCAGGATACAATTTATCTATTTCAAGAGGCATTAAACCAGCAAAAATAGAATTTCTTGCATATTGTGTCGCTGTTGGTAAAATACTACAATATAGCTCTTCTTTCTCAACAGTAAAATATTCATTCATCATTGGCTGAATCAGTTTCCACTGATCGTACCTAAAATTATCGATAACAATAAAAAATACTTTTTGACCTTGATCAAGCAATGGAAAAACTCTGTCTTTAATCAAATTTGGCGACATCATTGGTTTATCTGAATCATTAGAAAACCATTGCTCGTAATTTTTCTTTATATATCGTCCGAAATTCTTATTAGCATCGGACTTTTGCATCTGAAACACTTCTTGCATTCCAGCTTCTTCGTTTTGCTCCAACTCCAGCTCCCAGTAAACAAGTTTTTTATACAAATCAACCCAGGTTTCGAAAGAATTTGCCTCAGAAATTTGCATTCCTATTTTACTAAACTCAGTTTGATAACCCGATAATGTTTTTTCAGATATTAATCTTTTTGTATCAATGTTTTTCTTAATACTAAGAAGGATTTGTTTTGGGTTTACAGGCTTTATTAAATAATCTGCTATTTTGGATCCAATTGCCTGATCCATAATATCTTCCTCTTCGCTTTTAGTGATCATTATTACAGGAATACTGGCTTTAATTTCTTTGATTTTAGACAAAGTTTCTAAGCCACTAAGTCCTGGCATATTTTCATCTAAAAAAATTAGATCAAAATCTTGTTTACGAACTTCGTCAATAGCATCATCTCCATTACTTGCAGTAGATACTTCAAAACCTTTTGCCTCTAAAAACAGGATGTGTGGTCTTAAAAGATCTATCTCATCATCGGTCCATAAAATCCTAATGCTCTTCATCTTAAATATTATGATTATTTATATCTGTAATCGGTTATATACAAAAACTATTTCTTGTAGTTTTTATTGTAAAAAATCAGGTAATTGCGAACAATTTTCTCGTTTGCTAATTTTGTAAGATTATTATCTGTTATAATAAAATACTGATATTCTGTATTCTTTATATCTCTGAATATATTTTCTTTTTCTGTTTCAAACTTTTTATAGTATCCTAGTCCTTCTTCTTCATTCTTAAATTGTCGAATTGTTATTATCGAAAAGAAATCGTTAAACTCCTTATTTTCTAAATCATAACTTTCCTGTATATAGTAATCAAGATTAAAGTTAATAATATTAAACTTTAACTGATTAATATCGGATTGTTTCGAAATAACTATTGCTAAACAATGCTCATCTTCAGGAGAATAAGTGTACATTTTCTCAATCTCTTCAATGGTTTCCTGAATAAATTCTTCTTTGTTAATTTCAGATGAAAGTTGTGTTTCAGTATTCTCAGCAAAATTAATATCTGTAATGTTTTTAAATTGATTTTCCTGAATAGATGCTAATATTCTTTCTGCCTCAATGGATATTGGATCATCATTAAACTCAGCTACTATTTTTTCTAACTCTTTCTTTAAAACTGAAGTTCCATAAATTTTACCTGTGGCAAGGGCTTTTAAATATTTGTATTTTGACAAATAGCTTTCATCAGAATATTTTTTCAAAGCAACATCACACCGTGTAACTACATCATTAAATTTATTCTGCTTATAAAACTCTAGTGTTGTTTCATAATAATCTTTCCTAGCCTGTTCTTCTTTTTCGAATTCTTTAAAATAATCTGGATCAACCAACACCTTTGCATATCTCGAATCAGGATAATTTCTAATTATCATATTTTTATACACTTCGGCTTGGGTAGTTTCTCCTTGAGTAGAGTATACTTTATACATGCTGTAATATGCTGGTACTTTATATTCACCTTCCGAGAATCTTTCTGTAAGTTCTTTATACGAATCCAGCGCCAAAGGATAATCTTTCAGATTATTACGATATACCTCCCCAATATTGTACAGTGCTGCCTGTATCATTTTATTTGAAACTTGCATTGCGGAATCGGTAAGAGGTAGATCAACCATATAATATTCAGGAGATTTATCATCCAATCCCGATTTTTTGTCTACAACATCGTCTGTAAGATCTGTTTCAGTAAATTGCTCAATGCCCATTACCTGTTTATTTTTTCTTCGCCAGTTATCTTCCAGCTTTCTTGTCCCCCATCTTCTTTTAAATTCGGGTTGCCCAAAGCTCTTTGCTGAAGGATTATAAAAATACCACTTCCCACTTTCAGTTGCACTATTTCGAGGTCTGGATCCAGTATTTAACCCTTGCATTTCTGCCAATTCTCTCGCTCTTTTTTGTTCAAGCTCTTTTGCTTCCTTTTCTCTTAAATTCTGTATTAAGGTTTTTATAAAATCATTTCTTTCTTGTTCCGACATTTTTGCAACCATCTGCAAACTATCTTGATTACTAACAACATTTAAGTTGGTAACCAATTTTGATAAATATTGATTTCTAACTGCTAGTTCTCTGTATCCAGGAAAATCTGAATCAAGAGATACAACGGCGCTATCAAAATATGCTTGAGCATCAACATAAGCTGTTTTGTCGAAATAAATATTTGCCAGAGCAAGAAATGTTAATGCTTTTTGATTTGTATTGGAGATACTTGTTTTAGCCGATAGAAGATAATATTCTATAGCCTGATTAGCTTTATTATCTTTCATCTCCAGTTCCCCTAAAGCGTAATAAATCTGATCCTGATACTCAATATTTTTATCATCTTTAAGCATATCAAGCAACTCAGATTTTATTGAACCAATAGATTTCCCACCTGTAAACAATGAAGCTCTTTTAATTTTAGCATTAAAAGCCATTTCATAAGGAGGATTCATTTTTATAACGGCCCCATAAATCTCTGATGCTTGTTTATAATTTTCAAGTTCCTCATTTAACTGAGCATGAATAAAAGTTAATCGTAATTTTTCTTTTTTCTTTTTTACCAACAACACTGCTTCACCAACATATGGCTCTGCTTCGCTAAATCTTTGTTGTTTCAAATAAAAATCGGCAAGTGTAAGATTAAGCTGATAGTTTAATTTCTCAGGATAATCCATATCACTCATTAGAAAATCAATAATATTCTGTGCTTCACGAAAATCTTTCAGTTCAACATTTGACCTAACAAGCCAATTATAGGCTAGATATTTTGTTTCTTCGTCCTCAAACTGTTTTATTATATAATCGAATATTCTTATTGCACTTCCGTAATCGGCCTGATAGAAAAAAGCTTTCCCCATTACTAGGTAAGAATCATCAATATAAGCGTTATACTCATTCTTATTATAAAAGTCTTTATCTTTTTGAGACATAGCACCTTTTCCTTGTTCAGGCTTACTTGTAATCGAATGTAACTTTATAGATTTTATAGATTTTTCAATGGTTCTATCCATTCCTGGTTTTACAGAAGAAGCAAGTTGTTCATCACCATAAATAAAAATAGGTAATATTTTTGAGTAATCGTCTGTATAAGAATCTTCATAAGTTTTTAATCCTTCTTTGTAGCTCTCTGTACCGTTAAAAAGTATATTATACTTTGTTGTAAGACCATGATAAAATCTTGTAAGACTAGTGTTCTTCTTTGTAGAACACCCGTAAACTAAAAGGACAAGTATAAATAGGAAGTATTTTAAGCTTCTGTTCACTAATATTAATTTTAAAACTGTGACTTACATATTTCAAACCAGATTTTATCTGAAATATTATATAAAATGGCTCCTTATTTCAAATAAATATGGAAAGCATAAAAATAGCAAATAAATTGAACTTGACACAAAAGAAAATGGATGCAACATTTTACATCCATTTCTTCTGATATTTTCTAATTCCAATTCAATTAATTAGGCAGAAACTACTTCTTTAATTTCAGGAATTTGTTTTTTAACAGCTTGCTCAACACCATTTTTAAGTGTCTGAAGGCTATATGGGCATGATCCACATGCACCTAATAATTGAACTTTAACAACCATATCATCTGTTAACTCCATAAACTGAATATCTCCTCCATCTGCAACAAGATAAGGTCTTACCATATCAATAGCTTCGTTTACTCTTTTTTCAAGATCTTGTCTTTTAGCTTCGTCCATTTTAATTGTTTTTAATTTATTTCTTATTTCGTTTTAATTTCAACTCTTTTTGTTGGTTCTATATTCTTATTTCGATTTTCCGTAACTTTTATTACAGAAGTAGCTAATTCCTTAAACGCATCTGCAATCAATGTTCCTTCGTTTAAAGCAGCTGGTGTTCCATTATCTCCACCTTCACGAATGCTCTGAACAATTGGAATTTGACCAAGTAAAGGAATATTTTCTTTTTCTGCAAGATTTTTACATCCATCTTTACCAAAAATGTAATATTTATTATCTGGTAATTCTTCAGGTGTAAACCACGACATGTTCTCAATTAATCCCATTACCGGAACATTGATATGTTTGCCTGTAAACATTTTAATACCCTTAATTGCATCAGCCAAAGCAACATCTTGAGGAGTACTAACTATTATAGCTCCTGTTACCGATGTTTCCTGAACTAATGTTAAATGTATATCACTCGTTCCTGGAGGTAAATCAAAAATTAAATAATCTAACTCGCCCCATTCTGCTTGGTGAATTAATTGTTTGATAGCACTTGTAGCCATTGCTCCTCGCCAAACTAAAGCATCTTCAGGATTAATAAAGAATCCTATTGAAAGTACTTTTACTCCATAATTTTCAACTGGAGTAATCATATCTACATCTCCTATCTTTCGAACAATTGGACGTTGACCTTCTACATTAAACATTTTTGGAATTGACGGACCAAAAATATCAGCATCAATTAATCCTACTTTAGCACCTGTTTTAGCCAATGAAATAGCAAGATTTGTTGCTACTGTAGATTTTCCAACTCCACCTTTACCTGATGCAACTGCTATAATATTTTTTACATCTTTCAATGTTTGTGCATCTTGCTTTTCTGTTGGGGTTTTCATTTCCGGTTTTCTAATTTTAATATTACCTTTAAAATCAAGGTCTTTACCTAAATGTTGTTCTAAAGCTTGTATACAAACTTTCTGCATTGAATTCATAAATGGATCAGTAGGTTTTTTAAAGCTTAATGTAAATCCCGCTTTATTTCCTTCAATCCAAATATCATCAACCATTCCCATAGAAACTATATCCTGAGCTGTTTCAGGGTGTTTTACGTTCCTTAGTGCGTCTAATATTTCTTTATTAGAATATGACATATCCTTATTTTTATTTAATTTAAATTAACGCAACAAAGATAAATAATATTTATTATTTGCCAACAAAACAAAACATGCTTTTCAATATGTAAATTAAAGAGTTAATTCTTTGGTAGGATCCCAAAAATGAGACGCAAAATCAATGATTTTATCATTCACAACTTTAACTCCTTCGTTCTCGAGAAGCTGTTGCATTGTATTTGAATTGCCAAAATGATGTTTGCCAGTTAAAAGTCCATTTCGATTAACAACTCTGTGCGCAGGAACATACTCATTTTGAGAACCCGCATCGTTCATTGCCCAGCCAACCATCCTTGCCGATTGTGCTGAACCTAAATACCTAGCTATTGCTCCATAGCTTGAAACTCTACCCGTAGGAATAAGGCGAGCTACTTCATAAACTTGTTGAAAGAATCCTTTATTCTTCTTCTGGCTCTTCAAGTTCTTGCGTTTTATTTAATTTGAATCGTAGATAATGGATTGGTTTACCTTGCTCAAGCCATTGTTGTTCATAAAATGTTTTGATCGATAGAGTTTCATCAACCAATTTGGAATTGTAAAGATTATCAGTATCTATTATAATATCTATATTGTTTAATTCAATAAGTTTTTTTGTATATGTGTACAACTCAACACTATCCGTTTTTAAATTAATAAAACCATTATTCTTTATAAATTTCTGATAATAGCCTAAAAATCTTGTTGATGTAAGTCGCTTATAATATTTTTTCAGTTGAGGATCTGGAAATGTTATCCAAATTTCTGAAACTTCTTCATTTCCAAAGAAAGAATTTATTAAACCAATTCTAGTTCGTATAAACCCAACATTTTTAATATTATCTTCAACTGCGGTTTTGGCTCCGCGCCACATTCTGGCTCCTTTTATATCTATACCTATAAAGTTTGTTTTGGGATGTAGTCTTGCAAGACCTACTGTATACTCACCTTTACCGCAGCCAAGTTCAAGTATTAATGGATTATCATTGCCAAAAAACTCTTTACTCCACTTACTTTTTAACTTGTAGTCTTTCTTAAAAACCTCATCGAAAGAAGGTTGCACAACATGGTTAAACGTTTCCATCTCGGCAAACCTTGATAATTTTTTCTTTCCCACTTTAACTGATTATTTTTATTACTTAGCGAGTTTCAACTTTTTCAATTCTTAATCCTATATCAGAAATATATTCCAATTTTTCAGTACGCATAGCCTGTATATACTTAAATGTATATACGCCCGAAACCGGAAAGCGAATATTCCTTTTATATAGAAACTGATTATCATAAATATCACCCCATCCGCTACCCGTCCATTTTCCGCGCTCATCCGCAAGATAACACTCAAAGGTATCTCTTAGTGTAGATCCACCGGGAGCTTCTGTTTGAACAAAAAGAAACAAGTTCTGCATTTTGTACCTGGAACTATTTCTAACATTTATATAAATATTATGGGGATTAATTGTATCCTGAATATCGACTTCAAATCTTAATACAGAATCTTTGCTCCAAGAAAACTCTGGAATCTCAACATTTCTTTCGTATACCTGATTTGGATCGCAGGAAAATAGCGTTATTGCAAGAATTGCAATGAAAAGAATATTAAGATTTCTTCCCTTTGTCATTTGCTGGTCTTTTTCGTTTATTATTTCTTCTTTTCTTCTTTTTCTTTGGCTTCTTATCATCAAAACGTGTTAAACTATCTTGTCCAACTTCATTTTTAAAGTCAAGAGGTCCTTCAGTTACAATAGCAGTAACATCAACAAGAACATCTGGTTTTTTGCCATTTTTATTTAATTCTATTACCTCTTTTACTCTTTCAACTGGTACTGGTGTAAAATTAACCAGGTTAACAGGATCAAAAGTGTACCACATTATTCCTCTGAAAATATCTGTTTTGCTATGATAAGCTTGTCCTGTTTTTGTTTCAAGCACAATCTTAGTTGAAGGAAATTCTTTTTGTGCATCAACGTAACAATCAAGTTCGTAGTTTAAGCAACATTTTAACTTGCCACATTGTCCTGCTAATTTCTGTGGATTAAGCGAAATTTCCTGATAACGTGCTGAATTAGTTGTTACAGAAACAAAGTTTGTTATCCAAGTTGAACAACAAAGCTCTCTTCCACATGAGCCAATACCTCCAATTCTTCCTGCCTCTTGTCTTGCACCAATCTGGCGCATCTCAATTCTTATCTTAAATTTCTCTGCTAAAATTTTAATTAACTCACGAAAATCAACTCTTTCATCAGCTATGTAATAAAATATGGCTTTTGTTTTATCTCCCTGATATTCGACATCACCAATTTTCATAGCCAGTTTGAGATCAGAAGCTACCTTTCGAGTTTGAAGCATTGTCGAATCTTCAAGTGATGTTGCTTCGTACCATTTATCTAGATCAGCAGGTTTAGCTTTTCTATAGACCTTTTTGAATTCATGTTCAGCGGCTTTTATTCCTTGTTTGTGAAGTTGAAAATGAACTAATTCGCCGGTAAGAGAAACGATTCCTATATCATGTCCAGGAGAAGCCTCAACAGCTACAACATCTCCTTTTTGTAACCGTAATGAATTGGTATTAATAAAAAATTCTTTCCTTGTATTTTTAAACCTTACTTCAATAACATTAATGCCGTGACCGGGATCCGGTATTTCACTCAGCCAGTCAAAAGCATCTAATTTGCTACAGCATCCAGGTTTTGTACAATCGCAAGGTGATATATTTTTTTCAGGTACGGTCCCTGATTTTTCTATTTCAATATTATCCATAACTTTTTCCTTATTCTCTTCAAAATCAATCCCAACAGTATATCCTTAACTAAAAAGAAATCTTAGCAAAAGTAATGAAAATTACTTTTTAATCAATTTTATAATCTTTAAAGCTAAATCCAAAAATACAATTTTATTGTAAGCATTCATCTCAATATCTGAATGAGCTCGATTTAAAGCTTCATAAATATCATAAACATTATCCTGACCAATAAACTGTGAAAACTTCTCAGAAAAATCTAATTCCTTCCTAGTAAGATAAACCAGCTCTTTATTTTCAATGTTTAACATGAAATTTTCTCTCACAAGTCTTAAAGCATACAACAAGAAGTTTTTTTGCTTTTCTCGTCCTATTCTAGAAATCTCATCAACCCAATCAATTATCTCAATAACTTTTCGTTGATAAGCTAACCGCATCATTGTAGTAAACTGATCAAAATTATAATTATCTTCTTCGGCAGAATGAATTAAATTCTGTGCTTCAAAGTAGCTTCCATTTGCCAAGTGAACAATGTCGTTCGCCTTTTCAGGAGCTAATCCATTTCTGTCACAAAGAGCACTACGCATACTATCATTATCAATTTTAGGGATTTTTATCAACTGAGTTCTTGAAAGTATTGTAGGTAAAATTTGTTCTGTGCTTTCCGAAACCAACAAAAACAAAGTTTTTTCTGGTGGTTCTTCAATTAGCTTAAGTAATTTATTGGCTGCAAAAGCATTCATTTTCTCGGGCAACCAAATTATCATTATTTTATATTCAGATTCAAAAGTTTTTAAATTGAGCTTTTTTAATATCTCGTAACTTTCATTTTTGCTTATTATTCCCTGTTTATTTTCTACATCAATTATTTCGTACCATTTATTTTGATTAATATATGGATTTTCAATAATTGTTTCACGCCAATGTGCAATATAATCATCACTAACAGGATCCTTTTTTACAGCTTTTGAAGTAGAAACGGGATAAACAAAATGTAAATCAGGATGTGCTAATTTGTTGAATTTTAAACAGGAAGAACAAACACCACAGGAATCATCATCAAGTTTGTTTTCACATGAAACATATTGCGCATATGCAATTGCAAGAGCCAGAATGCCGGAACCATTCTCTCCTAAAAAAAGCTGAGCATGACTAATCCTATTTCCTTTAACCGTTTGAATTAGCTTTTCTTTTATATTCTTATGTCCAACAACCTCTTTAAACTGCATAAATTCCTTATAGTTTCAACTGTTTTATTATTTCATTAAAAAGATAATTAGCAAAAATAACAATAAACGAAAACAAATCATAAATAAAACCAAATTCACAATTAGCAAAAAAATTTATTTTTATCTTTAACACATCATTTAAAAAATCCAGATATGTATTCTATCGACAACTTTAATTTTTCAGGCAAAAAGGTATTAATGAGAGTAGATTTCAATGTCCCATTAAATGATAATCTGGAAATTACTGATGATACAAGAATAATAACTGCAGTTCCAACTATTCAGAAAATTTTTGCGGAAGGAGGATCAATAATTCTTCTTACACATTTAGGAAGACCAAAAGGGAAGTATAATGAAAAAATGTCTCTGAAAATTATACTTCCACATATAAGTAAGATATTAGACCGTGATGTAAAATTTGCATCTGATTGTGTTGGAAAAGAAGCCAAGGAACTTTCAGAAAACCTAAAACCAGGTGAGGTTTTATTACTTGAAAATTTAAGATTTTATAAAGAAGAAACAGAAGCCGACGAGAGTTTCGCTAAAAAATTAGCTGAACTTGGTGATGTTTTTGTGAATAATGCATTTGGAACAGCTCATAGAGCACATGCATCGACTTATACCATTGCTAAACATTTTCCTAAAAACAGTATGTTTGGTTATCTGGTAGAAAGTGAAATTACAAATATTGATAAAATTTTACACCAACCATTGCATCCTTTTACTGCTATTCTTGGAGGATCAAAAGTATCATCCAAAATTCATATAATTGAAGCTCTGATTGAAAAAGTTGACAATTTAATTATTGCCGGAGGAATTGCTTACACTTTTGCAAAAGCTATGGGTGGAAAAATTGGAGATTCCTTAGTTGAAGATGAATTTCTGAATTTTGCGAGACATATAATTAAAGAAGCAGAAAAAAATAATGTCAAATTATATTTACCAACCGACTGTGTAATTGCCGATGAATTTAAAAACAATGCTAACATTGATCATTGCAATATAAATGAAATTCCTGATGGTTGGATAGGACTTGATATTGGAATAAAATCAGCAAACCGATTTGCTGAAGTGATTGAAAACTCAGAAAAAATCCTTTGGAATGGCCCTGTAGGTGTTTTTGAAATGCCAAGCTTTTCAATGGGAACATTAAAAGTAGCTATGTCGGTTGCACGTGCAACTGATAAAGGAGCATTTTCCTTGATTGGTGGTGGTGATTCAATTGCCGCTGTGAATAAATATAGCCTTGCTCATAAAATCAGTTATATTTCGACTGCTGGTGGAGCATTATTAGAATATCTAGAAGGAAAAGAATTGCCAAGCATAAAAGCTATAAAGCAAAATTTGACCATTGACCGATACAATTTTGAAGGAAAAAAAGTATTAATGCGTGTTGATTTTAATGTTCCTCTAGATGAAAACGGAGAAATAACTGATGACACTAGAATAATAACTGCTCTTCCTACTGTTCGAAAAATATTAGCTGAAGGTGGTTCTGTAATTTTCTTAACACATTTAGGTCGACCAAAAGGAAAAGTTGACGAAAAATATTCTGTAAAACAAATACTCCCATATTTATCAAAAGCGCTTGATAAAAAAGTAAAGTTCGCAGGTGATTGCATAGGCGAAGAAGCATTAATTGCATCTGCCGTAATAAAACCAGGTGAATGTTTATTACTTGAAAACCTTCGATTCCATAAAGAAGAAACAGAAGCTAATGAAGAATTTGCAAAAAAACTTGCTGAGTTAGGAGATACATATGTATTTAACGCATTTGGAACAGCACACAGAGCTCATGCATCAACTTACACATTGGCTAAGTTCTTCCCTAATGATAAAATGTTTGGTTATTTAGTTGAAAACGAAGTTAACAATATTGACAAAGTTGTAAAGCAAGCTAAAAGACCATTTACAGCAATATTAGGGGGATCAAAAGTATCGACTAAGATTCATATTATCGAAGCACTTATTGAAAAGGTTGACAATTTAATTATTGCCGGAGGAATTGCTTTTACTTTTGCAAAAGCAATGGGAGGTAAAGTTGGGAATTCTCTTATTGAAAATGATTTTATTGATGTAGCCAAAAACATTATTTTAAAGGCACAAGAAAACGGAGTAAAACTTTATTTGCCTACAGATTGCATTATTGCAGATGATTTCAAAAATGATGCACACATTGAGCATTGCGACATAAACCAGATTAAAGATGGCTGGATGGGATTAGATATTGGAATTAAATCTGCCAACGAATTTACAGAAGTAATCGAAAATTCTTCAACAATACTTTGGAATGGACCAATTGGTGTTTTTGAGATGCCAAGTTTTTCAATGGGTACGTTAAAAATAGCAATGGCGGTTGCGCGCGCTACTGATAAAGGTGCTTTTTCATTAATTGGAGGTGGGGACTCAATTGCTGCGGTAAATAAATATAGTCTTGCATATAAAATTAGCTACATTTCCACTGCTGGTGGAGCTTTGCTTGAATATATTGAAGGCAAAGAATTACCTGCATTAAAGGCTATAAAAGAAGATATATAAATCTTACATAAAGACTAGAAGACTTTAATTCTTGAATTGTTTTTATTGCTTAAAAACCAATTTTGGAGTAAATTGTGTACCCTTTCATATACCAATTAACAATTTAAAACCAGGAGGTAAAAAATGCTCGAAAAATATAATATTCCATCAATTCAAGATGCCGATCTTAACGGTAAAGTTGTACTTGTTCGTGTCGATCACAATGTTGTAAAAAAAGGTATTATTCATGATCCATATAGAATTGATGCAACAATTGGAACACTATATCATATTAATGCAAAAGGAGGAAAGATAATATTAATGACACATGTTGGTCGACCAAAAGATAAAAAAACAGGGGATATAAGAATAAGCAAGGATACATCAATAGAACCAATTGTTGAGTATTTAAGAAACAAACTACACATCAACATGAAGATTCCTGATTTTTATCCTGATGAAAACAAGGGATATATTGGAATTGAAACATCAATAAATCATTCTATTCGCGAATTAAAAGAAGGAAAAATAGATGGAATTTATTTGCCAAATACTCGCTGGTTCCAGGGCGAAGAATCTAAAGGGCCTGATATGGATCGCTTTGCAAATCAACTGGCTGGACTAGCAGATATTTTTGTTAATGATGCTTTTGGATCGTGGCAACCACACGCCTCAACAGTTGGAGTAAATAAATATCTTCCATCCTATGCAGGATTTTTAATGCAAAAAGAAATTGAAAATCTAGAAAGAATATATAGTCCACAATCTCCTTTTATTGCGGTTGTGGCTGGTTCAAAATTCGACACTAAAATTGATTCTCTTTATGCCTTAATAAAAAAAGCAGATTATCTTGTTTTAGGTGGCGTTATTTACAATGCTTATTTGTATGCAAAATATGGAATCGAAATAAAAGGTATCTCAGAAGAAGATCTTGTTCATGCAAAAGAATTTGTGAAATTCAGCGAAAAATATCCCGGAAAGTTAATTGAGCTTCCGTTTATTGTTGAATCGGATACACTAGATGGAAAGATTGAAGGAAAGAATCGAACTCACAACATTCATGAATTAAAACCTGGCACAAAGCTAAATTATGTACTTGATGTTGCAAGAGAATCTTTTTACGAAGATAAAATCCATAAAATTTTCTCAACAGCACGCACAGTATTTGTAAATGCAGTAATGGGATTCACTCCACATTTTAACGAAGGAACAATTGCTCTTGATGAGTTAATTGATGAAAATGTTGAAGCGGTAAAATTATATGGCGGCGGTGACACTATGCAGGAATTAAAAAGATTATTGCCTGGCTTATACATTGTTGCTCTTGATAGTCCTAAATACTATATATTTACGGGTGGCGGGGCAGTTTTAAAAGCAATTCAGGAAGGAACAACTTTAGGAATTGAGCCAGTAAAGGTTTTAACAAAGTAATTTTTTTTGCATTTTTGCAGTGATAAAAAATCTATAAGAAGTCAGACTTTAAACCGACTTCTTTCTATCTAATCATATACGTACTATTTAAATAATTAATAATATGAAAGCTTTTAAGGCATACGATATTCGTGGTATTTATAACGAGGATTTTAATAAGGAAGATGCTTACAAAATTGGTTATTTCCTTCCGGAATTATTACAAGCCGACAATGTATTGGTAGGTAGAGATGTTCGTGTTTCATCAGATGAAATCTTTGAATATCTGGCACAGGGAATTATTGATAGTGGTGCCAATGTATATAATATTGGTATTTCTACAACGCCAATGGTGTACTACATTACAGCTAAACATAAATTTGCTGCATCAGTACAAATTACAGCGTCACATAATTCACGTGAATACAATGGAATGAAAATTTCTAAATCGAATGCTTTACCGGTTGGTTTCGATACAGGTTTAGATAAGCTTTTAGAAATGATTCAAACGCGTGAAGTGGTAATTGCAGATAAAAAAGGGAAAATTGTTGATTATAAAGTTAAAGGTGAATATATTGAGTTCTTGAAAACCTATGTTCAGGATTATTCTGGACTAAAAATGGCGGTTGATTGTTCAAACGGAATGGCTGGTTTACTTATTAAAAAGCTTTTAGGTAAAAAGCCTATTTACCTTTTTGATAATATGGATGGAAGTTTTCCAAATCATGAACCAAATCCATTAATTGAAGAAAACGTTGCAGATCTTAAAAAAACAGTTTTAAGTGAAAAGTGTGATTTAGGAATTATTTTCGATGGTGATGCCGACCGAGTTATGTTTGTAGACGAAAAAGGACAATTTATTTCACCCGATTTAATTATTGGTTTTATGGCTCATTATTTTCTTGAAAAAGAAAAAGGACCCGTTTTAGAAGATATTCGAACATCGAAAGCAGTTAAAAAGTATGTTGAAAATTTAGGAGGAGAAATGCATACCTGGCGAGTTGGAAGAGCTTATGCGGCGCCTAAACTAAGAGAAATAAAAGGTATTTATGGAGGTGAATTGGCTGGTCATTATTATTTCCGCGATTTCTTTTATTCAGATTCTGGTATTTTAGCTTCTTTAATTGTTTTAAATCTTTTATCTCGATTTAAAGAAGAAGGAAAAACATTTTCGGAAATTATTTCAGGAATTAGTAAGTACTCAAATTCTGGTGAAATCAATTTTAAGATAGAACAAAAGGAAGAAGCAATGGAAGCAGTAAAAGATTATTTTGTTGCTGAAGAAGAACCAATGGAAATTCTTGATTTTGACGGCTATAGACTCGAATTTGAAAACTGGTGGTTTAATATTCGCCCTTCAAATACTGAACCTTATTTAAGACTTTTAGCTGAAGCTGAAAACAAAAAGATTCTTGATGAAAAAATTAAGGATATAAAAACAATACTTAAGAAGTTTAAATAATTCTTTTCATTAATAGACTGTCTCAAATATATGTACTTGTCATCTTCAACTCGATTGGAGATCTCTAAATTATTTTTAAAATACTAATCATGAGATTTCCTTTTTCAAGGGAATGACATTGTTGTTATTTTTGGGACAATCTTTTTTTTTAATCGCCATCCTTAACAAGATCGAATAGAACTTTAAGGTTGATTAACCTTAAAACAAATGCTATTATTAGCGATATAACTACAATCCCAACAAACTTATATATCCAGAATATCTCAAGCTGCAAGGATAATTTAGCTATAATTAAAACACTGAACACAAAAATTACTAGAATCGAAATTCGTTTTATATTAATATGAAACTTAAAAATCCTTTTTGCAATAATTACTTGCGCAATTGCAGCTATTGACTGTGTAATTAAACTTGCAATTGCAGATCCAAAAGCAGAATATTTAGGAATAAGTAAAAGATTCAGAACAATATTTATTACAACACCACCTGCAGCTAATATATTTAGTTCCTTTAAATTCCCATTTGCTGTTAGTAAAGTTCCAAAAATATAACTAAAAGAAATTCCTATAAAGCATAGTATCAGAACCCCAAATATGGAGGAAGATGTTTCAACATGATGATGATATAATAAATCAATTATTTCTGCTCTGTAAAAAAAAGATGCAAAAGTCACTCCTACAACAGGAACGATTAGTAACAAGAACGAAAAAAGTGTTAATTGATTTACAGGTTCTTTATGCTTTATCATTCGCGAAAATATAGGAAGAAGAAGTACCGCAAAAAGGAAAGCAAACATAGCAGCAGCGTCAAGAATCCTGAATCCTTGCGCATAAATTCCTGCTTGAAGTTTTCCATCTGGAAGCAATCTTTCAAGCATTACAGAATCAATTCTGTAATAAAAAACCATTAAGAGTGACAGTAAAGCATAGGGATAACTTTTTTTCAACAATGCTATAAAATAGGTTCTGTCGAAATTTAATTTTAACAATTCAGCTTTTGAATATACCGCGACAAGAGTTACCAGCATGGTTAAAACGTAAGCAACCGACTGTGCATAAACAAACCACTCAATTTTAAAATCGCTTTTTGTTACTCCTCCCCATAATAGAATGCTACAAATAATAATCATTAAAGCACGGTCAAGAACCGAAATAATACTATCAGTCTTAAAGAAATGCAGTCCACTAAGGTTTGATCGAAGATATAACACAAATGATGCTACAAACTGATTTAAGATTAGGAATAATAATAACTGAAATTGTCGCCATTCATAACCAATAAAAAAGCCTGCGACAATTGTTATCACTCCATATAAAATAGCGAGCAATAATCTTAATCCAATAATATTTGATAGTGATTTGCTTAATAATTGTTGATTTTGAGCAATATTTCTATTGTTATAATTTGCAATTCCAAAGTCAAGCAACATATTCATTAACAATGAAAAATTGAACAAAGAAAAATACAAACCATATTCTTCAGCGCCAACAACATTTTGTACCGTACGATCAATGCCAAAAATCCAGAAAGGCTTTATCAGCAGATTAAGTAGTAATAATAATGACAGATTGGTAAAAAATGTTCTTTTCAAATCAAATAAATTAGAAATGTAAAGTTACTAAAGTTTCTGGTAGTCACAATGTCCTGCCAAAATAAAGAAAAATTCGAATAAGGTAAATGTTAAGTTCCTTCAAACATTGGAGCATCTATTTTCAAAAGTTCTTCATTTTTTTAGCATCTTTGTTATAAGAATATTTTAATCTGTAAAATACACTTGCTTTTGAATATTGCTGTTAACACTCGCGTATTATTAAAAAACAAACTGGAAGGTATAGGCTGGTTTGCTTACGAGACTTTAAAAAGAATCGCAATTAATCATCCTGAACATAAATTCTTCTTTATTTTTGACAGACCATTTGATAAAGAATTTATATTTTCAGATAATATTACACCGGTTGTTATAGGACCACCGGCACGTCATCCTGTTTTATATTATTATTGGTTTGAGAAATCAATCCCCCAAATTTTAAAACAAATTAATGCCGATTTATTTATTTCTCCCGACGGATTTTTATCTCTAAATACTGATGTAAAATCTATTCCAGTAATACATGATATAAGTTTTATGCACAATCCTAAAGATTTTCCTTTTGGACTAAAAAACTATTATCACTATTTCTTCCCACGTTTTGCAAAAAAAGCCACTAGAATTGTTACAGTTTCAGATTTTTCGAAACAAGATATTGCCAGCCAGTTTAATATTTATCCTGAGAATATTGATGTTGTTTATAATGGATCAAATAATATTTATGAGCCAACATCAACTAAAGAACAAAACGAAACCAAAAAGGAATATACAAATGGAAATGATTTTTTCATTTTCGTAGGAGCATTAAGTCCCCGTAAAAATGTAGCTAATCTTCTCGCTGCTTTTGAGGTTTTTAAAACCAGAACAAAAAGTAATTTTAAGCTTGTTATTGTTGGCGAAAAAATGTTTAAGACAAAGAGAATAAAATCTGCATTTAACAGAATGAATTCAAAAAACGATGTAATCTTTACAGGAAGACTTAGCCCAAAAAAACTTAAAAATCTTTACGGTGCAGCGCTTGCATTGACATTTGTTCCTTACTTCGAAGGTTTTGGAATACCCATTATTGAAGCAATGAATTGTGACACTACAGTTATTACATCAAATGTAACTTCTATGCCCGAAGTTGCTGGAGATGCTGCTCTATTTGTAGATCCGCATTCTGTAAACTCTATTGCTGATGCAATGATAAAAATCTTTGAAGACAAAGAACTCAGACTAGAATTAAAAGAAAAAAGTAAAACACAAAGACAAAAATTCAGCTGGGATAAAACTGCAGAAAAATTCTGGAACAGCATTGAAAAAGTAATAAATGAACAATAACAAACCTTTATCCAGCTTTTATAAGAAAGAAGTAAATGAAGCAGGCTGCGACGAAGCAGGTCGCGGTTGTCTTGCAGGTCCTGTTGTAGCAGCAGCAGTGATTTTACCCCCAGATTTTACCCATTCAGTTTTAAATGACTCGAAGAAAATAAACGAAAAAAACAGGTATTTGCTTCGAAAGGAAATTGAAGAAACAGCAATCTCATTTGCAATTGGAATAATTGACAATAAAGGAATTGATGAAATAAATATTCTAAAAGCATCCATAATGGCAATGCATAAAGCACTTGATTCTCTCAAAACTATTCCTGAACATATTATTATTGATGGCAACAAATTTTTCAAATACAAAGAGATTCCTTATCAAACAATTGTAAAAGGAGATGCAAAATATTATTCAATTGCCGCAGCTTCTATTTTGGCAAAAACATATCGCGACGATATTATGCATGAATTACACCAAAAACATCCTGAATATAACTGGAAAAAAAACAAAGGTTATCCAACCAAAGAACACCGACAAGCAATTAAAGATTTTGGAACAACTCCATATCACAGAATGTCATTTAGGTTATTAGATGAACAATTAAGCCTGGATTTTTAATTTACTTCTTTTTTCCTGCTAATTGTCCACATGCAGCATCAATATCCATTCCGCGACTACGACGAATATTAACAACCATGTTTCGGCCTTTTAAGAATGTTACAAACTCATCAAAAGCGGTATTTGAAGATCTTTTAAAACGCTTATCGCTTGTAGAATTATATTCAATTACATTAATTTTTACCGGAAAGCTTTTACAATATTCTGCTAACTCTTTTGCATCTTTTAAAGAATCATTTAAACCTTCCATTAATAAATATTCAAAAGTAATTCGTTGTCCAGTTTTTTCGTTAAAATACACCAAAGCATCCCTTAGTTCATCTAATGAATTTTTTTGATTTACAGGCATAAATCCACTTCTCTTTTTATCGTTAGCAGAATGTAACGAAACGGCTAAATTAAATCTAATCTTATCATCTGCAAGCTTTTTTATCATTCTTGGTAATCCAACTGTAGAAAGTGTTATACGTTGAGGCGACATAGCAAGTCCATCTTCAGAAGAAACCATTTCCATTGCCTTCAAAACATTATCGTAATTTAGTAATGGTTCTCCCATTCCCATTAAAACAATATTTGTAAGCGAAAGATTATATTTTTCATTTGCCAGTTTCATTATTTCTGCCACCTGAGCATAAATCTCACCAACACTTAAGTTTCTTCTTAAACCCATTTTAGCAGTTGCACAAAACTCACATCCTAAGCTACATCCAACTTGAGAAGAAATACATGCTGTAGCTCTATTTTCAGTCGGAATTAAAACCCCTTCAATTAAAGCGCCATCAAATAATTCAAAAACGACCTTAATCGTTTTATCCTTACTTATTTGCATATCTTCAACGTGTGCCGATTGTAAAATGAAATTTTCATTTAATAAACCTCTCAAATCCTTTGAGATATTAGTCATTCCCTCGAAACTATTTACAGGTTTTTTCCACAACCATTCATAAATTTGCTTGGCTCTAAAAGCTTTTTCTCCCTTTTTTACTAAAAACTCTTTTATCTCATTTAAAGATAAAGTAAGTATATCCTTCTTATTCTCTGTCATAATTATTTGACTTAAGCTTAATTTATTGAACAATTTTCTCGCACAAAGGTATATAAAAACAAGATATTAGAATACGTTAAACTTTGTAAAATATATTTCGTCATATATCTTTGCAAAAAGTTGGGATTTATATATTTATTAATCAATTAAAATTAAAAATGAAAAAACTATTTATTGCTGTTGTTAGCATTTTTCTTGTTTTCAATATAAATGTTAAGGCAGACGAGGGAATGTGGTTATTATCACTAGTCCAACAATTGAACATTGAAAAAATGAACGAAATGGGTTGTGAATTAACTGCAGAAGAAATCTACAGTGTTAACAATACAAGTTTAAAAGATGCTATCGTAATTTTTGGTGGCGGATGTACTGGAGAATTAATCTCTGACAAAGGTCTTGTACTTACAAACCATCATTGTGGTTATGGAGCTATCCAACAACACAGTACACCAGAACAAAATTATTTAGATGATGGTTTTTGGGCTATGACAATGGAAGAAGAAATTCCAACTCCAGGTCTTGCTATTACTTTTCTTATTCGTATTGAAGATGTAACTGATCAGATAAACGAAGTGTTTACTGATGATATGAATGAATTAGAAAGACAAGATACTGCATACGCTACTGGTAAAATTATTGCTGAAAAGGCTACTGAAGATACTCATTATGATGCACGAGTTCAAAGCTTTTATGGTGGTAACAAATATTATTTACTTATTTATGAAAAATTTACTGACATAAGAATGGTTGGAGCGCCACCATCATCAATTGGTAAATTTGGTGCTGATACTGATAACTGGATGTGGCCTCGCCATACTGGAGATTTTTCTATGTTCCGTATTTATGCCGACAAAGACAATAAACCAGCTGAATATTCAGAAGATAATGTTCCTTACAAGCCAAAACATCACTTACCTGTATCTCTTAAAGGTGTTGAAAAAAATGATTTCGCAATGATCTTAGGTTATCCTGGAGGAACTGATAGATATATGACTTCTTGGGAAGTTGAAAACACAATTAATGTTGAAAATGCAAATCGTATTTATGTTCGTGGAATTCGTCAAGAATTATTATTAGAAGATATGTTAGCTGACGAAGCTGTTCAAATTAAATATGCTTCGAAATATTCAGGTTCTTCTAATTACTGGAAGAATTCAATTGGTATGAATAAAGCTTTAAAAAGACTTAAGATAGTTGATAAAAAGAAGCTAGAAGAAGAAGCTTTTACAAAATGGGTAAATGAGAATACTGGTCGTAAAGAAAAATATGGTGAAGCTCTAAACTTAATTAAAACTTCTGTTGAAGGTAAAAAAGAAGCATCTCATGTAACTCAATATATCATTGAATCTCTGTATAGAGGCACTGAGCTAATATCTATTGCTTATTCTATTAGCAGATATGAAGCTGATTTAGCTTCTGATAGTACTGAAGATGTTGAAAAGGCGATAAGTGAAATAAAAGAAAAGGCACGTAAGTTCTACAAAAATTACAATGCTCCTACTGACCAAAAAGTAGCTAAAGCTATGTTTAAAATCTTCTCAAAAAACGTTGAGAAAAAACATCAACCTGAAATTTTTAATACTATTGAGTCTAAGTATAAAAACGATTTTGGTAAATACATTGATGATCTTTATGCAAAATCAATTATAACTGATTCAGTTAAATTATTTGCGTTCTTAGAAAAACCTTCCGCTAAGAAGCTTGCAAAAGATCCTGCTATTATTGCTTCAAAATCTATCATTGATAAATATTATGAATTATTTAATGAAATTGAACCTTTATATGCCGATTTTGATAAAGGACACAGATTATTTGTTGGCGGTATAATGGAAATGAACGATGGTAAACCAATGTATCCAGATGCAAACTTTACAATGCGTCTTACATATGGAGAGATTTTAGATTATTACCCAATGGATGCAGTTCATTATGACTATATAACTACTTTAAAAGGTGTAATGGAAAAAGAAGATCCTGATAACTGGGAATTTGTTGTACCAGAAAAATTAAAAGAACTTTACCTAAACAAAGATTTCGGACAATACGCATTACCAACTGGTGAAATGCCGGTTGCGTTCTTATCAACAAATGATATTACAGGAGGAAACTCTGGTAGTCCAGTAATTAATGGTAAAGGTGAAATTATTGGAACAGCTTTCGACGGTAACTGGGAAGCAATGAGTGGTGATATTGTTTTTGAGCCAGAATTACAAAGAACAATTAGTGTTGATATTAGATACACATTGTTTATTATTGACAAATATGCAGGTGCAAAACGTTTAATTGAAGAAATGACAATCGTTAAATAATTAGATAAATATATTTCATTTGAAGGGATACAATAAATTGTATCCCTTTTTTTATATATTTATGACTTAAACTTACCTCATGTCGAAAATAATAATATATACAGATGGCGCTGCTCGAGGGAATCCAGGTCCGGGAGGTTACGGGGTTGTAATGAAAGCAGCGCATCATCGTAAAGAACTTTCAGAAGGCTTTCGCAAAACTACTAATAACAGAATGGAGTTATTAGCAGTAATTGTTGCATTAGAAACCTTAAAAAATGAAAATAGTGAAGTAGAAGTTTATACCGACTCAAAATATGTCTCTGATGCTGTTGATAAAGGTTGGGTTTTTGGTTGGGAAAAAGTACAGTTTAAGAAAAAGAAAAATCCAGACTTATGGATTCGATTTCTAAAAATATATAGAAAGCATAAGGTCAAGTTTCATTGGGTTAAAGGACATGCAAACATTCCAGAAAATGAACGTTGTGACCAACTCGCTGTAGAAGCATCTAAAAAAAGTGTATTACTTATTGATGATGTATATGAAAACCCTGACAATTCTTTGTTTTAGAACCCTTTTTTTATTATTTTCACATAACCCTCTACATTATTTAACCTAAGTTTTTTACTAACTTTTGTATAAATGACTATAGAAAATTTATATCGTTATATTACATTAAATGCTTCTGATATTATTTATACAATATCATTAGACTCCAAAATTACTTTTCATAATAATGCTGTTGAGAAAGTATTTGAAACTTCAAAGGAAATAATCGAACGAGAACATTACGATCATTTAATGCTTCCTCAAGATAAAGATCTGGCTAAAAATCTACATAATGATTTATTGCAAGGTAAAAAGCCACCCATTTTTGAACATGGTTTTACTACTCCAAAAGGAAGACTTGTTTATTTGGAATGTTCAGTTACTCCTATATTTGATAAGGACAAAAATGTTAATGGTGCATTAGGAATAGCACGTAATGTTACTGAACGAAGAATAGCCCAAGATGAGCTAAAAAAAAACAAAGAAGAACTTGAAGATTTGGTAAAAGAAAAAGATCGTCTTATGTCTGTTATTGCTCACGATCTGAGGGATCCTTTTAATACCCTTATTGGCTATTCAGATATAGCCCTAGAACAACTACACAATTTTTCACAAGAAACGATTAAAAAATACTTTAAAGCTATTAATAAGTCTTCCAAAAGCGCTTACAATTTACTTGTTAACTTATTAAGCTGGTCAAATGCAAAGTCAGGCAGAATTGTTGTTAATCTAAAGCCCATAAACCTTGGGAAACTTTTTGATCATATTATATGTGACTTAAAACACTCATCTTCTTGTAAGCATATATTAATCCAAAAAAAATTCGATGATGATATTGTTGTAAATGCGGACGAGAATATGCTAAAAACGGTATTTAGAAACTTAATTGGTAATGCAATAAAGTTTTCGTGCGAAAACAGTGAAATACAAATAGAAGCGGTAGAAGAAGATTCTCAATTTACTATAAAAATTATCGATCAGGGCGTTGGAATTTCTGATATAGATTTAGCTAAATTGTTCTCAACTGAATTTACAATCTCAAAAGCAGGCACACAAAATGAAAGAGGAACTGGTCTTGGATTGTTAATCTGTAAAGAATTTGTTTTAAAGTGGGGAGGTAAAATATGGGCAAAAAGCACATTAGATTTAGGTAGTACATTTACATTCACAATTCCAAAATAACATCAATTATTTATCCTTTTGTAGGATATTAAAGCACTATCACTTAATCAAGTTTTTATTATTATTAAATTCTTCTTTTCAAAAAAATATTATTCTATTATTCATATTCATTTAAAAATTTAATGAGTCTCATAACTTTTTTTTAAATTTACGAATATGAAAAAGATTCTGATAATAGCATTTTCAATAATCTTTTTTTACTCAGAAGGATTTTCTCAATTTGGTCAAAATAAAGTTATGTACGAATATTTTGACTTTGAAACGTATAATACTCCACATTTTGAAATACATAATTATCTAAATAACGATACTTTTCTTTTAAATCTGGGACAATTATCGGAACGATGGTATATGCGACATTTTGCAATGTTTTCAGATTCGCTTGAAAACAGTCCGCTCATATTATATAACAATACAACCGACTTTAAACAAACTACTGTGATTTCAGGAATTATTGGAGTAGGTACTGGAGGTGTAACAGAGGGTTTACGAAGTAGAGTTATTATTCCAGTAATGGTTTCAAATAAGGAAACAAATCATGTTCTTGGACACGAAATGGTTCATGTTTTCCAATACAATCTTGTTCGTGAAAACGATAGTTTATCATTTCAATCATTATTAAATACACCTTTGTGGATGATTGAAGGTATGGCCGAATTCCTATCAATTGGTTCATCAGATAACCGAACATCAATGTGGATGCGTGATGCTGTAATAAATGATGATATTCCTACATTAAAAGATTTATCCAGAAAACCAGGAGAGTATTTTCCATACCGATATGGTCATGCTTTTTGGGCATATGTTACAGGCGTTTGGGGCGATAATGTAATGCAACCTTTATTTTATTTTTCGTTAAAATATGGAATTGACGCAGGATTTAAAACCTATCTTGGTGCCGATGCCGATAGCTTATCTGTTCTTTGGAATAATTCCATGAAAGAATATTATAATAAGTTTCTATCAGATACAATTGCTCCTGTAGGTAAACTATTGTTCGACACAAAAAAAGGAGGAGAGCTTAATCTTTCTCCTGTTTTAAGTCCCGATGGTAAATTCATTATTTTTCTGTCGAATAAAGAAGTAATTCATGTTGATTTAATGCTAGCGGAAGTTGAGAACAATAAAATTCTTTCAAAACTTACCTCGTCTTTAAGAAAATCACATATTGATGATTTTAATTATATCGAAGAAGCAGGTTCTTGGTCGCCCGACGGAAATAAATATATACTAACAACATTTACAAAGGGAACAAACAAATTTATACTATTTACATTAAAAAACAACAAAGTAAATACAACCGAAGAGTTTGAAATTGAAGGAATTGATGCATTAATAAATCCAGAATGGTCCCCTGATGGTAACTCAGTTCTTTTTAATGGAATGGTAAAAGGAAAAAGTGATCTTTACATTTATAATCTTGACAATAAAGATCTCGAACAATTAACTGACGACTATTACTCCGATCTGCAGCCCTCATGGTCGGCAGATGGAACCGAAATATCATTTATTTCGTGCAGAGGACTCGATACTGATATAGAAAATCAGATTTACGGAAATTACAGATTATGTGTTCTTAAGAAAGAAACCAAACAAATTATTGTTTATGATTTATTTCCCAGAGCCAATATCTATAGTCCACAATATTCACCTTCCGATTCATCTCTTTATTTTTTATCAAATGCCGATGGTTTCAGAAATTTATATAAATATCAGTTACACACAGGAGAAGTTTTCAAATTAACACAATTTGCTACCGGCATTAGTGGATTAACAGACCTTGCTCCTGCTTACAGTGTTTCGAGGGGAACAGGTCAGGTTGCATATACTCTGTATAAAAACAAAAACTATAAGATTTATATTGCTAATCCTGATGAATTTTTACAAATACCAGTAAATCCATATGCAGTAAATTTAGAAGCTGAAGCTTTACCTCCAGGAAAATCAAGGTTTTTTGACATTGTCGATAATAATCTGAATTACGCTAATTCGTTAAACGAAGACTCTTTTAAAGTTCAGGAGTACGATCCTAAATTTGAACTTGAATATATTGGATCAAACGGCATGGGTGTTTCACAAAGCACCTATGGTTCTTTTATTTCGGGAGGAGTAAGCATGCTTTTTAGCGATATGTTAAAGCATCATCAGGTTTTTACAATGCTAAATATAAATGGAGAAATATACGATTTTGGAGGACAACTAGCCTATATAAACTCTAAAAACCGTATTACTTGGGGCAGCTCCTTTTCTCACTTCCCTTACAGATCAATGTATTATAACAGAAATCTTGAAGAATTACCCGACACCACTTATTTGATTGTAGAAAACTTTAGTCAGGTTAGGGTTTTTGAGGAAAACCTCTCTTTTTTCTCACAATATCCAATTTCTAGAAAATTACGTTTTGAAGGAGGTTTATCATATGCAAGATATAGTTACAGAATAGATAGTATTACATACATAAATGGATATTATCAATCTAAAAAAAACATTGAAAATACCCCTGATCCTTTTAATGTCGGAAGTGCTTATCTTGCTTTTGTTGGCGACAATTCTACTTTTGGAATAACCTCACCAATGACCGGTTACCGATATCGATTTCAGGTCGGTCAAATGTTCGATAATTACACTACTACAAACTTATCACTTGATATTAGAAAATACTTCTATTTTAATCATGTTGGATTAGCTTTTAGAGCGCTACATTATGGAAGATATGGTAAAGATGCCAATGTAATTTATCCTATCTTTTTAGGAAATGAATATCTTGTTAGAGGATATAACTTTAATGCTTTTTTTAAAGCAGATAATAATCCAGAAAATGGATTAGACCTTTATAAAATAATGGGAAGTAAAATTATTGTTTTTAATTCCGAACTCAGAATTCCCTTTACCGGAGTAAAAAGATTTTCATTAATTAAATCGGGATATTTATTTTCAGATATTGTTTTATTTTTCGATGCTGGTTTAACCTGGGAAAAAGACAAGTTTCCATGGTTACCAAGTAGTGATATTCGATATTATTGGAATCCAAACGCAAGTTACTATACCCCAATTTACAGTTTGGGAGCATCTATCAGAATTAATCTTTTTGGTTATGCAATATTAGAACCATACATAGCAATGCCTTTTCAAATAAGTGGTGTAACATATTCAACAGGATTTGTTATAAGCGGTGGAGGATGGTAAAAGAATTATGAATAAAAAATTTAGAATTATTTATCTTCTATTTCTTCGAAATCTACATAATCACCCTCATCTTTATCTATCTTTTTGCCAGCTTTAGGTTTTGTATTTATGGTAACATCACCCTCTTTTTTATTATTATTTTGATTTTGTTGATTATTAATGTTCTCTTGCATATTCTTTACAAAAGAACGAAGTACATATCTGGTAATTATTCTAATTATAAATACTATGATAAATATTATCAATAAAAATTTTGCAAAGCCAACCATCTTATTATTATTTATCTTCTTATACTGCAATTACATTTAAAAGCAATCAAAGAAGCTTATTTATTAATAAACATTTTTTACTTTTGCAAAATTACTATAAACAATCAATAAATTAAATAAAATACTATGGAAACGGTTGTAAGTGGAATTAGACCAACAGGAAATCTTCATTTGGGAAACTATTTTGGGGCAATGAAGAACTTTTTAAAAATGCAAAACGAGAACAACTGTTTTTTCTTTATTGCCGATTATCACTCATTAACTACACACCCAACTCCTGCTGACTTACACGGAAGCGTAAAACAAGTATTAGCCGAGTATTTGGCTTGCGGTTTAGATCCAGAGAAAGCAACTATTTATTTACAAAGCGATGTTCCTGAGGTTATAGAGCTATATTTATTACTAAATATGAATGCTTACGTAGGCGAACTAGAGCGCACTACTTCTTTTAAAGATAAAGTTCGTAAAAATCCTGAGAATGTAAATGCAGGACTTTTAACATACCCGGTATTAATGGCTGCCGATATTCTTATCCATAACGCTGCTAAAGTTCCTGTAGGAAAAGATCAAGAACAGAATCTTGAAATGGCTCGTAAATTTGCACGTCGATTCAATAATATGTACAATATTGAATATTTTACCGAACCTCAACCATTTAATTTTGGTGCAAATTTGATTAAAATTCCTGGTTTAGATGGAACAGGTAAAATGGGAAAATCGGAAGGGAATGGTATTTTTCTTATTGACGATGAAAAATCTCTTAAGAAAAAAGTAATGCGAGCAGTTACAGATAGCGGACCAACAGAAATAAATTCTGAAATGCCAGAGCCAATTCAAAATCTATTTACATTAATGGATGTTGTTTCGGAAAAAAGCACTATTGATTTTTTTAAAGAAAAGTATGCCAATTGTGATATTAGATATGGCGACTTAAAGAAACAATTGGCCGAAGATATCAATATTTTTATCTCACCAATAAGAGAAAAAATAAATGATATTAAATCGAATGATGAATATTTACGCAAAGTCGCTAAAATGGGTGCTGAGAAAGCTCGTGAAAGCGCAAACAAAACTATTAAAGAAGTAAGAGATATATTTGGGTTTAAGCCTTTTTAAATAACTTATTGCAAAGAAAAAAGCCGTAACAGAATTGTTTCGGCTTTTTTTATATCTATATTTCTTTTTATATAAACATAAGTAAACTAACTGCCATTACGGCCATTCCGCCTACCAATCCATAAATAGATAAATGATGTTCTCCGTATTCACGTGCTGCAGGAAGAAGTTCATCAATGGAAATGAAAACCATAATTCCGGCAACTGCTGCAAATAAAATTCCAAAGATTGTCGGAGTTAAAAATGGCATTAAAATCAAGTATCCTATTAAAGCACCAACAGGTTCAGCGAGTCCTGATAAAAATGAATACCAAAAAGCTTTCTTTTTATCTCCTGTTGCATAGTAAATAGGAACTGAAACAGCAATTCCTTCAGGGATATTATGAATAGCAATTGCAACTGCAATAGCAATACCTAAACTTGGATCGGTTAAAGCCGCAGTAAAAGTTGCAAGTCCTTCAGGGAAATTATGAATAGCAATAGCTAAAGCCGTAAACATTCCCATTTTCATTAATTTCTTATTCTTATGCTCCTTTTTAGCCTTTTCATCCATCTCCTCAACCATGCGAATTTCATGAGGATTTTCTACTGAAGGAATTAATCTATCAATTAAAGCAATGAATAAAATTCCGCTAAAAAATGAAAGCACTGTAACCCACGATCCCATTCTCATTCCCATTTCAGCAACTAGAGAATCTTTTGCTTTAAAGAAAATTTCAATCATAGAAACATAAATCATTACTCCAGCAGAAAAGCCTAAAGCAATCGATAAAAATTTAGTATTCGTAGTCTTTGTAAAAAAGGCAAGGACACTTCCAATTCCGGTTGATAAACCCGCAAAAAGTGTTAATCCAAATGCAAAAAGTAATCCTTCTGAAAACATATTATCTTATTTTGTTAAGTTCAATTATAAATAGTTCTCTCAAACAACACAATTATAAAATTGTTTAATTATTTATGAAAAGGTTTCCAATTTTTTGCCAAACCACCAATTCCTGTTTCACGATATGCACTTTGAATATCTTTTCCTGTTTCGGCCATTGTTTTCACTGCTTCGTCAAAAGATATTTTATGACCGCCATCTGAAAACAAAGCGTAAACAGCACATTCTAATGCTTTCCCTGCAGCAATTGCATTTCTCTCAATACATGGAATTTGTACATATCCTAAAATTGGATCGCAGGTTAATCCTAAATTATGCTCAAAACCCATTTCTGCAGCATACTCAATCTGACGTAGCGATCCTCCCATTATTTGTGCTGCTATTCCCGCTGCCATTGCACATGCAGTGCCGATTTCACCCTGGCAACCTACTTCAGCACCAGAAATGGATGCATTGCGCTTTACAATATTTGCAATTAAACCAGCCGTTGCCAATGCTCTATATATTTTTGATTCATTAATATGTTCTTCTCTTTCCAAATAATATAGCATTGCAGGCAACACTCCAGATGAACCACAAGTTGGTGCAGTTACTATTTTACCTCCAGCTGCATTCTCTTCTGAAACGGCCAAGGCAAATGAAAAAAGCATTCCTTGATTTTGGATTGCCCCCTTTGAATTCTGAGCTTTCATAAAATATGTACTTGCCTTACGTGGCAATTTAATTTCTCCAGGTAAGACTCCCTCATTATCAAGGCCCTGAATAATTGTTCCTTTCATTATTTCCCATACGTCCTTTAAGAAATCCCATATCTCTGGACCTTCGCAATCTTCGACATATTCCCAAAAGGTTTTTCCATTTTCGTAACAATACTCAAGAATGTCAGAAAGTGTTTTATGCTTATAAACGACTTCATCATTTAGTATTCCTGAATCATCGCGCAAATCTCCACCACCAATGCTATATACTATCCACTCATCAGTTTTTTTATCAACGGCGTAAGCTTCAAACAACATTCCATTAGGATGTAAAGGCAATTCTTCTTCGGATTTCCATACAATCTCAACATTCTTAGGTGAAAAAGCTTTTTCAATGGCTACATCAGTTTGGTGACCTTTTCCTGTAGCAGCCAAACTACCATAAAGAGTAACTTTAAAGTTTTCTATTTCAGGATTTTTTTCCAGAAAAATTACAGAAGCACGCACAGGTCCAATTGTATGGCTACTTGACGGACCATAGCCAATTTTATATATTTCGCGAATAGATTGCATTAAAAATGTATTAAATGAAGTACAAAGCTATGAAAAGATTTATCAATTTTTATTACCAATAAAACATTATTCCTTTATCGACCATTTTAGCAGGATCCTGGCAATATTTGTAGCATGACCATTAATTGCTCTAAGCATAGTCATTAATTCAACGTGCGTTTTACTACTTGATATTGTCTCAACTACTTCATTCTTTAATCTTTCAAAATGCTGTTTTTCGAGTTCAATCTCCATATTTCGATATCCTCTATACTTATCTTTCATGGCTTTAGCCTTTTCAAGATTTACACTTTCGAAAACCTCTAAAGCTCTGCTTAATTGTTTTTGTGTTTTTGTGTGATATTTTACAATTTCATTTTTACCTTCAGTTGAAAAATTAAAGTCCATTTTACTCCATTTCTCAGCTTTTCTAATCATTGTTGATGAAACAATATCGGCTATCTGTTCAAATTCCTTAACTGTATAGAGCAACTGAAATGATTCGTTTACTCTTTCTTCATTCAGGTTCTCACGTGTAATTTTTAAAATATAATCATTGATTTGATCACGAAGAAAATTAACCTCCTCTTCTTTTTGCTGAATCTCACTTAAAACTTCTGTTTTTTTAACTAAATATGGAATAATAATACCTTCGGTCATGTTTTGTACTAACCTGCCCATACGAAGTGTTTCCTTTTTTGCTAAGCTTAATGCAAGTGAGGAATTTTTCACCATTCCATAATCAAGGTATACTGTTTTTAAAACAAATTTTTCTATTGTTTTAATTGGTAATATTTTTTCAATCAGTCTTGCAAAAACATTTGTGAATGGAAGAATTAAACAAGTAAGTACAATATTAAAAATAGTATGCGCGTTAGCGATCTGACGGGGAACAGATGCTGCTAACACTGAAAATTCATCATTAATAACATCTGTTTTGGGCGAAATAATTCTCACCAAATTAGCAAATTGAGGAATCCAAAACAAGAAAATTAAAACACCAATAACTTTAATTAGTGTATGGGCAAGTGCAACTTGCTTTGCTTCTCTGTCGGTTTTTATACTTGCCAAAATAGCGGTAATTGCTGTTCCAATATTTGCTCCAAACAGTAATGGAATTGATGCTTCCAAACTCAATAACCCCTGTGTTGCTAATACTATCATTATACCAATAAAAGCGCTACTACTTTGAATTAAGGCTGTAAATAGTGCGCCAACTAAAATACCAAGAATAGGATTTTCTAGTTTTACAATCGAATCAATAAATGGAGCAAAGGATCGTAATGGATACATTGATTCTGACATGATTTGCATTCCGAAAAACAGAATCCCAAATCCAAGAATCGTTCTACCAAAATTTCTTATACCTGATGATTTTGTAAATGAATTAAGCAAAAAGCCAACTCCAATCAACAGAAGCGAATAATCTGTAAGTTTAAATGCTATTAGCTGAGCAGTAATGGTTGTTCCTATTCCAGCACCTAAAATCACCCCTATTGTTTGCCGGAATTTCATTAATTTGGAATAAACAAAGCTAACCAGCATAACTGTTGTTGCACTGCTACTTTGAATAACCATGGTAACAAAAGTTCCAACTCCAACAGCAATAAATCTGCTTTGTGTTATTCGACTTATCACAGAACGCATTCTGTCTCCTGCAGCATTTTGCATTCCGTCGCTCATCATGTTCATTCCTAAAAGAAATAAACCCAAACCTCCAATTAAACCAGCAATGAGTATAAATACCCAATTGGTTTTACGAGCAAAAACTTTATAGATTAAAAAGTTTGTTTCAGGGTAATCTAATAACTGAGCTGAGATTTCATACATTCCTTCCTTTGAACCCAAAACAATATATGTTTCAGCTATTCCTAGTGAATCAGTATAAATCAAAGTGTCACAAATACTAAAGTTCTTTTCATCTGAAGGTGATGAAAATTTTTGTAGAATAATTGCTAAATCCTTTTCTGGCTCATTTTTAGTATTCAAAACCTGAATTCTGATCGGTTTATCAGATTTTAATCTTACAGTCTGCGTTTGATGATCTCCGGAAAAATTAGGAATTGATTTTGAAACCGGTTTAATGAGTTTGAAATTTTCAATCCTTATTAAACTATCATTTTGAGCAATTGCCAAAAATGATACAAATAAAAGTACAAATAATAATATCGTGGATTTCAATTTCATTAAAACAAATTTAAGCTTGTTAAGTCACTTTTAAAAAAAGAAGTGAATAAATGTTGATTTCAAAATAACTTCATTATTTTTATCTTGCATTAAAATGCAAATCGAATGTCTTCAAAATTTATCCTAGAAATTTGTGCAAACTCAGTAGAATCGGCAGTAATGGCGCAAAATGGAAAAGCCCAACGAGTAGAACTATGTGATAACATTTACGAAGGAGGAACAACTCCATCATATGGTGCAATTCTACAAGCAAGAAAGGAATTGATAATTGATTTAAACACAATTATTAGACCTCGAGGAGGAGATTTCTGTTATTCAGAATTGGAATTTGAAATAATGAAAAAAGACATTGAATTTGCAAAAAACTCAGGAGTGGATGGAATTGTTATTGGGATTTTAAATCTTGATGGAACGGTGGATACTATAAGAACAAAACAACTTGTGCAATTAGCAAAACCTATGTCGGTTACTTTTCACCGCGCATTCGATGTTACTAAAGATCCTTATATAGCTTTAATAGATATTATTGAATGTGGCTGCGATCGAGTATTAACTTCTGGTCATGAAAACAAAGCTATTGATGGAGTTTCTCTAATTATAAAACTTGTCGAAAAAGCAGAAAATAGAATAATTATTATGCCTGGAAGTGGTATTAATGAATTAAACATCAAGGAAATTTACCAAAAAACTAAAGCAACTGAATTTCATGCTTCTTTAAGGAAAAATGTGAAAAGCAAAATGAAATTCAGAAAAGAAGATATTCCAATGGGAGGAATTAAACAAATAGATGAATTTGAAATATCGGTAACGGATCCTGAAAGAGTAAAGAAAATGACTCAAATCTTACAAAATTTATAACTTAAATAAACCATGAAAAAACTAATCTTTGTTGTAGTTGCTTTAATAACATTCAGCTGTTCAAATAAGAATCATTTTATTAACGATAAGGTATATCGAGAAACGGTTATTGCTGATTTCGAAACAGTTAAGGAATTTGCATTAAGTAGGGAAACTCAACTATTTGAAGTTTTTAACCAAAACATTACATTGGAAGAAAAAGAAGCATTGATGTTTCTTTACGCTTATATGCCTTTAAATGATTTAGCCGATTACAATGGAAAATTCTTTCTAAACAATGTTAAATTAGCTTTGAAAACACGTGAAACTTTTAAATGGGGGAATCAAATTCCAGAAGATATTTTCCGACATTTTGTTTTACCATATAGAGTTAACAATGAAAATCTAGATTCATCAAGAACTGTATTTTTTAAAGAGTTAAGCGAAAGATTGAAAGGAATGGAATTAAAAGAAGCCATTCTGGAAGTTAATCATTGGTGTCACGAAAAAGTAAATTATCAACCTACCGATGAACGAACTATTTCGCCTCTAAATGCTATAAAATCAACATACGGAAGATGTGGAGAAGAATCGACTTTTACTGTTACAGCCATGCGTGCAGCCGGGATTCCTGCCCGACAATGTTACACTCCACGATGGGCTCATACAGACGATAATCATGCTTGGGTTGAAGTCTGGCTTGACGGAAACTGGCATTATTTGGGTGCTTGCGAACCTGAACCAGATCTAGATATTGCATGGTTTTCTGCTCCTGCTTTAAGAGCTATGCTTGTTAACTCAAATGTTTTTGGAAAATATACTGGACCTGAAGAAATAATACGTAAAGAAGAGAAATACACTAAAGTAAATATGCTTAGCAATTATGCTCCTGTTAAGACAATATATGCTAAAGTTGTTGACGAAAACGATGCAATTGTAAAAGATGCTACAGTTGAATTTCAGTTGTATAATTATGCTGAATTTTACCCAATAGCAAAAAAACAAGCTGATGAAAATGGAATTAGCTCACTATTAACTGGTTTTGGCGATTTAATAATTTGGGCATATAAAGACAATGATCATGCTTACCAAAAAATTACTGTTGAACAAACAGATACTGTTGTTTTAAAATTACATCCTCAGAAAGGTAAAAATTACACAAAAGTTTTTGACATTGTTCCGCCAATAGCAAAAGATCCTAAAGCTATTTCTGCCGAAGGTGAAGCTGATAACAATATAAGGCTTGCACAGGAAGATTCAATTCGAGAGGCTTATGCAGGAACATTCATGAACCAAGAAGAAGCAATTGAGTTAGCTCAGAAATACAATTTTGATTCTGAAATTGTGTGGAATTTCATCGATAAAAGTAAAGGCAATTATCCTGAGACAGCTAAATTTATTGAACAAGCAGCTTCAATGAATGCTGAATATACAATCCAGATTCTTGAATCAATTGCACCTAAAGATTTACGCGATGGTGAAGCAGAAATACTGCTTTCACACATTAGCAAATCATTTAAATATGCAGAAAAATTACCAAATGACAACAAGGAATTATTCATTAATTATGTTCTTAATCCAAGGATTGCAAATGAAAAACTAATTGCCTATAAAACATTTATACAGGATGCTTTTGGAGATGAATTTATTAAGGATACTAAAGGGAATATTAACCAACTTGTTGATTGGATAAATTCTGAAATAGCCGTTGTTCAGAATACGAATTATTACAATGTACCTATTACTGCAAAAGGTGTTTTTGAATTAAAAATAGCTGACGAATATTCACGCGTCTTATTTTTTGTAGCAGCCTGTAGAAGCTTTGGAATTCCGTCGAGATTGGAGCCAGCAACTAAAACTCCACAATATTATAAAGAAGAGTGGATTGATGTAAACTTTAATAAAACCAAAATTTCAGAAGCTAAAAAAACAGGGAAATTAAAACTTATTAATAGTCCTGAGAATGGAACAGATTTAAAATATAGAGTTCATTTTGCCTTATCAAAATTCGAAAATGGAAAATATCATACCTTGGATTATGGTTGGGATACCCCAATTAGTAAAATGGACGAAAATTTAGAACTTGAAGAAGGAAATTATCTTCTTTTAACAGGAAACCGGCAAACTGATGGAAACACTTTAACAAGTATGGAATTCTTTAATATTAAGTCTGGAGAAGAAAAAGAGATAATAATAAAACTCAGAACCAATAAGGAAGAACTGAAAGTTTTAGCTGAATTTAATTTCTTTGACAAACTATCGGATCTTTCCGGTAATGAATTTAAGATAAATTCTGATGCAATAAGTATTATTGGTTTTCTTGATCCTCAAAAAGAACCTACAAAACACACCTTAGTTGATATTGAAAAAATTGCTTCAAGTTTTGATAAAACTGAATCAAATATTTATTTGATTTCAAAATCTGCAGATTTTGATGAAGCAAAATACAAGCTACCAAAAAAAACAAAATATTTGATTGATAATGACTTTGAAATCTTACAGAATTTGTCTCAAGAAGTAAAACAGGAAATGACTAATTTACCTGTATTTATTGTTATGAAAGACAATAAGATGTATTTCTTATCGGAAGGTTATACCATTGGAATTGGAGAACAAATAATTAAGGTAATTCAGAAAATATAAAAACCAATTAAATAATGGTGCAAAAAACACTTCGACAGGCTCAGTGTGACATAATTATTTGAAGTCATGCTGAGTTTTTCGAAGTATGACTTCAATATTTAATTTGTCCGTTCAAATCAATATAAAATTGATTTTCGTACATCTTAAAATCATTAAAATCAAAAGAAACTTTATTGCGTGCAATGGTTCGAATTAAACCTTCGCTTTTGAGTGTATAAAAATCGTTGCTATTTTTAATTTTGCTAGCAAGTAGCTTCGATAAAACTGTAGCATTGCTCAACACTCCTGAAACATATCCATTCCATAATCCACGGGTTAATCGAAAAGCATTAAGTTCAGAATCTGTACTGTCTTTTACAAAATCTAGTTCCGATCGGTAATTATAAGTTCTCTCTTCGAATTCAATTATTTTATTCCTATATAATGAAGAAATATCATAACTTCTATTTACAACTCTATAGTTATACTGTGATATTAAATCAACAGAATCGTTATTTGATAGATTATCTTTTACAAAAAAATTGAAGAACTCGATTTTCTCATTTCTAAAATTTCTTTCCATAAAAACCTGTAAATGTTCGCCTTTTACCTCTAAGGTATCAATATTGTTTTCAGAATTTTTATCGAATTCAAACTCAATTAGAACAACTCCTTCGTTGTATTTTGTAAAAAATGTATCGACTAAAATAACAGATGAATTATTATAAGCAATTGTTGCTTTTGTTAATGAAAAATCCTGAAATTTTGTTGAATAAAGTGAGTATTTTCCAGACTCATGTAAATTAGTATAATCATCAGTAATATTGCTGATTGTACCATAATTCATCATTGCAAACATCGCTTTCGCTCTTAATATTGCTTGCTCATATGCTTCATCCTTATCCATGTTTGGATCTGAAAATCCAACTACCCGAATTGGATTACTAAAATCAACGGGATTAAAAACCCAGTCGGGAAGTTTCTCAGGAATTCTATCGTACAGTTTTCTTTGGGCTTCAAGGCTATCCTCATATTCGCCAAACTCCTTATTAAAAACATTCTCTTCGTAGTTCCTTTTGTCTTCATCAATTAATTGTCGGGTATTGGTTTCCTGTGCAAAAAGCGATGAATTCCCAATTAACAATAATGTTATTAAAGCAATTATATATTTCATTTCAACTAGATTAATCCGATTTTCAAAAAATTAAAAATACCAATTTAATCTAAATCATTACAATCTTCGAACCAAAAAGTTTTATTCCTTATTTTTTTTAATTAAAAATTAGCGTGAAGACTAACAATAAAATTTCTTCCTGGTGCCACAATTCCAGAAGAGTATGGTCTGTATCTGTTATCAAGAATATTTTTAAAACCAATACTAATTGAGCCCCAATCATTAAATTTATACGACATCATTGTATTCAATGTCCACCATGCAGGTGAATATGGATTTCCATTTTTATCGGTTGCGTACATGTACGATTTACCTTGCTCACTTGGAGCCAAACCTTCGTAACTTATTTCTCCATTATAATTAGCAAATACCGATGCAGTAATTAGCTTCTTTGAGTATGTTAATCTTGTACTTCCAAATAATGGGGCAACATGTCGTAATGCAATTCCATCCTGATCTTCACCATAAGTATAGTTTATTATTGATTTTAGAATCAAATTTTGCGTGAAATCAATTTGGGCAGAAGCATTAAATCCATAAATGTAAGCTTTATTAGCATTTACAATCGCCAATACCTGGCTCATTTCATCTTTATATATAATTGAATCTTGTTCGTTAAACTCAAACTCTCTTCGTACAAAAGCATTGGTCAAATAGGTATAAAATCCACTTACATTTACTGTTACTATTTTTAATAATTTCCTCTGAATACCCATATCAATATTATATGCATATTCAGGTTTTAGATTCTCATTTGGCACAATAATAGTTCCGGGTTCCGGATCAAAAATCTTTGCCATGTCATCAATATTGGGAGCATGAAATCCCGATGAAAAATTCAGGTTTAATTGCCATTTTTTATTTGGCTTGTAAACAAATCCAACAGAACCATTTACTGCACTGTTATTTACAGAAATTTCGTTAAAGGGAAAATCGAAAAATGATGTGTCTTTTAATGTTGAATTTAAACTTACATAATTAGCACGTGCTCCTGCAATTATTGTAAGCTTCTCGCTTAGGTTTTCTTTATAACTCAAATATGCAGCTAATGTGGTATAATTATTTTTCCCATCGGGATAACGGCTTTGCTCAGCTTCTATATTTTCTGTTACAATATTCTTTACATGTGCAGTTGAATTTACCGAATTATATACCGCTTCAAAACCATAAAATAATTGATTTTCTCGTTTAAGGCTTTTATCAAAATCAAGGTTCAGAGAGAAAGCATCTACTTTTTCTGTTGATTCTGTAAGCTCTTCGCTTTGAAATCTCCTATCATGGCGACTTTCTTTATAATCTTGATAAGCGAACGTTAATTTTGAATTATCAAAAAGCGAATTAGCTTTTGAATAATGCACATTAAGAGCATGCATCATCCATTTTTGTGGTCCGTAATACCAATCTCCATATTTCAACGAACCATCTTTATATTGAATAAGTCTATCATAACGGGGAACATCCGATAATTCTGATAAATGGAAAGCATAAACCATATTTAAGTTTTGCGTTGGTCTAAACCTGATTTTCTGCATCAGATTAAATTGGCTATATCCTGACTTAATTTGAACATTTGGGCTGCTATTTTTAACAATTGTATCGACTCCATTAACCTGAGTTACATATTCCAAGCGCTGGTATTCAGAATTATTTTTACTTCCCATTCTTAAATCATCATAATTACTATAACTAACACTCGTTAGAAAGCCCCATTTGGCAAGTCCAATATTAAAATTTATATGTCCTGTTTTTTCATTATTTGTTGATGAAAATCTTGTATGGAAATTGCCTGAAGATTGCATTTCTTCACTTGTTGAAAGTTTCACTCTCAAAGTGTGAAAATCCATTACACCTCCCAAAGCATCGCTTCCATATGTTACTGAACCCGGACCAAAAATTACTTCGCTACTTTCAATAGCATTTGCATCTAATGAAATTATATTTTGTACATTTCCCTCCCGATAAATTGCATTATTCATTCGTACTCCATCAATTACCAACAACACTGTATTTGTAGAAAAGCCGCGAATCATTGGGCTTCCGCCTCCTAGCTGACTTTTCTGAACAAACACTTCGTTTGAATTTTCTAATAAATCAGCCGTTGTTTGAGGATTATCAAACTTTATTTCCTTTTGCGATAATCGTATTATTTTATTCGGAATCTCTGAGGCGTCTTGCTCCCATTTATAAGCAGAAATTACAAATTCTTCTATTTCAACAACTCTTTTATTAAGATAAATAATCAAGTCTTGTTTCTTAAGATCTGTTTTTGTTAAAGAAATTTCCTCGTAAGTTTGGTGCTGAAAATAAATTAGTTCATTATCAGAAAATTCATCCAAAACAACTTCCCCTTTGGTATTTGATACTGCCGATTTGTTTTTTTGCTCATTAAAAATTGCGAGTTCTGCAACCGGCTCCTTAGTTTCTGCATCTTTAATTAAAAGAGTTTGACCAAAAGAACAAACAGATAGGAACAAACTAATAATAGTTAAGCAAATTGCTTTATTTTTTATTTTATTGATTGGAAACATTATTCTTTTAAAATTTTACTGTTAGATCATATTTAATATTGTAGGTTTAACTCGTTTTGCATTAGATTTTTAAAAATGATTAGTATTTGTTTAGTAACAAATCAATTTCTATTGCTTTGCATTAGAACCTTGTTGAACCCAAAGAGTTTGCCTTTGTTCTTTTGGATTGTTTAAGAATCCTTTAGTTAATTGTAAATTATCAATTTAAATTCATAATTCGGGTTTAATCAATATTTAAAGTATGTTTACCTTTATATATTTCACTTATAGAATTTTATTTAATATTTTTGGTAAGAACTGAAAAACCTTTACAAATCTTATGCTTAAAAAAATTTTAATCGGAATAACTGCTGTTATTTTACCTATATCTATTTTCCTGGGATACAAATACATAAAAAAACAACAGATACCTGAATATGATATTTACAAAGCTATTCCTTTAGACGCAAGTTTAATAATTGAAAGCTATGATTTTTTAGATAAAATTTCTGAAATTAAAATAGAAAATAAAATCCACAAAGAACTTATTCTGTTCCCTTCAATTAAAGAACTTGATTCTGAGCTTGATTTCCTTATTAAATTATCGAATCAAAATCAAATTATTAAAGATCTAACAAAAAATAATCAACTTGTAATTTCAGCTCATAAATTAGGCAAATCCGACCTACGCTTTTTGTTTTTACTCAAATTACAGAATTTTCGCGATAAAAAACTTTTATTGGAAACTATATCAAACCTTTTAAGTTCTGAGAATAAATTAAAAAAAAGAGATTATAATGGTGCTAACATTTATCAGGTAAATACAAAAGACAAAGAGCTCCACTTTTCTTTCTCAAAAGGAATTTTATTGTATAGCACTTCTTCAATTCTAATCGAAAATGCTATTAGGCAATCAGAAGCAAAAAAATCAGTTCAAAGTGATCCTGCATTTTTAAAAGTTCAAAAAACAGCGGGTAAAAATGTTGATGCTAATATTTATTTAAATCTTTCAAATTTTAACAATGTTGTTTCTAAAACATTAAGCAAGAATCAAAGCTCGCTTATTTCGAATATGGAGAAATTAGGTAATTGGACAGAATTAGATGTTAATTTAAAGAACGATGCCGTTTTACTTAATGGATTTACTTTTAGTAATGATTCTCTGAATAACTACCTGAATATCTTTCTGGATCAGGAAGCTGTTGATCATAAAATGAATAGCATTCTTCCTTCAAATACTTCTTTATTTGTTTCTTTTGGAATAAGTAACACTGAACAATATTTAAAATCTTATAAATCATATATTGAAAAACAAGGAAAGATTAACAAGTATCAGCTGTTAATTGATCAGTATAAAAATAAATATGCAATTGATCTGGAATCGTTTTTAATAACAATGCTTGATGAAGAAATAGGAGTTATTGTAACTGATGATCCTGCTGGAAAAGCAAACGAAAATACTTTTGTGGTTTTAAGAACTAAAAGCAAAAGTATTTCAGAAGAAACAGTTGAGGATGTTTTATCAAAATATGCTACTATTAATAAGAAAAGAAAGTCAGATTATATAAGTAACCTTCGAATTGATCAGGAAACCACATATAAGGTTTACTTATTACCTGTTAGTAATTTATACAGCACATTTTTCGGAAAGGTTTTTCCTGATTTCAAAAATCAATACCTAACATTTATTGATAATTTCATGGTTGTTGGTAATAGTAAAAATTCTCTTTCAAAATTTATACATTCTAACATTCTACAAAAAACGCTCGAAAACGATATTAAGTTCGAGCAATTTTCTGATTATTTATCATCGAAATCAAATTTCTACTTCTACACAAACCTCTTTCGTTCGCCAGAATATATATCGGAATTCTTAAATCCAAATCTTAAAAAGGGATTAATCACACATGTAAAAAGCATTAAGAAATTTCAGGCTTTTGCTGTTCAATTTCAGCAAAATAATAATATGATTTACAATAACTTATACTTACAATACATTCCTGAAACAAAAGAAGATGCTGTAACGGTTTGGGAAAGTCATTTAGATACAACCACTAATTTTAAACCTGTTTTGGTAACAAATCATTATACTAAAGAAAATGAAATATTTGTTCAGGATTTAAATAACAAGATATACTTAATTAATAAAGTTGGACGGATTTTATGGAAACTTCAGCTAAACGAAAAAATTAATAGCGAAGTTTATCAGGTAGATTTTTATAAAAATGGTAAGCTTCAGTTACTTTTCAGCACAAAAAACAAAATTCATATTCTTGACAGAAACGGAAACTATATTGAGCGTTATCCTGTTAAATTACGTTCTCCTTCAACTGCTGGAATAGCTCTATTTGATTATGATAAAAACCTTGATTATAGAATGGTTATTCCGTGTATGAATAAAAATGTATACATGTATAACATAGAAGGCGGTCTGATAAATGGATGGGAATTTAAACAAACAGATACGAAAGTTACTAAATCGGTGCAGCATTTTAGAATTAACTCAAATGACTATCTTGTTTTCGCTGATCAGTTTAGAGTATATATTCTTAACCGTCGAGGAAAAGACCGTGTTAATGTTAAAACTCAGTTTGCTAAATCTGTAAACAATTTATTTTATTCAGAATCAGGAAAAAGTATAACTGCAGGATTTGTAACAACAGACACTTCGGGTTTAGTAAAAAAGATTAATCTGGATGGAACTGTTGAAACAAAACAAATTGGAAATTATTCTCCTAATCATTTTTTCAGTTTACATGATATTAATACTGATGGATTTAAAGATTACATTTTTATAAATAAGAATAAACTCGAAGTGTATAAAAAAGACGGAGCGGAAATATTTGATTATAAATTCGATAAAATCATTGATTCTTCTCCTGTTTATTACTATTTTTCGTACGACGACAGAAAAATTGGAATAGTTTCGAAAACAACTAACCAAATTTATTTGTTTAATAGCGACGGAAGCTTGTATAATGGATTTCCATTAAAAGGAAATACTCAGTTTACAATAGGTTATCTTGAAAATGTGATGAACAAGTTCAACTTAATTGTTGGCACACAGTATAACTTTTTATACAATTATTCCGTAAATTAGTTTACGTTTATTAAATTTCACTATTATGAGCAAATTAAAACTAACCGGAATCATAAAAACTACAATAGTGGTTTTTACTATATTCATTTTCGGGCAATGCATGCGAGATGAATTTGAATTCAATAAACTAAGTACTGATCTAGAAATAAATTCAGGCTTATTAATGCCACTTGCTTTTGGCTCACTTTCCTTTGATAATATAATTAGTGAACTTGACAACACAGGTCTAATTTCAGAATATGCCGATGGTTTATTATATTTGACCTACGCCGATTCGTTAATTTCTTTTGTAGCAAATGATATTCTAAATATTCCTGAACAGAACTTTTTTCAGTTCTTTATTCAAACCGATTTTGGTTTTCTACCTGGATGGACAACAGTTACTGTAGACTCTACTCAAAATTTTCCTTTTACCTTTGCTAATGATGAAGAGTTAGATAGTATGATTGTAAAAACAGGGAATCTTATTTTTGAAATTAGCTCTGATTTTCAACATACGGGACAAATAACTATGTCTTTTCCAAATATTACACGTAACGGTAGTACTTTAGAAAAAATAGTTGATATTGATGATGCAAGTGGTAATTTCTCAGCAAATATAAGCGAACCAATTGATGGATATACAATTCATTTAAATGATTCTGTTGGATCAGATTCTTTATTCTTGCCTGTTGATTTTAGTGTTACCATAAATAAAACTGGAGGAAATCCTGATCCAGCTCCTACAGATAGTATAAATATTGTTGCTAAAATATCTGCTCTCGAGTTTGAAACTATTTTTGGCTACATAGGTGATTATGAACTCATAAGCGAGACAGGTGAGTTGCAAATTGGTTTTTTTGATAACCCAATGGAAGGTAATATTGAATTTGAAGATCCTATTATTAACTTAAATATTGAAAACTCATATGGTGTTCCTGCTGCAATAACACTAAAAGAATTTAAAGGTTATAATAATGCTGGCGATTCTACAGATCTTGATTTTGGAGCTGACGACTCTCTTGTTTTCAATTATGCATATCCAAGAATAAGCGATTATAATAATTCCGATATAGTTAAGGATACAACTGTTTCAATAGACAGAGATAATTCCAATCTTCCTGAATTCTTAGCCACTATGCCTTCATCATTGAAGTATAATATGTCAGCCGTATCAAATCCAGATGGGAATATTTCATACAACTTTGTTTCAGATGAAAGTGAAATTAATGTAGGCTTTGAGTTTATTTTACCTCTGTATTTTAAAGCCGACCATTATGCCTTAACTGATACTATGGAATTTGACCTTTTCCAAGATGCTGACATGATTGAAAAAATAACTTTAATGCTGGAAGTTACAAATGGATTACCAATCGATATCGATTTTCAGATAATATTTATGGATTCTCTTTACAATACTGTAGATTCTTTGTTTGAAGGAACGTTCCAGCCAGTGATTCCATCAGCTTCATTAAATGATGATGATTCGGTAAAAGATCCTGGGATTAAAACATCACTTATAGAATTTACCGGTGAAGATATTATTGGGAAACTAGCTGATGTTAGACATGGTTTACTAAGAGCTGGACTTAAAACCCCAAACGACGAAGGAGGAGATCTTATTCCAGTAAAATTTTATTCAAATTATTCGGTTGACTTTAACTTAAGTGTTAGTGTGGATGTGAAAGCTAATATAAATGATTAAATCTTTATCTCATGACTCTGAATCAAATTAAAAAGATTTTTCTCTCTGTTGCTATTTCTGCACTTTTTTGGGGAAATACATTCGCTCAAGACAGTCAGACCTTATATTATATGAATCGTGTTCCTCAATCAACAATGATGAACCCGGCAATGCAACCTGCATGTAATTTCTATTTAGGATTACCTGTTGTTTCATCTTTACAGCTCGGTGTTGGAAATAATCGTTTGGGATTAACAGACGTAATAATGAAACATCCAACAGAAGATTCACTAATAACTTTTTTACATCCCGATGCAGAGTTTAATACTACCGATTTTCTTAATAAGCTTGGTGAAAATAATTTCTTTTATGAAGATTTTAGAACAGACCTGCTTTCATTTGGATTCAGATTGAACACCTGGTATTTTTCATTCAACTTATCTGAAAGATTATCGACATCTATCAATTATCCCAAAGATTTAATGTCTTTAATCTTAGAAGGAAACAGTCAATTCACAAATACAAATGCAGATTTAACATATTTAGGTGTTAACTCCTCTTTTTACCGAGAATATGGCTTAGGAATTGCGAAAGAAATAAATCAAACATTATCGGTAGGAATAAGGGCTAAGATATTATTTGGACATGCAAATATTACTTCAGATTACAAAGAAAATAGTTTTACAATGTACACTAGTAGGGATTCAATTTATCTGGATGCTGATGCTACAGTAAATACTTCATCACCATTAATAGCTACTACAAATACCGATGGCGATTTTAGTGGGTTTGAATTACCAGCATATATAGAAAATTCACAAACTGATTCATTAATTGATTTAGCTCTCGCACATACAAACATGGGCTTGGGAATTGATCTTGGGGTTTACTATAAACCAATTGACAAGTTGTCTCTTTCCTTAAGTATTATTGACCTTGGATATATTAAATGGAAGAAAGAAGATGTTACCAATATTGATCTTAAAGGAAGTTACTCATTTACTGGTATTGATGTTAGTAATGATATTGGTGGAATTGATAGCCTAGATAGCGGGTTTGATAGTATGCTAGACTCTCTTACAAATAGTTTTACAATATCAAATACATCAGAATCCTATACCACAGGTTTAGGTGCAAAAGTCTATGTTGGTGGATCTTATGCTCTTTCTAAAAAGTTTGACCTTGGATTTTTATCACGAACATATTTCTTTAATAGCAATATTAATCAGGCATTTACTTTCTCTGCTAACGTAAGACCAATCAACGGTTTATCTGCAAGTTTGAGTTACTCAATTATGAACGGAACTTATAACAATATTGGATTTGGATTAGTATTAGGAGGAGCTCCATTGCAACTTTATATTATTTCAGACAATGCCTCCGCTGCGTTATGGGGACATAAAACTTCATCATTTAATCTGAGATTTGGACTAAATGTTGCATTTGGTTGCAGACAAAAAACAAAAGCAAATAAGATAGATAGACCAATGCTTAAGTCTGTATTCTAATTATTAGAAATCCCTTTAATTCATTAACAATACGTTTTTCGACTTCTAAAACATCTCGGTCGAATAAACAAATTGCTCAATACCATCTATTTAAATTTATAAATACTTATATATTAACATATTGGTTGATTATTAGGGCTTTTGTCTAAATTAATTTAAATTTTGGTCGAACTTTTCTTCTTTTTTTTTAACAGAAAAATTATCTTTAGTCCAATAATCAAAACGAACTCATTATGAAAAGACTAACTTTACTTTTTGTTGGCTTATTAAGCCTTCCATTTTTCTCTTACTCGGGTGGTATTGTAACTAATCAAAATCAAAGTGCTGCCTATATTCGAATGTTTGCACGAGATGCATCTACTGATATTGATGCGGTATTTTTTAATCCTGCAGGTTTAACAAAACTTGATGATGGATTTCATCTTGGATTAAACTATCAGTACATTTCTCAAAACAAAGTTGTAACTTCAGACTATGTTAATTTAGCAAATACACCTGTTGACTATGAAGGTAAAATTAGCGTACCTATTTTCCCTGGTGTTTATGCTGCTTATAAAACAGGTAAATTCGTATTTTCTTTCGGCTGGAATCCTGTTGGTGGCGGCGGTGGTGCTACTTTCGACAATGGACTTCCATCGTTTGAAACTGGCATATCAGATTTAGTTCCTGGTTTAACAGCAAAAGGACTACCTACAACAGCGTATAGCTTAGATGCTTTCTTTGAAGGATCTTCTGTTTTTTGGGGATACCAACTAGGTGCTTCATATGAAATAAATGAAATGATTTCAATTTATTTAGGAGCCAGATATGTTACTGCAAAAACTACATATGCAGGACATTTAACTGATATTATGATTAATACTCCACACCCTGTTCATAATCCAACAACAGAGTTAACTTCAGCTTCTGATTTCTTTGCAAATTTAGCTGCTGACGCGACTCTTGGTGCTACCAGTCTTCAATCTATATCTGATGCTTCATATGGTGGCTTAACATTGGATCAAGCTCTTGCTTTTACGGTTATTAATGATGCTCAATATGCTACTTTAGTGGGAGGATATTTAGGATTAGGTCTTGATCCTGCTGTAAATACAATTGATGAGGGTATTGCTCCATTTGCAGCTTCGGCAGCAGAAAGTGGAGTTAGAGCTATGCTTTTAGCTGATCAAGAAGATGTAGAAGTTGAACAAACTGGTTCAGGTTTTGCTCCAATTATTGGTGTAAATATTAGCCCTAATGATAAATTAAACATTGGTTTAAAGTATGAGTTTAGAACCGAGCTTGAACTTGAAAATAATACAACTACTGATTTTATTATCGGATTCGATGAAACTACCGGCACAACTATTGGAATGTTCCCGGATAAAGCAAAATTTAGAAATGATATGCCAGCAATGTTTGCAGCTGGTTTAGATTATAAAATCACAGATAAATTATCTGTAGCTAGTGGTTTCCACATGTATTTTGATAAAAGTGCAAATTATGGCAGAACATTAAATGGAGTATACGTTGATAACGATGAAGTTATTGACCGTAATTCTACAGAATTTGCTTTAGGTTTTGAATACATTATTTCAGAAAAATTATTACTAAGTATTGGTTACTTAAATACACAAACAGGTGTATCTGAAGATTATCAAACTGACTTAAGTTATAGTAATCACTCTAATACAATTGGTTTAGGTGGTGCATATGGCATTTCATCTGGTATTAATTTAAACGTAGGTTTTGGATATACTGTGTATAATGATGCACAAAAGATTTATGTTGTAACTGACGCTTTGGGAGTTGATCATACAACAACTGAAACATATGATAAAGACAACTTATTTGTTTCTTTTGGACTTGATTTCAAATTATTTGGTAAAAACACTGATTAATTTAATAAATAATTGATTTTTAAATGCCCTTCGAGTATCTTGAAGGGCATTTCTAATTTTAAACTATGAAAAAACAATTCTTTTTTTTCTCACTGCTATTTCTGTTAGCTTTAAATTCCGTTGCTCAGATATATAAAAATCCTATTGCAGGTAAAATAAGTCACCCAGAACTTAAAATTACCAAAATTGAAATTACCGATAGTTCTACTATAGTATCTTTACAGATAACCAATAAACTGAGTTCTGGAGGATGGTTTTGTGCAGATAAAAACATCTATTTAAAAAATACCAACGGATTAGAAATATATAACTTAGTAAACTCTGAAAACATTCCTGTATGCCCAGAAAAACATGAATTTGCGTATTCAGGAGAAGTGCTAGAATTCAAACTTTATTTTGAGAAAATCGCTGAAAACATCCAATTTATTGACCTTATTGAGAATTGCAGCAATGCATGTTTTTCATTTAATGGTATAATTTTGGATAATACACATAACGAAAAAATAAGGATATTTGAAAAGGGATTTGAATTTTACCAGAATAATGAACCAGAGAAAGCTAATTCCTATTTCGAAAAGGTTTTAGAAGGGGATATCACAATCCAATCCCAGATTTACGGGCTTTCTTACTATTACTTGATAGTGACCTATATGAAACAAGGTTTCAACGAAAAAGCTCAGGAATTGTATAATAAATTACTTGAATCGGATATTGAAGATAAAGCAACCTTCATAAAGGAATTAGAAAACTCTATAAGTGTTGAATAAAAAAGACTTTCTTAAAAGTTCTTTTTGTCATATCCAACTTGATTGGAGATCTTATGACTTTTTTATGTGATAAGTATGAGATTCCTTTTTTTCTCGCTTAGCTCATGAGAAAAGTTCAAGGGAATGACATAAAAACCCAAATAACCAAAAATAAATTACAACTAACAAAGACGTAGGTTCTCTATCCTTAAATAAAAAAACCGCCTAAAAAGACGGTTTTTTCTTGTATAGAAATTGGTTTAGGTAAAAATAACTTGAGATCCATCGCCACCTGCCATTGCATAAAAATCACCAATAGTAATAATATCAATTACGTGGTCACTTAAATCTTCTTTCTTTAATTTAAACATATCTACTGCTAATTTACATGCATAGATCTCGCCACCACCAGCAGTAATCATGTCTAAAAATTCATCAACAGGAGGAATATCCAGCTTTTCCATTGTGTTTTTCATCATTGCTGAAACTCCTGCTTCAACTCCAGGAATCGCTCCTAATAATGTTGGAAAAGGTAATCCACCAGGCATGCGCATTCCAGGATTTCCAACTGTTGCAGTATGAAGCTTATTCATTTGTTTCTTGGTAATAGCATCTAAGCCAAAAAATGTAAAGAATACTTTTGCTTCCATTCCTTCCATTACAGCTCCATTTGCCATTACTAATGCTGCGTATACATCTTCAAGTGCAGCTTTTGCACAAATGATAGCAACTTTTTTTACTTGTGTATCTTTTTTTTCTGTCATAGTTTTAATCTCCTATTAATTAAACACAACTTGCAGGTTTAGTTATTCCAGCAATTTTAGTTGAAACTTTTAATGGTCCGCCAGGAAATAAATCATAAAAACCTTTTATGTCAACTATTCCTGATTTTCCTATTTTACGAATTGTTAATCCTGCATCAACATTATCTCTAATAAACTTTATTACTTCAAAATGCTTATCAGTAAGTTCAATTCCATCTTCCATTGCAATTTCTTTTGCAATTTCTTCATTCCACTGTGAAGAGTCTACTAAATATCCTTCATCAGTTACTTCTAGGTTTACACCAGCTATTGTTTTCTGTGCCATAATTATATTTTTTATTAATTAATTATTTATTTGTGATTGATTCTTTCGATAGATTTTTTAAAAATGTCATTATAAATCCTAATCCACGTTTCATTTCTGGTGTATTCATTTCACGGAAAACTTTCCACAATGAATATTCCTGAATATTTTCAGTATCAAGATTCTTAAATATACCAACTGCATTATTTATCGCATGTAGCATATCCGGTTGAGTTAAGTTTTTAACAGTATCTAATATTGTTACTACATTATCTGCAAGAGCTCTTACTTCTTCTGGGGGATAGCTTGAAATAATATTATCCATAATATTTGCAAGTTCCTTAAAGAACTCAAAATATCCTTTTTGCTCAAACTCATGTAATTTATGTGTAAAGTCAATACCAACCTCATTAATCATTGGTCCGGCATCCTTCAATAAGTCAGTTATACTTTCAAACATGTCCATTACTTGCGAGAAATTATTTACATTTCTCATTACTTTAAAAACAAGCAACTTGATATCTTCTATGTCAAGCTCCACTCCGCGTGTATCAAGTTCTTCAACCATACTTGAAAACGCATCCTTACTTATTATTGAAACATCAGAAACTAAATCTTCAATCGTTTCGCTTTTCAATTTCTGCTCAGTTACATACTCAAGCAAAAGATCAAGCTTTTGATTAATACCATTTATTTGTTCCTGAATATTGTTTTCTTTAATTTCCATTTTTTTCCTTTTAGAAGTTTTTATGCTTTCTTACCAGCCATAGTCATATGATTATCAACAGGAAGCTCTTTCCCTTTTAATAACATATGCCAGTAAATCCAACGGAAAATAACTTTACCATAGTGATTAAACTTAGTGTTTTTCAATAATCCAAATGGACCAACACCAGGTAATGGATAATTTCCAGGTAATGGTTCAGTTTCATAGTTAAAATCAATAAGAGACCCTTTACCAAATCCTGTTTCGATGTAACAATTTGCATGTCCATCAAACTTAGCTCTTAATTCCCGTCCTTTCATTGCACACATTAAATTCTCAAAAAGAATTTCTGCAGCAAAGTGAACAACTGAACCAGCTTTCGATGTAGGAATATTAGAAGCATCACCTAAAACAAAAACATTTTCAAATTTTTCTGATCTTAGTGTATGTTTATCGGTAGGAATAAAATTTAAATCGTCACCCATTCCACTTCTTTCGATCATATCATCACCTTTATTTACAGGTACAATTGTTAATACATCAAAAGGAATTTCCTGACCATCGTATGATTTAATTTTTTTCTCTTTATTATCAACACTTTCTAAATAAAAGTCAGGAATTACAGTTATATTTTTCTCTTTTAAAAGATTCCCTAACATCTTAGTTGCTATTGGCTTAGTAAATGCGCCTGGCAACGGTGTTACATAAGTAATATCTACTTTATCACGAATTCCTGCCTTTGTAAAATATTCATCAGCTAAGAACACAAATTCGAGCGGAGCAACCGGGCATTTAAATGGTAATTCGGCAATGTTCATAACCAAACGTCCACCTTCCCATGTTTCAAAGAAGTCTCTCAAAGCTACAGCGCCTTCAACGGTATAAAAATCAAATATTTCTTTATACCACAATTCTTCTTTTAAGCCAGGAGTTTCTGTTGGATCAACCCTTGTTCCTGTTGCTATAATTAAGAAATCATAATTTAACACCTTCCCTCCTTCAAGCAACACTTTGTTTTCTTCTCCAACAATTTTATCAACATCACTATAAATAATATTTACTCCTGCTGGAATAAAATTTGCTTTTGGCTTTATTACGTCGTGCTTGTTATATATTCCAAATGGAATAAATAAAAATCCAGGTTGATAGTAATGAGTTTTATGTTTATCAACTACCGTGATATCCCATTCTTCCCTATCCAGAGATTTTCTAAGTTTATTAGCCATTATTGTTCCGCCTGTTCCTGCTCCTAAAATCAGAATCTTTTTCATTTTAGATATTTTTTATATTATTTTTATATAAATATTTATTATTTACTGTTACAAAATTAACAGATATTAATATATTTATATCTTTATATATTATGATATATATCATTAATGATATATATCACCTAACTGAAAGACCAAAATATGGAGTTGTCGCATAAAATAAACAATTGCAAAGAATGTATTTACAGGTCCTGGGCGTTTAAAAATTTATCTGATGAAGATTTAAAACGCATTAATGACAAAAAAAAAGAACGGCTTTTCAGAAAAGGAGAGAATATTTGTTTTGAAGGCGATGAAATTTTATCATTTATGTACCTTCAGAATGGTTTGGTTAAACTTTTCAAAACCGAACCAAATAATAAAGAACACATTATAAGTATAGCTAAACCTCAAGATTTTATAGGACTATTAAGCATTTTCTCAAATAAAAATCATATTTATTCCATAACTGCTATTGAAGATTCTATTGTTTGTTTTGTAGATCTTAAAGTGATTAAAAAACTGATTGAAACCAACGGAGTATTTGCTCTTGATTTCTTTGAAAAAATTAGTACCGTATCCGACTCTGTAATAAAGACAAGGATTGATATTAATACACGTCAGTTACGCGGACGAATAGCCTACATTCTATTGTTTTTTGCTAAGCATATTTACAATTCCACAACATTTAATCTTCCAATTAGTCGAAAAGAGGTTGCTGAATTAATTGATATGAGCACCGAAAATGTTATTAGGGTATTATCAGAATTCAGAAAAGATAACCTTCTCCAAATTGAAGGTAAGAATATTGAAATAAAGGATTTAAAACGCCTTGAAAGAATTTACGAGTTAGGTTAATTTATTTGTTCTTTAAATCTCTTATTTTTTGTGATAATTTTGAAGCAAAAATGAAATTATTCAATTCAGTATTCTCAGTATCAAATATTTCCTCCTTTGTTCCTTCCCACCATTTCTGACCTTTATAGATAAACATAACCTTATCTCCAATTTCCATCACAGAGTTCATATCGTGGGTGTTAACAATAGTTGTCATATTATACTCTACTGTTAACTCTTTTATTAGTTCATCTATTAAAATTGCCGTTTGAGGGTCAAGTCCGGAATTTGGTTCATCACAAAATAAATATTTGGGATTAAGAGCAATAGCACGTGCAATTGCTACCCTTTTCTGCATTCCACCACTAATCTCGGAAGGATATAATTTATTTGCATTAACTATATTTACTCGTCTAAGACATTCATTTACTCTTTCTCTCTTTTCACTCGAAGACATTCCGGTAAACATATCCAAAGGGTACATTACATTTTCTTCAACCGTAGATGAATCAAAAAGAGCTCCTCCCTGAAAAAGCATTCCTATTTGCTTTCTCATCTCTTTCTTTTCATTAAACTCCAGTTTATTAAAAACCGTACCATCAAAAATAATATCACCAAAATCGGCATCGTATAATCCAACTATTGATTTTAATAATACTGTTTTACCTGATCCACTTTGTCCAATAATAAGGTTTGTTTTCCCTTTTTCGAAGGAAACGTTAATATCTTTCAACACTTGAATATCATTAAAAGATTTTGATACTTCTTTAACTTCTATCATGAAAGCAATAATTGAGTTAAAATAACATTGAAAAGTAAAATAAAAATACTGCTACGAACAACAGCTTTTGTGCTTGATTTCCCAACTTCAAGTGAACCTCCGTATGAATAGTAACCATGATATGCTGAAATAGATGTTATTAAAAAAGCAAAAATTGCCATTTTAATTAAAGCATATACTATATAATAGGGAATGAAAGCATATTGAATTCCATAAATATAATCCTGAGTTGTTATCACTCCAACCGAAACGCCAGCTACCCATCCACCAAATACTCCTACAATCATACTCATTAAACATAAAAAGGGAGAAAAAAGAACTGTAGCAACTATTTTCGGTAGAATCAGATAACTTGCCGAATTAACTCCCATTATTTCTAAAGCATCAATTTGTTCAGTTACACGCATCGTCCCAATTTCCGATGCTATATTTGAACCAATTTTCCCTGCTAATATAAGCGCAACAATTGTTGAAGAAAATTCAAGAAGTATAGAATCTCTTGCTGCAAGCCCGATTAAATACGTTGGCAGCATAGGATTCTCTGTATTGTAAGCTGTTTGTATTGTAATAACAGCACCCATAAATACAGAAATAATTGCAACAATACCAACTGAATTCAAGCCCAACTTTTCAAACTCTTTAATTGTTTCTCTGTAATATATTTTCATTTTTTCAGGCTTTGAGAAGACCCTAAAAAGAAGTGAAAAATACTTTCCTACTTGACTAAATAATTCCATACACTAATTATTTGAATTTACAAATATAGCAATTATTAAAACCTATCTAAAAACACATTTGTTTATATACACTTTTTTATAATAAACCTTTCAATTCTTTTTTCATTTTGTAACTTAGTAAAAACTTATGAATTTATTTTAAACATGGAAAACAATTATTGTGTTATTATGGCTGGTGGTGTCGGAAGTAGATTTTGGCCATTAAGCAAGATAAATAAACCCAAACAGTTTTTAGATATTCTTGGTACAGGACGGACTCTTTTACAAATGACGTTTGATCGTTTTATTAAAATTTGTCCAGCTGAAAATATATATATTGTAACCAGCACAAATTACAAACAATTAATCAATGAGCAATTACCTGAATTATCTAATGAGCAAATATTATTAGAACCAAGCAGAAGAAATACCGCTCCCTGTATTGCTTACGCTAATTATAAGATTTTCAAGAAAAATCCTAATGCAAATATTGTAACCGCACCTTCTGATCATTTAATTCTTAAAGAAAAAGAATTCACTAAGGTTATTCATGAAGGACTTAAGTTTGTTTCTAACAAAGATGCAATGCTAACATTAGGTATTAAACCTGGAAAGCCTGAAACAGGCTATGGTTATATTCAAGTAAATGGCAATAAGAATCATGACGAAAACAAGAAGATTTTTAAGGTTAAAACGTTTACAGAAAAACCAGATAAAAAATTAGCAAAAATATTCTTTGATAGTGGTGAGTTCTTTTGGAATGCCGGAATTTTTATATGGTCGCTTAAAACAATCATGCAAGCTTTTGAAGCATACTTACCGGAGGTAGATTCTTTATTTAAGGAAGGTTTAGACATTTATAATACCGAAAACGAAGAGTCATTTGTTAAGAATACGTATAATGATTGCAGAAATATTTCTATTGATTATGGGGTAATGGAAAAAGCAGATAATGTATTCGTTTATGGTAGTAATTTTGGTTGGGCTGATCTTGGTACATGGGGCTCACTTCATGACAATATCACTAAGGATGATAAAAATAATTCTATAATAGGAGAAAACGTTTTTTCATATAATACTGAGAATTGCATTGTTAATATGCCCCAAGAAAAACTTGTAGTATTGCAAGGTTTAAAAGATTATATTGTTGTTGAGTCTGAAGGAATTTTACTTATTTGTAAGAAAGAGGATGAACAAGAAATAAAGCAATATGTTAATGATGTTAAGCTTAAATTAGGAGACAAATACTTATAAAAAAAAGGCGCTTTAAGCGCCTTTTTTAATTTATATCTTATTCTAGTATTCCCATAAATCGTGTTCCATTTCAAATAATTCCTGCTTAATTTTTTCTGCCTCAAGTAAGGTATTAAGTCCTTGCATATAAGCTCCAACCTCTCTGTTGTCGTATACGTTTGTTTCCCTTACAATGTAACTGTTAAATCTGCGCTGAAAGAATATATCATCAAAACTAATTCTTTGTGAATCGTTATGTCTGTTAAACACTTCCTGTCCTGCTAATAATGGTCTTACTTCTGGAAAATAAATCCAAAATGCACGTACCTTCCTCGACTGGCCTGTTTCTGTATCTAAATATCTTCTGATAGGACAAATAGCAAGAGTTCGTATCTTCATAGTTGAATGTTGTTTATCAAAATACCATTGCTCTTTTAATTCGTATTGTAAAACTTCATCGTAATTAATTTCGCCCTCAATAACTGTTAGTACTAACTCCCCAGTATTTGGATCAGGAACAAACTGAGTGTCAGGTAAGGCATCAAATTGATCATAAACCTCATCTCGTGTATAAATTTCCTTAAATTCATGGTCTTTATATGCTGTTAAACCTTCGTTATTTATACCGTAAATAAGCAAACTTATTAAACTCTTTCTATCATCCATATCAGCAATAGGATAGTAGAAAGGATGATTCATTTTTTCTCTACAATCTATTATTTGCCATATTTTTTTTGTCCATAAAATATCTGCTTCTCTCAAGTCAGGATATGGCACAGGTCTTTTCCCAGGTATATTTTCTTTTACATATACTCCATCGACTACATTTTGGGCAAAAGATTGTTGTTTATTAAATACTGTACTTAAAAGTCCGATTACAACGAAAACAACAAATAATCTTTTCATAACAATTATTTTTTTAATTTTAAATTATTTCAAATACAATAGGAGCTAAATTTCTCACTTTACCATCAGGACCTATTGCCTTCACGTCCTCAATATTTACCCTCTGACCTCTCCTTAGGTCCTTCATTAAATCTTTTTGTCCTTTTGTAAATACATTTCCTTTTGTAGATTGTCCGATAAAATAACCACCTTTATCAGTTGTTGAAACTGTAAACTCAGTAATTTTAAATTCTAAATCAAAATCAAAATCTTCCATATCGGCGAATACACCAGTCTGCGCTGAAAATACATTTCTTGAAATTTTACCGCCTTTTTTTCCCGCTACTTTTACTACTGGATCAGGTAATGCTTTTACTCTAAATGGAGAAGTTCCCATATTTTTATTTACTCCATCGATTTCTGCCCTAACAGAAATTAAACTGTTCCCGGGTCGTTTTGGATTTACAATATATTCACCATCTCTTTGCTTTCTTATAGTTGCATTAGTAATACTTGGAGATATTTTATCTCCAGGAACTCCTGCTATAGATATACTTACTGGATTATCAACTCCAACATAGAAAACATTCATCTTAGTAGGTGATACAACTAAGTTTGGTTTAGCAATTTGATAACTTTGTCTAAAAGTTTTAGTAATATAATTACCGTCAGGATCCTTAAGTTTAATTAAACCTCCCCATGATTGTTTGCCGAGAGTAGAACTCAGTCTTGTAAACTTTCCTCTTCCATTAACAACTTCTAAAGAATCATAATTTCCAATCATATTGTAATCATAAGATTCTGTTTCTTCATTATACGTTGAATCATACTGACCAATTAAAACTGCAGGAGCTGATGTTGTATCAAATGCTGCAATAAAAACATCTGCTTTATATTCATTCCCTTGTAATACATAATTCGTATTAGGAATTACTGTTGCTTCTAATTTATTAAATGGTATTGAACCTGCAGATATTTGACTAAACAAATATTGTACAATTTCTGCTTCTGAATTTCTAATATCCAATTGCATTTTTGTAAGCAAAGGCATTACGGCAGCTAATGGCATATGCGCAAAGTGCTTCACTTCCCAGCTTTTCTTTTCTCCATCCTTTGATTTTTCAGGGTCATTTGTATCCAAGTTTATTTCAAGTGAATGAATTAATGTTGTATTTTCCTCTTCAACCAAACTAACTAAATATTCCCTGAGTACATTAATTTTATCTTTTAGATCAAATGCTTTACCATCCATCTCTCCTATTAAGACATTACTGGCAACATCAGATTTATCCTTTCCCTCAATATGCTCCCCATGTATCTCTCCATCTTCTCCAACTACTCCATCTTCCGGATCTCCTTGACCACTTTTTGTTATAATTTCGATTTTTAAATCCTGAATGTATTTATATAATTCATCTGATCTTTTTTTCACTTCTAAAGCTTTATTAATCCAAGGACCAACTTTTTGCTCATTTTGAGCAAATTGTTGATTAAAATCCTCATAAAGACTCAGATTTTTTTCAGAATAAATTTCAGTAGTTGTTACTAAACCTTTATCAACGGCATCGAAAGCATCAAGTACTTCAGCAGAAACATTTAATGCTAACATAGCTGTTAACACCAAATACATCATACCAATCATTTTTTGCCTGGGGGATTCTTTTCCGTGACCCATAACTAATTATTTTCTTAACAACTACTTGTTAGTTATATTCATAGCAGATAACATATTACCATATACATTATTCAATGCTGCCAGATTATTATTTAATTTTGCTATTTCTTCTCTATAAACATTTGTTTCATCAACAGAGCCTTTGAGGTTGTTCATTATTACATCTAACTCTCCAAATAAAGTTTTCGAAGTTTTCAAATGATCATCCGTGCTCTGCATTTGTAATTCATAAACCGAATTTAGTGCAGATAAATTCTTATTTAAAGTTTCCAGTTTATCGTTATATGACTGGCTACCATTAGATATAGTCTCAATATTAACTTGAATTTTTTCTTCTAGTCCTTTATAGTTATTTAAGAAACTATCGCTCGCCTTAGCAAATTGCTCGGCTACATTTTGACCAGACTCATCAAGCATATCTGATGATTTCTTATATGAATCTACTAATCCTTCAACAGAACTACTTAGTTGTTGAGCAGATTGCCCATATGTTTCTGTCATTGAAGAAACTGACTCTGATGCTGCTTGAATATTATCAACAAATTGATTTGTTGCTTGAGCAGCATCGGCTACATTCATTAAATTTTCAGTGGTTTGATTTAAATTTTTTAATCCTTTTCCAAGCTTAGCAAATACATCAGGAGTAATTTCTGCATTTTCAAGCATTTGATCTAATTTACCAAAACCTCCGCCACCTGAAGAACTTTTTTCGGTATGCGCATGAGGGGTAAAATCCTCATCATCACCAATTCCTGCTAATTCTGGATATACTAGTGTCCAGTCAACCTCTTCGTGCATTGGTTCAAAGGCTGAGAAAAAGAAGATAATAACCTCTGTTCCCATTCCTATTATTAACATCTCTGTAGCTAGTGGCCAGTGATTAATTTTAAATAATGCTCCCAATATAACAACAGCAGCACCCCAGCCATATAATTTGGCCATAAAGTTTTTCCACTTTGAACCTTGTACTAATTCTGAAATATTAATCATAACTCAAAACTTTTAAAGTTTTACTTTTTCTTTTTTTAATCTCCTAAATAAGAACGAACACATCTAAATCCAATATAAGACTTTGCTGAATCTTGGAACTCATATGATCTTGTTCCATTTTGTAGGAAGTATCCAATATCCTTCCAAGAACCACCTCTTAAAACTTTACGCTTCATTGATGGAGGATCATCAGGTAATGCTTCGTATTGATAATCTGGATTCATGTCGTGCATAAAACTATATGCCGATTCATCAAATGCATTTGCTGTCCACTCTGATACATTTCCTGACATATCGAATAATCCATATTCATTTGGAGAATAACTTCCAACCGGAACTGGAATCATTCCACCATCGTCGACATAATTTCCTCTTAATGGCTTGAAGTTAGCAAGAAAACATCCCTGTTTATTTCTGGTGTACATACCTCCCCATGGATACATTGAAAGGTCGAGATCACCTCTTGCAGCATATTCCCATTCTGCTTCAGAAGGTAGACGAAAATCTTGAACCATACCTTCACCTGAACTTCGTAAATAATTATTTAAATATTGTGTTCTCCAAACCGTAAACGCTCTTGCTTGCTTCCATGTAACACCAACAACTGGGTAATTATCATAAGAAGGATGCCAAAAATACATATTTGTATATGGCTCGTTAAATGAATATGTAAAGTCACTTATCCAACAAAGAGTATCTGGATATACGTTTATTACATCTCTTAATACAAATGCTGATCTGTCTTCCACATCCATTCTTTCACCTTGAGCATTAACTGCAGAACCAGTATATTCTTTAGTGTCAAAATTATATCTATTTGATTTTAAAGCAGCCTGCTTCATATCTACTCTGTAATATTCAAACATTAGCTTTCTAGTATCGATTTCTTTCTTACGATAAAAGCGCTCGTGCTCTGCATAATACATTTCATTAAGTATTTCTGCTTGCTCCTCATCCATAAAATCTATTTCAACTTCCCAATTCAAACTAGGTGGTTCAACTGGGTTTCCAAACTGATCTTCTGAAATTAAGAAGTCTTCAATTTGTTCACCAAGTTTTCTACGCATGATTGAATCTCTAACATAAAATACAAACTGTCTATATTCGTTATTGGTTATTTCTGTAGCATCCATCCAAAAAGCATCTACTGATACAGTTCTGGCATATGCTGTCATAGCCCAGGCAACATCCTGATCACTCGGCCCCATGTTGAAGCTTCCCATAGGAACTAAAACCATTCCGTACGGTGTAGATTCAAACCATCCTTGTCTTCCCTGAACACCGGTTAATTCTCCGGCATTGTATTTGCTACAACCAAAAGAAACTGCCAATAGTATAACTACAAGTAATTTTTTCATAATATTTCAAATATTTATTTTGCAAAATAACAATAATTCTTCAATTTTTTATTATTAAATCCTATAAAAATCTAATACTCTTATACTTTTCTGGGGTTTTGTCTTTCTTAACATCTAAACAAAAGCCCATCATTATCTCGTGTGTTCCATTATTATAACCAACTAAATCGGAAACAACAAAGTCGTAAGCATAACTTACCTTCACCCATTTAAACAGCTCTACACCAAATATACCAGTAATTGCATTATCCGTTCTTAAAGAAACGCCACCCCATATCTTTTTATTGTATGCTATTAATGCATTAATTGCCAATTGTGACGTTGTACCGTCGGACTGAACAAAAACTGACGGTTTAAATTCAAGCAATGGATTTGCAAATGGTAAATTATATCCTGCTGTAATATAGTAATTTCTCTTTAATACATTTGTTGCTGTTGTTGTTCCAGCTTCATTGCTATTAAACTCAAATTCTGAATCTAATAAATGCGTTGAAGAAATTCCTAAATATAAATCTTGCGTTTTATAATATAGACCAAATCCAAAATCCAGAAAATTAATGTCGTTACTTCCATTAATTGGAATTGCAGGATCATCATTTGCATCTAAACCACTTGGAGTAACCCATCCATCATCTCCTACATCAATTGCAGAATTTGCAATACCCCATTTCACACCTATTCCTAATTTCCCTTTACCTAGAGTTTGCTTGTATGCAAAAGAAAGATTGATTTTAAAGTTTTTGTCAAAACCATATTCATCATTTTCTAACGATACACCTAATCCAATTCTGTTTTTTATTGCTGCATCTACATTAAAGGTAGTAACTCTCGGAGCACCATCAAGGCCAGTCCATTGCAATCTTTGAAGAGCATACGCACAAATTTTATCTTCACTACCAGCATAACCAGGGTTAATAAGTAGCTGAGTAAACATAGTTTGGCTATATTGAGAATCTTGTGCTTTTGATATAGCAGATACCATTAATAAAATAAGAAGAAAGAAAATTTGTTTTTTCATATTAATCAAATAGCGTATTCCTCAATTATAATAAAGATTACCAAAAGTAAAATAAACAAAAATAAAATTCCTATACAAATTTTATCAGAATTTAAATACTAACAATGGCCGATTAAACACTTCATTTATACTGTTGATAAAAAATAAGGTTACTATTGAGATGTGTTTTCTGTAAATTATTCTCTGAAATGTGTAGAAATTAATTGATCTTTTGAAAGAATTTAAGCCATCTTTCTGGAACATCACCATTACTGGCAAGTATATAATCATCATTGGTACATGAGATTAGAATTTGCTTATTAATATCTGAGCTAAAGGATGGCACTTCAGCCCACCAACGTTCTGTTTTTTCACTTTTATAAAACACTAGCTTTTGCTCAAACGAATACGGATTAACTATGTATTTTTTATAATCCTGTTCGTTTTCCATAGGATACTCAACATGTCTATTTATGTGACCCTCTATAAAATACCACAATATTTGGGCGATAAGATGAGAAGATTGATTGTTAATGTCGGATTTGTAACAATAATCATATATTCCAAAAGAAGATATTTTTGAACTCATTCCTGCATATTTTGCCATCTGGCAAATTTCTTCACCATATAATCCATTTGGTGATGGATTTATTTGACCAAATGCTTCCGATTGACGAACAGCCGAAATATTAAACCCAATTATATCTGCATCTCTGAATATTGGTTCAGTATCTTTAATTTTTGATCTAATATTTCCTAATCTATAAATAAAGTGTAACTGATCTAAAAGATACTTGGAAATTCCTGCATGAACAAAGTGCGATTGATATCCGAGATTTGTATAAGAGAATAAAGATTCGTTTTCTTCAACAATAATTTTCCATAATGCTGATTTATAGTCTTCATTTCGATTCTCTGAAAGGGCTATTTTACTATCGACTGAAACAAAATTGACTTTCCTATCAAGCTTACAATATGCTAAATAGTTTGGATAAATAATATCTTCAGAGCCTCCTATTATTAAAGGAATAATATTTAAGCTAATTAATTCAATAATTACATCTCTTAATGCAATTATATTATCATTTGTAGTTTTTCCTTTTTTCAGATTTCCAAGATCGTAAATATTTACCTTTTTACTAAACCCTGAAAGGCCGTATAGATATTCTCGGATTTTTACTAAACCTTTTATCGATTCAGATGCACTATCAATTTGATCACTAACAACACCAATTATTGCGAGGCTGTAATTTTCAATATTATTTATTTTATAGTCGCCAGAATGTATAGCAACAGAAGAGAATAATTGATCCTTAACATTTATATAGTTTTTGAAATCAATATTTATATTAATCGGATCAAAATAATCATTTAGATTCATGCTCTTCTATGTATTTAATAAATAGACTTTCTATTTTTTAGCTTTCCCTTTTTTTGCTGTTGTTTTTTTAGCAGGAGCTTTTTTAGTTGCAGTCTTTTTAGTCGCAGCTTTTTTAGCAGGAGCTTTTTTAGCAGGAGCTTTTTTGGTAGTAGCCTTTTTAGTTTTAGCTCCACTACCTTTTTTACTATCAGCTTTTATGATTTCCAGACAATTTTCAAGTGTTAATTCTTCAGCATTAACATCTTTTGGTAACCTGAAATTTTTCTTTTTATAAGCGATATATGGCCCCCAACGTCCATTTAATAGTTGAAGTTCTGGTTCTTCTTCAAATATCTTAATCGTTTTTAAACGATCCTTTTCTCTTTTTTCGTCGATAAGCTCAATGGCTCTATCAAGTTCAATTTTATAAGGGTCATCTTCCTTTCTCAATGAAACGAATTTAGAGTCGTGTCTTACATATGGACCAAAACGGCCAATAGAAACTACCACTTTTTTATCTTCATATGTACCTAAATCTCTAGGGAGTTTAAAAAGCTCTAGCGCTTCTTCTAAGGTAATTGTCTCTAGACGCTGACCTCTTTGTAATGAAGCAAACTTTGGTTTTTCTTCATCATCCTTTGAACCAATTTGAACCATTGCTCCGTAAGGTCCTATTTTTGCAGTAATTGGCTTACCTGTTTCAGGATCATCTCCAAGAATTCTTTCTCCTACACTTCTTCCTGAAGTTTCAAGTGTTGTTTCAACCGTTTTGTGAAATGGTTTATAAAATTTGTCAATCATCTTGGTCCAAATCATATCGCCATTTGCAATCTCATCAAAATCTTCTTCAACTGATGCTGTGAAATTGTAATTAACAATTTCGTTAAAATGTTCTGAAAGGAAATCATTCACAACCATTCCTATATCATTAGGAGATAATTTATTCTTCTCTGCTCCTGTTATTTCTTTCTTAACACTATCTTTTATTTGATTATTAGATAAGACATAAGAAAGGTATTTTCTTTCATTTCCCAGACGTTCTTCTTTTACAACATAGCCTCTGTTCTGAATAGTTGAAATAGTCGGTGCATAAGTTGACGGACGTCCAATACCTAGTTCCTCAAGTTTTTTCACAAGACTTGCTTCGGTATATCTTGGAGGGTGATGAGTAAATCGTTCAATAGCTTGTATTGAATCATATTCCAGTTTCTCTCCCTTATTAACTGCAGGTAAAAGACCTTTAACTTCCTCATCTGCCTCATCGTCTGTTGATTCGATATATACTTTTAGAAAACCATCAAATTTAAGCACCTCACCAACTGCAACAAATTTATGATCATCGTTTGAAATACTAATATCAATTGTTGTTCTCTCTAACTTAGCATCACTCATTTGGGATGCAACCGTTCTTTTCCAGATTAAATCATATAATCTCTTTTCCCTATCAGTTCCAGAAACATCCTGGTTTTCAATTGAAGTTGGTCTGATTGCTTCGTGAGCTTCCTGAGCACCTTTAGCTTTTGTTTTAAAGGTTCTTGTATGTAAATAATTTTCGCCAAATTCATTAAGAATTACATTCTTTGCAGAATCAATAGCTGTTTTTGATAAGTTAACAGAATCTGTTCTCATATATGTGATCTTACCAGATTCATAAAGCTTTTGTGCTATTGCCATTGTTTGTCCCACTGAGAATCCTAATTTCCTACTCGCTTCCTGTTGCAAAGTAGATGTTGTAAAAGGCGCTGAAGGTGATTTCTTTCCTGGCTTTTTAATAACATTGCTTATCTCAAACTTTGCGTCTTTGCATTTCTCAAGCAATTCCAATGTTCTCTCTGAAGTTTTAACTTTTTCTTTTAAATCAGCTTTTAATTCTTCATTATTATCTGCATTGAAAAGTCCAGTAATTTTAAAGAATGATTCACTCTTAAAATTCATTATTTCTCTTTCCCTGTCGACAAGAAGTTTAACAGCAACAGACTGAACTCTACCTGCAGACAATGATGGCTTTACTTTTTTCCATAATACAGGAGATAATTCGAAACCAACTAATCTATCTAATATTCTTCTGGCTTGTTGTGCATTAACCAGATTTTCATCAATTAAGCGTGGATTTTTTATAGCCTTCTGAATTGCATCTTTTGTAATTTCGTGAAAAACAATTCTTTTTGTTTTTTTAATATCAAGATTTAACACCTTCATTAAGTGCCAAGCTATAGCTTCTCCTTCCCGGTCTTCATCCGAAGCTAGCCACACTATATTTGATTCTTTAGCCGCTTTTTTTAATTCTTTTACAACATTCTTCTTGTCATCTGGAATAATATATTGGGGCTCATAATTCTGTTCAATCTCTATTCCAAGGTTCTTTTTTGCAAGATCACGAATATGTCCGAAGCTTGATTTCACCTGAAAATCTTTCCCTAAAAACTTCTCAATTGTCTTTGCTTTCGCCGGCGACTCTACTATTACTAAGTTCTCAATCATGAATTATCTAATTTTGAAGTATTTCTAAAACATCACAAAATTAATTAAAATAGTATTTCAAGTTCAATATTTTGAATTAAATATTATTTATTAATTTTACAAGCAGTTGAAAAATGGCCATATGAATAAAATAAAGTATACAACAAAATTTTACATACGATTGTTCTGGGTATTGGTTTCAATACCAATAATTGCAATTGTTACAATCTTCACTTTAATCTCTTTGGAGAAACTGGGAGAAATGCCAACTTTTAAGGATTTGGAGAATCCTGAAAACAATTTAGCTTCAGAAATATATTCAGACGATGATGTTCTAATAGGAAATGTGTACTGGGATAATCGTTCGTATGCAAGTTATGATGAACTTCCAGACAATTTGATTAATGCATTAATTGCAACGGAGGATATACGTTTTCACCAACATTCAGGTATAGATGCGAGAGGCCTTGGAAGAGTGGCTGTTTATTCTGTTCTACTAAACAACAGTTCATCTGGTGGCGGAAGCACAATTACCCAACAACTTGCTAAAAATCTTTTTCCCAGAGACACATCTACATATAAATCATCAATAGGAAGAAAAGCACATTTAGGTGTTGCAAAATTCAAAGAATGGGTGACAGCTGTTAAACTTGAACGCAATTACACAAAGGATGAAATTGTTCTAATGTATTTGAATACAGTTCCTTTTGGTGGTATTACTTATGGAATAAAATCAGCATCAAAAACATACTTTAACAAATCTACAGATTCTTTAAAAATTGAAGAATCAGCATTATTAATTGGTTTATTGAAAGCTCCTACTTATTATAGTCCAGTTAGAAATCCTGAAAGATCTCGTTTAAGAAGAAATGTTGTTTTAAACCAAATGAATAAATACAACTATATAACTAACGAAGAGTTTGATTCGTTAAGTGTATTGCCCATTGAGCTTACCTATAAAATTCAGGATCATAATGTTGGACTTGCTACTTATTTTAGAGAACACTTACGTTTAAAATTGAATAAATCAAAACCAAACAGGCGTAGTTATTATTCAGCACGAGATTTTAGACAAGATTCTGTTGAATGGTTAACAAATCCTGTTTATGGTTGGTGTAAAAAGAACAAAAAACCTGACGGATCTAATTATGACTTATACCGTGATGGTCTAAAGATTTACACAACAATAGATTCTCGCATGCAAAAATATGCCGAAGAAGCTCTTGTAGAGCATTTAAAATATGAATTACAAGATGATTTTAATGAGGAACAAGCAAACAATCCAAATGCACCTTATTATGAAGAATTATCTGGAGAAGAACTAAAAGATATAATTGATTTAGCTATACGAAGAACTGAACGATATAGAAGATTAAGAAGAAGTGATGTTGAAAAAGATTCTATAATGAGAATTTTTAACACACCGGTTGATATGACTGTTTTTTCATGGGATGGTGAAATTGACACTATAATGACTCCCTTGGATTCATTGATTTATTATAAAAACTTCCTACGTGCAGGGTTTATTTCGATTGATCCACACAACGGATATGTTAAGGCTTATGTTGGCGGGCCAGACTTTAAGCATTTCAAATATGATTATGTAACTCAAGGAAGAAGGCAAGTAGGCTCAACTATTAAACCTTTTCTTTATACACTTGCTATGCAAGAAGGATATTCTCCTTGTCATGAAGTTCCAAATGTACCGAGTACTTTTATTTTAAATGATACAACTTGGACACCAAAAAACTCTGGTCCTTCGAGCAAAGATGGTCAGATGGTAACATTAAAATGGGGACTTGCACATTCGGTAAATTGGATATCTGCGTGGTTAATAAAACAGTTTAATCCTATTTCAGTAATTGATGTAATGCGTAAAATGGGAGTAAAAAGTAGAATTGCTGCTGTTCCTTCTATTTTTCTTGGCACTTCAGACATTAAATTAAGCGAAATGACAAGCGCCTATTCAACATTTTCAAATAAAGGAGTACATTCGAAACCTCTTTTTGTTACACGTATTGAAGATAAAAATGGAAATGTTTTAGCAAGTTTTACTTCTGAAAAAAATGAAGCTATTAGCGAGCAAACAGCCTTTTTAATGACAACATTATTACAGGGTGTTGTTAAAGAAGGTTCTGGTGGAAGAATTAGGTGGAGGTATGAAATGTATAATGAAATTGGAGGAAAAACGGGTACAACTCAGAATCAATCGGATGGATGGTTTATGGGAGTTACTCCTAATCTTGTTTCTGGAGCATGGGTAGGAGGTGAAGACCGAAGCATTCACTTTAAAGGGCTTGGTCAAGGTAGTGGAACCAATATGGCATTGCCCGTTTTTGCACTGTATATGAAAAAAGTTTACAATGACTCAACTCTTATTTATACTAACGAAGCTAAATTTGAAAAACCATTAAACTTTAACATTGAAACAGATTGCAATAAACATTCGGATGAACAGATAGAAATAGATACTTTCGGAGATGAATTCTTTTAATTAAAGCTAATATCCGGAATTGAGCTAATTAACTTTTTAGTATACTCAGAGGCAGGTGAACGATACAAGTCATCTGCCTTTTTTATTTCAACTAACTGCCCTTCCTTCATAACCATTATTCTGTCGGACATGTATTTTACCACAGCTAAATCGTGTGAAATAAAAATAAAAGTTAACTGATATTCCTTTTTTAAATCATTTAAAAGATTCAAAATTTCAGCCTGAACAGATACGTCAAGAGCAGAAACAGATTCGTCACAAATAATAAATTCTGGATCCAATATTAAAGCTCTGGCAATAACTATTCGTTGTCTTTGTCCTCCTGAAAATTCATGAGGAAACTTGTAAAAACTTTCCTTTCCTAATCTCACTTTTTCAAGCATTTCAAAAACTTTTTGTATACCTTCTTTTCGGTTTTTTATTAGTTTATGTGCAGTAAGAGGTTCTAATAAGGCATCACCAATAGTTTGTTTCGGATTTAATGAAGAATAAGGATCTTGAAATATTATTTGTACATTTTTCCTCCAAGCTTTTAACTCTCTATTATTTAAGTTATTCAGAGCTTTGCCTTTATATTCAATCTCACCAGTAGAGCTGTCTACTAATTTAATTATCATTCTTCCAAGTGTGGTTTTACCACAACCAGATTCGCCAACTAAGCCTAAAGTTTCGCCTTTAAAAACTTCAAATTTAATATCTTTAACAGCTATATAAATATGCTTTGATTTACCAAAAAAATTCTTCTTTAGAATGAAACTTTTTGAGAGCGAATTTACTTTTAAAACTGGATCATCATCATAAAAAACATTTGATGCCTTATCGTCTTTACTTTTAGTTATTACGACTTCTTCCTTATTTTCAACGTAATCTGAGAGAATTGGCAATCTTCCCTTTTTAAATTCGAGAGTAGGACGACAACTTAACAATCCTTTGGTATAATTCTCTTTAGGATTTGTTAAAACCTCTTTTTTTGATCCATATTCAATAACTTCACCATCATACATTACCAGAATATCATCTGCAATATTCGATATAATTCCTAAATCATGAGTTATAAAAATAATACTCATTTTATACTTGGATTGAACTTGTTTAAGTAAATCTAGAATAGCATTTTGAACCGTAACATCCAAAGCTGTTGTTGGTTCATCAGCAATTAAAACCTTGGGTTTAAGAGCAATTGCCATTGCAATCATTACACGTTGTTTTTGCCCACCCGAGATCTCATGAGGATAACTATTAAATATTCTCGCTGGATCGGGAAGTTTAACTTCATCGAACAAGTCCAAAACTTTTAATTTAGCTTTTGCTTTGCTATTACGAGTATGATTTGTTATTAATTCCAGTACCTGGATTCCGCATTTCAAAGAAGGATTAAGCGAGGTCATTGGTTCTTGAAAAATCATTGAAATTTCGTTTCCACGGATTTTAACAAGTTCTTTCTCTCTCAGAGAAAGTAAATCTGTATTTGATTCATTATTTAGAAAGGAAATAATTCCACTATCAATACTAGCATTTACAGGTAATAATTTAAGTAAAGACAATGCTGTTAAGGATTTTCCTGAGCCCGATTCTCCAACTATTCCGAGCGTCATTGCTTCTTTAAGATTGAATGATATATTTTTCAGGACAGATTTGTTTCCTGAATTACTTTTAAAGGATAATGACAGATTTTTTATTTCAATAATATCCACCCGCTAATTCTTTTTAAATAGAGATCTAAAGAGTTCTTCCACTTTTGCAACTTTTACTATCTGGATTTTATATTTGGATATATCTAAACTTTTGGAATTATATCCCGAAATATAAATCTTTTTAAATCCCAACTTATTTGCTTCTCCAATTCTTTGTTCAATTCTATTTGCTGGTCTAATTTCACCCGTAAGACCAACTTCTCCCGCGAAGCAAACAGTTTTATCAATTGGAATATCAAGATTAGAAGATAAAACAGAAGCAATTACAGCTAAATCAGAAGCTGGATCGTCAATCTTAATTCCTCCGGCAACATTCAGAAACACATCTTTTTGCCCTAGTCTGAAACCCGCTCTTTTTTCCAGAACAGCGAGTAACATTCCTAGTCTTTTGTTATCAAATCCAGTTGATGATCTTTGTGGAGTTCCGTAAGCTGCAGAGCTTACTAAGGCTTGTATTTCAAGCAACAGCGGTCTAACTCCATTAATTGTAGATGCTACTGATGTTCCGCTTAAGTTTTCATCCGTTTGTGTAGTTAAAACCTGTGATGGGTCCACAACTTCAACCAAACCATTATTATTCATTTCAAACATTCCTAATTCTGACGTTGAGCCAAACCGATTTTTTGTAGTCCTTAAAATTCTATACATGTTATTATGATCACCTTCGAATTGCAAAACCGTATCAACAACGTGTTCAAGAACCTTTGGCCCAGCCAAGTTTCCTTCTTTATTAATATGACCAATTAAAAAAACGGGAGTACCTGTTTCCTTTGCATATTTTAACAAAGAAGCTGCAGTCTCTTTAATTTGAGAAACTGTTCCAGCCGATGATTCCAGCTTATCTGTATACAATGTTTGAATAGAATCAACTATTATAATATCTGGTTTAATATTTATTACATGGGTGTAAATATTTTCGAGCAATGTTTCACTCAAGATAAAACAATTATCGTTATGAAGTTTTAATCTTTCGGCACGTAATTTAATTTGCTGTGGGCTTTCTTCCCCTGAAACGTAAAGAACTTTTTGCTGGTCTAACTTTAATGCTACTTGTAAAGAAAGAGTTGATTTCCCTATTCCGGGCTCACCTCCAATTAATATCACTGAACCATATACAAGTCCTCCTCCTAAAATCCTATCCAACTCACCTATTCCGGTTGATATTCTTCCTTTCTTTTCCGATTTAATATCAGATATTTTTTGTGGCAATTGTTTTTCTTCTGTGAATTTAACTTGAGAAGGTGTTTTTGTTTTAGAAACAACCTGCTCAACATAAGTATTCCACTCATTACAAGCAGGACATCTACCTATCCATTTTGCAGATTCAGCTCCACAATTTTGACAAAAATATACGCTTTTCGATTTCGCCATTCTTAATCCTTCAATTTTTCGATGATTGAAGTTGTAGAGTATCCTTCAATAAAATCTATTGTAACAACCTCTCCTCCATTTGCTTTAACAATATCGTAGCCAACAATATCCTCAGCTTTATAATCGCTACCTTTAACCAAAATATCTGGATTTACTTTTTTAATTAATTCGTACGGGGTGTCTTCGTTAAATAATATTACGGCAGACACAAAATTCAATGAAGCAAGCAAAATAGCTCTTGCATATTCATCCTGAACAGGTCTGTTTTCTCCTTTTATACTTCTTACAGAACTATCAGAGTTTAATCCGATAACCAAAACATCACCTTCACTAGCTGCTTGTGCTAGATATTCCACATGACCGCGATGTAAAATATCAAAACATCCGTTAGTAAAAACAACTTTCTTATTTTTAAGTTTCCAGTATGTGAGGTTAGGTATGATATTTTCTATATCAATAATCTTAGATTTAATAACATCTAGTTTATTCATAAAATCAAATTTGATGATAAAACGTAAAGTTAAATATTATTTTTCCTTTTACGGCGGGAAATTAAAAATAACATTAGCACAGAAAATGTACCTGTAATTAACACTAATAAAACCTGTGATTCATGCTGTATTGTTGCAAAAACTAAACCATCGGATTTTGAAATTCCATATAAAATTAATCCTGAAGAAATAATCCAATGAAATGCACCAATACCTCCCTGAACAGGTGCTGCCATTCCAAGTCCTCCTATAACTAATAAGAACAATCCATCAATAGGTTTTAAGCCTTGTGTGGCAGGAATTGAAAAAACAACAACATAAGTCATTAAGAAGTACATTATCCAAATTATAACAGTATGAAAAAAGAAGGCTCGGCGATTACGCATTTTTGTAACTGTTTTTATTCCGGAAATTACACCTCGAATTATTTTTCTAATTTTTATAACAATTTTTACTCTTTTAAATCTTTTTCTGAAAAAGTAAATCAATCCAATTGTTGAACCAAGAACAACAACTATTCCTAACCAATAATAGATTGAAAAATCAACAGTGTCGATGAACTTTTGGGAGATTGGAATAAAAACGTTTTCCTTTATAAAAAGTCCAAATGAATCTATTTTAGCAATAAAGACAATAAACAATAAAAATAATAGAACTACCAAATCAATTGCACGTTCAATTATTACGGTTCCAATTAAGGAATCCATTGGGATTTTATCTGACTTTGTTAACGATCCGCATCTGCTTATTTCTCCAATTCGCGGAAATGCCATATTTGCGAGATACCCAAGCATAAGTGCGTAAAAAACATTTTTTACTGATGGATTATAATTCAAAGGTTCAATTAGCAATTTCCATCTGTAAGCTCTGCTAATATATCCTATCAAAGCAAATAATAAAGATAAAAGCACCCAGTAGTAATTTGCATTCTTTAAATCTTGAACTAATGTGTCAAACTCAATATCTTTAAAAGCAAGATAGAGCAGAAGTATTCCTAAAGCTAAAAAAATAAAAAAATTTAATATTCTTATTATTTTACGTTTCAAGAATTTAAATTAATTTGTTAGTTGCGGTATCAGGAAAAAGCAAGGTAGGTTTGAATTTTTTAGCCTCTTCAAAATCCAATGAAGCGTATGAGATTATTATGATAACATCTCCAACAGTAGCTTTTCTTGCTGCAGGTCCATTCAGGCATATTTCACTCGATCCTCTTTCTCCTTTAATAACATAGGTCTCAAGTCGCTCACCGTTATTTATATTAACAACCTGAACCTTCTCATTTTCAATAATATTTGAAGCTTCCATTAAATCTTCATCAATTGTTATACTTCCAACATACTGAAGATTAGCTTCTGTAACAGTTACTTTATGTATTTTCGATTTTACAACTTCGATATTCATGACAAGCTTGAGATTTTGTACAAATTTAAGAATAAAATCTAATATTATCTATCAATCTAATATTACCTACATGAACAGCAATACATCCTGTAATATTTTTGGATTGAGTCCAATTACTCAATGGTTCAAGAGTTTCAGAATCAACTATTTCAAAGTATTCAACCTCCAAGAATGGATTTTTGTTTATTTTACGAATTACCCTGTTTTTTGTTTCTGTAAGGTTTGATAATTTCATTTCATTTAATGAATCGAACAAGGTTTTTGATATTAAAGGAACATTTTTACGTTGCTCTTCTGATAATAAAATATTTCTTGAGCTCATTGCCAAACCATCCTCTTCTCTAACTATTGGGCACGCAATAATTTCAATATCAAAATCAAGTTGTTTTGTTAAGTGTTTAATAATAGCAACCTGTTGAAAATCTTTTTCTCCAAAATACGCTTTGTGTGGATTAACAATTTCAAACAATTTACTTACTATTAGTGCGACTCCTCTAAAATGACCCGGTCTATGCGCTCCCTCCATTACTTTGTCAATACTTCCAAAATCAAATTCCCTTTTATCCTCTTCAGGATACATTTCCTCTTTTGTTGGCGTAAAAAGAAAATCGCATTTAACACTTTCTAATTTTTTAATATCATCGGAAATAATTCTTGGATATCTTTTATAATCTTTCTGATCATTAAATTGTGTTGGATTAACAAAAATACTCACTATTGTAATTTCATTCTCTTTGTTTGAACGCTGAATTAGAGATAAATGCCCTTCGTGTAAGGCTCCCATTGTCGGAACGAATCCTATAGAAGTCCCTTGCGACCTGAGTTCCTTGACAATATTTTGTAGTACATTTATTCTGTCAACAATTTCCATTTTTAATATTTTTTTTCGTTAACCGAAGGGCAAAGTAAAAAATAATATTTCAATTATTAACAATCATATTCCACTTATAGTTTATGTAATGTCTAATTTGTTGATGATTAATATAATTTTTACTAATTTTGCGGTGGTTTAAATTAATTTAAATTTCTAGATGGAGAATACGAAGGTTTTATTTATTTCGCAAGAGATTACACCTTATTTACCAGAAAGTAAGATGTCACTCATCGGGCGTCATTTACCACAAGGTATACAAGAGAGAGGAAGAGAAATCAGAACATTCATGCCAAAATTCGGTTTGATAAACGAACGGCGCAATCAGTTGCACGAAGTCATTCGATTGTCAGGAATGAACTTAATTATTAATGATACTGACCACCCGCTTATTATAAAGGTTGCTTCTATTCAAGCTGCTCGTATGCAGGTTTATTTCATTGACAATGAAGACTATTTCCAAAGAAAGAATACTTTACAAGATGAAAATGGAACTTTCTTTGAAGATAACGATGAAAGAACAATCTTTTTTGCAAGAGGTGTTTTAGAAACAGTAAAAAAATTACGCTGGGCTCCCGACATTATACATTGTCATGGTTGGTTTACAGGTTTAGTGCCGTTATATATTAAAAAAGCATATAACGAAGATCCGTTATTTGCAAATTCAAAGATTGTATATTCTGTTTACGAAAATGAATTTGACAAACCTTTGAATAAAAACTTCAAGGATAAATTATTATACGAAAACATAACAAAAGAGGACACTCAGATTTTAAAAGATCCTAATTTTGTTAATTTGAGTAAACTTGCAATTGAGGCTTCAGATGCAACAATTATAGGTAGCGAGACAATAAATTCTGAATTATTAAGTTTTATTAAAAATTCGGAAAAACCTTATCTTGATTATCAAAATGAAGAAGAATATATTGAAGCTTACTCAAAATTTTATGACACTATTCTTTAGCAAAAACTTTATGAACAAAAATATAAAAAGCTCAAATCCTGAAAAAATTTCTCGATTTTTTTCAGCACTAATAATATTGGGAATAATTTTAGCAACAGTTTCATGTGAAGAAGATCCAAGTTCAATTGGAGCTAATTTAATTCCAGAAGATGATAGTGTTGGAGTTCAATATGATACGTTAATTACTTTTGATGGTTTTTTAATGGACACCGAAAAATTTAATACTAAAAATTTAGATTACTATACAATAGGTAATTTTCAGGATCCTTATTTTGGAGAGGTTATTGGAAAATATGCAGGTCAATTTATTCCTCAAGCTGAGTATACTAACGTAATGTATGCAAATAAATTTTACGGAGCAACATTTGACTCTGCAAATATCGTGTTAGAAATTAAATCTCTTTATGGAAATCCAAAAGGCAATTTTGAATTAAGTGTATACCAACTAACAGATTCTATTCCGCGAGCTGAATCTGCAGAATTTTACACAAATACCGACATAAACGACTATTTTTCTGCATCCGAAAAAATTAATGATGGAATAAGAATGGAGGGTGACACTTTACTTATAATTCCTTTAAAAGAAAGTTTTTATTCTACTTTAGAAACAGATACTCTTGAAAATAACAACTTCTATTTTTCTGTAAATAATTTTATCCAAGTATTTAAAGGATTAGCAATTATACCTGAAACACCTTCAGATATTGGTGGACTATATAATTTTAGTGAAGTTAATTCTTATATCAATTTGTATTATACAGATAATGAAGATACTGCTAGAGAATTTACTTATCGTTTTCATATTGGAGAACGATTTGCTCAATATTCGTTTGATCCTAAAGATGCAGAAATAACAAATTACAATGATCCAGAGACACCTGCAGATCTTCTTTTTCTTCAGAGTCTTGGAGGTATTACATCGAAATTGGTTTTTACTAACTATCAATCTATTTTTGAATCAGCCTATGCTTATTCTATTCTTAATGCAGAATTAACTGTTCCCGTATTTAAGGATGAATCTTTTGATATTTGTCCGCCACCAGAGAGGTTGTTTTTTACTGACACTTCATATACTGTCATTGAAGATGTTGAAAATTCAAATCTTTTTAATGGCTATTACGACGATGAAAACTCTGAATATAAAATTAATATCTCAAAATATTTTAAAGATCTTGTAAACGGAGATATTGATGATCCTTCTTTAGTCTTTTCGATAAATAACTTTAATTTATATCCTAATAGGGTTATTTTAAAAACCGGTGAAAATATTAAATTACGTGTAACTTATACTAAACATTAAGAGTTTTATGTGTGGAATAGTTGGTTATATAGGAGATAAACAAGCTTATCCAATATTAGTAAATGGATTAAAAAGGCTTGAATACAGAGGGTACGATTCAGCAGGAATTGCTTTATTAAATAAAGAGGTTAATATTTATAAGAAAAAAGGGAAAGTCTCTGATTTAGAAAATCATGTTGCGAATGATGATCTTTCTGGGAATATTGGAATTGGTCATACAAGATGGGCAACCCACGGAGAACCTAATGATTTAAATGCTCACCCTCATACTTCAATGAATGGTAAATTTGTTATAATACATAATGGCATTATTGAAAACTATAGCAGATTAAAAGAAAAACTTTCTGACAGAGGATATAAGTTTGAAACTGAGACAGATACTGAAGTTTTAGCAAATCTTATTGAATATATTTATCTAAAAGGTAATGTAAGTGCAGAAATAGCAGTACGACTTGCTCTTTCAAAAGTGGTAGGAGCATACGGTCTGGCTATTATGTGTAAAGAAGAGCCTGATAAATTGATTGCGGCAAGAAAAGGAAGTCCTTTGGTAATTGGTGTAGGCGAAGGAGAATATTTCATAGCTTCAGATGCTACTCCAATTGTTGAACATACAAAAAGTGTAATATATCTTAACGATGATGATGTTGCTATCCTCGGAAGTGATGGACTTACACTTAAAACAATTAAAAATGATAACTTAACACCCAAGATTCAAAAAATTGATCTTGATATTGGAGAAATTGAAAAGAATGGGTTTGATCATTTTATGCTTAAAGAAATTTTTGAGCAACCAAGATCAATCTTAGATACTTTCAGAGGACGTGTTTCTCTTGATAAAAATGAAATTCATCTTGGTGGTTTACATGCAGTTTTTCCAAAACTTATTGATGCTAAAAGAATTATTATAATTGGTTGTGGTACTTCATGGCACGCAGGATTAGTTGGTGAATATTTATTTGAAGACCTCGCAAGAATTCCAGTTGAAGTAGAATATGCATCGGAATTTAGATATAGAAATCCAGTTATAAATGAAGACGATATAGTAATTGCTATTAGTCAAAGTGGAGAAACTGCAGATACTTTAGCTGCAATTAAGTTAGCAAAACAAGCAGGAGCAACTGTATTAGGAATTTGCAACGTAGTTGGTTCAAGTATTCCAAGAGAAACAGACGGCGGAGTTTATACTCATGCAGGTCCAGAAATTGGTGTAGCTTCAACAAAAGCTTTCACTGCACAAGTAACTGTTCTTATTATGATGGCAATGGCTTTAGGTTATGAAAAAAAAACCATTACACCTGAAAGCTATAAAGACTTAATTTCTGATTTACATGATATTCCTGCAAAAATTGAAAAAATTCTAACCTTTAACGATCAATATTTAAAAATTAGTAATTTATATAAAGATGCAACTAATTTTCTTTATTTGGGTCGTGGATATTTATTCCCAGTTGCACTTGAAGGTGCTCTTAAACTAAAGGAGATTTCTTACATCCATGCAGAAGGTTATCCGGCTGCTGAAATGAAACATGGACCAATTGCATTGATCGATGAAAAAATGCCTGTTGTTATTGTTGCAACAAAAGACAAATCATACGAAAAAATTGTAAGTAATATTCAGGAAGTTAAAGCCAGAAAAGGAATTGTAATTGCAATTGTTAACGAAGGTGATACTGTTATTAGAAATATGGCAGACCATGTTTTGGAAATACCAGAATGTAAAGAAGAATTATCTGCATTACTTACAGTAGTTCCGTTACAACTATTATCGTACCATATAGCTGTGTTAAGAAGTTGTAATGTTGATCAGCCAAGAAATCTGGCAAAATCAGTTACTGTAGAATAAAATATGAACTTATTATAAAAAAAAGGAGATCTAAACGATCTCCTTTTTTTATCTTTTTTCATATTGTTCTTGGTAATACTTTTCGTAATCGCCACTTAATATATGATCTAACCATTCCAAGTTTGCCAAATACCACTCAACTGTTTTTTCTAAACCTTCTTCGAACTGAAGTGATGGACTCCAGCCTAATTCTTTTTGTATTTTTGAAGAGTCAATTGCATAGCGTAAATCATGTCCTGCACGATCTTTAACAAATGTGATTAATTGTGCAGATTCTCCTTCTGCTCTTCCAAGTTTTTGATCCATAATTTTACACAGAGCGTGAATCAACTGAATATTTTGCCACTCGTTATTTCCGCCAATATTATATGTCTCTCCAACATTTCCTTTATGATAAACTAAATCTATTGCATTAGCATGATCTTCAACAAAAAGCCAATCGCGAACATTCTCACCCTTGCCATAAATTGGAATCTGCTTTTTGTTTTTGATGTTATTTATTGCCAATGGAATAAGTTTCTCAGGAAACTGATTTGGCCCATAATTATTTGAACAATTGGTTATTACGATCGGTAATTTAAATGTGTGAAAGTACGCTCTTACTAAATGATCTGAACTTGCTTTTGAAGCTGAATATGGACTTCGTGGATCGTAAGAAGTTTCTTCAACAAATAAACCTTCATCACCCAACGAACCATATACCTCATCGGTTGAAATATGATAAAACAATTTATTGTCAAAATTATCTTTCCAACTGTTTCGTGCAGCATTTAGCAAATTAACTGTGCCAACAATATTTGTTTGAATAAACTCATTTGGATTAGCTATTGATCTATCTACATGAGATTCTGCTGCCAAATGAATTACTCCATCAAATTGATATTTGTTAAACAAATCAAAAATAAATGAGTCGTCTACGATATCTCCTTTAACAAACTCGTAGTTTGGAGCGTTTTCAATGTCTTTTAAGTTTTCTAAATTTCCAGCGTATGTTAGTTTATCAAGATTTACAATCTTATAATCAGGATATTTATTTACAAATAGCCTAATAACATGAGAACCTATAAATCCAGCACCGCCGGTAATTAAAATTGTCTTCTTATTCATATTGCTTATATTTTTCTTATGTATTTTTCCCAATTCCATGCAGAAAGAAGTGTGTCTTCCAAATTTACTTCAGCTTTCCACCCTAATTCTTCGTTTGCTAATTTTGTATCTGCATAAACAGACTCAACATCCCCTTCCCTTCGATCAACTATTTTATAATTTAGATTCTCTTCTGTAATATTCTCAAATGCTTTTACAATTTCAAGTACAGATATTCCCTTTCCTGTTCCAAGATTAAATACTTCTGGATTTCCTTTACATTTATTCTCAATCATTCTATTAATTGAAACAACATGTGCTTTTGCAAGATCAACAACATTTATATAATCACGAATAGCAGAACCATCTGGTGTATTATAATCATCGCCAAAAACTTTAAGTTCTGTACGAATCCCTGCTGCTGTTTGCGTAATAAATGGAACGAGGTTGTCAGGCACTCCAGTTGGCAATTCCCCTATTAATGCCGATGAATGTGCTCCAATTGGATTAAAATAACGAAGCGATATAGCATGAATATTCGAATTTACTTTAACGGTATCGCAAATAATTTCTTCTGCTATCTGTTTTGTATTTCCGTATGGAGAATCGGCAGTTTTAAATGTAGCTTCTTCAGTAACCGGTAATTTATCGGGCTGACCATAAACTGTTGCCGAAGACGAAAAAACAAAATGAGGAATCTTGTAACGCAACATACCTGCCAACAAATTCATCAGAGATGTAAGGTTATTTTGATAGTATTTTAATGGTTTTTCAACAGATTCTCCAACTGATTTGTATGCTGCAAAATGAATTACAGCATCAAGTTTTTTATATACCTTAAAGAAGTTTTCAAGCTTATCTTTATCGCATATATCAAATTGCTCAAAATATGGTCTTCGTCCGGTTATTTCAGCAATACCTTCCAAAACAGATTTTACAGAATTTGAAAGATTATCAATAATAACCACATCAAATCCTACATTCATTAGCTCAACCACTGTATGTGAGCCAATATAACCTGTACCTCCTGTAACCAGTATTAATTTATTCATTTAGTGAATTCATAATTAATGGTTTGCTAATTTAAACATATAATTCTTAAATCAATAATTAAAAAAAGTTAAACAATAGTTAATGAATTGTTCATTTTTCAGGCATTAGAAGCTATTGATCAAATCAGAATTTTCTATATATTTGTTTCTGATATTTGAAAGCATTGAAAATAAAGGATTATATAAAAGAGTTACTGTTTACAAATCAGGGAGTTGTTATTCCAGGATTAGGTGGATTTGTATCTGAATATGAGCCTGCTGCGTTTGATGTTTCTGAGAATAAATTTCTTCCTCCTTCAAAAAAAATCACTTTTAATTCTGATTACTCTTTCCAGGATAGTTTATTAATTCAGTTTATCTCTAAAAAAGAAAATCTGGATGGTGAAAATGCTAAAAAACTTTTGGATGATTTTGTAAAAGAGGTTAAATCAATATTAAAAAAAGGAGAGAAAGTAGATTTTCCTGAAATTGGAACACTATCACAAAAAGCAAAGGGTGAAATTCAATTTATACAAAGTTCAGAATCAAATCTATTGACTGATTCATACGGATTAAAAAGTATAAAAACTAAACCTATAAGAAGTATTAAGGAAAGTAAGCAAATATCAAAGCCTATAAAACCAAAGAAGTCCTATAAAAAACATCTTATTTTCGGATTATCGCTTATTGTGGTAATGTGCTTGGTTACTGCAAGTTGGTTTTTTACCGATGGATATAAAGATTTTAGTATAATTTTTCCAGAGAAGACTTCAGAAGTTCAAACTTCTAATAATAAGGCTAAATTAACAACAGAGAAGAATCTGGACAGTATTGCAAGAGCTGACAGCATTAAAGCATTAATAGTACATTCTATTGATGACAATACAGATAAAAAAGACGCTCTGTTTTATGAAGAACCAGAAAAACAAGAACCAAAAACAATATATTCTGAATTTCATATCATAGCCGGAAGTTTTAAGAAAATAGAAAATGCCGAGAAGTTCGCTTCAAAAATAAGAAACAAAGGGTTCGAAACAGAAATAATTCAATCTGACGAAAATTTAATTAGAATTGCAATCTTTTCTTATACGAACGAAACAGAAGCTTTAAAAAAGCTTTATGAACTTCGAGAAACCTCTGAACTAAAATCCGTTTGGATATTAAAAGTCATTTAGTTTATTAATAATTTCTTCACTTTTTGTAGGATCAAACCATAAAGTTTGTAAACCTGCATATTTAGCCGACTCAATATTTACTTTTAAGTCATCAATAAATAAGGTTTCTTTAGGATTTAATTTGCTATCAGATAAAGCAGTCTGAAAAATCTCAAGATCGGGTTTTCGCATTCCCGTTTTAAATGAATAATATGCTTTTACAAATAAGCTATTAAAATCAAAACCAAACTGATTTTCAAAATCTTGAATATATTGATTATAGTGGATTTCATTAGTGTTGCTAAGTAAGTAAATGTTATATTTTTCACTCAACTTTTTTATTAAATCAATTCTTTCTTTAGGAAAATCGAGCAACATTGCATTCCAAGCTTTGTTAAACTTATCGTCACTAACTTCATCAGCAATATGTTTTCTTAACTCATTTCTAAAATCCGTAGGATTTATTAATCCTTTTTCTAATTTATTAAATAAATCTGTTTGTTTAAATAATGTATAGCTCTCCTGAAAGTTTGAAAAGCCAAGCTCTTTCATTGCTTTCACCGATAGGTCTGTATCGATATTTATAAGAACAACTCCTAAATCGAAAATAATATTTTTGATATTCTGATTTTGCATAATCTATTATTTTAAGCATACAAAAATAGAAATCATTTAAAGATTAAATGATCTTTTCTTACTTTTATCGAAAATCAGATTCAATGAAAATTAACGGACAACATTATCATACAATTTGGGTAAAAGAAAATGATCCCAAAATAATTCATGTAATTGATCAAAGACAACTGCCTTTTGAATTCAAAATTCTGGATTTAAAAACGATAGAAGATGCTTACGATGCGATAAAAGAAATGTGGGTCCGTGGAGCTCCTCTAATTGGTGTTACTGCAGCGTATGGAATGTATCTTGGGTTTTTAAGTTTAAAAGAAGGAGATAATCTTAAAGAAAAAATTAAAGGTTTTGCTAAGTATTTAGAATCATCGAGGCCAACTGCCGTTAATTTAAAATTTGCTACTGATCTTATTCTTAAAAAAACAGAAAGCGTAAAATCTCTTGATGAAAAAGTAAAAATTGCATTCGAAACTTCAAATCAATTGAAAGCAGATGAAATTGAAAATTGCAGATTAATTGGAGAAAATGGTTTTCCGCTTATTGAGAAAATTAGTAAGGCAAAAAAAGGCGAAACAGTTAACATCTTAACTCATTGTAATGCAGGTTGGTTTGCATGTGTCGATTATGGAACAGCAACAGCTCCAATTTATCATGCACATAAAAAAGGTGTAGAAATTCATGTTTGGGTTGATGAAACACGCCCTCGAAATCAGGGAGCAAGATTAACCGCTTTTGAACTTGAACAAGAAGGTATTCCTCACACAGTAATTACTGATAATACAGGTGGTTTATTAATGCAAAAAGGAATGGTTGATTTATGTATTGTTGGAAGTGACAGGACAAGTGCAAACGGTGATGTTGCAAACAAAATTGGAACTTATTTAAAAGCACTTGCTGCTCATGATAATAATATTCCATTTTATGTTGCATTACCGTTATCTACTATTGATTTTAATATGTTGGACGGTGTTAAGCAAATTCCTATCGAACAACGTGATGCGGATGAAGTAAAATATGTTGAAGGGTGGGATAATAATAAAATTACCAAAATTCTTATTATGCCTGAAAATAGTGCAGTTGCAAATTATGGTTTTGATGTAACTCCTGCTAAATATGTTACGGTACTTATTACAGAAAAAGGAGTTTGTGAAACAACAAAACAAGACATTGAAAAATTAAGATAAAAAGAAATATCCAAAAAGTCCTTTATTGTCATCCTCACCTTAATTGGGAATCTCAATATTAATGATAAAACTATTAAATTAGAGATTCCCTTTTTCAAGGGAATGACAGTTTTCTGACTTTTTGGAAAATGAATGTAAAATTATTCTTAAATATGAAACAACCAGACGAAGGCTATATTAAGTTCAATTTAAATTGGGACGAGAGAGTTTTTAATTTTAGTGATCAGGATTTTTCTGAAATAAATGAGACACGAAGAAAGCTTTATGAAACAGGACTAATTGGAGCATATCCGAATGAAATAGGATTTGGAAATTTAAGTATGCGAAACAGTTTCAATTCGTTTATTATTTCAGGATCTGCTACAGGAAATTTCAAAACACTTTTAAAAAAACATTACTCATTAGTGACTGATTATGATATTGTTAAAAATAGTGTTTCCTGTACGGGACTTTCAAAAGCTTCATCAGAATCAATGAGTCATGCTGTTATTTACGATTCAAACCCGAAAGTAAATGCCGTAATTCATGTGCATCATAACGACATGTGGAATTGTTATTTTGACAAGCTCCCTACTACAAAGAAAAAAGCTAAATTTGGAACCCCGGAAATAGCATCTGAAATAAAAAAATTAGCAGAAAAAAGTTCAGGCATAATTATTATGGGGGGACATCCGGAAGGAATAATCACTTATGGAAAGTCTTTATTTGAAGCAGAAAAAATTCTATTAAATTATTATAACACAATATAAAATGGCAAAAATCGCAATTATTGGCGGATCGGGCTTAGAAGATCCTGATATATTAAAATCACCAAAAACACTAAAAGTTGAAACTCCATATGGCGAACCAACTTCTGAATTAACAACAGGGAAAATTGGGAATGTTGATGTAGTAATTTTATCGCGCCACGGGAAAAAACATACTATTCCTCCAACACAAGTAAATAACCGCGCCAACATTTGGGCATTAAAAGAAAAAGGCTGTGATTTTATTTTAGCAACTACGGCTTGTGGAAGCTTACGCGAAGAAATAGGACGTGGTGATTTAGTTATTTTAGATCAGTTTATTGATTTTACAAAACATCGTAAAACTACATTCTTCGATGAATTTAAGCCAGGCGAAATGAAACACACTCCAATGGCAGATCCTTTTGACTCGACGCTTAGAAATTTACTTATTGAAACTTCTGAAGAATTAAAACTAAAGATTCATAAATCAGGAACTGTAGTAAGTATTGAAGGTCCACGATTCTCAACCCGAGCTGAATCCAATATGTTTAGAATGTGGGGAGCCGATGTAATAAATATGTCGATTGCACCAGAAGCTATTCTTGCCAACGAAATTGGTATTCCATATGCTGCTATTGCTATGAGTACTGATTATGATTGTTGGAAAACAGACGAAGAAGCTGTAACATGGGAAGCTGTTTTAGAGATTTTTAATCAAAACGTTCATAACGTAATTGACTTGCTTTTAGCAACACTGAAAAAAATTTAGTGTACTTTCTTTGATTTTTACAAAAAAGTATTGCGTAATTAATAACAATTCGTTAATATTGCACTCCGAATTTTGTCTTATGACAAATCGGGCCCATAGCTCAGCTGGTTAGAGCACCTGACTCATAATCAGGGGGTCCATGGTTCGAGCCCATGTGGGCCCACAGGCACAAAAAGACTTCTAAGAAATTAGAAGTCTTTTTTGAATATTATTCATAACATCCTAATTCAATGATTAAGACTTCTCTTTCAATCAGTATTTCAATATAATATTTTAAAATATTCATATTCTTACCACTTTCATTAAGCGATATAATGTGTGAATGATGTAACTTATTCTAAGAGTCGTGTAACGTTTTTCAGATAAGGAGGCCTACATTTGCAAAAGGCAATTATTTACTTGCCTAACTTAAAACATAAAAATGAAAAACCAAACTGATCTTGTTTATTGGGAAGAAGTTAAATTAAAATTAAAGAAAAAATATTCACATTTAACCAGTGCCGATTTAGAATGGAGGTATACAAACCATGACGATTTATTAAAAACAATTGCAAATGGTCTAGGTATAACATTAAAAGAAATTAAAGAAGCAATTAGTCAATAAAATTAAAAAAAAGCTGGAACTTCACCTATATTATTAATAGCATCATTAATACTTTTAAATATAGGCATTCCACTTTTTATTCATCAAGGTATTCTCTTGCGTCTTTTCCTACCTTTGTACTATCAATAATACCAACTATGTTATATTTTTCAGAATGTCTTGCAAGGCGTTTGAAACTTTATCATCCAACTTCCTAAATTCATTCTAACTAAATAAGAACGCCTTTGTTTAAATCTTTTATAGTTTTATATAATCTATAATTTCCAATAAAGTATAATTTAACCGAATGATTATTGACTTTCGATTATATGCTTTATATGTACTGGATTGATTTATGCAGTTCTCAATAATTACTATCACTTTCTGACATACTTGCTATTCATTTGATGTAAGTAGCGATTCTTTGCTTTTTCCGGATCAGCACCAAAAGGAATATATATTGTTGTTTTGTGATCAACAATAACACCTTGCAGTTTATTTAAATCAGGAGATTGAAAATTATGTGTTTTTTTTTCTCTCATAGTATAAATTCGGCTTATTCCTCAGATTTACATACAAATATTTGTTTTCTACAACTCAACTACTCTGCTTTTATTAGCTCGCTTTGTAGCTTTGTCAGCTCTTTTCTCTTTGAGACTTTTAACTGCTACTTTTTTGTCATTTTTTGGTTTTCCATCTTTGCTTTTCGACATGATTTTTATTTTTCGTTCATATTAAGAATTATATCTTCTAAAAATCTTGAAATGCTTTATTACATGTTATTTTCTTCATATCCACTTTTTATAACAGTAGAGATCATTTTAAACCGTTTATTTGCGATAAACACATTTGATGCATGCGCAGGTATTATTATAGACTGACCGGTCTCAATAAGATATGAATTTTCGTTAATTACAATTTCTGCCTTCCCATCAATTATCTGTATAAATGCGTCGAAAGGAGAAATTTTAACATCGAAGGTTTCGCCCTCATCGATTGCCATTAAACTGATATTCCCTGTTGTTTTTTTTATAATAGTTTTACAAACAACTGAGCTTGGAATGTATTCTATTATTTCGACCAGATTATAAGTATTCGATTTTTCGAATTCAGTGTTTTTCACGGGGTTTTAATCATAAGCAACAAAGATATGGGTCCATATATCTTATTGCATTACACAACTTTAGAAATATGTTACATCATTCACACATTTTCAAGTGTATTGCGCCGCTTATTTCTTAATTCTTTAAAGTGAGAAGGAGTTAATCCAGTAAATTTTTTAAATTGATTTGACAAATGAGCCACACTACTGTAATGCATCTTATATGCTATCTCGGAAAGATTAAGCTCATCATAAATTATTAATTCTTTTACTTTTTCAATTTTATGATTTAAATAGAATTTTTCAATGGTAATACCTTTAACCTCCGAAAATAGGTTGGCAAGATAAGTATAATCGTAATTGAGTTTTTCACTTAAATAATCAGAAAGATTGACCTTTATCTGTTCTTCAGTATAATGTACTAATTCTATAATTGTACTTTTTATTTTTTCAACGAGAATGCTTTTTTTATTATCCATTAGCTCTAAACCAGATTTTTTTAAAGCTTTATCAAATTGTTGAATTTGTTCTGCAGAAATATCTTCTTTAATATTTGCTTCACCGATTTTAACATAAACATAATGGAGTCCAAGTTTTTCTAATTCAGATTTCACTACCATTTGGCAACGAATACAGACCATATTTTTAATGTAGAGCTTCACAAATTCAGATCTTTACTATCTAATATACTACAAAGTAATAACTTTTACCGTACTATATAAATAGGTGTAAGTTAATACAATTAAAAGATAAAATAAACCACCGCTACAAAAAGACTTCTAAAAAATAAAAGTCCTTTTTTATATAGTAGCATTGAATTTTACTTAACACTATTCTGTAAATCCTTCACATTTACTTTAAAAAGAGATCTGCCATGTGTCGCAACAATCAAATCATTTTCTCGTGGATGAACAATTATATCATGAACAGATACATAAGGTAAGGTTTTATTAACCTTTGAAAATATATTTCCTGCATTTAGAGAAATATATAAACCATTATCGGTGCCAACATAAATAATCTTTTCGTTTTTAGGATCTTCTACAACTTTATTTATGCTTTCTATAGGTAAAGAAGAATTTATTGAGGCCCATGTTTCTCCAAAATCTTCAGTTTTAAATAAAATAGACGCAAAATTATCTGAATAATATCCATTCATAGCAACATACGCTCTACCTTCTTTAAAGGCAGAAGCATCTATGCTATAAACCTTGTATCCTTTAGGAAGATTTTCGCTAATGTTTTTCCAGGTTTCACAATTATCTTTTGTAATCCAAACCAAACCATCATCAGTTCCAACATATAAAAGTCCTTTTTGAACAGGAGACTCATCAATAACTGTTATTGTTCCATTTGCAATGTCACCTTTTTTATGCGTTTTAATTAAACTCTCCGAAACTGCTTCCAAATTTCTTCCTTTTTGTTCCGATCTATAAAGTTTTTGTGCACCAATATAAAATACAGAATCGTTATGAGGTGATATAAGGATTGGTGTTTGCCAGTTAAATCGTAAAATTGGTTCTGCAAATTTATTAGTTGGTTTCAACCATAATCTTTTACCAACTCTCTTATAAGATCCATCCTTTTGTTTCTCAAACTCTAATCTGGAATAATTGCCAAACTGACTTCCAGTATAAACAAATAATCCTCCCGATTGCTCTGTTTTCACTTGCATTCCATCTCCCCAATAAATTGATTTATATGGATATTTCTTCTTTTTTCTGTTATAATTCTCTGTAATATCATAAGTGCTTGGTCCCATCCAAACTCCATTATCTTGTAATCCTCCATAAATATTATATGGTTTTTCCATATCTACCCAAACACTATAAAACTGACCAACAGGAATTGGATTAATTTTTTCCCATGTTCTACCTCCATTTTTACTAAGATTTAAACCTCCATCATTTCCATTTAAAACAAATCTTGGATTATTTGGGTTTATCCAGAATGCATGATGATCCATATGTACATTAAACCTGAGCTGAGGTTTCAAATCTTTTCCACCATTCTTTGATCTTGAAATTACCAATCCACCAACTATTATCTTATCAGGGTTATTAGGAAAAACTCTTATTTCACCGAAGTAATATCCATACGTATATTTCAATAATCTACTTGTAAAAATCTTTTCATGTGTTCTATACCATTTATTACCTCCATTATCAGTTCTATATATTTCAGTTCCAATTACTTCTCCATCGCTAATCAGATTTGTATCTTTTTTATAAAGAACGAGGTCAATTGGAGTGTATGCTCCTTCGCTAACTCCAGCCTTTAAAGAATCATAACTAATTGAATTAGGGAAATTATTTTTTCGAAGAAATTTTTCAACCTTTTCCGAATTTAGATTAAAAAAATCTTCTTTAGTCATCTTCTTAAAATCATCCAATTTCAGTTGATCACTTTCTTTTTCTTCCTTTTTAATTGGAGATTTATTGTCAAGATAAGCATAGAGTATATCTGGATTTTCTGGATAAATATCTAATCCAATTCTACCAATATATTCTCCTGTTGGAAATCCATTAATTTCAGAGCTAATATTTTTCCAGGTTTCTCCTCCATCATTACTTTTATATATTCCTGAATTTGCTCCAGTTTCATGCCTGTCCCATCTCCATGCTTGTCGCTCCCACATTGCAGCATAAAGAATATCAGGATTTTTAGGGTTTATAACTAAATCTATTGCTCCAGTTTTATTATTTACAAAAAGTGTTTTTGTCCATGACTTTCCTCCATCTGTAGTTTTAAAAATACCACGTTCCGGATTTTGTGAATATAAATGACCCATAGCAGCCACCCAAACAACTTCTGGGTTCTCAGGATGAAGAACAATTCTTCCTATATGGTTCGATTCATTCAATCCCATGTTTTGCCATGACTGTCCTTTATCAACACTTTTATATACACCCATACCTGCATAAGATGAACGTGATGAATTATTCTCACCTGTTCCCACCCAAATTATTTCATCGTGTTTCCAATCAACTGCAATATCTCCTATTGACATTGTTGCTTCATAATCAAATAACGGTTTAAAACTATCACCCTGATCACTCGTTTTCCAAACACCACCGGAAGCATAAGCAACATAAAACTCTTTTGTGTTTTCTGCATTAACATCAACATCAGTTACCCTTCCACTCATTATTACCGGACCAACAGACTCAAAATTAAGAGACTGTATTTGTGGATCAATTGACATTTTTTCTTTCTTGATAAAACTCTCTAACCTATTTGCAGCAGAAGTAGGTAATACGTTTTGTGAAGAAACTTCAAAGGCTAATAAAAAAACCAAACTAATTGTAATTATGTTTTTCATGTTCATATATTAATAATTTGAATATAAATATAATGAAAAGATAATAATCAGCAATTTGATTATTTACTGAGGTTTTACAATCTCCGATTTTTTATTCCTTGGAATAAATTAATATCTTTATTGATCAGTATTTTTTATAAATTAATACTTGATTATGGAAACAAATCAATCCTCAGTTATTGATTGGGTAGAATTATACACAAACGATTTATATAATCGTGCATTATTCAAAGTTTCTAATAGCGAGTTAGCTAAAGATCTTGTTCAAGATACATTTCTTGCTGCTTCAGAAAAATACTCCAATTTTAAAGGTGATAGTTCTCCAAAAACATGGCTATTTTCAATTCTCAATCATAAAATTATTGATTACTACAGAAAAAAAGCATTACAACCAATTTCAGTTGATCAAGGATCTGTTTCCAAGTACTTCGATGAAAGTCACGGATGGCTTCCAGAAAAAGCTCCTAAAAACTGGGAAAGCGATGAAAAAAACTTATTGGATAATGATGAATTTCAAGCCGTACTCAAGAAGTGTATGGATGCTCTACCTGAGAAATGGAATACTTGTGTTAAGCTTAAATACTTAATGAATAAAAAAGGAGAAGATATTTGTCAGGAACTAGATATAACTCCGTCTAATTTTTGGCAGATAGTTCACAGAGCTAAACTTCAATTAAGAGATTGTGTGGAAACTAATTGGTTTCAAAACTAAAAAAAAGAGAATGAAAAAAATAATGCATATACTTTTCCTTTCGTGCCTTAAAGCATCAGAGTTTATTGAAAAGCAAATTCATTTTAAGCTTTCAACAACTGAAAAACTTCAGCTTAAGATGCACAAAATGATGTGTAAAGCATGTGCCCGATATGAAAAACAAAGCATCTTTCTTGAAAAACAAATTGAACATCAAACAATGAAGCCTATAAAAGGAGAAATGGTTGAAGATTTGAAAAAAGTAATTTCAGAAAAATTACGAGCATAAAGTTTTATTGATTTGCACTTCTGAATTTATTCTTTCCAAATTAAAAATATATTTTTATTACTGTCAGGATTCTAATTCTTATCCGACTATCTGTTTATATCAAAAACTAAATTACAATGAACAGGTTTCTATTATTTTTATTGTCCATATTTTTATTTCACCCAGGATTTGGTCAGAATTCAATTGTTAATCATTTAAACTCTTCTCAGTTTAATAAAAAAATAAATCAACAAAAAGGGTCTCTGATTGATGTAAGAACATCTTCGGAATTTTCTAATGGACATATTTCTAAATCAGGGCAACTAAACTATTATGCATTAGATTTTAAACAAAAACTTTTATTGCTATCAAAAGACGAACCAGTTTATATTTATTGTAATACTGGATATCGTAGTAGAAAAGCTGCTGAATTTTTAATTAAAAATGGTTACTCACATGTGTACAATTTGAAACATGGAATTATGGAATGGGAGCTTAAAAATTTACCTGTAGTTATAGAACCTGATGCAAAACCAGACACAAAAGATAAGATGGAATCTGATGAATTTTATGCCCTTATTCAAACTGACAAACTGGTTTTTATTGATTTTTATGCTCCATGGTGTGGACCTTGCCGTAAAATGATGCCAATGATTGATAGCATAAAACTAAATTACCAAAACAATTTTACCTTTGTAAAAATTAATGTTGATGCTAGTAAAAAACTTGCTAAAGAATTGAAATTAAAATCAGTACCTTATTTGGTTTTTTACAAAAACGGAAATATTATAATTGAACATAATGGATATATAAAAAAAGAAGAGCTGATTGAAATTATTGAGCACAAACTAATTAATTAATCTATGTTTCGAGTACTCCTATCCATTATTTGTATTTTTCAATTTAGCATCGTATTGTCCAATACAAATTATACTCCAAAAGACAGCATTGCTGAAGATCAGCATCAAAAGAAAACAAATAGATATGGTATTGGAGGAACACCCATTTTTGCTTACGATCCTGACTTAGGAATACGCTATGGTGTTGTTGTTAATCTTTTTGATTTTGGTGATAGAAGTAAATTCCCAGATTACTTTCAATACATTTATCTTAGGGTTTTTAATTCAACCAAAGGAAGTTCTCATTTTTCAGCGATATTTGATAATCATACCCTGATTCCTAAAACCGGTCTATCACTAGAAGCAACATATATTAATGATACCAAACTCGATTTTTGGGGATTTAACGGTCTAAACTCCATTTACGAATATGATTATATAAATCCTGATAATTTAAACTACATCAATAATTTTTATTATGCACATCGTCGTTCAATAACTCGTTTTAGTCTCAATTTAAGAACAAAGATTAACAATTCGCATTGGAGAATTCTTTCTGGTCTTAGTTATTTAGATTATAAAATACAGGATATTGATTTCAAATCTCAGACTCCACCAAACCATAATGACGGCCGTCCTTTTATTGAAACTACACTTTATAGTCAATATATTGATTGGGGAGTTATCAGATCAAATGAAGCAACAGGTGGTTCGCACCTAAATTTTTTAGCTGGAATTGCCTTAGATACACGTAATAATAAAATCAACTGTACCGAAGGTAAATGGCTTGAAACCTACTTTATTGGTTCATTTTCGGATATGGAGAATGTTAATTTTCTGAAACATATTATCAGTTTCAGACATTATATTCTATTCAATAAAAACAAATCAGTTATAACATACCGCATAAGCAGTCAGCAAAAAATAGCCGGAAATATTCCTTTCTATTCTTTAGCCACGTATTATGACACCAGACAAAATCAGGATGGTCCGGGCAGTGCATTTACCATGCGTGGAGTTTTTCGTAATCGATTTGCTGCCGATGGATATGTTTTAACCAATATCGAAGTAAGAAAAAATATTCTCAACTTTCGATTTATGAAATTAAACTGGCAAACAGAAATCTCTGCTTTTACGGATGGCATATTAGTTACCAATCAATATGAATTTGATAAAAGCAGCATCCCCGATGAATATTTAGAAACTCATTTCAAGACCGAAAATCAAAAATACCACTTCACCTTAGGTGCTGGTTTGTATTTTATTTACAACGAGAATAACATTATGTCTGTAAATTTAGGTTACTCTCAAAACAGTCAAATTGGTATCTTAGGCCTTTATGTAGGATCATCTTTTCTATTTTAACTCCCTTATAATATAAAATTAATCGTTTTTGTCAGGTTCATATTTTTCTGCGACTATGTAAATAATAAAAGAGATTATTATAAACTAAATCAATAAATTATTATGAAAACGATGAAAACAATTTTTACAAGTCTTGCTCTTGTAACATTAATGTCAGTATCTGCATTAGCACAATCTGGTACTAAAGTTATTGCCGTTGTAAATAAAGCTGACTGGTGCTCAACCTGTGAAAAAAATGCAGATCGTGCTATGGCAGCTCTTATGGAAAGCAATAAAGATGGAGCAGTACAGTTTGTTGCCAATGATTTAACAAACGATGAAACCAAGGCAAAATGCACCGCTGAATTGAAAAAGGTAGGTTTAGACGAAGCAGTTTCCGGTTTTAAATATACTGGAATCGTGTACTTTTTTAATGCCGATTCTAAGGAATTAATAAGTAAAATAAGTGTGGCTAAATCTGATCAAGAATTAGCAATGGCATTAACAAAAGCTACAAAAAAAACAATGTAATCAATCATCAGAAAGAAAAGTGAAGCTCCTAAGCTTCACTTTTTTTATGCCTAAAAAATAATTTTTGTCAGGTTTGTTCTATTTAACGACTAAAGAAATAAAACAACAAAAATGAAAAAAAGAAAACTACTAAAAATACTAGCTGCATTAATTGTTACAGGTATTGTAATAGCAGGCGGAACATTTATATACATGTTTAATATGCCACACAGAGATATTCAATCTACAAACGCAGATTATTCAGTAACAAGTACAGAAATAGTAAATGAATATTTACTTGATACAGATGTGGCTAACCAAAAATATCTGGCTAAAGATGGCGAATCAAAAATTCTTCAAATAAAAGGAGTTATAAGCAAAATCTCTGAAGATTTTAACGGACAAAAAGTTGTCTTATTAAAAAACGAAAATGATAAAGCTGGTGTAAATGCGACACTAACATCCGAATCAAATGAGTTGGTTTCTGAGCTGCAAATTGGTGAGACAATAATAATAAAAGGCGTTATACGAGCAGGAGCAGCTTACAACGAAGATCTCGAGATGTACGAAAATGTGATTCTTGAGAAAGCAAATATTGTATCGAAAAAATAAAAATAGTAATCATAAAAATAAACGAAAATGAAAAAAGTAAATCTATTTACAATTGCATTTATGTTGTTTGTTTCGGTAACAAGTCTGGGACAAAACACATCAAAGTTAGTTAGTTCAAAAACTCATATTAAGTTTTTTTCCACAACACCTGCAGAAAATATCGAAGCAAATAACTATGCTACCGTTAGTACTATAAATATAGAAACCGGAGAAGTCGTATTTTCAGTTCCAATGCAAAGTTTTGAATTTGAAAAAGCTTTAATGCAAAAGCATTTTAACAGCGCTAAGTTTTTGGATACTCAAACTTTTCCAAAATCTAAACTAAAAGCTACTATCACAAATTTTGGCGATTTCGATTTAACAAAAGATGGCAGCTTTGAAGCTGTAGTAGAAGGAGACCTTACAATTCATGGAGTTACAAATCCAATTAGTGTAAAAGGCAAATTAATTGTAAAAGGAAATATGGTAACAGCACATAGTTCATTTAAAGTAACACTAGCTGATTACGGAATAGAGTTTGTAAAAGGAAAACCTTCTAGCAATATTGCTAAAACTGTAGAAATTACTGTTCATGCTGAATATCCAGCAAAATAATTTTAAACATTACAACAGCAATAAAAAATGATCATTCGATTTAAAAGTTTGCTAGTTTGGTTAATTATTATGGTAATGGATCAATGGCAAATGCCGTTAATCCCTTACCAGCTATTAAGTCGAATGATCTTTTATTTACAATTGAGCGTAGTCGTGATGCAGATAAAATTATCTACGAACTAAATCTTGATGAAAGTGGTTTGGTAATTAAATCAAATCCTATAAAAATAAAATGGATTAGAAATACAGATCATCAAAAAATTGAACCATTAACAATCATTCAACAGCAATATTCCTATGGAATTCGATTTTTAGATCAAGATCTCAATATTGAAAATGAATGGCATTTTCAGTTTGTATCTTATTCAAAAAGAACCTTTATTCTAAAACAATCAGAAAATTCATCTTACAAAGTTTTTACCAAAATTGACAATAAGGAAGTTGAACTGAATAGGATTTATATCCAATTCAAAAATAGAAGTTTTTGGTTTCCTTCTATTTCTGCTGTTAAAATTTATGGAAAATTAGAATCTTCAGATAACTGGTTAGCAGAAGTTGTAATACCTTAATTTACTTGATGTGATGCAAATTTTAGTAGTTTTATTCATTGGAATCATAGCAACCATTATTGGTGCATTACCTTTCGGATTGGTAAACTTAACCGTACTTAATACATCCTTTCATAATGGACATAATAGTGCTATGAAAATTGCACATGGTGCAGCTTGGATTGAAGTTTTATTTGGTCTACTTGCCATTCTGGTAGGAAATAGCTTGATTCAAGTTACAAGCGAAAATCAAATTCTCCAATATATTATTCCGCTTTTTCCTGCTTTAATTGGTTTTGTTTTTTTGTTTAAAAAAGCTTCAAAAAACAAGGAAATAAAAACAAAATACTCTGGATTTCTAAAAGGTGCATTTTTAAACTTAATCAGTTTACAGGTGTTATTATATTGGTTAATAGCCATTACGTTTCTGAACAGTCGTAATATCCAATTTCAGAATAAAACTGAAGTTATCATATTCTTAATCGGAATTTGGTGTAGTAAAATGATTGTTTTATGGTTTTATTCCTTTCTAAGCAAACGAATTTATTCAAAATGGCAATTCCTTGGATCGAACATAAATCGAGTTATTGGAGGCATTCTTTTATTTACAGCATTTATTCAATTCTTTAAATGAGTTTAATTTATTCAACAAAAATGAAAACAATATTCACAATAATTTCAAGCTTTTTAATTATGACTGCTGGATTTTCGCAAACCTATAAAAATGTAAATGAAGTAGAAGGCATTCGCGTTGGAATAGATGCTCCACTTTTTAGTGCCTTGGACTCAGAAAACAAAACTTTTTCTCTTGCCGACGAATTAAAAAGAGGTCCGGTAGTAATTATTTTTTATCGAGGTCATTGGTGTCCTGTTTGCAATAGACATTTGGCACAAATACAAGACAGTTTAAATTTAATCACAGAAAAAGGAGCAACAATAGTTGCAGTATCTCCTGAGAAACCTGAATATCTCGATAAAACAGAAGAAAAAACGGGAGCTAAATTCAGACTTCTTTATGATAAGGATTACATAATTTCGGAAGCATATGATGTAAACTTTCTTTCTAGAAACAAGAAGTTATTTATTTACAATGCAACACTTAATGCAAATCTAAAGGAGGCACATTCTGATGACAGTCAACGTTTACCAATACCAGCAACCTTCATTATAAATATGGAAGGAAAGATTGTTTGGCGCCAGTTTAATCCTAATTATAAAAAGAGATCAACAGTTAAAGATATTTTAATTAACCTTCCAAAGTAATATATTAGTTATAACTTGTTACAAATCCATAAGAAATATGAAAGATTCTACAAATTGGAAAATTCTAACACATCCGTTTAGTAGAGAAATAGAAGATTCTCTAAAGCAACAGCATCATGCTGCACAATTTATCGCCTTAGTTGGAAAGTATCTTATTAATCAACTACCCGATGATAGTAATACCAATATGTTGTACTCTCCGGAAAATAAACTTTTAATTGGAAATAGACTTTCAAATGTTCTGCATATAGCCTTGCATTTACCTAATCTAATTCTGCATGTTCTGGATAAAGATTACAAAAGTAAATATTCAATTCCCTTGAATGGAAAAACAAAAAATGAGGTTTTTGAAGAATTAAAGATGATCCTTGAGAAATTTGGAACAGACGTTTCACAATTTACTCAGGAATTACATTACAAAATACCTTTTCATGATGTGGAAAAAACATTGCCATTTAACATCATCAATAAAGAATCCTTCCAAATTAATGCTATTTACCGTGATAATGCCGAAATTATTCTAAAAAATGTTGCTACAGAATTTACTCATGCATCTTCAGTAAGAATATGGCCTCATCATTTCGATACGGGTTCTTATATTCCTGTAGAATTTAATACTAAAAATGAAGTTGTAAAATCTTTTGGAATTGGCTGGGCAATTCCTGACAACGCGGTAAACGAACCATATTATTACTTGAGTTTTTGGTCCGAGAACCCTATTCAGGATTTTAATAAATTACCTTCTCCAGATTCCGGCAAATGGATGAGCGATTGGAAAGGTGGTGTTTTAAAATTATCTGATATTTTAAAAGAAAAAACATCTGTATCTCAATACGAGCAGGTTAAATTATTTTTCAAATCAGGGATAGAAATACTAAGCAAACAATATTTATAAAATCTGCAATTATGGACACTGAATTACAATGGTTTAAAGTACTTAATACCAAAGAAGACTTACCCGAAGGACGCGTTATGTCGGCTATTGCCGGTAATAAACAAGTTGCCCTTTCGCACTTTGAAGGTAAAATATGTGCACTCGATAATCATTGTCCACATCAGGGAGGTCCTTTAGGAGAAGGAAGTATTGAGAACGGAATTTTAAGATGTCCGTGGCATGGCTGGGACTATCATCCTTGTTCCGGTAAAGCTCCTGGTTTTGATGATGGTGTTGAACCTTATGTAGTTGAAAAACGCAAAGATGGAATATATGTTGGTATTCCTATAGAAAAACCGCACGAAAATGATATTTCCGACATTATGGTTGAAACCATGATTAATTGGGATGTAGATACCGTTTTTGGAATGGTTGGTCATTCGAATCTTGGTTTGGCTGATGCTTTTAAACGACAGGTAGAAAAAAGAAATTTGAAATTTATAGGCATAAGGCACGAAGGTGCTGGAGCATTTGCAGCAAGTGCATATGGAAAACTAACAGGGAAGCCTGCAGCTTGTTTTTCTATAGCCGGACCTGGTGCCACGAATATGTTCACCGGACTTTGGGATGCAAAAGTTGATCGAGCTCCACTTCTGGCTCTTACCGGGCAAGTAGCAACTCAAGTTGTTGGTACAGGAAACTTTCAAGAAGTTGATTTAGTAAGAGCTTTCCAAACCGTAGCAGAGTTTAATCATCGTGTGCAAAAAGACAGTAAACATTCTGAATTGATGACTTTAGCAGTTAAACATGCTATTTTAAATCGTGATGTATCTCATCTGACTTTCCCCGATGAAATACAACAAGTTCCTGCAGGTGAAGAAACAGCTCAAAATCCTGAAGGAAGAATCAGTTCTTTAAAAATTGCTCCACCTAAAGAAAGTGTTGATGGAGCAGTTATGCTCATTAAAGAATCAAAAAGACCAGTAATTATTGTTGGTCACGGTTCCAGGTTTAACATGGATCAAATCATAGAATTTGCAAAAATGTTAAATGCTCCTGTGCTAACAACTTTTAAAGCTAAAGGTCTAATTTCCGATCATCATCCTTTAGCTGCAGGTGTTTTAGGAAGAAGCGGAACACCCGTTGCATCCTGGTTTATGAACGAAAGCGATTTACTTATTGTTTTAGGGGCTTCGTTTAGTAATCATACAGGAATTACACCTAAAAAACCTACTATTCAGGTCGATTCTGATCCTTTAGCATTGAGTAAATTTCATAAAATTGATGCTCCTGTTCTTGGTGATATTTCAGTTACCGTTTTGCAATTCAAAGAAGCATTGCAAAATAAAATAAACACTTTTGACCAACGAGAGGAACTTGTCACGCGTTGGAAATTGTGGAGAGCAGAAAAGAAAAAACGCTTGCTTGATGACAATAACAAAGGTGTAAATTCCATTTCAATTTTTGATACTCTTTCACATTTAGCACCTTCTAATGCAGTTATATGTGTTGATGTAGGGAACAATGCTTACTCCTTGGGAAGATACTTTGAATGTGCACATCAAAGTTTTTTGATGTCAGGATATTTGGGTTCAATTGGGTTTGCTTTCCCTGCTGCTATGGGTGCGTGGGAAGCTACTAAAGGCGAAAGACCTATTGTTGCAGTTGCTGGTGATGGCGGATTTGCCCAATATATGGCCGAACTTACAACTTCCGTAAAGTATGGAATGAATATTAAATTAATACTTCTAAATAATTCCGAATTGGGTAAAATTTCTAAAGAACAACGTTCTGGTGGCTTTGATGTTTTTGCAACAGATTTAATTAATCCTGATTTTGCAAAATTTGCTAATAGTTGTGGAGCCTTAGGGTTAAAAGTTAACACAAAGGATGAGCTTGAAGATAAAATGAAACAGATATTTGAATACAAAGGCACCGCTTTATTAGAAATTACTTCTGATGTTCATTTAATTTAAAGGAACTGAACTTTTTTACGTTTTGTTTGTCAGGAATATAGATCTCTTCGACAAATAGTAAAACAATTACAAAGATTTGATTATGAAAACAGTTGCCAAAGAAAACTTATTGCAAATAAAAGAACTACTACTTTCCATTAGTAAAGATCAATATAATGAGCAACCCGAAGTGCTTTCAGGAGCCTCAATTGGTCAACATATCAGACATATTCTTGAATTTTATTTATTATTAGTTTCAGGATCGTTCGAAGGAAAAATCAATTATGATAATCGTAAAAGAAATCTTGAACTGGAAACAAAACCTAAAAAAGCATTAGAAACAATTGAAAATTTAATTACAGGTATTGATCATATAGATGAAAATGAAAATTTGCAATTTGAAGCAGATTTTACAACATCCGGCAAACAAGAAAATATTATAAAGAGCTCTGTTGCTCGTGAATTGGCATATTGTATTGAACATAGCATTCATCATCAGGCGCTTATTAAAGCTGGACTAATTGCTTTGGGATTAAAAGATTTAACAAACGAATATTTTGGAGTTGCGTACTCCACAATCAGATACAGAGATAATACATGTGCACAGTAACTTACATACCACAAACGAAAGAAAATAGTTTTATTCTTACTTCTAATCGTGATGAAAAAATGCATCGGGAGACCATTCCTCCCGCTGTTTATAGAATTAATGATACAGAAATTAGTTTTCCAAAAGATTTGCAAGCCGGAGGTTCATGGATTGCAGCAAATAACAAAGGGAGATTATCTTGTTTACTAAACGGGGCTTTTGTTTTGCATACAAAACAACCTTTTCATTTGCAAAGCAGAGGAAAAGTTTTATTAGAAATGAATGCATATTCCAAAACCGTTTCAGACTATTTTGTAGAAAAGGATTTATCGGATGTTGAACCTTTTACAATAATAAATATTGAGAACAAAAAAGGGGAGATTAAAAGCATGCATGAATTTGTTTGGGATGGTGTGAAAAAAAGTATTTCCGAATTAGATATAAATATTCCTAAAATATGGTCTTCAGTAACACTTTATAGCAACGATGACAGAAAATTAAGGAATACTTGGTTTGATAACTTTCTTACTGAGAACCCAAATGGAATAAGCCCTGAAAAAGTTTATCATTTTCATTCCGGAGATCACACTTCGAACCAATCAGTAAATTTACTTATGCAACGTGAAGGTGGTTTGAAAACGGTAAGTATTACTCAGGTTACACCTATGAAAAATAGTTTCCGAATGACTTATTCCGACATTATAAATTCAAGTGTTCACCAAACAGAGATATGAAAAATGAAACCAAACATACCGGATTCGCAATTGCCATTGCATGGCCAGCAACATATTGCAAACAACCAGGTTCGTGGTATGATCCTATTACCTTATTTCTTGGTATAAATGAAAACAATTACTATAAAGTTGGACATGCTGCAGTAGTTTTGGTCGATGTTGAAAACAAGAAATTCCATTATTTTGATTTTGGAAGATATCATGCTCCATATGGACACGGAAGAGTTAGAGGTGCTGAAACCGACTCTGATTTAAAAATAAAAACCATTCCAAAAATATCAGAAGACGGAAAAGAAATAGAAAACTACAGTGATTTGTTAAAAGAATTACAAAATAATCCTTCTTGCCATGGCGAAGGAAGCATATATGCTTCGTATGTTCCGACTAATTTTATATCAGCTTACAACAAAGCCTTGCAAATGCAAAATGCAGGACCCATTCCATATGGTCCATTTAGTAAAAATGCGACTAACTGTTCCCGCTTTGTAAATACCGTTTTACTTGCTGGTAAACCTCAATGGAAATTTCTTTTTTCTTTAAAATATTTTGTCCCACTAACTCCTACACCTATTTCGAATGTAAATTCACTTAGAAATAAAAGGGTTTTACCAAAACTGTTAAAAAACGCACCTTTTTCACCAAATCAAAAGCGTAATATTTTAGTCTTGAAATCGACACTAATGCAGCCAAAAAAACATATTAAGATTCCCGAAAACGCACAATGGTTAAGTGGCGAAGGCGCAGGATCATGGTTTAGTTTTGCTGAAAAAAACAACCTGCTTGAAGTTAATCGTTATTCGCCTGAAGGTACATTAGAATGTACTAGTTTTTATCAACATAGGGAAGATACGCTCTCTTTTCTAAAAAACAAATTTGAAATTAGCTATCCAAGTAATTGCCGTGAAATAACAATTATAAATAATGGAGAAAAGGTTAGGCTCAATAGACAGACTTAACGATTAAATAATTCTTTATTTACTATACTACGTCATTCAATGTATAGATATGGATTAAAAAGAAAACACTTACAGATTTTTAAATCTATAAGTGTTTTACAATTTTAGTTTTCAAGTTTATTATAGACTCTTACGCTATGGTTTTACGTATTTAGCATTAATTTTTTCCAAAAAACGGGCCTTTGCCTTTTCTGGATCAGCACCAATAGGAATAAAAATTTTCGTTTTAAAATCAACAATAACTGTTTGCATCTTATTCAAATCTGGTGATTGAAAATTATGATTTTTTTTCTCCGCCATTCAATCTTATCCTTTCCATTAATTTATATAGAAATGCAAAGATAACTTAAATTACTGACAATCAATAACTTTTTAGCTTTTTTATTTTAACTACATCCATATTTATATAATTCCTTCTTGTTCTTGTGTGTTTTATAGAATATTTAATCTGTTTTTTATAAAACCATCAATTAATTACAATTAAACTCTTGCGAATTTTTGGAATAAACCTTTTGAGGCATACCGTAGTCTAAAAATCAATATTTTAATGTAAAAACAAACAATTTATGATTTTTGAACACATAAAAATTGGATTCAGACACCTTATAAAAGATAAGTTTTACACCTTACTTAACTTTACAGGACTTTGTATTGGAATTGTAATTGCCCTTTTCATAACCAGCTACGTAATTGATGAAATAAATTTTGATAATTATTTTACTGATTCTGAGCGAATATACCGTGTTGAGCGTGATTTCAATTATAATGGAATGGTACGTGAAATGCCTGTTACCAGCTTTAATTATGCCAAAGCATTAGAAAGTACATTCCCAGAGATAACTTCAACAACTAGAGTTTATCCTTTTGAAATATATTTTAACGACCCAAATAATATCTTTCGCAAAAAATTAGTGCATTTTGCCGACAGCAATTTCTTTGAAATATTTAATTTCAATTTAGCTGTGGGTAATGCCTTAACTGCACTTGACAATCCTAACTCCATTGTCTTAACTAAAAAATCAGCTCTACAATTATTTGGAAGTGAAAATGTTCTGGGTAGATCAGTTCAAGTAAAAATTGAAAATCTTGAGTACTCGTTAAAAGTTACCGGAATAATTGACAAAATACCAAACAATACACATTTTCACCCTGAAATTATAGTGGCTTTACCATTATTAAAAGAATACTATCAACGAATTTATAATGAATGGAGAGTAAATGTTGGTTATACTTATATCAAAATTGATAATAATAAAAATCTTGAGAAAATTAAATCTCAACTTCCAGAATTTCTTTTGCAAAATGTCGATCAAGCTTACAGGACAATGCTCCAAGATGATGATGATATTACAGATGCAATTGAAGTAAAACTAAAAAACATTGAACATATTCATCTTCAATCGCATTTAGAATATGAGTTGGAAACAAATGGAGATATCAAAAACGTTTATCTTTTAATATCAATTGCTGTTTTGATTATTTTGCTTGCTGTTATTAATTACGTAAATCTTACAAATGCAAGAAGCGAAATACGATCATTAGAAATAGGCATAAGAAAAGTTGTTGGCAGCTCTAAAACAAAACTTGCATTACATTTCTTCTTAGAATCTTTTGCTTTAATATTTTTTGCATACATTATTTCTATAATTTTAATGTTCTCACTTTCTAATTTTTATGAAAACATAAGTGGCAAAGAATTTAATTGGGTATTTTTCAATTCTTTTAAGTACGCTTCTATTTTATTTGGTTCCTTTTTAATAATTTCATTATTAGCAGGTTTATATCCAGCCATATTTATATCCAGATTTAGCATTTTGAAATCTTTGAAGGGAAAAAAACAACCACAAAACAAAAATGTAAATTCCAAAGCTTCTCTTGTAATATTCCAGTTCTTCATTTCTATCGGATTAATTTGCTTCTCTCTTTTAATGGCCCTGCAGATAAAGCTAATACACACAAAAGATATCGGTTTTAATAAAGAAAACCTCCTCGTTATTGATGTTGACAATCCAAAAGTAAGAGAACAATACGATTCTTTTAAAGATGAACTTGAAAAGATTAGTAAAGTTGAAAGCATTACAAGTGCAGGAACTGTACCAATAAATCAAATCTACCCTAGTTTAACAGTAAGAAAACCAGACGCAACTGATGATTTGTTCTTTGCATACATTGGAATAAACTACGATTACTTTAAAACTTTTGAAATTGATCTTTTATCTGGTCGTCTTTTTTCAAAAGAATTTTCTGACACATCAGAAATTCGTTACGTTATAAACGAGAGAGCTTCTAAACTCTTAGGATATTCTGATCCCATTGAAGCAATTGGTAGTTTTATTGAAACAAAAAGTCATCTTGTATCAACATATAATAGAGGAGAAATAATAGGTGTGGTAAAGGATTTCAATTTTAAGTCATTGCACAATAATATTGAACCAGCAGGAATCCGGGTATTTCCAGAATATTTAAATGCGATCTTTGTACGCATTAGTCCTAATCAAATTAACAATACTTTAAAAGAAATTAAAGCTATTTGGGAAAAAAGGTATCCTGAAAGTGAGTTTAATTATTCCTTCTTATCCGATACAATTAATAAACAATATACATCAGAAAAAGGATTACAATCAAAGATAATTTTGTCTACAGTTCTAGCAATAATAATAGGCTGCATGGGTCTTTTAGGCTTGTCCATATATATTTTACAACAACGAACAAAAGAAATCGGAATAAGAAAAGTAAATGGGGCTAATACAAATTCTTTAGTCTTTCTTTTTTCTAAACAATATATAAAATGGATAACAATTTCAGCTCTACTTGTTTGCCCAGTATGTTTTCTTTTATTCAAAAACTGGCTAAACAATTTTGCAATAAAGATAAATATTAACTATTTCTGGGGTATTTTTTTAATTGCCTGGTTAACGATAACAATAATCTCATTAATTACAGTTATCGGACAAACTATTAAATATTCTAAACTAAATCCTGTAGATGTATTAAAATATGAATAATAATCAGTTACAAAAAAAATTCAACTAATCGGTAAATTTTTGAATATCTGAATTTTAACCTACATTGAATGTATAATAATTTGAATTTATATAGCATTTTTTTATAAAATTGACTATTTTGCCAAACTATTTGCCTTTGTTTTTGTCTTTTAAGCAGATAGTTTTAGGTTATTTAGGTATAAAAAAAATTAGCGGGGAATTGCACAATGGCATGGTATAATGAAGCAATAACAGAGAGAAAAAAATCCAAAAAGGATTTATATGTGAAGTGCAAAAAATGCAGCTCACATATTTACAAAAGTGAGTGGGATAAAAATTTAAATGTTTGTCCAAACTGTAACTATCACGGCAGTATCACTTCGTACGAAAGAATTAATCTTTTATTTGATAAGAATACGTTCGAAGAGCTTTTTGATAATATTAGCCCAAAAGATTCATTAAATTTTAATGATCTAAAAGGAAGCTACAAAGACAAATACGAGGCTAATATTAAGAAAACCGGTATATCTGAAGCTGTGGTTACCGGACATGGAAAAATTAATGGTATTCCTGCAGTGCTTGCTGTAATGGACTTTAGGTTTTTAGGAGGTAGTTTAGGTAGCGGTACAGGAGAAAAAATTTTACAGGCCGCAAATTATGCTTATGATAATAATTTACCTTACATAGTTTTTTCAGCATCGGGAGGCGCAAGAATGCAAGAAGGTGCACTTTCACTTATGCAAATGGCAAAAACCTGTGCTGGAGTTGCACGTTTGAACCGTAAAAATATTCCTTACATATCGGTATTAACAAATCCTACAACAGGGGGCGTTTCGGCAAGTTACGCAATGATGGGAGACTTAAATATTGCTGAACCGGGAGCTTTAATTGCCTTTGCCGGTCGAAGAGTAATTGAACAAACTATTGGTGAAAAACTTCCCGACAGTTTTCAAACAGCAGAATATCTTCGCGATCATGGTTTTATTGATTCCATTGTTAACAGAAAAGATATGAAAGATTACTTTAGTAATGTTCTTAGCTTTTATAATAGGAAATCCAATTAAAATCCTTCTTTAATTAAATACTTAATATTTAGAGATATGGCACCAGAAGTTGATAATATAGCTATTTTGATAGAGGAGAAAAAAATGACAGAAAAGCAAAAAACCCAAAAGGCAAAAACTGCCTGGGAAATAGTAAGTATAAGCCGCCATCCTAAAAGACCTGTTTTACAGGATTATCTTTCAGCGATTACTAAAAATTTCATTGAATTTCATGGCGACAGATATTTTTCTGATGATCCGGCAATGATTGGAGGATTTGCGGAAATTGGGAATCAGAAAGTGATGCTTATAGGTCATAATAAAGGAAAAAATACCAACCAAAATATTGAACGTAATTTTGGAATGGCATTACCTGATGGTTACCGCAAAGCTTTGCGCTTAATGAAATTAGCACAAAGATTTAATATTCCGGTTGTTACCATAATTGATACTCCAGGAGCTTTCCCTGGTCTTGAAGCGGAAGAAAGAGGTCAGGCCGAAGCAATTGCCAAAAACTTAACTGAAATGGCTTCTATTGAAGTTCCTATTGTGTGTGTAGTAATTGGTGAAGGCGGTAGCGGTGGAGCACTTGGAATTGGTGTTGGAGATAAAGTTCTTATGTTATCAAATGCAATATATTCTGTGATTTCACCAGAAGGTTGTGCTTCTATTTTATGGCGCGACGCAAAATTTGCACCTGATGCAGCTGAAGCATTAAACCTTACAGCAAAAGCGCTTCATAAACATGGAGTTATAGATGAAATAATTGAAGAACCAGGCGAAGGAGCTCATTCAGATTATAAAGCTATCGCAAATTCAGTTAAAAAATCAATTTTAAAAAATCTTGAAGATTTAAAGAAACTTTCTGTTGATGAATTAATTCAAAGCAGATTTGAAAAATATTCCGGAATTGGAAAATTCTCAGTAAATAAATAATAAGAGTTAATATTATGAAAGAGAATACATTAAGAATTACTGATACAACCTTAAGAGACGGACACCAGTCGCTTTGGGCAACACGAATGCGCACAAATGACATACTTGATATTCTTGACACCGTTGATCAAGTTGGATATTATTCACTTGAAGTATGGGGTGGTGCTACCTTTGATGTATGCTTGCGATTTTTAAGAGAAAATCCTTGGGAACGTCTTCGTTTAATAAAATCAAAAGCAAAGAAAACGCCTTTACAGATGTTGTTAAGAGGTCAAAATGTCGTAGGTTATAAAAATTACCCTGATGATTTGGTTGATCGTTTTGTTGAAACAGCGCATGAAAATGGAATAGACATTTTCAGAATTTTTGATGCATTAAATGATTCTAGAAATCTTGAAGCTGCAATAAAAGCAGTTAAAAAACATGGAGCACATGCTCAGGGAACTCTTTCTTTTACAACCAGTCCTGTTCACACAATTGAAAAATATGTGAGCGATGCAAAAGAACAGATTGCCATGGGAATAGATTCGCTTTGCATTAAAGATATGGCTGGACTATTATCACCGACCATGTCTAAAAATTTAGTGACAGCTTTAAAGAAAGAAACTAAAATTCCAATTCAAATACATTGTCATGCAACAAGTGGAATGGCTGATTCTGCATATCTTGAAGGAGTTAAAGCTGGTGCTGGTGCTGTTGACTGTGCAATTTCATCTATGGCAGGATTCTCATCACAACCACCTGTAGAAACAATCGCTGCTATTTTCCGCGAAACAGAATATAATGTTGATTTAGATTTAGAAGCTTTACGAAAAGTTAATAAATATTTTAAAGATTTAACTCCTAAGCGTTCAAAGGGACGCGGATTTGAACCTATTATTGATTCTGAAATCTTGATTCACCAAATTCCTGGTGGAATGATTTCGAATTTCCGTTCACAACTAGAACAACAGGGAGCAATTGAGAAATTAGACGAGGCATTGGAGGAAGTAACAAGAGTTAGAAAAGATCTTGGGTATCCTCCTTTGGTAACTCCTACTAGTCAGATTGTTGGAACACAAGCTGTGATGAATGTTATTACTGGTGAAAGATATAAGGTTGTTCCGCAGGAAGTAAAAAATTATGTGAAAGGAATGTACGGGCGCTCACCTGCTCCAATCCAAGCTAAATTTATGAAGCAAATTCTTGGAAAAGAAAAGCCAATTGACCATCGCCCAGCTGATGATCTTAAACCGATGCTACCTGATGCAACAAAAAATATTGCAAATCCTGAATTGATAGAAAACGAAGAGGATATATTATCTTATTGCTTATTCCCTGAAGTTTCAATGGAATATTTTAAATGGAGAGCAATGCCAGAGGATAAGAGACCTAAGACTCCTGCTGAAATTGAAGTAGAAGAATTTACAAAAACACCTGAAACAGAAAAGAAAGTAACAGTTACAACAGGCTCTTCTGAAGCAGCAAGTCCAATGTTACACCCAGAAGATTATGAGGGTGTAAATGCTATTTTAGATAAAGCTTCAAGGATGCAACTAAACGAACTTGTTATTCGAAAAGGTGATTTTAATCTATCAGTGAGTTCTGGAAATGGTAGTTCAAAAGGGCATGTTATTTCTGAACCTATAGTTGAATCAGCTCCTGTTGATGTAGGGGAAAAAGTTGAAGAAGTTAAGCAAGCAGAAGAACAAACTCCTCAAGAATATAAAGACACAATTAATGCTGTAATGGCAGGAACATTTTATCGTTCAGCCGGTGCAGATAAGCCTGCATTTGTTGAAGAAGGAGATGTAGTAAACGAAGGTGATACTATTTGTATACTTGAAGCAATGAAGCTGTTCAATGAAATTGAAGCTCCTTTCAAATGTAAAATCGTAAAAATATTGATTGATGACGCTTCATTAATTACAAAAGATCAACCTCTATTGGCAGTTGAAAAATTATAATTTCAACTTACTATAAAAAAGAGCCTTCCATATATATTTAACTGTACCCCAAAAGTTGGAAACAACTATTGGGGTATTTTTTTCTCAAAACATAAAAATGTATATTTATATAATCGTTTTGCAATTAGTTTTATAATCTCTGCGTTTTTGTATGAAAAACCTTATATTCATTCTTGTTCTTTTGTTATTTATACTCAAACCTGTTTTTGTACATTCACAAAATCAGCAATCAATTGATAGCTTAAATTATCTACTCAAAAAAACAAAATCAGATACTTCAGAAATAGACCTTTTAAGTGAATTAAGTGATGAATATTTTTCAATTAATACAGAGCAAGCCGAAAAACATATTGACAAAGCCTTAGAAATTGCAGAAGATATAGAAGACACTACACGAATTTTACAATGTATAATTAGTAAAAGCGATATTCTTGAAGAAAAAGGAAACTACTCTGAGGCGCTTATTTATCTAGAAGAAGGGTTATTATTAGGCAAAAATACAGATAAAAAGTCACTGCTTTCAGCTTATTATCAAAGAATTGGTTGGATTTATGAACTAAAAGGAGACTACTTAAAAGCTTTAGATTGCTTCGAAAAAGAATTAACGATAGAAAAAGAGTTAAATAGCAAAGAAGGAATATCAATTGGCCTAAATAATATTGGAATTATTTATGAAGAAATGGGGCAATATAAAAAAGCTCTTGAATACTTCAAAAATTCGCTTAAAATAGCTGAAGAGATTAACGATAAAAGTGGGATTTCTGCTGCCTTAAATAATATCGGACTTATTTACGATTATCAAGGTGACAATACAAATGCATTAAAATATTATAAAGAATCCTTAGATATTGAAACAGAAATTGGGAATCGAGAAGGAATTTCTAATGGAACCATTAATATTGGCACTGTGCACCAAAAACTAGGTGATTACACAAAAGCAATAGAGTATTTTAATAAATCATTAGCTATTTCAAAAGAAATTGGAGACGACTATGGAGTTGCTATTTCTTTTAACAATATTGGCGAAGTGCATGAATTACAAGGAAATTATAAGAAAGCACTTGAATATTTTGAAAAATCATTAGCTCTTGATGAAGAACGCGGCGATAAGGATGATATAGCTATTAGTTTAATGAATATTGGGAATGTTAATATTCATCTTAATAATGATAGTGTAGCACTAAAATATCTTGAAAAAGCATTGAATATTAGTGAAGAAATTGGTGATCAAAGCAATGTTGCTAATTCTTTATCGTGCATAGGAAGAATATATATTAAACAAAAGCAATATAGTTCTGCATTACATCAATTTACAAAAGTTTTAACATTACACACCGAGTTAGGAGAAGAAGATAAAATTGCTGACGACTATATAAAAATAGGAGAAATCAATTTCATTTTAAAAAATTACTCTGAAGCTGAAAAAAATTCTATAAAAGGACTTCAGTTAGCTCAAAAATTTGGTATTAAAAAAGATATCAAAACTGCCTCAGAAATATTGGCCAAAACTTACGCAAAACAAAAGAAATTTGAGAAAGCGTACAAGAACCACGTTTTATATAAAGAAACTTATGACAGTATTTTTACCCGAGAAAGTAGAAACAAGCTAAATGCAATTGAATCGCGTTTTGAGTTAGCAAAAAAAGAACTGGAAATTAAAAAGCAAAATGAAAAAATAGAACAACAACGAACTCAACAGAAAATTCTTATTGGCGGTTTCTTAGCAATATTATTTGCAGTTATTATTGCAATAATTGCCTTAATAAGAATACGAAAAGCTAAAAATATTATTGACGAGCAACAAAAAGTAATTATAGAATCGAACGAAGAATTAAAGCAAATTAATGAAGAGTTGCGAACAACTATTGAAACAGTAAATATCCAAAAAGAAGAAATAGAAAAGCACCGAGATAAGATTAAAAAAACAAATGACGAAGTAACTGCTAGCATACGATATGCAAAATATATACAAAATGCGATATTACCGCGTCTTGAAAAAAGAAACAGACTTCTAAATGAACACTTTGTATTTTTTAAGCCAAAAAATATTGTTAGTGGAGACTTTTATTGGGTAGCAGAAATTGAAGGAAGAACTATTATTGCTGCTGCCGACTGTACAGGACATGGTGTTCCGGGAGCATTTATGAGTATGTTAGGAGTTTCATTTCTTAGTGATATTGTAAATAAGGAATATATAACACATCCCGGTGTTATTTTACGGCGTCTTAGAAAAGATGTTGTTAATGCCCTACAACAAAAAGGAGATATAGGTGAACAACGTGATGGAATGGATATCGCTGTGTGCTCTATTGACTATAATAAGCTAGAACTTCAGTTTGCGGGAGCAAATAATCCATTATATATTGTTCGTTCAAGAGATAAAAAGCCAGTTAAGAATAGCATGATTACCAAATCAGAAGATTATTATTTATACGAAATAAAAGGAGACAGAATGCCAATTGCTTTGGATGAAAAAATGACTCGTTTTACAACTATTGACATTAAATTATTTAAAGGCGATTCTTTATACATGGCCTCCGATGGCTTCGCCGATCAGTTTGGAAAAGACACAGGAAAAAAATTCATGTATAAGAAATTTAAAGAATTAATACTAAAAAATTGCATGTTTGAGATGGCTGAACAACATGATAAATTGGGGCAAAGCTTAAGCTCCTGGCAAGGAAATTCCGAGCAAATTGACGATATATTAATTATTGGAGTTAAAATTTAATGCTTTTTATAAATCCTTATTCTGTTTTCAGAATATCAAGGTAAAAACAGTTTCCTCATCTACTTTTGATAAAACATTTATAGATCCATTATGCAATCGCATAATTTGTCGTACAAAACTGAGTCCAATTCCTGAGCTTTTTTCTTTTGTTGAATAAAAAGGAATAAATATATCGCTTAGTTTTTCATTTGGAATTCCTATTCCATTATCAACAACCTGAATAATAGTATTATTATTTTTTATAAATGCCTTTAAATGCAATTCTGGCTTTTTCGTTTTTGACATTGCTGTGAAACTGTTGGTTATTAAATTAATCAGCACTTGTTCTATTAAGGCATTGTCTACATTAATAAACAAATCATCCTTCTCAGTTTCAACTTTTACATAAATATCACTTAACTCAGTATTCATTATTTTACAAACAGAATTAAACAAATCAACAACTAATACCTTTTTTGTTTGCAGTTTTTCAGGAAGTTTAGTTAAGGTCCTAAAATTATTTATAAAATGATCTAAGCCTTCACCCCTTTCCTTTATGGCTATTACTGATTCTCTTACATCGTTATAATTTATTTCATTAAATGTATTGAAAGGTTTTGCATCTCCTATTTCATCGCTCATCAACATTGTTATGGTTTCAGTTAGTGAGTTTATTGGAGTAAGAGAATTCATAATTTCATGAGTAAGTATTCTCATTAATCTTTGAATTGCGTCAAATTCGCCTTGATCAATTTCCTTGCTAATATCCTGAATTGAAATTAATTTTTGATTTTGAGAATATAACTTAAAAGATTTCACAGTAACGGATAGTTTTTTCCTTTCGTTCTGACCTGCGGTTTCATATATAAAACTTCCCGTCTTTTCATTCTTAGTCAATTTATTATAAAATCCAGGCAATACATTTTCAAGTTGTTGAGTCGAATAAATCTCCTTTAAACCCAACAAGTTTTCAGCACGCTTATTTTTAAAAGATATAGTGCCATTTTCACTAAAGACCAATATTCCTGCAGGAATCGTCTGTATAATATGATCTGTAATAAAATGTTGTGCTTGCGTTTCTAATGTAACATTTTGATATTGATCAATAATTTTATTGAAAGCTGCATTCAAGTCTTTATAGGGTGTAGCTGAGAAATCTGTTTTAAATTTTGAAGTATAGTCTAAATTTGAAATAGCAAAAACAAATTTTGTTAAAAGTCGATTTGTTTTTTTAATATAGTGCAACAACAAAATAATTTGCAATACTAAAAACATAGCAAAAACAATTAAAGTAAACATCAATTGTTTTTCGATCAAATTAGGAATAATAGCAGCAATAGCGACCATATTTAAAAGTATGAGAGCTATTCTAATAAGCAGATTTGTATAAAATTTCCGTAATAGCATAATTAATATTTTACAAACCGTATTTCTTCATTCTTCTATAAAGTGCTGTTCTCTCCAAACCCAAATCTTCTGCTGTTCTTGTCATATTTCCAAGGTTTTTTTGAATAGCTTTTAGAATAAGTTTTTTTTCATTTTCTTCTATATTAAAAGTAAGATCATTATTGTTCTTTACAATTGATTGATTAGAAGGAATAATAGAATCTGTACTCAATTGTGTTTTACTTTCCAATATTACCGCCCTTTCCACTGAGTTTTTTAACTCCCTAATATTTCCTGGCCAATCGTATCTTTTTAGTTTTTCTATAGTAGAATCGGATATTTTAATATTTCTCTTTTGATACTTTACTTTAAATTTTTCGAGATAATACTTTGTTAATTGTGGAATGTCGTCTACTCGATCTCGAAGAGCAGGAATTTCCAACTCAAACATATTTATTCTATAATACAAATCCTCTCTGAATTTACCTCGCTTAACCATTTCTGAAAGATCCTGATTTGTTGCACAAACCAACCTAATATCAATCGGGATTGTCTTAGTTCCTCCAACACGTATCATTTCACGATTTTGCAATACGCTTAACAATTTTGCCTGGAGTTTTAAATCTATATTTCCAATTTCGTCGATAAAAAGTGTTCCTTCCGATGCCAATTCAAAGCGTCCTGTTTTCTTTTCTTTTGCATCAGTAAAAGATCCTTTTTCATGTCCAAATAATTCGCTCTCAAAAAGATTTTCATGTATTGATCCAACATCTATTTTAAGAAATATTTTATTTTTTCTTTTTGAATTTTGGTGAATCTGACGAGCAATCATTTCTTTGCCTGTACCATTTTCACCCGTAATCAAAACATCTGCGTCGGTTATGGCAACTCTTTTTATTAAATCGTTAATACGTTGCATAGCTAACGATTCATATAAAAAATCTTTGTAGTCAGATTCATTATCAACTTCAAGCTGATCGGCTGTTTCTTTATATTTTTTTAAGTCCCTTTTTGAAGTTCGAAATTTCAATGCAGAAAGAATAGTTGCATGAAGTTTTTGATTTTTCCACGGCTTAACAATAAAGTCATATGCTCCCATTTTGATTGCATTTACTGCCAAATCAAAATCACCATATGCAGTTATAAATATCACAGGCAAATCAGGATCGATCTTTAAAATTTCTTGAAGTAAATTAATTCCTTCGCTGCCATCAATTTCACCTTTCGTAAAATTCATATCAAGCAAAACAACATCATAACTTTCCTTATTTATCATGGAAAGCATTTCTAAAGGTTTAGCGCTTGTTTCAACTTCCTCAAATATCTGTTTCAGAAACATCTTAGCGCTATGCAATACACCTTTATCATCGTCAACTATTAATATCCTTCCCTTTTCTAAATCCATAACATAAAATTCTAATCAAAGATAAACATTTGTTTTAATATCGCACAGTTAGTGTTGCATAAATGCAACACCAATAAATGCAACCAAACACACCTCATTCATCATTTCGTATTGTTTTACTGATACTTACAATTGTTGGCACATTTTTAGGAATGAACATAGAAAACTAATATATTTATATCATGTTTAAGACAAACTTAAAACTCATATTCAGAAATATCTGGAAATACAAAGGATTTTCCTCTATAAATATAATTGGATTATCAGTAGGGATGGCCTGTTCAATAATTATTTTACTCTGGGTTAAACATCATACGAGTTATGATAAGTTTCAAGAAAAAGGCGATAATATTTTCAGAGTAATCCAACACATCAAATTTGAAGATTATACAACCTGGGCTATCACACAAGGTCCTTTAGGCCCAAGTTTAAAAGAAGAAGTTCCTGAAATAGAAGATTATTGTAGATTAACTCAATCCGGACTACGGTTTATTAAGGGAGAAGAAAATTTTCAGGAAAGGGGAACTTATGCTGATCCAGCCTTTTTTAAAATGTTTACATTAAATGTAACTAAAAAATTAAAGGACGATCCTATTTCCGAACCAAACAACATTGCAATATCCGAAAGTTTTGCCAAAAAATATTTCGGTGATGAAAATCCAATTGGAAAAACAATAAGTGCTTTGCCGGAAAGGGAATTTCTAATTACAGCTGTATTTGAAGATTATCCTAAAGAAAGTCATATGTGGTTTGATTATATGATTCCTTTTGAACATTTAGGGAATTTAGGATATACAATTGATCAATGGGACAATAGTGGATATATAACTTATGTATCATTAAAAGACGGTGTATCCAAAGAACAAGCTGTTACTAAAATTGAAGATTTTTTAATTCCGAAACCAACACTTGAAGAGTTTGCAAAGCTTGACTTACAGCCCATAAAAGAGATTCATCTTACGGTTGGGATTGATATGGAAAGAGCGAATACTGTTGATGGGAAATATGTCAAAATATTTTTGATTATTGGAATCTTTTTAATTGTAGTTGCCTGTATTAACTTCATGAATCTTGCAACTGCTCGATCATCTCGGCGTATGCGAGAAATAGGAATGAAAAAAGTTTCCGGCGCTCATAAACCCACTTTAATTTTTCAGTTTATTGGCGAAGCTCTTCTGATTTCTTTTATTGCCATATTTATGGCCATGATGCTTGTTGAATTAATCCGACCAACATTTAACAACATCACCCAAATGGGATTAAAAATTGATTATTCCGATTTTCGAATATATTTAGCATTATTGGGAATAGTACTAATAACAGGTTTATTTGCTGGCAGTTATCCCGCTTTCTATTTGGCATCATTTAAACCTGTTTCTGTTTTAAAAGGAGCTAAATCTGATGCCGGTAAAAAATACAACTTTCGAAAAATATTGGTGATTTTTCAATTTACTATTTCAATTGTACTAATCACTTCCACCTTATTTGTTTCAAATCAAATCAATTTTATGTTAAATAAAGATTTGGGTTATGATAAAGAGGGCATCATTTATTTTGGAATGACAAGAGGTTTTCAAGAGCATTTTGAATCGATAAAAGATGAAATGCTAAAATTGCCAGGAGTATTAAATATGACACGAGCGGGAAGTATACCTACATATGGATATAATTTTTCAAACAGTCGCTTTCGATGGGAAGGACAAGATCTTTCGAAAGAAACTTTATTTAGAGCAACATATGCCGATTACGATTATTTCTCTACCTATAACATAGAATTAGCAGATGGAAGAGAGTTTTCAGAAGATTTTGCATCTGATTCATCAGCAATTATTTTAAACGAGGCCGCAGTAAAAGCAATAGGATTTGATGATCCCATAGGTAAACAACTATGGTTTGTTCAAAATCCTCAAAAAATGAATATAGTTGGCGTTAACAAGGATTTTCATTTTAGATCGCTACATACAGAGATTGAACCACAAATAATCATTTTTGGTCAAAGCCAATGTTATTGGTCCATTTTAAAAATCAATATAAAGGAACTGAGTTCTATAAGCAAAAAGCTAGAAGAACACTGGATCGCTTATGAATCACAAAGTCCATTGAATATATATTTTCTCGATGAAGACCTTGCAGATCTTTATGAACAAGATAAGGTTATTCGAAAAATTATACTATTCTTTACCACAATTGGAATATTTATTTCAATATTAGGTTTAATTGGTATGACCGGTTATTCAATAGAACAAAAAACAAAAGAGATTGGAATAAGAAAAGCTTTAGGAGCAACCTTTAAAACAATCATTTTTCTTCTTTCGAAAGATTTTATAAAATGGATTCTTATATCTTTTGTTATAGCAACACCAATTACATACTATATTATGAATAAATGGTTAGATAGCTTCGCCTATAGGATTGATTTATCATGGTGGATGTTTGTGCTAGGAGGATTAAGCGCCTTAATTGTAGCTTTAATCACAATTAATATACAAATTGGTAAAGCTGCACGTATAAATCCAGCAGAAAGTCTGAGATACGAGTAAAATTTGTTTCATTTTACAAAAACCAACGCCTAATGCGTTGGTTTTTATTTTTATAATTGTACGGTAAATCTTATGAAATTATTTATTTAATGTTTTGGCAATGAGTTTATTTTGTGAATGTTACGCAATTGCAATTGTGTAAATTTATTCTTTTATATTCAAAATGAAAGAAAAAACTGACCCTTCATTTATTTTACTTTTTACTTCTAAGATAGTTCCATGTGCTTCTGCAGCCATTTTACAAAACGTTAAACCTAATCCTGTTGATGAAAACTTTTCAGCATCTTTTGACTTTGTATGCTCATACTTATCAAATATTAATTCTAATTTATCTTCTGGAATACCAAAACCGAAATCTTGAATTGCAATTTGAATTTTATTTTCAAATCTTGTTAACTGAATAATTATTTCACCATTGAATTTTGAAAACTTAATAGCATTTGAGATAAGGTTAATTATAATTCTTTGCATTATTTCAACATCAGCTATAATTTTAATTTCATTTATGTCATTTCCTAATATTTTTAATGATCTATTATTGAGTAAAATGCTTATATGTTTTACCGCCGAATCAATAACATTTATTATATTAACTTCAGATAAATTTAGTTTCATTTTTGAATGTTCGTATTTTGTAACATCCAATAAATTATTTATTAAATTGAGCATTTGAATAGATGCACGTTCTATAATTTCCTCTTTAGTAGCGTTATCATTAAACTGATCTGAATTCAATATTACATTTAATGGATTTTTTAAATCATGAACTAGCATGTTTATCATGTCTTCTTTAAAGGAATTAAGTTCAATTAATTCATTATTTGCTAATTTGAGTTTCCTTTTTTGTTTTTCAATTTCCGTATTTTTATTTGCCAGCACATTATTAATTCGCTCTAATCGCACTTTATTTCTAACTACAACAAGTAAAACCAACAAAATTGAAATGGTGACAAATACAATCATAAGACTAATAACTAAATGTATTTTAAGTTTTTCATCTTTTAGAAGATTGTCTTTTAAAAGTACTTGATTTTCCTTTTCTATTTTTAGATTTTGATATTTGCCCTCAACTTCTTCTATATACTTTTTACTATTCAAATTATAAATACTGTCGTTAACAATCTGATATTTGTAAAAATATTCGTAAGCATTTTTATAATTTTCCACAGCTTTAAAGCAATAAGATAAACCTTTATAAATTCTCACTAATTCCTGAATATCATTATCTTCCTCGGCTATTTCTGCAGCTTTGTTAAAAAATAGAATTGCTTTTTCAAACTCCTTTTCAAGTTTAAATAGTATCCCAATATTCGTATAGTTATGCGAAACACCTGTCCTATTGTTTAATTTTCTATTTATTTCTAAAGATCTGTTATAGTTAATTCTTGCAGAATCAAGCTTTCCTTCCTTCTTATAAATTACACCTATATTATTGTATATTTTAGCTATTCCTTTTTTCTGATTTAATTGCTCCTTAATTTTTAGAGAAAGATCATAATACTCCAATGCCATATTATATTCTCCCATCCCCTCATATACAACTCCTAAATTATTTAAAACAATAGATTCTCCTTTTAAGTTTTTTCTTGATCTCCTAATTTCTAATGATTTAAATAAATACTCCAAAGCCTTTGTGTACATTTTTTGCTTTTCGTATAATAAACCTAAATTACTACTTACAATCCCTGCTCCCTTTGAATTATTAGTTTCTTCACATAGCAACAAAGCTTTATGATAGTATTCAAATGTTAAGTCATATTCACCAATTGATTTATATAAAAGAGCAATATTATTAAACAACATGATTACTGTTTCTATATCTGAAACTCTTTCTACTACAGTAATTCCTTCTTTGTAGTGTTCTAATGCCGTTTTATAATCCTTTTTAATATAGTTAAATAACCCAAGATTAATTGAACCCTTAATAATTCCATTAAAGTAATCATGTTCTTTAGATAAGTTTAAACCTTTATTCAAATAATAAAATGCTGAATCTACTTCCTTACTATTATGCCATACTATTCCTTGTAAAATATAAGATTCTGCAAGTTGATCCCAATCTCTAAGCTCTAATGCAAGCTCCTCTGATCTGATAAGATACTTGGCAGCATCTTCGTTTTTTGTGTAACGCATCTGATTGGCAATCTGATTTAATAATTTCAGTTTTTCAGATTTTTCGATAGTGTTTTCAGATAATAAAATCAGACTATCAAGATTAACCTGGACAGCAATTATCTTATTTGAAATTGAAAACAAGATTAGAATTATAAATAAGGTATTTTTAATATTTTTCATTAATGCAAAGTTAACAAGAATAAATATTATCAATGTTACTGCGACAACAACCATCCTTTAGGGATGGTCTAATATTATTCAAAAATGGTTCTTATTTTTGATTTAAAAACCCGCCTGTTAATCTGGTTAAAGTAGTATTTGCGTATATCAAATTATAAATAGATTGTAACTGATTTAAAGCCGAATTTAAATAACTTAACTGTATATCGCGATAATTAAACGAATTTATTGCTCCTGATTTGAATTTTTCATCGGCAATTTGCAAGTTCATCTCTGCTGCTTCGAGACTTTCAACGGCTACATTTAATAGTGTTTTTCGCAAGTTATATACTTCGTACTCATTATAAAGCTGATTAGTTAAACTGTGTTTCATTTCTTCTGTTTCAATTTGACTAATTTGCTCGTTTATTTTAGCTATGTTTATAGCTCTTTTTCTGTTTCCTGCAGAATATATATCATACGACAAAGTAACGTTACCATACGGAGAAAGACCTTCAGTATAAACATCCGGCTGTGCATCAGGTTTTATCCATGAATATGAATTATCAACTCCGGCCGAAAAGCTTAATCTCGGATATAATGAACTTCGCTGTAAATTTATTTCATCTTGTTGCAATAAAAGGTTTACATACTGGTTCTGCAATGTTTGATTATTTGCCATCATTTTATCCATCAAGTCTCCTAAAATATATTCTAAAGTATCGGAACTAAATTTGTCGGTAAAGGTCCATTCTTGTGTTGGAACTTCACCTGCAAGAAAATTCAAATTACGAATTGCATTACGAACAACCACTTCCTGATTCAAATATGATGCTTTATCATCCAAATAAATATTTTTTGCTAATAAGACATTGTATGTTCCCGATCCACCAATTTCGTGGCGAGCTTGCTCATAATCAAATCTATCCTTAGATAGCAACATCACTTTATTTAGAACTTCCAATCTTTCTTTCTGCAGCAAAATGTTATAATAACTCATTATAACTTCCTGAATTGTATTTTCGACTACAACTGCAGAACGTCCTTTTGTAAGGTTCTCTAATTTTTCCAGTTTATCTTTAGTAATGCTTACTTTAAAACCATTGAAAATAGTCCAGTTTAGCCCAACATTTCCATATACTGACTTTGAAATGCTTTTACCTAACAATTCATTTCTATAACTGGGTGTTGCACTAAAACCTACAGTTGGTATTAATCCCGCTGTACCCCAAGTATTATTTATTTTTGCAATTTCAACATCCGATTTTGATATTATAATACCGTAGTTATTTTCTAAGGTTTTTTCAATCGCACTCGAAATTGATAAATCATTTTCCTGTGCTATTAAACCGGTTGAAAAAACGAATAATAATAGTGCAATTATATATTTATTTACCTTATTCATAATCTCCTTTTTTTATACAATTACTCTTTTATTTCCTGTGTTAAAGATGCTTTACTGTTTTTCTCATATTTCAATCTCCGCTTATTAAGAATTATTGCAACTTCAACTTCCTCGCGTTCTGGCCTAATCCCTGTCCATAAGTATTTTAAGAAGACCCTCACATCGTTCAACAACATGATTAATACAGGGAAAAAGATCAAAATAAACACTGTTCCAATTGCTACACCATATGCGAGACTTATTGCCATTGGAATTAAAAATTGTGCTTGTATGCTTTTCTCCAAAATTATCGGGAATAAACCAACTGAAGTTGTTACAGTTGTTAAAATAATTGGTCTTAGCCTAAGTTTCCCAGCTTCAACAATAGCATCATGTACTTTCTTACCTTCTTTCAAACTACTATCGTATTTAGATAAAAAGACAATAGCGTCGTTAATAATTACACCCGTTAATGCAACCATTCCCCATAAACTCATTAACGATATTGGTTTCCCGTGAATCCCATGTCCCCAGAAAACACCTAACATTGATAAAGGAATCATCAATAGTATAATTAGTGTTTGATTGAAACTCTTAAAGTGTAAAATCATTATAAAAATGATCAGTATAAATGCAATTAAGAAATAAGGCCAAATCTTATTAACCGCTTCATTTCCAAACTTCTGTTGCCCCTGATATTCAAATCGAATACCAGCAAATTGCGCCTCCACGTCAGGCATTATTTCTCTACTAATCTGGTCAAGAATTTCAGGTACAGGAGCCATTGGATCAACTAAATCTGCTTCTACTCGTATTTCCCTTGATCCTTGATAACGCTTAATAGCAACTGGCCCACGTTCCATATGATACTCTGCCAATTCAGTTAAAGGATATTCTCCCGTTGGAGTTTTAATTTTCATATTCTCCATTTGACCTAAAGTCATTCTATCTGATTTTGGATAACGAACCCATACTCTAAGCTCATCTCTGCCTTCTTGTAAACGCTGTGCTTGCCCTCCATAAAAGCCTTGTCGCACTTGTTGAGCTATTGTATTCTCATCTAATCCTAAAAAGTAAGCTTTTGGTTTTAACTTTAACCGGACTTCTTGTTTTCCTAAAGCAACATTTTCATTTATATCTTTAAGTTGAGGCAGTTCTGTTAAACGAGACATTAAATAGTCTTTAGCTTCTTCCAGTTCGTGCAGGTTTTTAGACATTAAGCTTATTGAAACCGGAGATCCCCATCTGTTCATCCCGGCTACTGTAAATTTTCGTGCTTCCGATATCTTTCCTATTTTTTCACGGACTCTATTAGATATTTCATGTCCACTTATATCAATTCCTTCAAGATTAATAGGATAAATATTTAGATTTCCTGCATGTGAACCTATTTCCTGTCCACTAAAAGAACTTCCTATAGACTTAGAAACTAAATCGATAATATCAGTATCAAGATTTAACTCCTCAACCAATTCATCGTTTACTTCCCAAACAACTTTCTCAAAATTATCGAGATAAATTTTAGTTTGCTTTTCACCATCTCCAGGAGTAAAAGCAATATTTACCTGGAAACTATCGAAATCTACCATTGGGAAGAATGTAGTTTTAATAAAACCTCCATTTAATAAGCCAACAGTTATAAGAAAAAGAGCAACAGGCACTCCTATAACAGCATGTCTCCATCGAAGTAACCAATTCAGAGCATGATGATAGATATCATCTCGCAGCCAAACAACAAAGTTCTCGAAATATTTCTTAATACCCTTTCGTTTTTTCTCGATGCTTTTTCTTCTTAAAATATATTTGCTACTTAAGTGGGCTGGCAAAACAAAGAAAGCCTCGAATAAGGAAAAGAATAAACTTGCCACAACCACAATTGCCATGTGAAACATCATTTCCATTCTTGTACCCGAAAGAAGCAATAAAGGAGTAAAAGCAATTATTGTTGTTGTAACTGATGTTAATACTGCCGGATAAACTTCCATGGTTCCATCAACAGCAGCTTGCATTGGTGTCTTGCCCTTCTCGAAATGTAAGTATATATTCTCTGCAATTACAATTCCATCATCAACTAAAATTCCAATTACCAGGATCATTCCAAATAAGGATATCATGTTTATTGTAATACCTATAAGGTTAGCATAAATAAACATTGCTAAGAAACTAAAAGGAATACCCACTGCAACCCAGAACGAGATTCTGAAATTTAAAAACATAGATAACACAAGTACTACCAGAAATAATCCTATAGCACCATTTTTTACTAATAAATCCAATCGGCTATTCAAGATTTCTAAAAAGGAAAAGGAAACATCTAATTTAACTCCCGGATTTTCTTCGTTAAATTCTTTTACATATTTTTCAGCAAAAACAGTAATGTCTTCTAAGTCTTCTTCTGGCAACTTGTTTACACTTAATGAAACTGAATTTTTACCATTAAGCCAAGATTTACTTGAAGTGTCGGCAAATTTCTTTTTTACTTCTGCTATATCTCTAACTCGAATAAAGCTTCCATTATCAGCTCCTCGAACAATAATATTCCCAATTTCATTTGGATCAGTACTTCTTGACCGTAAACGAATAAGTAATTCTTCTTCATCAGACTTTATTTGCCCACCAGATATATCTTGATTATTAAGTTGAATTGCCCTAATAATTTCACTAATTGTAATATTATAACGTAGTAATTCTTCTTCTTTTACTTCAACAGAAATTTCCGGAGTTGGAAAACCAGATAAATTTACCTGACTCATAACTCCCGATCTCATGAGATCCTCTTCAATTCTTTGTCCATATTCTTTTAGAGTCATTAAATCGATATCCGAACCATCTCGAGCAACAAGGTTCATGAATAAAGCACCCGATCTTGATCTTCGTTTCGACACAATTGGGCGCTCTGCTGCCGAAGGCAATGATGAAATTCCATCAACTGCATTTTTAACCTCCATTAATACTTCATCGATTGGATATTTTCCTGTTGTTTCTATTGTTACAACAGAGCTATTCTCAACCGAAGTAGAGTTTATTTCTTTTATACCAATCAATCCTCTTACAGCTTCTTCAATACGCGAGGTTACACCTTCTTCCATTTCAACCGGTGAAGCACCTGGATAAAATACCCTAACATTTATTATCCTACTTTCCGACTCAGGAAAGAAAGCTTTTTTCATGCTAAACAAACTAACCACTCCTGCGATTAATACAAAGGCGATAATTAAATTCGCATATATGGGGTATTCAACAAACCGTTCTACTAGTTTTCTCATGATTACTTGTTTTCTGATTTATTGTTTTTTGGCTCTCCTTGCTTTTCAGCTGTAGGCTTTTGTTTTTCAGGCTTTTCTTGTCCTTGAATTTCAACAACAGTACCCTCTAAAACATTAATTAATGGTTGCATAACAAGCATTTTTCCTTCATCAACTCCATTAAATATGAGCGTTTTAGTATTGACTTTTATTATATTGATTGTTTCTGTTCTAAGCTTTCCATTTTCAATAACAAACACTTCGTTAGTGTTGAAAACAACATTTCTTGGTACTTCCATTACATTATTAATAGGATGACCAGGGAAAGTAGCATTTAAAAATTCTCCTGACAGCAATCTTTTATTTTCTGAATTCTCAATTTTTAAGAATATTCCCTGCGATTGTGTATTTGGATCAACAAATTGACTTTTACGAACAACAGTTCCTTTCCATTTGGCATCTCTAAATTCAGAAACTAAGCTTGCTTTATCACCAATTTTTATCCATTCAGCATCTATCTTTTCAACAGGAATTTCTATTTCTAAAACATCGATACGAATAATATGTGCAACTCTTCCTCCCATATTTGTATATGCTCCTGCCTCCAAATAAACATCAGAATATGTTCCATTAAAAGGTGCAACAACGGTATGTCGACTTAATTGCAGTTCATCTTTTAAAATTCCATAATAATCGCTTAATACATTTCTACTTGCTAAGAATATCTCCAGCTTTTCATTCTCAATGCTTGGAAATTCCGGTAAGTTTTTATTTACATCAATTTCATTAAAGAACTTTCTAAATTGAGCTTCGTTATCCGGATAATCAATTTTTATATCTGGAAGTAAATTAGCCAGTGTATTTAAATATGTACTCTTTTTTGATTTTAAAGACAATTGAGCTTCATCTGGATAAATTGTAAAAAGAACATCTCCATTAGAAAACGAAGCCCCTTTTTTAAGAGGAGTACTTGAAACTAATATTTTTCCTGATGCTTCTGCTATAACATCAATCTCAGATATAGAAGAAACTCGACCTGGAGCACTTACTGTTGAAATAATGGTTTTATATTTAACTTCTTCGGCTTTAACATATCTTTTTGCAACCATAGCAGGTCTGCGAAAAGGTTCATCCTTTTGCGAAATTAAAAATTTCATTAATCCAAAAGCCATTCCAACAATAAAAAGAAAAGCAGCAACAATGACTATGCGTCTATCAATTTGTTTCATTTCTAAAAGTTATTTATAAATATTTTGATCCCCAATTCTGAAAATAATTATACTTAAGACAAAGAAACTTAAACAAAGTTTAATAACTAAATCTCTAAGAAAAATTACTTTTTAAATAGGGATTTATAAATTTAAATAATCTAATCATAAAATGGTCGAAATGAGAAAAGAAATAACATTTTTAGCATTAATTTTATTTGCTTTTGCTTGCACAAAATCAAATAAAACTCCCACATTTGATTTTAACTCAGAAAAAGTTTTGATTGAAGAAACTATAAAAATACTATAGGCTGGGTAAAAGAAAAGGATACCTCTTTACTTTACAGTATAATTGCCGATGATGAACATTATTTGGAAGTTCATCCAGAAGATGCGGTGGTAGTGTGAATTAAGCAGTTTAAAGAAGCAGAGCGATTTTGGTTAGATCCTAGATTTAAACATGTGAAATTTGAAACATGGGATTTTCACATAAATGTTTCACAAGCTGGTAGCGTTGCTTGGTATTATTGTATGCTTAATGATTTAAACAACTGGGATGGGCAACCAGTGAATTGGGAAAACACGCGCTGGACAGGAGTCCTTGAAAAACGAAATGGCAACTGGAGAATGGTGCAAATGCATTTTTCATATCCAGAAAAATAATAATTACATTTCAATACCGAGCCTGGCATCAATCCCATTATTAAAATAGTGTTTAACTTCTTTCATTTCAGTAACAAGATCTGCTATTTCAATAATCTTTTCATGCGCATATCTTCCAGTAATTACAATTTCAACATGATTTGGTTTTTGTTTAATAATTTCGAGAACCTTATTTATTTCAAACAATTTGTAATACAGAGCAATATTTAATTCATCCATAATAACTAAATCATATTCTCCTGATTCAATAATTTTTTTCATTTCATCAAGTCCATTATTAGCGGCTATAAAATCTTTTTCTTCAGGTTCATTAACAATAAAACAGTCTAAGCCGTATTGTTTAACAACTATTTCTTTAAGGTTATTTTTGATTGATTCTAATTCACTATAATGTTTTCCTTTAATAAATTGCCCTATAAATATACTTTTACCAGCTCCATATGCCCGCAATGCAAGTCCAAGAGCAGCGGTTGTTTTTCCTTTACCATTACCAGTATAAACCTGAACAAATCCTTTATTATTCATTTTGTAAAACGTATTATGATTAATTATATGCCAAACGTATTTCTTCATTTGTTAAAGTTGGCTCGATAAGTTCTTGCCACTTTGCAGAATTCCATGTGCCTAATTTAGAATGCGTTTCGTAATATTTTTCAGGAATAGGATGCGTACCAACAACAACATTTATTACATACTTTTCTTGAATAAAACGTTTAAAATGATCTATACGATGGCATGGTGGATAACCTACAAGCATTCCGGTAGCAAAATGAATAACATCAACCCCGTTCTTTAGCATTTCTTCGGGTGAATATTCAATATTACCACCAGGGCATCCCCCGCATCTTGTGTAGCCAACAATTTCAAGTTCTTCTTCCTTTCCATAGATACTAAATGCTCCTTCACGATTTTTCATTGATCTAAAACACTTTCCACCAGCACAATCTTTGTATCTATCGCAAATAACAATACCGATTTTAGTTGTCTTTTTCATGATCTTTAGAATTTTGATAATTGTAAATAATAAGTTCTATATCGCTCATTTTAAAATTATAAATCTTCTTTAACTGTCCTAATTTTGCTGTATTAGACTCACTTTTGGGTAGATTTAATTTTTCTTTTATAAAATCACAAGCCACATTATATTCCTCGCTAATTTCTAATAAAGTCATATAACCTTTAATTTCAATTGAAGAATCAACGTGATGATGTACAAGATGTTCCTCATCTTGATGCTTTTCCTCCTGGAAATCTTCACTCTTCTCATTTTGCATTTTGATGTTTTTCTCAGTAAGATTCTCACTAAAACCAATATCTGCTTTTTGTTCCTGATTATTTTCCGCGGTTTGATATCTTTCTCTTCCACTTAGCTGCTCATTCATATCAACATGTACAAAAAAAGGAGCAAATACCAATATCAGTGTAACGACTGTAAATACTAAACCACATGCCCAACGCAAAGCCGTATTAGCAATAATTTTTCGGTATAAACACCCAATCATTTTCCAATGCAAGATAATATGCAAAGCCAAGAATCCAACTAAAATATATGCGACTATTAAATGAATATGTCCCCACTGATGCCGATCTATTCCCCAAAAAGTCAAGTCAACATTTCTACCATATTTTATCCATCGCTCAGAACCTGGAAGCAGAATGTACTTTATAAGCAAGCCTATTCCTGCAAGAGCGCCCATTAATACAAACATAATTGCATCAATAATAAAGTTCAATTTACTTTTCATAATTGTAGTTTTTATCCGTTAATGAAGATTAATGCTTTTTAATACAATATCGTTTTCCTTAACATTCAGATTTCTTGCTATTACTGGGCACTTTGCTTTTAACATGAAAAACACACTTCTACTAACCTGAGATAAACCCTCGAAGTTTCCTTGCCCTTTACTTATTATTAAATCTGCATTTTCAAATCTATCGATAAATTCCAGGTTACATAATCGAAGAATCGTAGCCGGAGCGGTACTTCCCGATGAAATAATTTCAGCAACTTTATCGAGACCGGATGCAACTGCATCTTCAAATATACAGTCGTTTATAACAGGAATCTCACGAACAGCATAAGTAACAGGCTTGCCCAATTCTTCAATCAATAATTTATCAAACACAGACTCACCTGCATTATCTCCTAAATATAAAATCGACTTTGTTTTACTTAATTGATTTTTAAATTCTTCTAAATCGCAGAATGCAAAGTCTTGTTTTAGTATTGTTTTTAAATCATCGACAATATTGAAATTTTTATTGACACCAAGGTCTATAACATTACCAGCAATAGCAATTCGAATAGCTGTTAATAATCTATCATCTGAATCTTCAATATATTCTTTCAATTCAGGATAAAGGGATAAAGCTTCGTTAATATTTGCCTTTTTTATTTCCTTATAAGGATCGTAAACTTCTGTTATTTCTCTAATTTTTTTATATATGATATTTCCCGTGTCAGGAGGAGTATTTTCCAGAGAAATTGAACTAATCATTTCGCCTACATAATTGAGAACTTCTTTTATCTTTTCATAATCATCGGTTGCAATCTTAGCTGCACGATAAGCCTGCTGCATAAAACATGGTATACATTCTAAGTATGTTCTCATTCTTTATCAAATTTTAATATCATACCTACTTTTATCTGTTTAGTATTAAATTCGTTATAAAAAGATGCCAGTGCAGGCAATTCGGTACAATGAGATGGATAAAGCTCCTTAATATCCTGTGTTTTTAAATATTTTATTGTTTCCTGTGTTTGTAGGTTGTTGCGGTTTAAATGAAATCCACCGATAACAGCTCTGATTTTATTAATGCCGGTAATGGTTTTTGCATATTCTATCATATTACAAATGCCTGAATGCGCACAACCAGAAATAACTACAATTTCATTGTCAAGTTTTATAACAAGACCTGAATCGTCTATAATAAAATCTTCATTCCCATTTTCTAAAGTGAATGTGGTTATTAGTGATTCAAAGTTGTTTAAGCGAGGAATTTCTCCAAGATAAATAATGTTTTTTGATAACGGATAAGGTTTTCTGGAAGTTATTATTTCAAATTTCGATTTTAACTTATCGAAGGATTGATCTATGCCAATGTTTTCTTTTTTACCTTTTCCAAACCGTTTCTGAAAAACATCTGGATGGCAAATTAACTTTTTGTTTTCAATAAATTTTAACCCATTTCCATGATCCCAATGACCATGACTCAAAACAACTGTTTTTATTTTATCGATATCGATATTAAGTTTTTTTGCATTTTGTAAGAATATATCAGAATGACCTGTATCAAACAAAATTTCACTATCATATTTAATAAAATACGAAAGTCCGTGTTCAGCTAAAAATTTACCTGAAGCTGCATTTTCCGTTAATATACTTATCTCTAACATATTAGTTTTGATAAAATTAAAAAAAGCCCTCGTCATTAAAAAACGACGAAGGCTTGAAAACATTCTTAAGCTATTGGGCCACCATTGAACATAATTTTACTTGATGCATTTTCTGCTGCCTTAATTAAAGGATAACCAGCAGGAGAAGCAGTCAATAATGGATGTGTTCCAATTTGAGCTGTTAAAAGAGAATTAATTGTCATTCTATTTTGAATAATTATTCCAATAGTATTAGTTAATTCGCCAATGGACAAACCACCAGAAACTTCTCCACCAAGAATAACACCTGACTCTTTACCAACAATCAATTTCACAAATTGAGTGTGTGTATCAGGAAGTGTTCCTGGATGTCTGTCTATACCTTCAAAAACACCAGTAACAATATCAAAGTTTTCTAACTCTGCCATTGTTTCAGTTAATCCAGCTACACCAAAACCTGTGTTTCCTAAAGCTGTTGCAAATATTGAGATTGTTCCACTAAATGTTTTAATTGCCGATAACTTGAATAAATTCATACCTGCAATTCTTGCTTCAGCACACGCAGTAGATGCTAACATTATTGGACTTTGTTTTCTTGTAACAAAATCTCTTTTTTCAGCACAATCACCAACAGCGAAAATATCAGAATCTTCAGTTCTCATATATTCGTCAACTTTAATAAATCCCATATCATTAATTGGCAAACCGGAATCTTTAGCAAGCTGAACATTAGGCTTATATCCCATTGAAAGCACAACAGAATCAGCTTCTATTTTTTCTCCATTCTCTAACAATACACCTTCAACTTTGTCTGAGCCAAGAATTTCTTTAACACCTAATCCGGTTACCACTTTTACTCCTCGTTCTTTAATCACTTCTTCAGCTTTAATTGAAACATCTTCATCAAAGGCTAAGCCTAATATATGAGGAAGTTTTTCAATTAAGGTAACTTCTTTATTTGCTTTAACTAATTCGTCAGAAATTTCTACTCCAATAAAACCAGCACCAATAGTAATTACTTTTTTACAGTTTTCTAATTTTTGATGCATCTCGTCTAAATAAGCCTTATCTTTTGGTACGGTAAAAACGTTATTTAAATCTGCTCCTTTTAACCATTCTGGTTTGTTTGGAAGTGATCCTGTTCCTAATACTAATTTGTCGTATTCTATTGCTTCACCTTTTTCGAGTTTAACAATTCTTTTTTCACGATCAATTGAAATAACATCATCATAAAGTACTTTAATTCCACTTGCATCGAACATTTTCTCTGCTGGCAAAATATTATTATCTGTCGAACCTACGGAACCAAAAACGTAAGGGATACCACAAGGAATAAGTGTTTTTGGTTGTTTTGTTACAACAACAACATCTTTATTTTTATAAATTCTTTTTCCTGTAGTAGCAGCTACTAAACCTGCAGCACTACTACCAATAACTAATACATCTGTTTTCATTTATTTAAATCCTTTTAAATTATTATTTTGAAACGCCTCATAGGCTTCTTTAATTGTCATTTCTCCTGCTCCAATAAAAATTTCGATTCCCGCTTTTTCTAAAACAGTAGCAGCATTACCACCAGGGCCATTTCCCGTAATTAACACTTGAGGTCCCATCTCAAATAATTGTTGTGATGTTTTTGGTCCTGCACCATGAGCTTCATTTTCAATATCTCTATTATCAAATGATGTAAACTCTTTTGTTTCATCATCATAAACCAAAATAAATTCAGTTCTTCCGAATCGTGGATCCATGTCTGAATCCCATTCTGTTCCTTTTGCTGTAAATGCTATTTTCATGTTTTTTGTTTTTATATATCGTCATTCTAATTATCAATGTCTTTTCTCTTTCTTAAATAATTCTAATATAAAAGTTATTAGCCATTAGCTTTTGGCGGTTTGCGACTTTACTTTTTCCCAGCTTTTTTCTAATAACTTTTTTAGTTCACCATTGTCATATTCAACAATCGTTTCGCCTACTGTCATTGCCTTTGTAAAACTCTCTTCGTATGGTAAACTTGCTATATGTGTAATCGATTCATCATTCAGAAACTGAAGCACACTAGCGGTTATATCCCTATTGATATCTGATTTATTGATAATGCAACCGGCTTTTATGTTAAACTTCTTGACCAATTCATATACTCGTTTTAAATCATGTAATCCCGACAAGGAAGGTTCTGTAACTAATACTACGTAATTCGCACCAGATAGTGAAGAAACAACAGGGCATCCAATTCCAGGAGATCCATCAACAATCACATAATCTTTATTATCTTTTTCGGCTATTTGTTTCGCTTCATTCTTAACCTTTGCCACTAATTTTCCAGAGTTTTCGGCTCCTATTCCCAGTTTAGCATGAACTAATATATTATCGACTTTAGATTCAGAAATAAACCAATCGCCAACATTTTGTTCATTCATAGTAATGGCCTCAACAGGACAAACTTTTTCGCAGTAACCACAACCTTCGCAGTTTAACTTTTTTATTACGTGTTGATTATTAATAACAGGAATAGCATTGAATCGACATACATCTGCACACATACCACAATTTGTACACTTATCCTCATCGATTGCAGCAAGAACACCACTATAGAAATTCTCTGACTTTTTAATGTTAGGCTTCATTAGTAAATGCATATCTGCTGCATCAACATCGCAATCTGCAACAACCGCTTCTTGTCCAGCTAAAACAGCAAACGATGCTGTAATCGATGTTTTACCTGTTCCCCCTTTTCCGGAAATAACTACAATTTCCTTCATCCTATTTTCAAATTTAAAATGTGTGATTCTATTTTTTTAAGCTCTTTTTTAAACTCTGGGAGTTCTTTATAAACTAATTTCCCAATAGAATATAATTCAGCAAGTTTCCTACTATTGGGTATTTTTGCCAGAATCGGAATTTTATTCTCTTTGCAATAATCAATAACATCATTGTTACCTATTCCAAAACGATTAATAACAACTCCATATGGGTTTTGTAATTCTATCATTGTTTCAACAGCCAATTTTAAATCGTGTAATCCAAAAGGCGTAGGCTCAGTAACAAGAATAACAAAATCAACATCCTTTGTTGCTTCAATTACCGGACAAGATGTTCCTGGCGGCGAATCAAATATCTTCAAAGAATCTTTTTGGAAATTATCATCAATGTATTGAATAGTTTGACCGATTAATGGTACTGCTTGTTCTTGACCAATATCTAAACGGCTTTCAATAAAATCAATATTCCTACTCTGTATATGTTTCAATTCTCCCATCCTCTTTTGTACCATGGGAAGCGAAGAAGTCGGACAAAGCTCAGAACAAGCAAAACAACTATGACATAATTCTGGAAAAACCAATATCTGCTCCCCTAATCGAATTACTGCATGAAAATTACAGTTCTGTTGACATTTACCACATAAAGCACAGGTTTCTTTGTTCCAATGCGGAATCCTTTTGTACCTTACTTCAACATTTTTTGTTTTTCCTTTTATAAATAAGCCTGAGTTAGGTTCTTCAACATCTAAATCAGCTAATACAACTTGTCCTTTTTCAGCAAAAAAGGCAGCAAGATTTGTCGACAATGTCGTTTTACCCGTACCACCCTTTCCGCTTGCAATAGCAATTTTCATTTTATTCTCTTACGCTAATGGTCACACAAATTCTGACCTGTTTGTAACTGATTATTTAAGTAGCTCATCACGAGTTCTGCAGGAGTACCATCTTGCACACCCATATGAACTTCAATATTATTCATTGCAAATAGATCTTGAGCCTTTTGTCCCATTCCTCCTGCAATAATTACGTGAACTCCCTGATCAGCTAAAAATTTTGGATAAACCCCTGGCTGATGAACAGGTGGTACAATAAATTCTTCACTTATAACTTTATTTTCTTCAACATCTACAATCGCAAATTTTTCACAATGCCCAAAATGAGCTGTTAGCTTTTCATTTAATGTTGGAATAGCAAATTTCTTTTTCATCTTCAATTTATTTTTTTAATCATTTTTAAATAACAATTCTTCTCGAATCATTGGATGCCCACACTTTGGACATTTTATTGTTGTACATTTTACTCCTTTTTCATGAGCAACTTTCTCTCCGCATTTTGCACAAACACAAAATCCTCCGGGACCAAATGCGCCGCCTTTATTTCTTCCTTTTCCAGTTTTCATAATTTCTGTTTTTAAAGAAAAAAGACCATTAGTTACCATAAAAAACTAAACCAAACTAAAACTATAAAATTTATAATATACTAATGGTCTTAACTTAACCATGATTTTACTGCAGCTTTTCTAATTCTTTTTCTAAAAAAGCCAAATGATTTTTTAAATCACTTATTTCTAATTCAATCAAATTTGCATTTGATGATTGAGAGTTATTGTAATTTCTCCCAAAGAAATTACCTCTATTGCGAAATGAGTTAAATCTCGCATTACGTCGTCCACGAAATCCTCTTCTAAATCCAAAATTAAAGTTAGATTCCGGCTTTTCATTTCCTGCGCATGTTCCCATGCGTCGTCCTGTCATTGGTCCTAGACCTTCAGGGCCTGTTTGATTACCTCCTGGCATAATTACCTCCCTCTATTTTGATTTCTGTGACTACAACATTTTCCATGGCCAAAGCCTCCTGCGAGATTCAATAATTTCTTTGAATGACACACCGGACATTCTTCAATTGTAACATTAAATTTCGTTTTGTACATATGCCCGCAACTTTGACATTTTATTATATTATTTCGAAAATGAATATTTCCACCATCAATATTTAATACCTTACCTTCAATAATAAACTCCGCTATTTTCTTGCGTGCTTTTTCAATAAGTCTTGTAAAAGTAGGTCTTGAAATTTCCATTTCATCAGCTGACTCTTCGTGTGTAAGCCCCACGTGATCGGCCAAACGGAACGCTTCAAACTCATCAAGACTTAACTGAATCTGCTCTAATGAGACTCCTTTTAAACCTGTAGGTTTAAAATCAGTAAAAATTGGTGGCTCATGTACGATTCTGTTATTTTTTGGTCGTGGCATAAAATAATTTATTATTATCCGCTACAATGTTATGAACTTATGTTCATTATACAAATATTTTTTCAATATATTTGCAAAAAAAATAACAATGGATATTGAAGAGCAAATAAGAAAATCTGAAACCAGACAGGTTAAAGTAGTATTTAAAAACTTAATTAACGATCATAATACTCTGTTTGGAGGAATTGCATTACAATGGATGGATGAAGTTGCCTATATTACAGCAACACGTTTTTGCAGAAAAAAAGTGGTTACAACTTCTACAGGAAAGATCAGTTTTAAAAAACCTATTCCATATGGAACTATTGTTGAACTTGTAGGGAAGATTGCTAAGGTTGGCACCGTTAAACTGGAAATAAATATTCAAATATTTACTGAAGAAAAATACTCAGATTCACGAGAAAAGGCAGTAGAAGGTAATTTTATTTTTGCTGCGGTTGACGATAATAATATGCCTGTTAAATTACTTGAAGAATAATCTATAAAAATAATTTACACAAAACTTGTCATATATTAATTTTTTTGTATGTTTGTACTATATATATATGACATTAACACATCAGAACAATGATACAATTTAAATTAGATCCAAAAGCAGGAGCACCATTTTACCGCCAGATTATTGATCAAATCAAATTTGGTATTGCCAGCGGTAATCTTAAAATTGGCGAGCAACTTCCAACCGTTCGAGCATTGGCTGTAGATTTAAAAGTTAACCTAAATACTGTAGCTAAAGCATATAAAGAACTCGAAATTCAGAATGTTCTGGAAACCCAACAAGGAACCGGAACATTCATAAGTAAAATTGAAATTCAAATCTCAGAGAAAGAAAAAAATAAGAAACTTCAGGAAATATGCCACGAGTTTAGCACCATAGCATTTAGTTATGGATTTTCAGTAAATGATATTATAAATGAACTTCAAAAACAAAAATGATTATGAAAAAGAACACAATTACCAAAAGCTTTTTTAATCCAATCTCTTTAACAGTATTAATAATATTACTATCTGTTTCAGTTGGATTATTTTTATTAGAACTAATTGGAATTTCCATTTTAATTCCAGCCTTACTTTTTTCAATATTTATTGCTACATCTATTAATATTGCTGATCAATGGGAAAAGGCAGTAGTATTAAGAATGGGAAAATATAACGGTCTCAAGGGACCTGGACTTTTCTTTATAATCCCAATTGTTGATAAAGTAGATGATTACATTGATCAACGAGTTCGAGTAACTGATTTTAAAGCAGAGCAGACTTTAACCAAAGATACTGTGCCTGTTAATGTTGATGCTGTTGTATATTGGACCGTATGGGATGTTGAAAAAGCGGCACTTGAAGTACAAGAATACCAAAGAGCCATTTCATACATTGCTCAAACGGGATTAAGAGATATTATAGGGAAGCATGAATTGGCAGACCTTTTACAAGAACGTGATAAGATCGCAGAAGACCTACAAAAAATCCTGGATAACAACACAAACTC